>BNJV01000173.1_pt1 | contig 168548 bp, 172 predicted proteins | sample 8540591 | NCBI WGS metagenome assembly BNJV01 (sample SAMD00202457, study PRJDB9452) | human saliva metagenome | host: Homo sapiens
AAAAATAGATAAGCGCAGCGTTATTACTCTAAAAGTAGCAGAGCGATAGAGGAGGCAGCGGAAGGATACAGATCCGTCTCCGGTCGTGTGGACCTGGAAACGGATGCATTAATAAAATAGAGCGCTACCTACTCTCCCACCTGATTGGCAGCTACCATCGGCGTAGACGGGCTTACCTTCTCTGTTCGGGATGGGAAGAGGTGGAACGCATCGCTTTAGCCACCTGAGATAATATCGACATATTCAAGCGTACAACAACAAACAAAACTTCTTGGAACAATTCGCTTTTGCAGGAATTTAAACCTGACAGGATATGACAAATAAAAAAGAAAAACAAAGAGATACTGAGCATATTCCTATCTCAACCGTTTGGACAGAAAGTTTCGAGACGATTAGTAGTGCTCGGCTGGCGTCACCGCCTACACCTGCACCCTATCAGCATCGTCAGTCTTTGACGACCCTATAAGGAAAACTTATCTTGCGACAGGCTTCGCGCTTAGATGCTTTCAGCGCTTATCCGATCCGGACGCGGATACCCGGCGATGCGGCTGGCGCCACAACCGGTAAACGCGGAGGTCCGTCCGGCACGGTCCTCTCGTACTAGTGCGGAGACGCGCAGTATTTCCTGCGCCCACGATAGATAGAGACCGAACTGTCTCACGACGTTTCTGAACCCAGCTCGCGTGCCGCTTTAATGGGCGAACAGCCCAACCCTTGGGACCTTCTCCAGCCCCAGGATGTGACGAGCCGACATCGGTGCCAAACCACTCCGTCGATATGAGCTCTTGGGAGGGATCAGCCTGTTATCCCAGGTACCTTTTTATCCAACTGAGCGATGGCCCTTCCGTCACGGAACCACCGGATCACTATGCCCTAGTTTCCTACGATCGGCTTGTCGGCCTCGCAGTCAAGCACCCATATGCCATTGCGTTCAACGGCCGGTTACCAATCGGCCTGAGGGACTATGGGAAGCCTCCGTTACGCTGGAGGCGACCACCCCAGATCAAACTGCCCGCCAAACGCGGTCCTCACATTTGCGAGTTAGGGACCAAACATCAGAAAGGGCCAGCCGTATTTCAACAATGGCTCTAGATTACTGGCGTAACCTATTCACAGCCTCGGCCTATCCTACACATCCGATGCCCGGTCACAACGTTAAGTTGCAGTAAAGGTTCACGAGGGTCTTTTCGTCCCCATCGCGGGTAATCGGCATCTTCACCGATACTCAATTTCACCGGAATCATGGTTGAGACGGTGTCCGGATCATTACCACCATTCGTGCAGGTCGGAACTTACCCGACAAGGAATTTCGCTACCTTAGGGACCGTTATAGTTACGGCCGCCGTTTACCAGGGCTTCGATTCAAACCTTCGACTTGCGTCTAGCTCTCCTCTTGACCTTCCGGCACCGGGCAGGTGTCAGACTGTATACTGCATCTTTCGACTTTTGCACAGCCCTGTGTTTTTGTTAAACAGTTGCCTGGACCTATTCTCTGCGCCTCATATTGCTGTGAGGACCCGCTTATCGAAGTTACAGGGTCAATTTGCCTGGTTCCTTAACCATCAGATCTTCCGAGCACTTAGTATATTCTACTCGAGTCACGTGTGTCCGTTTACAGTACTGGGTGTCTTTAAAATAATGCTACAGCGGGTTTTCTTGGGAGCTGGATTACCTTCACTCACGAGCAGCCCGAAGGCCTTTCATGCTTTCCGACTTCACAGCTCTGATTATGGTTTTGCCTGTAATCATCTACGCCTTTGTCGTTAAACGTCCTGTTCCGTCAGGACGCGGAAGTGTCACTTCTCCGTCACCACATCGCTCTTAAAGACAGTTGCGGAATATTAAACGCATTGCCATCGACCTCGCCTTGCGGCTGAGGCCTTAGGACCCGACTAACGGGGCGACGAACGTTGCCGGAAACCTTGACCGTACGGCGAGGGGTCACACCCTCTTTCTCGTTACTATGCCTCATTTGCTTTTCCCGTCGCTCCAATACAAGTTGTCCTCATATCTTCAACACAGCAGCAATGCTCCCTACCAATCCATAATGGATTCCGTGGCTTCGAGTGGTAGATTTCATGCCCGATTATCATCCACGCAGCCCCTCGACTAGTGAGCTGTTACGCACTCTTTGAATGAATAGCTGCTTCCGGGCCAACATCCTAGCTGTCTTGGGGGCCACTGCGTTGAGACTAACTTAACCTACACTTCAGGACCTTAGCCGACGGTCTGGATTCTTCTCCTCTCGGGACGGGACGCTAGCACCCCGTCCCTCACTCCCGAGACTTAAGCTGTAAGCATTCGAGGTTTGTCCGGACTTGACAGGCGGTGAAGCCCTCGCGTCCGATCAGTCGCTCTACCTCTTACAGCAAACATCCGAGGCTGCACCTAAATGCATTTCAGGGGTACGAGCTATCTCCAAGTTTGATTGGCGCTTTCCCTCCTACCCTCATCTCATCGGAGCTTTTTCAACGCTTATCGGTGCGGTCCTCCATCCGTGTTACCGGGACTTCAACCTGGACAAGGGTGAGATCACTTGGTTTTCGCGTCTGCCGCCCATCGACTTAACGCCCTATTCGGACTCGCTTTCGCTACGGCTCCGGACATCGTGTCATAGCCTTGCCAAAACGACAACTCTGTAGGCTCATTATGCAAAAGGCACGCCGTCACGGCATATTGCTGCTCCCAGACCGCTTGTAGGGCGTACGGTTTCAGGAACTCTTTCACTCCCTTAATCAGGGTGCTTTTTCACCTTTCCCTCACGGTACTGGTTCGCTATCGGTCTCTTACGAGTGTTAGCCTTGGCGGATGGGCCCGCCGGATTCTCTCAGGTTTCACGTGTCCCGAGATACTCAGGTGCTGCACTTGATAAAAAGCTTACGCATAAGGGGCTGTCACCCGCTATGGCCGATCTTTCCAAATCGTTCCGCTTCGCACTTTATAACCAAATAATGGCGAGTCCTACAACCCCGTAGAGCAAATACCTCCACGGTTTTGGGCTGTCCCCGTTCGCTCGCCGCTACTAGGGTATCACGTTTGTTTCTCTTCCTACGGGTACTAAGATGTTTCCAGTTCCCCGCGTTCGCTCCGCTAATCAATATGGTGACAAGTCTTCAACCTGCAGGTTTTTCCCATTCGGACATCCGGGTGTCAAGGTCGTTTTGCACCTCTACCCGGCTTATCGCAGACACCACGTCCTTCATCGCCTGCCAGAGCCTGGGCATCCACCGTACGCCCTTCCTGACTTTCTCTCAACATCTCATTCAAAAACAAGATGTGGTCAAAACAGGAATACGCTTCGTATTCTTTATTATACCTATATTTGCAGTAGCTCAAAAAGCTGCATAGTTTGATATCTATCTTTTATCTGCTTGTTGGATGTACAATATGTCATAGATCGAATGTGCACTGAAAAACAGAAACACAACGTGAGGAATAACAGATTCAGAACCGTTGACCCCTGCTTACCAGCTAGGGTGCTCTAACAGCTGAGCTAATCCCCAGAACGGGAATTACCGAACCTATCTTGCAGGTCACAGCATCGCCTTTACCAAACGACGGACTGAATGCAGCGAGCAGTCATGTCCGAAAGTAGTCCCAGGCAGACTTGAACTGCCGACCTCCACATTATCAGTGTGGCGCTCTAACCATCTGAGCTCTCACGGACTGGCAGACGGACACCGCCTAATTCGGTATCCTCCGCGCCCACTCCATTAGAATGGAACGCTATATTTAACCATATACTTCCATCGCAGAAACAAAAAGAGCATCCGGCAATAGAATACATCAAATACTCTACATCACTAACTCTCCAGAAAGAGGTGTTTCCAGCCACACCTTCCGGTACAGCTACCTTATTACGACTTAGCCCCAATCACCGGTTTTACCCTAGGCCGACCCTCGCGGTCACGGCTTTCGAGGCACCCAGCTTTCATGAACCGACGGGCGGTGTGCTGCAGCCAGGAACTATTCACCGCGCCATAGCTGATGCGCGATTACTAGCGAATCCGGCTTCGTGAGGTCAGGGTTGCAGACTCCAGTCGAACTGAGGCCGGGTTTCGGGATCAGCATCCTGTCATCAGGTAGCTTCCTGCTGCTCCGACCATTGTAACACGTATGTAGCCCCGGACAGCAAGGGCCGTGCTGGTTGACGTCATCCCCACCTTCCTCCGCCTTGCGGCGGCGAGTATCCACAGGTTCCGGCATTACCCGATGGCAAACGTAGAAAAGGGTTGCGCTCGTTATGGCGCCAAGCCGACACCTCACGGCACGAGCTGACGACAACCATCAGCACCTCAAAAGTGTCCGAAGAAAAGGGTGCATCTCTGCACTCGTCACTCTTGGTTCAGCCAGGTAGAGGTTCCTCGCGTATCATCGAAATTAAACCCTCATGTTCCTCCCGCGTGCGGGCCCCCGTCAGTTCAGCACTTTGGGTTTTCACCGTTGCCCCGGCGTACTCCCCAGGTGGAATACTGTAACGCTTTCGCTGGACGGCTCGACCACCAATAACCGAACTGCGGTATTCAGCTCGTTTACCATGCGGACTGCGGGGTATCTAATCTGTTTTGATACCCGCACCTTCGAACCTCAGCGTCAGTTACGCTCCGGATGGCTGCCTTCGCGATCGGGTTCTTCAGGATATCTAAGCATTTCACCGCTACACCTGAATTCCGCCATCCTGTGCCGTACTCCAGAAAATATAGTTTCAACTGCATAACAGAGTTGGGCCCTGATATTTAACAGCTGACTTACACTCCCGCCTGCGCTCCTTTCGACCAATAATTCGGATAACGCGGACCTTCCGTATTACCACGAGCTGCTGGCACGGAGTTAGCTGATCGCACATATCTTCAGCTACCTGCAGTGGCTACCACGCGTGCACGCTGATTCACTGATAAAGCGGTTTACGACCACAAGGGCCTTCATCCCGCACGCTACTTGGCTGGTTCAGGCTCTCGCCCATTGACAATATTCCCTCACTGCTGCCTCCGTAGGAGTTTTGGACCAGTATCTCAGTTCGAATGTGGGGACCTTCCTCTCAGAACCCCCTACCCATCAGAAGGATTGGTGGGCCGTTACCCCGCCAACTTCCTAATGGGACGCACCGCCATCCATCACCGCCCGAAGCTTTACTCAATCTTATCGCCATAAAACTGAGACCATCAGGTATTAATGCTTGCTCGCAAGCCTATCCCTGATGTGATGGGCAGGTTCCGGTACGCGTTACTCACCCGTGCGCCGGTCGCCGGCATGCTTAGCAAGCTATCAGTATCCGCGCTTTTCGACTTACATGTGTTAAAGCCTGTAAGCTAGCGTTCATCCTGAGCCAGGATCAAAACTCTACATTGTATATCTCATTTTTCTTTTTCTGATTCAAGCAGAGTTGGATGTAAAAAGGTATGACGACGATTCTTGTACTTCTCTTTTACGAAAAACATACCTTACCGAATAACAATCCTAATAAATGCCTAAGCATTCACGGATTGAAACTCTTTCTGCTTCTTCTGCATAAAGTCTATGGAATTCTTTCAAAGATCTCTTTTCTTATGCTCAACCTAACGACTCAGCGTTGGAAGCGAGTGCAAAAGTAGAACAAAATATCATTACCACCAAATACACACACACGAAACTTTTTACGCAAAAACAAAAATAATTCGGAGATAGCAGAATTTGACATGTAGAAATGGCAGAATACGAAGAAAACAAAACCGGGATTGGAAAAACAGCGCTGCTACTCCCCTCCCTTCTTTTTATTATAAACATTGAAGGGGCGTCTGAGGGAAAAATCGTAAATATACGATCAAGTTCGGCTTTTTCCCGCTGTATTTTTTCGATGATGGTGCATCAGTTCTAATTATCTTAAAAATATGCCTGCTCGCTGCAAGCCTCGAGTGATCAACTCTTATTTTTATATGGTTTGGTGGCGCCAAACTGCTGGTTTACTGCCGCAAACGATAGATTTCTTCCGAGCAAACGACGGTTTGCCGGCAGCAAACAATAGATCTCGAAGGGCTGCGCTTTGCTATTGTTTTGGGAAAAAGTTGTGGATATTGCAGAGTTGGGTGAAGGATTGAATGACCAGCTATACCATATTATATGGTAGTGAATAATGGGCAGGATTGTCTTATCAAAAGTATGATTGCGGATGTTTATACTAGATTGGATTGGAGCGTTCACTCTGCCGACACGGAATTTTACGATCTTTTACATCCGCAAGAAAAAGCGAATATTTAGTAGTGATTCTCGAGTGCCGATGGTGATGCATCAGAGAAGCTTATGCAGAGTGAGATAATGTTCGATTTTTCATCAACGCGCGTCGCCGGCGTTGACTAAGGAGAGTCGTTGTATGAGAGCATCATCGTTTTTGCAGGTGGGCTATGATGGAAGAAAGAAAAAGTCGGGCGATGCTTTTTGCAGTCGTCCGACTTTCTATTGACTAAAGATTTAGTCCTCAATCGGTTCGAAATCCTCTTTTTCCTACGCCACAGAGGGGCTACGAAATCATCCGGAAGATCTTCAAGGCTGTGCGGAGCTATTCCTGCATCAGGGTCACCTAACTCTGGGTCATAAACCCAGTCGCAAACTATCTAGCGATACTTTTTCATCGTAGTAATTGTTTAAATCGTTAATACTATGGTTTTGTTCAGTGGTGTCACTTGTTGTTTATTCTTTCTTAGAACATGCCGTAGCGATTAGCGAGTCGTGGATTTTCGCAAAACAGATTGCTGAAAGTAGTTAATCAATCGGGATGCTCCTTGAGTGAAAGCTATCTATATGTCTTGCGCCTTTTTCTTCTAAGATTTCATCTTCTGCAATGAGATGCCCGTCTCTTCAACATTGCCAAAGGTATCATTGACGGCTCGTGCCAAAAGCAGCGCATCGTCGGACTCAAGCCCATCTTGTCATTGACTAAGGCGGGATGTTACTAACCTAGCTGCACAGCCTTATTCAATAAATAGTCTCTTTTTAAATCGTCTTCGCAAAAAGTTGCTCCAGATCTCTTTGTTCTGACTCCAAGCGAACGGGCTGAGAGGGGCGTTAGATTATCTCGATCACCGAAAATAGCGTATTGCAGAAAGAAGAGGATCATATCTCAGGCTTGACGATCGAAAGAGAGTGCATCGTCATTTTTCCGAAGTATTTTAAACTGGGTACTGACTACGGTGGGTGCACCTAAGCCGTCCCACAAATTATCGAGGGCAAAGGGCCTTTGGTCATTGCTCTGCTGCTCTGATACTCTAAGGTGACGAAAAAGGCGCCCTAACTCTACGGTGCGTATGGAAACTAGTCGCGCAAGAATTCGTCGGAGAAATGGAAGAGATGGCTTGTAGCTGAGATGCGGCTGTCCGGACTGATCAAACGCAGCTTCAGCACCAGGCAAGAAACGATAGCCTCCTAAAATCTCGAGAGGCGGGATTCCATCGATTAATTGATAACAGGGGATGCTCGCAAACGTCCGACTCGTCTAAAATCGCGGGACTTTTTCCGGTGCCTCCGCCAGCCGTACGAGGCAATCTCGCGCAAGCTGACCTATTTCACGCAATACGTTAGGCGCTTGATTGATGAGATAACGACGCAAATTTCGTTACCTCCATATTGATGAGTGCGAAGTTTTTCGCTCAGGGCGTCAATTCAGCGACCAATGGGTCTCGCTCAACAGGGGCGATGATTGTTTCTTCAGGGCTCTGTCAATAATTTTCAGCCTGCTCAGTCAAATTGCTCCTGCAAACAAAAGTGTTTTCAGAGTTGGTGAACTTTTCTCTCACATAAGCGGCCCACTCTTGGTCGGAGCGCGAACGATCGAAGGTCTGCCAAAGGAGATGGGCTTGCCTATCTTGATTGTAAACGTTTTTATTCCGATTTTTGTACATTTCATCTACGAGAAAAAGCATTGCTATATTGAGATTTAATCTGCAACCTCTTACGAATATTTGCAAGTCTATAGAAAAATTTGGAGTTACTACCACTAAAGAAGATGGGCACGACATCACGCTGCGAGCTGACGCTTTTTGTTATAAAGGTCCACGCAAGATCTCCGAATTTGTCCGTCTTTTTGTCGACGACTGCAAAAGTCCGGCAGGGAACATGATGATGTTATCTTTGCCTGCAAAGCCTGCTTCTACCATTTTTTGGAAAGTCGCGGCCCTTCCGGTCGTGTTAGATGGGAATGCGAGAGGCGCTAAGCCGTGCAGATTCATCAAGATGTCGTTTACTAAATATTTAATACGACCATCAAAATGCTCTCCAAGGACTGCGCCTAAAAGCAACGCCATCTTGACCACCCAGCGGATGGTTGCTCACAAATGTATATAGCTTTCCATCATCAGGAACGAGGGAGATGCTCACGGCCTTCTACCTTCAGCTCAACACCTAAGTAGCGCAGACAATCCCAAAGCCAAGATATTCGCCCTGGCAGTCGCGCCTCTTCTTCGAGAAAAGAATTGGTTTTCCTCTTCGTGAATTGTCTGCTTTTAGCCAACTCACCACCATAAAGCGGGGATATAGCCGACCTTCTTTCCGCAGCTTTATCGCTGCAATACTATCAATATCTATCTTGAAGATTGTGCCGTCCATTCTATCATTGTAAACCTACAACGCCTTCTTCTTTTCATCGAGCAAGACCTCGTAGTATAATGACTTGCAAAAGTAGGAAAATTTCTTTTATCAAAGCCACCAGGGCCCATATAAATGAGGTTCCGGCTGCCCAGAAAAGCAGCGAGATCACTACTTTTAGTCAAGCATGTGCACGATGCGTTTTTGTTCCTACTATTTATAGCCTTTTATAAGCGCCTTAGTCAGACTAAGATAGCGTGCGCTTGCAGGCGCAATCGTTTTCCAACCTTCAGAGCTGTCATGTGCTGCTACTCTCGATTGTGCATCGAATAAACAGCGCTCGCAATAAATGAAATTCGACTTATCGACGCCGGCCAAAGATGCGTAGCAAATATAAGAACAGATTGGTGAAAATCTAGATACAACTGCAAGCTACCAATTAAACACTTTCGTCGATTCTTCCTTGCGTTCTTCTCCAAATAAGTGAGCAACTCCGAATCTTTTTAGCTATATCGTAGACTGTAAGACCAATAAAGATGAACACACCTGCGTACGTCGTGATCCAATATAAGGTAGAGCTGGCAAAAACAGATTTAACGCTGCCAAGTATTAATCCGATGAGCGCCATCGTATAAAAAGCGCCAAAGATGATAGATCAGCGCAATAAACGTGCCTAATAAAGGCTAGAACGCTAGACATTCCGGCCGTAACAAAAAGTGGCGGCGATGCTTTCTGATGTATAAACAAGAAAATACAGGATAAGGTCGCACCATTCAAGATGGAGTAAATCACAAAAAGAATGCCGGCTTTTTGCGAAAAGACATATCCATTAGGCGGGCGGAGATAAATCACTATACCCACTTCTGCCAGTAGCAGGCACACAAAAACGATGCGATTTAAAGATAAATTAGACAATTGCGGTTTGCTGAGGCAACGAACATTGCCGATTAGCCCCGTCAAGCTTAGAGGCTAAAGCCATCGCAGGCATACATCACGCATCAGAGCAGAGAAAAGCCGCCGGTCGCGACGTCGTTGAAGTACTAGTTTACTACGTTTTTATCTTCCATGATATCATATAAAGCGTCCGCGCCAGACCTCGCATTGCCTTCGTTTTAATTTACTATATACTACTTGTTAAAATGCAGGGGTGTGGCCCATTCTATCTTTTTCTTCGTACGCAGGTCGCGCTCGTTATAAGAGTTTGGCGTAATCTCTATGGTTACATTTCCGTAATCTCCAATCCGTGAGGCCTCAAGCCGACGCCTTTGGAGATTGTTGGTCATCAAGCGCATCTTTCTGACGCCGAGCATGCACGCAGTATTTGTGCCGCCGACCCCATAATCGCGTTGATCAGGATCACTAGCCCAAATGCACATTCGCATCGACCGTATCATAGCCTTCTTCTTAGCACGGTTTGTGGTAGCAATCTTTTGCCAGTCAGTCCAATACCGCGCCCTTCGCGAGTTCAGATGGGCACAACGTCAGCGCCGCCCTTCTTTCTCAACCATCTCAAGCGCTTTGCTGGAGCTGATCGCCCGCAGTCCGCAACGCTCGCTGCCAAAGATGTCTCCCGCAGCGCAAGAAGGTGAACGCGAACCAGAACGGGTTCATCGTCTTTCCATTCGCCTTTGATTAGTGCGATGTGCTCCAATCCGCCGCTCTTTTGGCGAAAAGGAATAAGATGGAAGTGCCCGTATTTAGTTGGCATATCCACTTCTTCACGCTTTCTCCACCAGGACTCCATTTTCAAGCGATAAGCTATCGGATCCTTGATCGTCACTAGTCTTCAAGCCGTGTTCTTTGGCAAACAGCTTGCAATTGAGGCATACGCGCCATCGTCCCATCTTCATTTAAGATTTCAATGGGTGTGGCGGTCGGATACAGACCTGCGAGGCGCGCATATCTACGGATGCTTCCGTATGTCCAGCGCGCACTAAGATGCCGCGATCCTGCGCATATAAGGGGTTAATATGACCCGGACGGCCAAAGGTTTCCGGCGTGCTGGTCGGATCTGCCAAGGCGCGGATGGTAGCTGCGCGATCGTGGCTACTAACACCCGTCGTGCAACCTTCAAGTTTGTCGACCGTAACCGTAAAACGGCGTGCCCAACGCACTTGTATTTGAATCCACTTGATGCGCAAAGCCGAGTTCGTGACAACGTTGGTTCGTAATAGGTGTACATAATACGCCCCCGACCATATTTTTAGCATAAAAATTAACGCTCTCCGGCGTGGCAAACTGAGCCGCCATAACGGATCGCCTTCGTTCTCGCGATCTTCATCGTCTACGACTACGACAAGTTGCCGGCTCAGATCTCAAAGGCCTCTTCAGCAAGCCAACTCAGTATTTTTCATTCGTCATAGTTATTGTAATGATTACTGGGGTTTTGTTTTGAGAGTTAATAAATCAGTATGATGTGAGCTTCTTTGCCCGGCAGCTTTTTGCCACAAGAGGGCTTAATTCTGAGCAAACAGCTGTGATTTGTTTCATATCTTTATGGAGGCGCAGCCTAAAGACGCCAGATTCGCAGCCATATTAAAGCCCACGGGGAGAAGACTACCGCAAAGGATATTGAGGCACTTATCTTCAAAACGGAAGTATGAGCCCGTGCATAAATCAAGGGACGAATTGGTTCAAAGCGATGAGGAAAGTTTCACGACGATCCAGTGGATAAAAGCCTCCACAGAGTTGCTCCACGCGCTGTTGTCTTTATATCTTCTGCAGCGTGATCAGGACGCGATTTGAGCGCGTATATAACCTCGGCGCCGCGCAGAGGCGTTTTGTGTGCAGCATAGGCCTTGCAGATCTGCTCCAAGTCGGCGTTGCTCAAGCAGCGGCTGCATAGTCAGGCGTTTCGATGATTGCTTCTTTGCGCGTGATGTTACGCTTCGACCTCAGCCCCAGCAAGCGCTTAAAAGGGTGCGCATAAAACATCCGCATTGAACACGACAGAATCATTGTTGGCCTTATACGTCAGAAGCAGCCCAAAGGCGTGAGCACCGCATGATTGAGACCCACATACCAAAATCATATTCCAAAGCACCATCGCGCGCCATTTTTCCTGCGAGTATTGATGATGTAATAGAAAATGAAAAGGATTACGGCGATAATAGTCAGCATACCCAGTCCGCCTTTACGGATAATGGCGCCCAAGGTTGCACCGATAAAGAAAGAAGAATATGCCGGGCTACTCGGACATCGTAAACTTTTTGATGCCACTGGATGCGGGTGGGAGCGCACGCTCTTATCACCTTCTTCCGTCGTCAGACTTTTCCATTCCAACTCCGAGGCGTATGCCGCAGCCAGACTGCAGCTGCGCGAATCGTTGCACCGCGTTTATCAGCCGACATGCGCGCCATAATCAATATCAAAGTCAAGCTTTACCTTTGCTCATCTGCTTCAGTGCTGCGGCGTGTTGAGGGCGTAGCGGCGTGCAATAGTAAGCCGTCTGCTTACCCTGTTTTATAGTTGGCAAGTCCTATGGAGTCCAGCGCCGTATTCATCGAGTCGATTGAAGCAGATAGCTGCTTCAAATTTTTTGTTATTGCTGAGCCGCTCCATTGCTCTGCATCCTGTTTTTCAAAGTTGCTATTGAAGTCGATGATGAAGCGCTTATATTGAAAAAGTCTCTCGATCATAGGGCGCCCGCTTCGTATTGAGCGCTGCTTGCGCCCGCCGGCAGATTCTCAAACTGCTCGCCATTCCATATATCAAAATATAAGATGTTCTTTATCGTTTTGTCACCTCAAGCGGCCGGAATCGGCCACTACGATCTGCGCCTTGTCGAAGCCCTGGTCGGTTTTGTAAATCATAACATTGTAGAGCTTGCCCGTGGCTACATCTTTGCGCTCTACGTATAGACTAAAATTGTTGATTTTCCCATAAAGAACGCCCTCAGGTATTTTCCAGCGCCGGCGAAGTCTCCCTCAAGCTCCACAAAAGTGAGTTAGATTTTTCTGAGCATCGAGGCTGCACGATTCTGAAAATAAAGGAAACCGCCGCAAGGCATACTGCCCGAAAGCACTGGCAAGCGGCCGCATGATGCGCAAAAGAGCGAAACGCCGGCGCTTTCATTTACCAAAGTTCGAGCCGTTCGCCCATATTAGCCACCGAGACCAGCGAGGGCCAGCCAACACGGCAAGGGGCAGCGCCATCCGGGACCATCGTAATGTGCATATACCAATAAAACTGTCGAGGATGTCCATCGTTATCCCTTGCCGACAATCTCGTCTACATGGCGCCACGTGAACTGCATCATCAGGACAAATAAAGGTGATAAAGAAGGAGCCGGAAAATCATCAAGAAGTTCCCAGCACAAATCGATCAGCTTTTTACCCCCGATCAACAGCTACAATATTTTGCAAGCAAAAAGTACTACAATTCTACTGAAAAGAAGAAATATTCAGCAGAAAAGGAAGAAGGCGCCCAACGCGCCAACAAAAAGCCAACCACGCGGCCCGCGCTGCTGCGCTACGCGTTGACAACCCAAAACGACGGTCGCAAGTGGCGCTAACCAACAGCGAGTCCCCTTGATCATCTTTCGTTTGGTCCGACCAAACAATGTGGTTTGCACCGCCAGCCGCAAACGAGCGTTTACCCCCACCAAACCATTGTTTGCCGGCAGCCAAACGATAACAAGATCGCAAAGCGGCCCGATTTGGAAGCCATATAGATCTTGAATCTAGAATATTACAATCTGAAAGAGCGACTGCGGATCGCGATAGAAGGCGCTAAACGACGCCCGACAAGGCCGCATTGACCCGCCATCAATCTGAACTTCACAAATACCCCCTGCTTTTACAGCACGAAAGGTCGGCACCGACAAGCGTCCGCACTCATCCGCCGCATGAGGCGCAAGCTGAAGCGCTACGCTACCCTCCGCAGCAGCCGTAGCCGGGTTAGGGAGCGACATATTGCACGCTTAGCAAGCCATCACCGGCCGGTCGCATCAGACGTAAGCGGAGAGCGTTTGAACAGAGAGCTTTGGGCGCCGCGTAGCAGCGTGATAACAGGAGACAAAATAGTATTTTTGTGATCGGAGAGAAGATTTTCTCTAAAAAGGCTTACGGTCATATAAATTTATCTTCTACTTTTTGCACCGCAAAAGGGAACAAGCTCCTTTTTATGCCGGCGCGATAGCTCAGCTGGTTAGAGCGCATGATTCACCTAATCATCGGGGTCCCCAGTTCAATCCTGGGTCGCGCTACAAAAAGGCGATAACTTTTCAGAAGTTATCGCCTTTTTGCCCCTCGAGCAATAAGCCGCCAATCGCCGCCTGCCGATAAAAAGGTGTCGACAAGCAGCGCTCGTCGACACCCTATACCAGAATGCATAATTGCTATCGGCTTATGCTTTTACGCGGTTCAGATAGCTGCCGTCGCGCATATCTACCTCCACGGTTTCGCCTTCGTTGATGACGAGCGGCATGTATTTCTGCGCCGACTCTAATTTAGCCGGTTTGGTTGCGTTTGTCGCGGTATCTCCTTTTCAATCCGGGCTCTCGATGTGAAACGATCTTCAACTTCGTCTTCACCGGCATTTCGGCGTAGAATCACGTATCTATAGACGCATCGCTCACGACATCGAGTACGTCGCCTTCTTTCATAAAGTCGACACCCGCGTAATCATATGTCGCGCTCGATCGTCACATCGATCCAAGTCATCTTGGTTCAGAAAGTGGAACACTGTCACTCAGCATAAGAATACTGATATGGGCGCTCAGCTCGCGTCTTCCAAAGGCTTCGCCAATATTTGGAAGTGACGCTCATGCGTTGCCGTTGACTACGTCTTTCAGCGTCGTGCGCATAATCGTATTGCCCTTACCGGGGCTTTATACGAAGGAAGTCGATGCAGAAATAGGCTTGCCGTCTAAGCGGATGCAAGTTCCTTTCTTGATGTCTTTGTGATTTTGATCATTGACTATTGTATTCTATTTTTGTTATTTCAATATTTGTGTGTGCAAAAATAAGAAATTCGCCTGAGATATGAAAAGCTAAGTAGGGAAATTTCACGCATCTTTCACGCCCATTACTGCCGATTTGTCGATAAAAAGACCTTAGAGGTCGGGCAGCTGATCTAGATGCTGCAGTTACTGCCACCTTTAATGAGGTCAACCGATCGCGAGGGCTGCTTGCGGGAGCTGTTGCACCACAGCTTCGACCGTGGAAAATGGCGATGGCGCTCAGCGAGGGCTGGAACTCCCTCGCCACGGCAGGCAGACCGTCGTCAAGGCCATCGTCGCACTTTGTCGATAATGGCTGGATGCTCTTGGAAAGCTGAAGCGTTGCCGAGCTCAGCGCATACCGCCGAGTATAGCCATCTTGTGCGGGTGCTCGATGAGCTGAAAAGTGCATCTAAGAGCAGCCGCCATGCTGGTGGGGTTGGCATTGTAAGCGTCGACAATGAGCGTATTCGTAGCCGTGCGTAGGGAGTTCACTGCGATTGTTGTCGGACGACCAAGCCGCTATGGCCCGGCTAATTTGTTCCGGTGTCACGCGAGCGCACGCCGACCGCCACAGCCGCAAGTATATTATCTATATTATATGCGATGGTCGCGTCTTGACTTCCCTGCCACGCTTCCTGCCATGCGGAAGCGCGAGGTGAGAGCAGGATCGCAGAGACAGCGCTTCGCCTTCCACATCATGCCAATCTTTTACGCGGGACGACCGCAAGGTGATGCGCGACAAATCGTGCGAAATAGGTTTGCAAATAAGGGTTTTCGGCATTGAGTAAAAACAAAAGCGTCTGACTTCGTGCGCAGATGGTCATCAGCTCTCGCTGGTTTGTATCACGCCTGCTAAAAGATCAAAAGCCGGCCAAGTGAGCTTTGCCGACATTGATGATAAGATCCGCAATCAGGATCCACATTTCGCTCAGCAACTTAATCTCTCCCGGATGATTGGCGCCGGTTTCGATGACGGCAATCGTGATGGGAGCATCCAAGCTGAAACGTTTTGCACACCGATATGGTTGTTAGAGTGCCCTGCGTAAAGAGTACGTTATAGCGCTCGGAGGTACAGTAGATACGAGAGTTCCTTTGTCGTTGTCTTGCGAGGCTGGTCCCTGTAATCCTGAATAATAACCGGACCCGAAAAGTGTTGACGATGGTGGGCTGCCAGAGCTTCGGAGCGTCGCCAACGCATCATCGATAGCCAGGTACTCGGTCATCGTCGACCACAGACGGATCGTCCACAACCGCTAAAGCGCAGCCCTTATCTAAAAGCCTGATGGTAAACGTTGCCGCTGAAAGTCTCTGCCCCGCAAAGCGAAAAAGATTGATCCCGGCGGGCATTCGCGCGTATCCGTCGTGATTTGCGGATGCGAAAGATATTGTTCGTATAATTCTTTTATGTTCGTCCTATCGCGCAATTATCGTTGCAAAAATAATACTTGTCAATGAGACTTCGCTTGGCAGTCTGCAAATTAGATTGAGCAATATGCGCGCCGACTAATTCGATAAAGGCGACATTGATGAAGCAAGGCGTAAGCTGAGGCGGCACTATCCAAAACAAGATTTTTGTAATTAGGAGGCCGATGCGGCGGAATAAGCATCAAAGGCGCTCGGCAAGCTCACTACACGTGATTTTCTTAGTATGTTGCCGTGAATTATGAGACAGACATTCTTACACGATACGCTTAGCCGACGGGCGCTTATTCAGCCTTGATGGCCCGCAGGTGATGGGACGCCGTAACGTCACCGGCTCTTTCTACGCCGGAAACGCAGACGGCAAAGCGTGGAAGAAATGAACAATCGGGTGCGGCAAATTGCAAATGAAAGGGCTTCAATGCTCGACATCGGCGCTTATAGCAGCGGCCGGGCGCGGATGATGTGTCGATCGAAGAAATGGCGCGTCTGCGCCGCGGGCTGACGATGTGAAGCGCGAGGCGCCGGATGGTCGTAAGCGTGGATACTTTTAGGGCTGACGTGGCGCGAATGTGCATTGAAAGGTTTAGCATTGACATCATCAATGATTTCCGAAGGCGTGCTGGATCGAAATATGTTTCGAACAGTGGCGAAGACCGGGTGCCTTATATTGATGCACATGCAGGGTACACCACAGACGATGCAACAGGCGCCACACTATAAGGATTTCCTTAAAGAGGTGTTTTTGTTTCTGGCTGAAAAGATTGCGCGACTCATGATTTGTGCGTAAAAGATATTATCATAGACGGGATTCGGGTTTGGCAAAACGCTGAGACAAAACTGCCAGGCGATGAACCACTTTTAGAGGGTTGCGTCTTCAAACAGCCGCTATTGGTGGGGATTTCTCGAAAATCGATGATCTACAAACTGCTGGGGACTACGCCGGAAGAGAGTCTGAACGGCACGACGATGCTCCACGCGGTCAGTCTGTTGAAGGGAGCGCACATTTTGCGCGTACACGTGCAGCTGCGCGTGAGGTGGTGCGGATGTATGAACAAATGACTGCTATCTAAAACAAGGGAAAGGCCTTGTACTAACGTTCGGAATCAAAGATATCCTCGACATCTTCTTAGTGGCTTTGTGCTTTATTATATCTGGAAACTGAGGAAGCAATCGAGCGCCGCCAATATCTTTACGGGAGTTCTCTTCTTCGTCATTGCTTGGATTATCGTCTCTCGCTTTCTCGAAATGCACCTCTTGGGAAGCATTATGGACAACTTGGTCAACATTGGTATGGTGGCTTTGGTCGTTTTGTTTCAGAGAGATACGCCATTTCTTTCAACGATAGGCTCAACGTCAAAGTCTAAATACGTTGACGCGATTATTTAAGAGTCAGAAAGGAGGTGCAACACGAGATGTATGCCCATCGTCTTGGCCTGCCTCCAATATGGAGCGAAAGCAAAGGAGGCGCACTGAGTCGTAATCGAACGTCATACCGGTTTGAAAGAAATCATACGCACGGGCGAGACTTATCGACGCCGACGTGGCCAAAAGATTGATCGAAAACATCTTTTTCAAAATAGTCCGCTCCACGACGGGCGATGGTTGATAACAAACAACGCATCACAGCCGCCGGCTGCATCGCTTCCGGTCTCGCGCAGCAGCGATATTCCACGCTCGCTCGGCCTGCGGCATCGAGCAGCCGTAGTGACGCAGCAACCAGCGACTGCTTAGCCATTGTTGTTTCGGAGAGACGGGTAATATATCTGTGGCAGAAGACGGACATTTTCACCTCAAATTAACGGCAGAAGGCTGGAACGCATTCTCGGAAGCTTGGATTGCGTGACTTTGGCGCAACACGCTTTGTTCTTTTTAACAGAAAAAGCCTAACTTTGCACTCATCACTTACAAACATAGCCACTCCGCTTATGGAAACTATCGCATATAAAACGAATTCGTCTACACAGCGAGGAAAATATACATTGCTCCTATACAGGCCTTTCTTTGGCACTACTCAACGCAGCCTTATTTTTCTTATTAAGAGGATCTCACACACTCTTTCCTTTTTTATGTCGTCTTGGCTATCAGCCTTGTGGTCTACGGCATTATTATCAATTTCTTCGATGCCCCATTCGGCGCTTTCGGAAGCCACGGATAACATCGTAGTAGCTTCTGCTGACGGAAAAGTTGTCGTTGTTGAAGAAACAGAGGGAGAATGAGTATTTTCCACGATCGGCGTATTATGGTCTCCATCTTTATGTCTTTATGGAACGTACACGCCAACTGGTTTTCCGGTAGATGGCATCATAAAAAGGTAGAACACCACAATGGCAATTTTATAAAGCTTGGCTGCAAAGTCAAGCACGGAGAACAAACGCTCTACCGTTGTCATTGAAACGCCCGACGGGCAAGACATCTTAGTTCGGCAGATTGCGGGCGCCGTTGCGCTGGGATTGTAACACGCACGTCCGGAGGAAGAATGCTATATTGATGAGCATTTGGGCTTCATCAAATTTGGTTCGCGCGTCGACATCTACCTGCCGCTCAATGCCGAGATCCTAATCAGCGGACAAACGACGGTCGGCAATCAGACAATTATTGCACGCCTTCAGCCCAACGAATAATGGGCTTCTCGAAATGAAAAACATATTCCCAACGCACTAACTTGCGTAACCTGATTTCAGGTTGCATCGCCTGCTTTCTCACTCAATGGCGATTTTGAAGATGCTTTTATCTTCGTTATTATTGGAGCGATCTTCGATTTCTTTGATGGATTCGTAGCCCGACTACTCAAGTTTCATCTCCCATCAGAAAAGAGCTTGATTCGCTGGCCGACGTCATTACGTTTGGCTTCGCAGCCAGCATCCGTATTCTCGCTTTTGGTTGACACGGAAACTGTTACAGACCTCATACTACATCTTCATAATCTCTTCCTCTGCCTTTCTCATCACGGCATTCTCAGCCTTGCGCCTCGCCAAGTTAATCTCGACGAAAGACAGACCCAGGGTTTTCAGGCCTGCAACACCTGCCAATGCAGTTATTTTTGGGCGGCCGTTGGCTTACTACTGATGCGGTGTCCTCCACTTGTAGGCTCAAACGAATGGATAGTTTACTCGATTGGAATGAGCTATTGGTTGTTGGTTACTCGTCGCGAAATACCGATGTTCATCTAAAAGTTCAAGGACTTCAAATGGAAAGGCGACAACATCCTGCTATTCGTTCATCTTGCTTGAGTGGCCTCTTGCTTATCCTGCTGGGTTGGGGCGGCTTTGCGGTTATCATTGTTCTTTATATCCTGTGTTCTATTGGGAACAACTTTTGCTTTTCGGGAAAGAAACAGGCGTAAAACACGCCGAATAGTCATTCAAATTAGCACACATAAATGGACGGTTTCTTCTTCATATTTTTATTGTCAATGCGCGGGTACTGCTATTCTTCATACTCTCTCCTATCCTGCACGCCTAATTCGGCGGTTTCAAAAGATAAAAAGACCTTTTATCAGCGAAACAACGAAAGCACAAGAGAGAGATCGCAAAGCGCGCAAGAACCCCGACAGCAGAGCTCAACAAAAATCTTCACGCCCGATGAGAGGAGAATACGGCGTAGATTTTGAAGAAATCGCACTGATGAGTAAGTCGCAATAAACAGCTTACGACTTACCATTCACGACTATTTATCATCAAAGTGCAGGAAGGCATTTGAAATGCCAAAACACAAAATCCACCTCAGATCACTTTTACTTTTTAGACATAAAGGGCCCTAAACAGAAACCAATGTTAGGGCCCTTCACAATCTATTCAAATAAAGAGACTGCTTCGCAACTACACAAACGAGGACGGGAAACATTCATAAGGATAATTTCCCATTAATATAGGATTCAGTTGCAGTGCCGACCACTCTGCCACATTTAGCCGAGTGTACATACAGACAACGCATCGCGAAAAATCATAAAGATATTATAGTGCCAGCGGGCTTTTTCATTTACTCCTCTCACGAAGAACTACTTACCTAAAGCAAATACCCTCTTCTGCCCCATTTCTTGTTTTCTCGCATCTCTTATAACAACATTTGCGCACTACATTCTTTTTAGATTCTTCCCTAAGTTGCACATAGCTTTTACTAAACGTTTCCTCATTTTAGTGCTAACTCTTTCAAAAACTATTCCAGCTAAATCAATACCTTTGTGGGTTAAAGAAAAAGTTTCACCATGTGCAACTAGATTAGCTTCCCACGGTGAAAAATATTTTTCACCGATGGTGACGCAATTTTTCACCACGGAGAAAATCTAAAACTATGCATTGTTCGGCAAAAGATGAGTAGAAAATTGCGATAAGGTGCGTAGGAGTTGCAACGGATGCGCAGAAAATTGCGGCAAGGTGCGTAGAAGCTACAATAAAGTGCACGAGACTTACGGAAGATGACCTGGGAGAGCTAAGAAGCGGGCAGGCATCGCAAAAAGATGCACAGAGTGCTCAGTTGCCGGACGCAGAAGAACTGAAGAATACGAACAGAAAACAAATACCAGCTTATGACTGTAACTTACAAACTGTGAAAACAGGAGGAAAACTCCCGAAAAACAAAGACTTACGTGTAGTAGTACACGAAAATATGACGGTCGGAATGGACCGAATGGGGAAAAACATCGAAAAGGCTACGACTAACCACAGCCGACCTCACGGGTTCGCTCGATGCTGAAAGCCGAAATTGCCTACCAGCTGATGGAAGGCAACCGCGTGCATCTGCCCGGATTCGGTTACTTTTCGCTCGCCGTCAAGGGTGAAATCTACGAAGACGCCAAGACGCACCGTTTCCGCCTGTGCAACCCCGAAGTGCGAAGCGTAAACTTCCGCCCTGAAAAGGACTTTATGCGCACATTACACCAGACGCAATTTGAGACGCCACCTATCAGTCGTCGCCTCCGCCACGCCGTCACCGGCGGAAGTCGATACCGCCCTCACACGCCTCTTTGCCGCCGCGGATTACATCTTCCCAAACGATCTGCAAACGGCGCTCCACCTATCCAAGTCTATGACCTATCGCCTCCTCCGCAGTCTCGAATCGGAAGGCAAGCTCCCGCAACGTAGGCTCACGCTATCGCAAGAGTGTATGTCAAGGGATGAAATTGCGACTGACAACATCATTAACCATAAGTTAAAGCGCATAGAATTTGTAGATATGCATAGGGATAGTATTGGCATATACTGATCGTATAACCTCTTGGGAAATAAGAACAAAAGCAGGAATAGATTCAAGAAGATGTTAAAGAGGAAGGCCTATTATTGGAATGGAGTGAGATGGGACAACGATCAGTGAAAAACTTTTAAAGACAATTGAGAAAAGGTCCCAACATTGTGCTTGTTCGAAAAGGGAAGGAGCTATTGCTTTATGCCAAAATTATTGAGTGATAACTACTAATAAAGGGCTAACCGATGAGTTTCTTCATAAAAAGATTTCAGACAGGTCAAAATATTGGCGTGGGCAAAGGGATTATAAACAACCTTCTAATTCTAGACTCTTCGCACGCAGGAAGTTTTTCCTCATCAGTAATAGGACGGAACAATATAAATACATCAATAATTGGTTAAAACATATAGACAATATCGAACATATAGACAATATCAGATTTACAGACAAATGTGCACGCCTATTGGAGCGCAAGCGCAATATCATTATTCAAGGTGCGCCGGGAACCGGTGAAAACTTATAATACACTAGCTAGTATAGCCTGAAAGTTTTGGGCGTAACTGATATAGATTTAACAGACCACGAGGCCGTGATAAAGCGATATAAAGAACTGACGGGTAAGCGCATCTTCTTTACTACGTTTCATCAGTCTTTAGATTATGAAGACTTTGTCGAGGGGTTAAAGCCGGATGTACAAAAAAATGAGAAAAGGAAGCGTCCGGCGTAACCTACAAGCAGGGAAAACGGAATCTTTAAGCGGGCCTGTCGAGGCTGTAACGGAGGACAGTAAGATATAACCGAATATATTGACGATTACTTAGCGCTATAAGATTAACGAGTTCGAACAAAGAGGTGATTCACTAATTACGGGAAAATCTTCGTTTTATGCTTGGTGGGAGGAGGGTAATACTACCATTAAATGCAGAAATATACATTCAACAAGCACACGTGGAGAAACACACAGTCCATCGCCTCTTAATATAGAAAAAGTAAAACTTCAAGCTCTAGGAGAAGGAATGGAAAACAATTGGCCTGCATACGCCAAGGCTTTCATAGAAGCTGTAAAGAGGAATACAAAATACATAGCAACAATAGGGTAGTCCTCATCATTGACGAAATAAACCGAGGCAATGTAGCCAAGATCTTCGAGCGAGATTGATAACGCTGTTAGAAATTGACAAGAGGAAGGAAGCGAGCATCCTATTCAGGTTACTTTGCCTTATTCAAGGAGCTGTTCAGTGTGCCCAAAAATTTTATATATCATCGAGTACGATGAACACCACCGACCGCAGTACGGGCACGATTGACTATGCATTGCGCCGGCGTTTTCGCTTTTGTTACATTAGAATCATGACATCGAGTTGTTAGAAACATTATGGCGAGCCTACACTAAAAGAATCAAGCGCTCGAATTATTCAAGAACATTAAAAATTCATCGAGGAAAAGCAGTGCGGAGACTTGGGTATAAATGAGTTTGATGGTTGGTCATAGTTACTTTATGTCCGATTCAGAAGAGGAACTAAAGGGAGAAGATGGAGTATGAAGTACTGCCAGCTTATTGCAGAATATATCAACGATGGTATCTTAAACGTGAGCAGCAAAGAAGGCCGCGTTTGAGGGCCTGGCGCAAGTTGCAGCCCGCTACGATTGAAGAGTCAACGAAGAGGAGCAAGAGGAAGAATAGTGTGATACGCTAGAACACGAAAAATTGCCTGTCAGTAAGGAGGAGAAATATGATAGGTTGGAGCTTGTTGGATGGGTGTATAGCGCAAGGACACGCCTGAAGCCTATTATGCTTCATACAAAATTGGGGCAGAATGGATCGATGAGCAAGAAAGTTTGATTGTAACGACCAAAGCACAAGATGGAGCAGATTGACTTCGTGAGGATGTTTATGACCTGCTTTACTTCTGACTTATCCTTAGCGTCATTCTCTACTATCTACGAGATATACGTGACAAAGCCAAGCATAAAAGGCGCCTGCGCTCAAAGTGTTGTCAAGTCCGCTACTTGTGCTTCACTTTCTTGGCATCGTAAGCAGAATTAAGGAATTGAAGAAAGGATACGTCCAGTCAGTGAGAACCTGAAGAAGGTAAAAGGGCGAATCAGCATCTTGAAGAATGAGCGACAGAACATTGCTATATGAGGCGCTACGATAGGGTTTTTCTGCGAGGTATGACGAATATTCGGCCGACATTCCGGAAAACAGACTGATGAAAGCACTCTTATTCTCTCAGCGCTTTCGCTTCAAGGCTTAAACGAACGGTCCGCAGCTGCTAGCAAAGTTGCGATTGAATAAAAAGTCTTGCACTATTCGTAGAAAGGGTCAGCGACAAGGTTGAAATTAAAACAAGTGAAGCGACTACGCGCTCTAGGTGTTCTACAAATTACAATGAAGCAATTCGACTGGCAAAACTAATCCTTCGACTCTTTGATTATAACATTAGCAGGAGTAGGTAGCCATGGGGAAAAAGTCGTTCCATTTTGGCTTGATATGTCGCTACTCTATGAGCATTATGTATATGGGCTGCTTCACAGAAGCCTATCTGCGAAAATTACTTATCAATTCAAAGGTGAGATGGGAGTTCCTGATTTCTTGTATAAGTCAAAAAGAATACATAGCCATCTTAGATACAAAAATATGTTCCGAAAGTACGAGGGAGTCTTTAGATAAGGACGTCGTGCGCCAGTTGAGCGGCTATGGTCGCGATTTGCGCATTCTCACTCATTTAGAATATAAAGATGCGTCCCCATACATTTATGCATTATCATATATCCGAAAAGAAGGAAGAAAAATAATCCTTTCTTAGGCAATAATCTCAGGATGTTATGTGCAGAGTCATTAAAAGATTTCTTAGGTTTTACAAGATAGAAGTATCGCTTCAACGATAAGGTAAACAGCATAGAATGCAAGTTTCGTTATGCCTATTATCCAGTTCTCATCAGATATGGTAGCGTATAGTTTTTGGGTGCATTTCAAAAGAAATACCGCCCCCAAAAGACTCTTGTATTACAGAAATAATGAACTATGCGTGATGCTCATTATTTTGCCGCTGCGCTAAAGGCGCAGCTTTCTTCTGCTCTATAAAGCTATGCGCTTGCGGCGCGAAGAAACAATTTCACAACGATAGACAAACAGCGTCAGGATAAAGTAGCAAAAAGCTTGTATCCGTAAAGCGTACCACTCTGTCTCTTTACGCTAATCATCTCGCCGCCCACTACTAGTGATCTTCTAAAATGCATTGATGCACGCGAATGTAGAGGGAAAGACGTAAAGTATTTCCAAAACGTGCAGAATAGCTGTTGCCGGCCAACCAATACCGCTCGTAAACAACAGCGGGACGGAAAAAGAAGACGACAATGATAAAAAGCCATCTCGCGCTGTCGAATCAATGACGGAAATAGTCGTAGAAAAAGATAACGGCTAGAGATGAACGGAATAATGATCCATCATATAGGCCGGGTTTCCGAGTTGCGGCAGATAAAAGATGTGCGGTGATGACGCCTAAGACGTATACGATATTCCACAAATAAACAAGCAAAGTAGCAAAAGCCCTTACCCTAAGACAATGCGCAAAAAGTCCAGTGGTGATGACGATGAATCAGCACAATTCATAATGACTAACTATTTTCTCGCGCGCCGTTCCGCAGCTACGCCGACGCGCTAACGCGACGTTTGCTGCAAGATTAAGATTCAAAACCGCGGGGATCAGGAACGCAGCATAACCACTCCGGATTGTAGATGTCCACCTGTTCGTAGGCTATCGGATAAGTGGTCACTATCTTGCTCATCGGTCTGTATTGCCCGGCCCTTTGCACTTTAACTATCGGCATTCATCGCCAGCGAGACGTTGGTATTAGCCAACAACATCGCTTTGTATGCTAAAATGCCACTCATATCCACGAAGATGCTCACTCGTCTGCTGCATCACGCGCCAAATTCTTTTTGAAAATCTTTGGGATATAGATAATGCGGTAGACCTCGCGCCTTTTGATCGATTTGTTTTCGCGTGCGGTCATATCCGGACAACGATAAGCAATCGCCCACATCGGGCGTCGCATCAACTCACGAAGATAAGTGCGACTGAGCGGCGTTGCGCAATCGTCTACCCATGAGCTACCGGCACATCACGGATGAGACTTCATTGTATAAATGTAGTATAAACAAAAGGATAGGCCAAAGGACAAATGACGAGGAAGATCAGATGCCCGGATCGCGGAACATCGTTTTTCAATTCTTTGCGAAAGATATAATTTCATCCTCAAGCTTCTGAAAACCTTTGCGCCCCATTCTGAACGGATAGGCAATAGCGCGCACAAACTATTTAATGCCTTGCGTAATTCATAATCCGGTCCTCCTATGGTTGATATTTGATTGTCAACACTTCCTTCTTTAAGAACGGCGCTGCAACCAGCGGAATACAAGCAAAGATGATGAGTCCACCAAGCGCAAAAGGCAGAAACGTTAGATAAGCCACAGCCATCAGAGCGCTCCATTGACGTAAAAGCAAGTAATAGTAGCGCAAAGGGAAGATAGGCCAATCCTCGCAAGGGCGCATCCATCGCCATACATGCAGGCCATACCGCAAATACCGACAGATAAGACGCCCCCATAGCGAAGCAAAAAGCTTAAAGCTAAGCGCAGCGTCGGCAGCCTGTAAAACATCCCGACAGCCAGTCCTTGGCGAAGCAATGATAAACAGCAAGGCCACGATTGTCATTTGTATAAACCCGCTATGGCGAAATGCGGGAAGCTGCATACAAGATCACATTGAAGCAAAGCCGTGAAGAGAAAACCAGCGTCTGCGGCAGGAGTTTGCCGCCCAAAAGCTGTCAGTATATTCCATTTAGAGAGAGACAACCATTGCCTTGCCGTCCCTGTTTGATTTCCATTCCTATACTATAAAACCGTCAGCATAAAGATAAAAATCCCAAGAATGCCGTAAAGGGATAAGATTGCTCAAATAAATGTATAATTCAACCATGGATTACCTATCAGGTCGCGTATCAATAACGATCGGTTTGATAAACGCCAGCGTCTGCTGCTCCGTAGCCTTTTGCGCGCAAGGTTTTTGCGTGGCGGCTGCAGAGGCCAATTCCGACATCATACGCATATCTCGTGAAGCAAAAGGCACCACCTATAAGTAACTCATATTTCAGGTAAAACGAAATAGTCAGCTGGTCGCCTCGCGTGTACTCTTCGTCACTCCCTTTGGAATATAGAGAAACCATAAATCTTTCCTTCCTGCATAGCACGGCGAGCTTCCGTTACGGTCGGGTAAGTAGCGACAATCTCTGTTTGCTGAAAAGCGTCAAGGTTACGCAGCAGCGCCCGCGTTGTCGGCGTGTTGTCTTCATCTACAACGCCCATCGGCAAAATCTGTTGGCAGGCCCCTGCCACATCAACGTCACAGGCAGCAAAATGGCGGAGCCAAGATCAACCCCAAACCAATAAATGGGCTGATGACAGTCAGTTTATATTCGCGTAGCCTTCGCTCCACAACGTTCTCATATATTATTGTCTATAAATGTTGGTCAGAGGTCAACTACCGCCTACTCTCCTATGTATTGTTGATGTTGATAAAGTGCCGTCATACCGGACGCAGGCCTTCGATCTTTTGCGTGGGGCGCACGCGCACGCAAACGTTTTCATCGTACTGGCCCGTACTCTTCGTCGCTTTCACGTAGCATAGCTACCCCAAAGCCTTGATGTAGAAAAACCGTTCCTCAACCGCTTTTATCTTTGAGACCGGGAATCGTCATCTTTACCTTTTTATGGAGGCCGAAGTTCGCCAAATGGTCTTCACGCACATTAAACGTGACCCAAATATCATTGATGCAGGCCCACGTTCGCATCAACGCGCCCGTCCGATAAGTTTCCTTGCTCGGAAGATTTCCGTTGCTTCACCGTCTTCTGATGCGATGAGATAAGTCTCTTTATTATGAACGCACCCTCGTTGACGGCGCCACGCGCCTGGCTCCACGTAGCACGGGCAGCGGCTTTTATCTTCGCGGCGACGCCGTTGCGTGCCATGTCGTATTGAGATTCCGCGGCGCGCCCGTGTAATAGCCGCTCAGTTGGCTGTGGCCTCGTCGAGCTTCTGTGGGTCACGACGCCTCATCTGCCAACTTCTTTACACGGGCACTGACTTGCGCTATTTCTACCGCCTGCCCGCCTTTTTGCCATATCATAAGCGCCGCGAATCCATAGCTTAGCGAGCGCGTTGTCAGCCTTCTGATTTTGCGCCTGTGCAGCTGAGCCAAAAGCCCCTCAGCCTGCTGTAGTTTGACTTGCACCTCGGGAGCTGATAAGATGGCCAGCGTATCTCCTTTGTGTACATAATCGCCTTCCCTGCACGTATTTGGGCTATGCGTGCCGGGCACTTTGCTTTGATACGCGATATTCTGTGACGTCTGCTTGGCCTGAATAGTCTCCGGTTCACTGCTGAAGGCATAGAGCGAGCCTATCACCACCAAAACAATCACTCCGACAATAATCAAAATAGCCGAATCAGATTTGATTTCCCTCTTTTTAGATGACATATCGGTTTTGTTTTTCTTGTTTTCATGCAGGTAAATAAGGGCGACTTCTGCACACGGCTGTGTCGCAGATTTCTTGCGCGTTCAAGATACCCGAAAGCCTTTTTGCAGGGCAGAAGCAGTCAGCATACTATCTATCTCCGCGTCAATTCTATCACTCTGCGCCTGCAACCAGCCGTTTCGCCGCTGCAGACGTCAGTCATGTTAGATCACGCCTTCTTTGTAGCCCAGCGTAGCCACGCGCAAGTTCTCACTGGCTTTTTCCAAGTTCTTTTCCGCCAAGCGCAATTGCTTGTTAGTTTCCTTTACGCGAAACATTTCTTGGTTTACCTGCAGCCCTCATCTTTTCGCGCACTTCTTCAGGCGCGTAAAGCAGCGATCTGAGCCTCAGCCTTTGCCGCTTTTAATCTTATAGCGACCTTCTCCCCAGTTCCATACGGGCGCACTCAGCGTAACGCCGACGCTCAGTCGCTCTAAATTTCTTCTCAAATCCGTTATATGGCCGGATTCATTACGATGTAGCCGCCCATCAAAGCCTAGTGCGGCAAGTAATCGGAACGGACGATGTTCACCTTTTCCTGCGCGATGTTGATCGCACTTTGCAGTCTGGCAGAGTTCGGGGCGATTCTCGTAAGCCGTTTTGCTCATCGACCTTGACCACGGTTCCGCCGACTGCCAAATCGTCTCTCGTCTCGTCAGCCGTTTTATATTCTCGCCCGGTGGAGTCCGCAAGCTGACACGAGAGGTGCGACAAATGTCAAGCCATCCTCCACCTTGGTCACCATCATATCGGCCTCCGTTCAGTTTTACGCTTACCTCGCAATTGGTTAGCTTTCGCTGCCACACCGGCATCGATCATCTTAGTCACGTCTTGGTCCAAGTGGGTCAACATATCCTCGATAACTGCGCGCCAGTTTCGGTTTGTTGGACAAGGATACCGTCTCGCCAATAAGCGCGATCCGTTTCTAAAATCAGAGCTTTTGCTCATCCACGCGCAGTTGCTGATTCGCCACGTCCTGAACATAATGCGTCAGACGATCGTAGGCGCGAATCTTCCCACCCATATAAAGCGGCTGTGTAGGAGAATATTGCCCACGACGAGGTTACGCGAGTCCGTACGGAAAGCATCTGCGATGCGCGCCCTGCCTGATTCAGCGCGCGCGGCAAAGAGCTGGCCTACGCCGCCTAATTGCTGCACGAGCGGCGCCAACTCGGGATGTCGGGCAATAATGCCTGGGCGATCTGTCCCAAAAGTGCCGGAGAAAGCATCAGAGACTTGTCCCCATATTGGACAATGCATTTTTCTGGATCCTTATTCAGCACCGAGATCTCCTTGCCGGTGCGTATGTAAGCCGCCTGCGCCGTCAGTTTGGGCAGGTAATTGGTGCGCGCAGCTTTATGCGTATTCAGCGCCACGTCGCGATTGGTTCGACTAATGGCTAAATTCTTATTATTTCGTAAGGCGAGTGCCCGACAACTATCGAGCGTGAGCACTCTTTGTGCCCATCAGCGAAACGCCGGAGCAGGCTATGAGTACCAGACACAAAAACAATTCTTCTACACATCATTGGATATTATTGTTTATTCACCCGTTGTGATACCGCAAAATAGTAATTTTGATTGAGAACGACCAAAGAAAGGAGAAATATTGACCAATAACGGCGCCTCTGTTGGGAAGAAAAAGAGGTCTCAGAGGTAACACGAAGCCGGCAGTGTGCAATATCCACTCCTAAGTATTGATATAGTGTTGGCCTCGAACGCCTTTCGACCTCTTTAACTTTGTGCTCTAGTAGAGAGTATCTGCATTAAGCCAGCGCAGACTGAGCGACCAAGAAACCAAGGAGTGAGATGCAGAGAGATCAAGGACTTTGCATACAGCAAGTGAACCTATTACGCAAAGTGAGGGCTATAAATAAAAAGAGGAGGTGGGTAGAATCGAAGGCAAGATATCGTGAGAGCAAGATCTTACACACCTTAACGAAAAAGCGGAGAGAGAAAGATCACGAGAGAGTTTTCGCCCCAAGAAGAAAGAGGCGTTTTCAGACCCCGAGGCAGGCGAGGATAAAGGGCTAAGGCTGTGGCAATCACAGCATAAACCGTAAGCATACCGCTCAAGGTTCCTTTGGCTATGAAAGGTGTCAGGTCGGCGTCAACAAACCAAGCACAGGGCAGCGCCACCACGAAGGGCGACTTGGAGGAACGTGAGTCCGCTCTGTCGCACGATGAGACCGATTGTAAAACAGAGGCTGCATATCCCACGCACCAAACCCACGTAAGCCAAACTGAAATAAGCGAGTCCCAAGGCGAAGATGTGCGATAAGGTAGGCCCTTCAACCACCGACAACGAAATAAAGTGCACCACATAAGATAAGCGTGTGCAAATACCAACTGGCCCGACTGGACTGAAAAGATTTTCGACAAAAGACAAGAATGGTGGAGATCTTTGATAGGACTATGTACCGGAACAACTGTCGATAACACTATATAGGCCGACTCTAAAAACAAATAAGGCACAGTAAACCACCACAAAGTGCGTGCGATGTGTCGTCCCCCTATATTTACGGGCATCAAACAGCCGGATATGAGAAGGAAGCCCGGCATATGGAAAAGTATAAACCCACTGTTTAAGCAGCGGATAGTGGTCGGCAAAATACAGTAGATGAAAGGCCACCACAAGCAGAATAAAGATGCTTTTCAAAGAAATCCAATTCTTCAATACGCTTGTGCGTAGTATTAGAGACGAAGGGCTAATCATAATGCAAATATACAAATCTGTCATTACATATAGCTGCTTATCAAATATGATTTTGGGGTTCCGGAGGGCACACAGTATTTTCCGCCGGTCACCTTAGGCATATGACGATCTCCAACTATTCTCGAAGCGGACGATCATAAAATGCAGCAGAAACAAGGTGGCAACAAACAGAGAGGCATTGCATATCTCATTGTGTATAGGCCCCATTTGCAATTATCCGCAGCGGACTTCTTTTCGTTTGGTGGCAGCAAACGATGGTTTGGTAGGAGCAAACAATGGTTTGGCGGAAGCAAACGATGGTTTGGCGGCAGCAAACAACACAACGAAGCACAGAAGAAACAGAGAAATGACCAACAGGCAACTCAGAACGGAGGCGAGGTGCATGCGCCAACGCCTCATCGTCAATAAAAAGCGGGAGACAAGAAAGAAAAACAAGTCAGCCGCCATCGCCGGTCCTCACTTTAGCCGCCACTGCTAGACGCGAAAAGCGGGCCGACCGAAGAAACGGTCGCGCCTGCTTAGAAGGCGAAACTTCCTAAGTGTTCCGAAAAACAGAATGCGTCGTCTCATGCGTGTACGTAAGTGCCGATCGGCTCTCCGTCGATCACTTTGCGCAAGTTGCCCGGTTGGTCCATACTCTGAAAACATAGATGGGAAAGTCGTTTTCCTTGCACATCGCGATGGCAGTTGTGTCCATCACGCGCAAACCTCTGCTGAGCACTTCATCATACGTGATTTTCTCAAATTTTTCTGCACGGATCTTTCTCCGGATCAGCCGTATATACGCCATCCACGCGCGTCCCCTTCAGCATTACGTCGGCCTCGATTTCTATGCCGCGCAAAGGGACCCCGTATCAGTGGTAAAATACGGATTGCCCGTCCCAGCCGACATAAGCACAACCTCGCCGCGCTCTAAAAGCCTCGTCAGCTTTCCACTTACGATAGAATTCCGCCGATCGGTTCCATACGAATGGCGGTCAGAACGCGGGCTTTAACGCCGATAGCACCCAGCGCATCTACTCAAAGCCAAACTATTGATCACCGTAGCGCACATTCCCATTTGAGTCACCTTTTGACCCGATCAAAACCTTTGCCCGCTCCGCTGAGTCGCGAAAGATGTTGCCCCCACCGATCACGATGCCGATCTGCACACCGGTCGCGAATCTCCTGATCTGCGCCGCATATTCGTTTAATCTTTGTACGCGTCGATGCCGTAACCTTGTTCGCCCGCATCAAGCTTTCGCCGCTCAGTTTGAGCAAATGCGTTTGAATTTTGTCATATCTTGATTGTATTATTATTTTATGAGCCATCATCGGCTGAAATCCGTTGGTTTGCCCACGACTATTGCGAGGGTTTTTACCAACTTGCATCCGATGGTTTGTCAGGGCAAAGTTAAGCAAAATGTTTGGCCTGACTTCAGCAAAGTAAGTCAAGACTTAACCTCCCCCACCGACCTCCTCGCTGCATCGGCGGTAAGATGCACTGAAATAGAAAGCTTGCACCCAGACCGCGCACCAAGAAATAGCATGGCAAAAGCGACCCACAAGCCATCGTTACCCCACAAGCTGACAAGGAAAGGATTGGAGCAAGAAAATATGATGACGCCTGAGAAAAACCAGCAGCAGCATCCCGCGCGTAGCCGTCATGTACCGATGAAGAGTCCATCCAAAGAGCGGCCGTGCCCTACGATGGGGATAAGACAGACGTAGACTCACATAGCGCTGGAGCAGCCTCAATCGATAGCCGCATCGTTTGGTTAAGAGGCGGATCATGCGTCGCCACCAATGATATAAGCCACCGAGCAGCTACGCAGGCGCGCGCCTGCGCACCAGCGAATCAAGGCCCGCGTGGAGACGAAGCAGGGGCGGCGCGATCGCCCATTCCGTATTAGCGGCCGCCGAGTGCCTCGGCATAGGCGAAACCATCCATCACATAGGAAAGCAGCGTATTAAACTGCAGAAGGTAGAGCGTTGGCCGAATGATACGCCGAGCCCCGAACCGATGGACGTGAAAAGCCACCTGCACAGCCACGATGCATAGCGTGCGGAAGAGTATATCCGTATTCACCGAAAGAAGCGAGGCGAGGAATGCCTCCTTGCCGGAGCGACGCAAGTCGACTTGCCGCCAATCTGCGCGATAGCGACGCCACCAAAAAGCTGGCAAAAGCAGCAAACCAGCGATGGGCCACAGGTGCACCCACAACGACACCGGCCACCTTCAATGCAGTACGAGAGAGGGCACTCAAAAGTATGTTACAGACGTTTTGTACAATAGCCACGAGCATCGGCACTTTAGCGTCTTGCATGTCCAAAAACCACACCTAAAACTATAAAGACCAAGCACAGCGGGCGCCCCCAGATCAAGATGTGGAAATATAAACGCGCTTGCACGGCAATTCCTCCGGAAAACTCATCATCAGGAGTCGAAATCGACCAAGGAAGTTGGGCGGCAATCAGTAAAGCCGATACGGCGCCGGCTACGAGCAACGAACGCGCCAACACGCGGAGGGCCTCTGCTTTATCGCCCCGCCATAGGCTTGCGAGTGAGCCGCCCGTACCCACCCGCAAAGTTGAAGAGCTCAATAAAGCAGCTAGTAATCATACTCCCAATGGCGATGGCACCATCACTAACGGTCGAGCCTCAAAATGGCCGGAGATGCCCATATCAACCATTCCAACAAAGGAACGGTGATGTGGAGATGACACTCGGTATGGCGATGCGAAGAATTTGGCGATTCATCGTAAAAACGGCTTCAAAACGACGGCAAAGTTAGGCCTTTTTGCAGAAGTGCTAAGGAGGTGAAAGCGGCCGCAAATCTGCCGAAAAGCGCACAAACAAAGCGCCGGGAATCACTTGCGGTCGACTACATATATACTATATAGGGTGTGGCATCTTCATCAAAAATGAAGCGCACTTCTTGAAAGCATACTTTCGTAAGCGGCGGCTTCATCTTCCAACTGCAAAAGTGCCATCGAGGCAATACACGCCAATCAGACGGGCACGGAATGTACTTCAATGCATCGGCGTAAGGGAAACGCAACCTTCGCGTCGATATAAACGTTGGTGATATTGCTCAATCTATACTTTGGCGCGCGCCGGATCGAAGAGTGGCATAGGCTGATGAGAAGCGCATGTAAAAATTGGTGGAGAAAGGGCGGTCAAAATCCGTATCGTGACCGAGATTTGATAGAGGAGAAACGGGATTGGGTGCGTCGCTATTGTCGCTGATTGATGTTGATACCAGGGCCAATGCGGGTGCGGGCAATCCCGAGACCCGCGCAAATCATGTTCTAACAACCTCACGCCGCAGATTTTGCGGTCGTACCAATAAATATCATTGGGCCACTTAATGAAATCCCATCTGTATAAAGATCTAAAGCCTCCGCGATGATGCAAAAGCCGTAACTTCAGACAAGCGAAATTGTTCATCGGCTTTTTCAAAAACGTAGGATGAGACACGCAAACCTAAAGTCAGATTCTTGCCCGATTCAGACTCCCAATGCGTCCCTGCGCTGTCCGCGACCGGCCGTTTGCGTCCTCCGCCACCACAACATAAAGATCGTCGGTGGAAACATCGTCAGGAAGACGCTGCAAATAAGCCATCGTCGAATCGACGGACGTCAAAAACTCCAGTTGCATTGTTGTTTGCGTTTAATACTTTGGGGAGAATAAGCATCGATATAGTGCGTAATCTGAAAAGGGCGCCTCTCGCCCGGCGACCGTTATAATGTCGAAGCGACAAGCGGCATCCAAATGGTGCAAATGCATATAATCGTGGGCTGCACGCACGAGGTGCTTTTTCTGCCTTGTCAGCCTTCCAAAAAGCCGTATGTTCAGCTTCATAACTACGCGTTTGACTTTACAAATACAATCTCACCGTAATAATCTGCAATGATGTCGACCTCTAAATGCCCCGTGCGCCAATTGCGTTCCAAGAGACGATACTCGAGTTGGGACAAATAATGCGCTGCCACCTCTTCGCCGAGTGCGCCGAGTTGATTTATGAAGTGCCATTTAGCGTCTGCGTTGAGTCCTTCATTAAGTTCGCACATTTCTTCGGCTAAAACGCCTTTCGTCACCTCCGTACGCGGATGCAGCGCGTCGGGGCAAACATGAAAAGCCCCGCTTCGGGTCAGACGCGCCATAGAACAATCCCACTTTACCTGCGACCAAAGCCAATGCTCCGGCACACATCACGCAGGGTTCGACCGTGACGTACAGCGTGCAATCGGTCAGGTATTTTCCGCCCTAATGCGTTGGCTGCCGCTGTGATCGCCTGCATTTCTGCGTGGGCCGTGACGTCGATAAGCCGCTCCGCAAGGTTGTGGGCACGGGCAATAATGCGGTCGCGACAAACGATAACTGCGCCAACAGGCACCTCGCCCTCTTCGAAAGCTTGCTTGGCTTCGATCAGGGCCTTTGCATATATTCTGATCGGTCATTAGTTGCCTATTTCTTTTTGATGCGTAATTTTACAGAAATACTCTGTTTTTGAGGATGCGAAGGTAACATATTCTTAGATTTTCTTTGTATCTTCGCCGTCAGAAATTAAATCTATTAAATATGAGTATCACACAAAATCTGATTGAACAGGCGCGTGCAAAATAAGCAACGCATCGTACTTCCGGAAGCTTTGAAGAGCGCCGCTGACTGCAACCGATAAGGTCCTGGCTGAGGGCTTCGCTGAAATCATTTCTGATTGGCAACCTGACGCGATTCACACGCTGGCAGCCAAACTGAACCTACAGCATATCGACAAGGCGGAGATCGTAGATCCGGAAAACAATCCACAAATGGAGAATACGCTCAACTGTTGTTTGAACTGAGAAAGAAAAAGGGAATGTCTATCGAAATGGCGCGCGACTTGGTGAAGGATCCGCTCTATTTAGGATGCTTGATTATCAGAGTGACGATGCCGATGGTCAGATCTCAGGCGCACTTCAGCACAACAGGCGAAACGCTGCGACCGGCTTTACAGATTATTAAATGCACCGGGCGTTTCTGTTGTGGTGGAGCTATGCTCTTGCTGACGCAAGCTGAAGAATACGGACAGGAGCGGCATTATTGTAATGGGTGACGTAGCTGTTAGCGCCGATGCCGGATGCCGAGCAGTTAGCACAAATCGCTTATTGTACGGCTCAAACGGCTAAAGCGTAGCCGGAATTGATGAACCCCGTGTGGCGATGCTCAGTTTCTCTACGAAAGGCAGTGCAAAGCACGAGTAGTGGATAAAGTTGTTGAGGCTACACGCATCGCAAGAAAATGTATCCCGACCTTCAAGTGGATGGCGAACTGCAGCTGATGCAGCACTTGCCACCCTCTATGGGTGAGAAGAAAGCACCGGGCAGCAATATAGCCGGCAAAGCCGAATGCTTTTGATCGCACCCAACTGGAAGTGGGAAATATTGGCTACAAACTCGTGCAGCGTTTGGGTAAGGCTGAAGCACTTGGCCCCATCTTGCAGGGTATCGCGCGTCCGGTCAACGATCTTTCGCTGGATGTAGTGTGAAGATATTTATAAAATGGTAGCCATAACAGCGAATCAAGCTATTGCTGCCAAAGAAGAAAAATAGTAATATGAAAATTCTTGTAGTCAATTGGTAGTTCATCCATCAAATACAAATTGTATGAGATGGAGAATCATAGCGTCAGTGCAGCCGGTGTGGTATAGAAAAGGTCGGCATTGAAGGTTCTTTTTCTTAAAGTAACACTCCCGGATGGCACGAAGCGCGTCATTGAACACGAATGCCCGACGCATTCTGAAGGTATTCGTTTGATGTTTAAAACGCTGCTCGATCCTGAAATCGGTGCCATCAAGAGTTTGGACGAGATTACGCAGCCAGCCACCGCATTGTCGCAGGTGGTATCTTCACGAAGAGCCAAATCGTATCAGACGAAATGATTGAGCAACTGGAAGCCTTTTATGGAATTAGCGCCACTACAGCGAAGCACACTTGAAAAGGCTATTTGTGGCCGTTGAGAGCAGTTGCCGGATCTACCGCAAGTCTTTGTTTTTGATACGGCTTTCTCCGCAAACTATGCCGCCTAAGGCGTATATGTATGCGCTTCCTTACCGCTATTATTCAGAAATGCGCATTCGCCGCTATGGCGCTCACGGCACGTCACCGCTACGTAACACAGCGTGCGGGCGAATTCTTGAATATGAAGCCTGAGGATCATCGCTTCATCACTTGTCATATCGGCAACGGCGCTATCTCAGCCGTAGATCACGGAAAGTGCGTAGATACGTCTATGGGCTTGACGCCGCTTGAAGAGCCTGCAGGATGGGCACGCGCACCGGCGACATCGATGCGTCTGCCATTCTCTATATTATGGAGCGGAACATCAGACGTTAGAAGAGGCTGTAAATCTTCTCAACAAGGAGTGGCGTCTTGGGTATCACTGAGATGTCCAGCGATATGCGTATCATTGATGACGCGGCAATAGCCGGAAATGAGCGTGCACAATTGGCGCTTGATATGTACGATTATCGTATCAAGAAATACATTGGCGCTTATGCTGCTAGCAATGAATGGCGTAGACGCTATTATCTCACGGCGCGGTGTGGGCGAACACCAATGGGATGTGCGCGAGGAAGCTTGCAAAAATGATGGAATATCTCGGCGTAAAACTCGACTTTTTGAAAAGAATCGGAAAAAACTTTTGGCGAGGAGGAAATCATCTCTACACCTGACAGCAAAGTTATCGTAGCCGTTATCCCGACTGATGAAGAATTGTTGATTGCTAAGGATACCGAAGAATTGGTAGCTAAATGTTAATCAACAGTTGGTCCTATTGAAATTTACTCGCCCTCGGCCTTTTGGTACGAGGGCGAGTTGCATGTATTTAAGATCAAAGATGCTATAATATGTGGATTCGGTATAAGAACGCGACTGAAAACGCTATAAGAGTAGAAGCGTTTTCATAACTCTACGAAATCTCTTTCAGATAGAGGACTTATTTGAGTAAAAACGGATCTTTTTAATCGAGAAATAGGAAGTATGAATCATGGAGTTGCTTTTCTGCTTGGCGGACTATTGCTGCTTCGTTTGGATGGGCATATTATGGGCTTTTAAGGAGCTTTTGTTTAGAAAAGATAAAGAGTGGATTTCTGAAATATTCACTGGGAATGATGTTTGCCTATGATGTTGTTCCTGATTTAGTGCTTCGGAACATTATTTACCTCTAAAAAGCTCTTTTTACTCAACTGGTATATTGGGGCGTTCCTGGCGGCATCATCTTGATTCTTGTTCCTGCCTTTTATCTCTATCTTCCTTATAGGGAAAGGCTACGTCAATGAAGGAGGCAAGAAAGCTCCCTTTGGGTGAAAATTAAAGATGATGACGTCTGTTTTCTTTAAATGGGTTCCTGGCACTATTCGGCCTGATGTTCTTTTCTTTCCTACAGCGGAGCAGCACTTTTTCGGAGTTAGTGGCACTTATCCAAGAGGCTGCACAGTCAATCAACTGGGGCTGGATGCTTGCTTTCGTGGCTTTGGTGTGGGCCTCATCGTGCTGATTGTGTGGCTTGACCATAAGAAGCACTCCTCAAAAGTCTAAGCATAAAGAGTAAATATGATACAGTTAAAAATTAGCACCAGTTCGGTATAAATCAATGTAAATTCCTTCACGGACAGGCTCTCCGGGAAGCTTCTTGCAGACAGAATATAATGCCAAACTCATATATTACGCGAGTTTTTGGTTAAGAAAAATCCCCTTTTAAATGTTAGAACTATTTGGTTAGCATTGGACAGTCGTCAACACAAGCTAATTCTGCGTTCTATACCACACGATAAGGGGTATGTGTCACGTCACCTCATCTAATTGCAAGCTGTTTTAAGCAGAGAGAGAGGCAAATATAGACATCTCGCAAACGCACGGTAAAGCGCGGCGTTGGGCTGTATTCTGTGCGTAATTTAAAAGACATTTATACGTACATCAAGCACACTTCCAATAGGTAAAAACTTTATCCTCAAGAAGCATTGAGGCTTTCTTCCGTTTTTCTTTATTTTTGTGACCTAATGACCCTCGTAAAGTAGGCATTTTGCAGCGTTGTTTTGATTATACTTGACATAGATGGTCTGTACACCCACTTACGATAACCGACTGTCAGGGTGTCAAAATCGTCAGGACAATAGTAGAAGCATAAATCCGGATTTATGGCAAAGGGACGATGCGCACAGACTTGCGATTTAAAACTTGAATCAAACACTTATAATGTTATGGAAGAAAAAGAGTAATTATACTTGGTGCCAGCAGCGGCATCGACCATGAAGTAGCACGGCTTTTTATCGAACAAGGATGGACAGTAGGCGTGGCAGCCCGCCGCTTGAACAAGTTGTCCGATTTAAAAGGATAATGCTCCGGAACGCGTCTTCACGGCACGGATTGACGTGACGGATGAAGATGCCGAAGTAGCGCTTTTCCAACTCATAAAACGTATGGGCGGACTTGACCTGTATTTCCATTCAAGCGGAATAGGGTGGAAAAATCCTACGCTGGAGGCAGAGAGAAAATCAAGACGATGGAAACCAATGCCACCGGCTTTACAGAATGGTAGGCGCTGCCTATCGTTATTTTGCAACTAGGGTGGAGGGCATATCGTCTGCATCACATCCATTGCGAGGTACAAAGGGACTTGGCTCTGCCCCGAGCTTATAGTGCAACGAAAGCTATGCAGAACACCTATTTGCAAAGCATTGGAACAGTTGGCAGTCAGGAAACGACACAACATTATCTTCACAGACATCCGTCCGGGCTTTGTTGACACCCCTCTACTAACGAGTAGCGAACACTTTCCTATGCTGATGACCACCGAACAAGTGGCTCGGTATGATGAGCCATCAGGCATCGCCGCCACGTATGCACCATTGACACTCGCTGGCGCATCTTGACCTTCTTTGGCGACTCATCCCCAACGGGCTTTGGCGACGGATGAAACTGTCATAAGACCCACCCCAACTTTTCTAACGGAATGCAGAAGAAGACCTTGCAGCTGTATAAAAGGCATAAGTAAGAAAAATAAATAGCATTGCCCGACAAATCACTTTAAATATAGAACTTGTATATGAAAAAGATCCTTGTTTTTGATCTCTCTACTTATTTCAACATTGACTATATTTGTTGTAAAAACTATCCTTATCATAACGCCTCTTATAATAGACGATAAATGTATAATGATCTTGGTCCAAGTGAATTGACAAAATTCGATGAATTATTTTATGAAATATCATCTAATACAGGATACCACCGGAACCAACTACCTTTAATTTTTATTCTTACAGCTATTATAGGGTGCATAATAGGGAGTTTCGTATATAAAAATACTAACTCGTTAAAAAGAATCTCTTGTCGACAGATGCGAAACTGAACTATCGCACATAGTAAAAAGTACAAAGTTTAAAAACCTACTCTTCAACCTAAAGTGCCTTATCTTTATTTCTCTTCATTTTCTAAGGGTTTGTATGAAATGGCATAAGCTTCAGGATTATCTGATGAGTTAGAGTTTTTCCATTTTATCGATGTATGGTTATCTTCACTCATACTGGCAGCAATAAAAAGAAATTGGCGATTTAAAAATACGAGAGATAGTTTTGCTCGCCTCTTCTACAAAGACTTAACTTCTTTTCTCCTTCATAGCGATACGTGAATATGGGACATTCATTTTTCTCAAAAACCCATAGCCTCCCAAAATATATTGCGACTCATTGTCTTGTACCTTCAATATCAAGCCATGAGTAAGCCTCCAAACTTATAAGGCCGAAGGTAGAGGTATTTCCAGTGGAAAACCATGCCCGATATACTCTCTACCGGCAAAGGAGCGATAGCCTTAGAACAAGCATAGCCAAGGTTGTATCTACTTCCTCTGTAGAAAGTCCAGTCAAGTTGTGGCACATCTTGTTGATACAGTAGAACACCTGTTTGCATAGGCATACGATATTTAATTTCTGCCTTTCTGTTATGTTTCCAAGTGTTAACTCTATGGGCCATGGTTTCCTTGACATTAGAAGTGCCGTAGCTCCACGCCTTGACTCTTCTGTACAAAGATCAAAAGCGAAAAATAATATCACTGAAGTCTTTCACATAATTCCGACCAATATATACATTGCGAACGTCGTCTAAATAAGCCTTGTCGGATGGATGATTTTTATACTTTAGGCTATAGGTCACTCTGTATCTAGCCGTATCAATAACTATACCTTTTCGAAGATCTTGCGAGATGGGTACGATAATTTGTGCCTGCGCTGTAAAGTGAAACAAAACAGACAACCAAGAATAAGAAGTCGCTTCATAACTTATACTGATTTTATATTAACCTAAATCTGACTTTTTAACAAAAACACACAAGGCCGAATATCATATACAGACTTTGTCGCTGCTGAGGTGCTGAGAGATTTGAATATGAGTAGGTCTTACGATTGAATATATTATCGCACGACAATATAAAGCTAAATCAGCTTAATAGCATATTTTTGCTTCTGCATTGAGTAGGAGGAAAGATTTATCACCACTATTCATTTTGTTATAATAATGATTGAGAGATGTTGAGAAAGTAATATCACCGGGTGGCGTAAAAATTCAAAGAGGACTATTATTTATTGAACACCACAAGGTTGGCGTTTGAGCCCTTTGCTTTGTACAAGCCCAATAATAGTCGCCTGTACGAAAAGGAAAGCCATTTGAAGGGTGAAGACTGATATCTACACTTGTCGATATTGCATCGCCGGTATAACAGGGACCGAATGCTGTACTAATAATGGATTATCATAGTGAGAATAGGACAACGAAGAGCCTATTTTGAGTCGTTTCCAGTCAAAGCCTTGGCTACATGAGATTTTCGTTGGCGAATGAATGAGCGTTCTCTTTAGTATATTGACCGATGATACGCTCGGCAATACCATCATAATAAGAGCCATGAGCACCTCCGGCCTTTGTCGGATATAATGAAAAATCGATGCCGGCAAAACTCATCGAAAGGATATTTTTGAACGAATAGCCAAATGTATGAATTGATTTAAACCTTTCGAATAAACCCGTTACGCTATATGCCGAAAGTTGGCGATGGGAGGTTAGAATATTATTAGCGTATAGATTTTTCAATAACAGGTGTTGAGTATGTACTAGCTGATTTTAGCCTTAATTTAATGACTGCTATTAATACGATAAGCAATATCTAGATTTGTTCTAGTCGCAATCGTGCTTTTTGTTACTTGACCGGTAGTATCAGTTAGTCGAAAACTCTAAAGTCTGATAGAAAATATACAAGCTATGGGTTTACCAACATTATATGTAGCCTCTGTCCAATTCCGGCATTGAAGAGATTAAAAGTTAGATCGCTATGAAAAACTGCAAGCGAACTATTCAGCGAATTGTGCTGAAAAATCTACCATCGCAGAAGGATGAAAATTCACATTTCTCAATTTCCAAGCAGAAAAGCAAACTAAGGTATTATCTGTTGAAGTTGTGAACATCAACTTGCTGACGTAATGTATTATCGGCAATAATATTGAAAATAGATTTGGATAAACAGATAGATAATAGGGCGCTTCTAGATTAACAAGGAAAGCACTTCTACAACCCCAATGTGCAGCGTTACACGATTAGTAAAATGTAACTTATTTAAAAGACGATGCATCCTATCCCTCCAAGTTGTTCAATAACTTTATTACCAGCTAAAAGTTTTACTATGTAGCTGGTTTGATTTCCCCCAATCAAATTTCAGTTGCTCTTTCAAATAACGATGTTCACTATTGCTTAGATAGGCGATATCTCCACAAGCCTTTTTGTTCTTTAGTGACTCATCATAGCTTCCTCTACCCATTCTGTGAACCATCAGGCAGTCTGTTGCTTGTACTCGACAGGCTGCGCCTCTCGTCTTTGTCGTGGAGATAATGCCACATTAACGCCTAATTCACCCGACTTACCAATCCGATAGACATTGTTTGGAAAGTTTGTATTATGGGAGTGGTTGAAATAATAAAATCGTTTATCTATACCGAGCTGACGGCATGGTGATGAGAGAAATTAGCACTTGTGCGAGAAAAGTCATTATCAAGGGGAATAAAAGTTCTTGAGATAAAAATCTTCACCGGTGTTGTATCCTTTATAAGTGGCAAGAAACTGGCTGTTGCGTTTTAAAATAAGTAGCAATAGCACCATTATTCCCGACAGGAGTTATGGCCGTTGCACCACCTCCAAGGGTCATAGTGAATTGAATACGCGCTTACGCCTTCTTTTAGGCGAATATTGATAGACTTGTTCTTCAGGGACGCAGCCCTTGCAATGCCTATATCTGTGACTTTCCAATACCCGCACTGTTCCTACATTTCTGGGATCAATATTATTCGCAGCTATATATAATGCCCCTTCATCAAGTCGAGGTCCTTCAATATAGAAGTTCTTGATGGGTTTACCCTGATAAGATGTTGTCCATTCTTTGCGACAGTAATGCGGCATGCTTTCTTCAGCACGTCGGCGATAGACTGAGTCGATGACGAAAGAAAAGACCCATTATAATTGATGGTATCCCTCGTGAATACATTTCTTAGCTTTTACGGTAACCTCTCTCAACTCTCGTCCCTTTACATCTGCCACAACATTATATTCTCCTGATTGATTTGGAATCTTCATGGTAATAGGCTTCATCTCTATTCTTGAAACACGCAGCAAGAGACTATCGCTATTACAGCGAACGACCATTTGATACTTTCCTTGCTCATCAGTATATGCTGGAAGCAGATATTTTGTTAGCGATTGTGGATTCTGAACTACACACTGGCAAAATCCATGACCTCACCTGATATATTCTTAACACTTCCCTCAAAAGTTTTAGTTTGTATAGGCTTGCCCATATAACACGCAAAGCATCAAAAAGAAAAAGCAATGCGCCCAAATATAAAGGCCTATTTTTGATCAATACTAGGCTATTTCAACAAGTTAGTTGAGTGATCTTTCAAAAACTTGCTTGAAATTCCTTTTATTATGGGTTCATTTCTAAGATGAATCCGTCAGTGGTCTTATGATCCATTTTCCCTTTTCTGGTTACCCATAATTCGCAGCATAAATTCTTGTGGAAACTTCAAGTGTCTGAGAAACAAAGTTCTCAAACACTGGGTATGTCGAAATTTCACCCTATCTTGGTGCTGCAAACATAACAAGTAGGGCAAAAACTGACCTGCTGAGGAAGCAATTAAAAATGAGAATATCACTTCTTCGGTAGAATTTATCATATTATGGACGTTTTTCTCAAAATTGGGCTTTGAAAGACAAGCACGACAGAGAACAGACGGATATGTTCGGAGGTAATAATACGCTGCTGTATCCTCACAATAACCGGATGTCTACCGAGAAAGACATCATTACATTCTACAATGAGCGTGGAGCAAAGCGAAAGAACTTCGATATACAGAACAATGACTTGGATGAGTGCATCTGCCCTTTTCCTTTATGGGTGAGAACATGGTTTTTCATGAGTGGTTACCGCCATCGTTTGAAGAACTTCTATCTCTATCTCGTCCGTCATATCAGCGATAAGGTCAAGCCATTGAAAAAGACAAGCAGGCTGGAAAGCCTTTATCCTCCATTTTGTCAGCGTGCCCGGCAAAAGTGGGTGCGCACCGGAAGGCAGAACGTTCTGAACCTATATACAAATAAAACCTACTACGCGCTGAAGTCTTCATTGAATAAACAGTATTTCTTTGGCTTTTTCATACTTTCCCCATTGGTTTGGGCGAGTTTTATGCTTAGAAAGACCCAAGAAACTCCAGAAGCACCCTCATATCAACATATATAAAATTTTCTACAAGAAAAATGCTGCGGAATTGAGGGTTATACCCTCTCTATAAATGTGTTCTCATATCTTATTCCGTAAAGGTTCAGATGAAAAAGAGAGCTTGGTATTGTTTCCAGCCTCTCTTTCTTTACATGTATTGTGGGAACCTATTCAAATTTCTGTACCTACGATCTACAAGATGACGTTCATAGTAACTACAGCCACATAGACGATTATCCATATTCCTTCATCTATCGTAAAGCGAAGACAATTGGCATGTAACTTTACCATAACCTGCACTTCTGTCACCATTGTTAACTGGATTTGGTGTACTTGCCCAGTAATGCTCACTAACTCCTAAACCGGTTAATTTCCATCCGTGTATTTCCAAGTGCCGGAAGATAGAAATAATCACTTCTTACTGATGCTTTTGGTTTGCCAGAGATATCTACACTAAATGGAATATCTAAACCTAAATTCCACGTATATGTACTTTGATAGCTCATCGAAGAACTAAATTAAAAATTTTGCTCTGTTTTCTTATCCAGATGCACTCCCACATAAAGATGGTTTGCAAATACCCATAAAGTTGTTTTATCCACCTGTGGAGATCCTCCAGCAATATACCATATAAGTGCTGAAGGTCGGTGCATCCTTGATAGAGTTTATAACCTTTGTCTGGACATTTTTCGTGAATGCGGTATTGTACCATCTTGAGTCCCGTTGATGATTTTGCATAGTTTGTATTTGCAGCGTTGTTGTGAGTAAAGGTTGACTGGTCTCAAACCCATTCCAATAATTGCTCTTTGCATCCCATATCGTAATAATTGGACTTGCGAGAAGTATATGTCGCCATACCAAGGTCAGTACTGATTTTCTGGTTCTTTCCAGCATCACATTTTATATTACTATATGTATATGAAATAGTGCTTTCTGCACCAGTTACGGAATCATATATAAAGGGTCAACGTTAAAGGGTTGAGTAAGTTCCCTGGAGCTACAACCATTATGGCTGCATTCTTGAGATGCTATAGCGGCAGTAGGGTCAGGAAACCAGTTGTTGAACTGTTCCGTTCAAAAAGTCAAGGTTACGCTGTTAGAAGAAGAACCATTGCAGTTCCTAAACCGTTGTCGCTAAAATGTGAACTTTCGCAAGCTTTTCACCGTTAGCCACTGTAACGTGATTTGTGTTACTACGGCGAAGCAATAACGCCTCTTTTTAGTAGTATGGCATAAATGTCGCGAAACACCTCATGACTGAGAGTAAACTTTATGAGGATCCATCTGTTTGGCGTGTTGCGGTACCGACACCGCAGTCTCAACAGTTCCTAACTGAGTCGCATTGTTGGCCCACGTCCTGATTCTGACTTGATGCTGTTGTAACAGTGTTACCTGAAGGGTTTGCGTCTCGTGTGTCAACAGGATAGCTCTCCGCCGCATAAGTTCCATCGAAATAGAACTTTGCAGAGCTGTTGTTGATGTAATATTGTTGGAACTACTTGCTGTTGGGTGTAGGAGATGTTGTAGAACCACTATTTACCCAAATACTGTCGTTTGGGTCAGTGAAAATCTACCCTGAACCATCATAAACGCCTGAGGTACGTGTCTTAGCTTCTGATGTAATAGAGAAAGAAGTCTTACCTGTTAAATCTTATTCTCAGCACTATTGTTAGGATTCGCGTCACTTACATTGTCATTAGAACAAGCCGTCGAGCACAAGCAAAGCATCTGTAGCAAACAAACTTGTGAACTTGTTAATCTTCATAATTCATATTGATAATTATTTTTGGGTTAATCCGGGTCCAACATCAAACGTGTTAGTGTTGTCATCATCTGCCTTTTGTGATCAGACCCTAAAGGGCGAGTTTGTACCCATGATTGGTTCTGTCGATACAGAAATAACTGAAAGCTCAGGGCGACAGTATTCCTTTTACATAATCTTTGCATATCTGTTTTTATCTTAATTCCCGCAGCATAAACCTTGAGAACTCCAGGTGTCTGAGAAACGAAAGTTCTCAAACACGCAGACATATCCAGAAATTTCATCTATCTTGGTGCGCAAACATAACAAATAAGCAAAAAACTGACATGACAAAGGTAGCAATTAAAAACGTGAATATCACTTCTTTCGGTAGAATTAATATGTACGGACGTTTTTCAAAGTTGGGTTTTGAAAAACTACCGAATCTGTATTGGAGCAGACGTGGAAGTAGCAGCAAAAGCATTCTGTTATGGAAGTATTTTTGTGGTTTTCATACTTCCCCATTGGTTTTCGGATGATGACGTGCAGAAAAGACCCAAGAAACACCGAAGCACCTCATATCAACATATAGAACCCCAAAAGACATCTCAACATATAAAATTTTCTCTACAAGATACTGGACCCTAAGGACCAATTTGGAAGTGGTTAAGAAGTGGATTTTGGCTATGTACCTTGACGCTGGAGACGATGGTGAGGTGCTTTTCGCCCAAACGTTATCGTGCCCTAAGGGCTTGCAAACCTGGCGATAGTCTCAATATGTTTTTTACCTCGACCAAGACGAGACGACTGGTGGCTACCACCGAAACACCGCTTGCAAAAAGTGGGCGAGTTTGCTTGCTTGGACGTGTCGTGGGTGAACGAGCATGGCGCTTTTCTTAACTGGGGACTGATGAAAGACCTCTTCTGCCTTCCGCGAACAAAAACAGCGTATGGAAATGGGCGAAAGCTACGTGGTGGCTGTATTTATCGACTGAAGAAAGCTACCGCATTGCGGCCTCGGCTAAGGTGGAACATTTCTTTGCCAACGACTTTCCGCCTTATCAACAAAGGTGACGAAGTTGACCTTTGAGTGTGGCAATCCACCGACCTTGGTTTCAAAATGATTATTGATAACGCCTATCCGGACTGGCTTATCGCTCGCTAGTATTCCGTCCGCTGCATGTTGGCGACCGTCTTCGCGGGTATATCATGGACGTAAAGACCCGGATGGTAAGATTGACATTAGCCTGCAACCGCTGGGCGGAAAACAAACAACCGACTTTGCCGAACAGCTGTTGCAATACCTTAAAGACAACAAGAGACTATTGCAATCTTGGCGACAAAAAGTGAAGCCGAAGACATCAAACGCCGCTTTGCTGTGAGCAAAAGGGTGTTTAAAAAGCGGTGGGCGACTTGTATAAACGCCGACTGATAACCATTGAAGAAAAACGGTTTAAAGGCTTGTGAACAAGTAAATCACAAGCCCCAAAACCAAGCGCTTAACCTCGGTTGGGCGCTTTTTATGCCACGATTGGACTTACGTAAGCACATATCCTACGATTCCACCCATGATGGATGCTGCAAAAATGCCTATCTTAGACTGTATGGCATGTTCGGGCGATGTAAAAAGCAAGCATCGTTACAAACATGAACATGGTGAAACCTATGCCTGCAAGAAAACCCAACCCAATAATGCTGCGCCAAGTTATGCCACGCGAACGCTTACCAATACCCAAACGCTCGCATATCCACACAGCAAAAGACTATTCCCACTGGCTTACCAACAAGCAAACCGGTCATAACTCCAATGGCAACTCCATTTGGAAAACAACATGCCAAAATCTAAATCAACAAACGAAACGCCAGCATTGGCAAGCGCAAAGATGGGCATCACCACAAATGCAACAAAGGGATGAAGCCCATGTTCGAGCCGTTGAAGTGGCGGAGTGGCCTTTGCCGACTCGACTTGTACGCGTGCCAATATCTCCACTTGTTCGGGTTCGAGGGTTCGCACATCATTGGACGCAGCGTTTTCAAACTGTCGCGTAAGCTTCTTAATGCGTGCTAGGAATGCTGCTTCGGGTATACGAGCATCGGCAGGTATAACCATAGCCGCCAAAACTGCTGATATTGTGGCATGAATACCCGATGTGAGGAAGGCCACCCACACTCCGCCAATACCCAAAACGCCATAAAAACCACACGCTTTTTACACCCAAACGATTGCCCACCAGCATCACTGCAAGCACTACAAAAGCCTATGGCTAAGCTGGCAAATGAAATTTCGGTGGTATAGAAAAGTGCGATAATAACCACCGAACCAAGGTCGTCGACAATGGCTAACGTGGTGAGAAACACCTTCGCCGACACAGGAACGCGATTGCCCAAGAGCTGAAGCACGGCCAAAGCAAAGGCTATATCCGTGGCCATGGGTATGCCCCAACCATGCGCTGTGGGCGTTGCAGCATTGAAAATAAGATAAATAACCGCAGGAAAGAGCATGCCACACAGGGCTGACACTACTGGAAGTGTAATCTTACGAAGGTCGCGTAGCTCGCCACCAATAAACTCGCGCTTGAGTTCCAGCCCCACAACAAAGAAGAACATCGACATCAATCCATCGTTAATCCAATGTTCTAAACTAAAATCCAAATAGTTTTGACCATTGATAGAGAAAACCAAAATGATGCTCAAGAAAATGTGTATAAGTGTCGCGCAAGGGGCAGATTGGCTAACACTAAGGCCAATAACACAAAGATGCCAGCACAATACCGCTTGAACGCTCGCGGTGCAAAAACTGTAAAGTGGGTATAACGAGTCGGTTTTCTAATTCTTTTTGATACTGTTGTCTCATCTATTGCTTATAATATATATCCTTAATTCCGCAGCATAAATTCTTGTAGAGAACTCCAGGTGCCTGAGAAACAAAGTTCTCAAAAACACTTGGATATGTCAGAAATTTCACCCTATCTTGGTGCTGCAAACATAACAAGTAAGCAAAAATCTGACATGACAAAGGTAGCAATTAAAAACGAGAATATCACTTCTTTCGGTGGGAATTTATCATATTATGGACGTTTTCTCAAAGTTGGGCTTTGAAAGACAAGGAAGGCAAGCACGGCAGGGAACAGACGGATACGTTCGGAGTGATATACACATACCGCTGTATACTTACCAATAACCGGACATCTACCGAGAAAAACATCATTACATCGAGAAAGACATCATTACATTTTATAATGAGCGTGGAGCAAGCGAAAAGAACTTTCGACATACAGAACAATGACTTCGGATGTCACATCTGCCCTTTTTCCTTTATGGGTGCAGAACATGGTTTTCATCAGTGGTTACCATGCCATGCTGAAGAACTTCTATCTCTATCTCGTCCGTCATATCAGCGAGAAGGTCAAGCCATTGAAAAAAGATAAGCAGGCTGAAAGCCTTTATCACTGCATTTTGTCAGCATACCAGCAAAAATGGGTAAGAACGGGAAGCAGAACGTTCTGAACCTATATACAAATAAAACCTACTACGCTGAAGTTTTCATTGAATAAAACAGTATTTCTTTGTGGTTATCCTTACTTCCCCATTGGTTTGGGCTGGGGGATTTTATGCTTAGAAAAGACCCAAGAAACACCAAAAAGCTCTCATATCAATGTATAGAGTCCCAAAAGACATCTCAATAGATAAAATTTTCTCTACAAGAAAAATGCTGCGGAATTAAGGTATTATTTTCACTTTCTCATTGTTTTTCTTCAAAACTTGCAAAGGTTTCGTATTTTGTATCTTTGTAACTGATGTCTAAAATCATTCCAGCTTCTATGCTCTGGAAAGTTTTACAGGTAACAACAAGATGATTGTTGAAAACAAAAAGACTGAACATGGAAAACTGCTGACGCTGATGATGACACTCATTGTGGCAATCTCATTTTGTACATTGTACGCTAAGTCCAAGGATAAGGCTGAAACAATGACACAACAACCAGCAACCTTGCCCACAAAATATGACAGTGTACTGACAAAAGGCAGTTAAAGGACATAGAATTGGTTGGAACACGCTCAAAAACATCTGACTGCAGAGACAGAGCCTGGTATAGGAGACTTTAGAGACAATCAATCCAATCCAAGATATGTGCCTACACGCGAAGATTTCGACCTAACAATTCCGTTGGTTGGCTATCTATCTGCAAACATAGCTACCAAAGCCTTCTGAAGAAGTGTTTCTTAGGCAGATACAGCAGGTTTATGGCAAGAAGATTAGCCTTCAAGCGCGCTCATATCAGCCTTTATGGAGTAACAATGAGTATGATTTTGCGTCAAATTATTTTGCATTATGTTCATCGAGAATCATCACTTTCAACAGCTTCTCAATGATATGGTATCTATAAAAGGCAATAAGATTGTCTTGGATTATCGCTTTTTCAAACAGATTTTTGGCGCTAAACAACTTTGCTTTTCTATGGAAAGGTGGCAGCTTTCAACTGTCTTAAACACTATAGATACCAACGGCTAGCAACAATTATGGCAGGATTGGCGACATTTATGGGGGACAAGAGAGCACACTATGACCTCTTTTATAAGGATAATTATTATGAGAATGCCATCTCAATCAATGGGTTTTCAAGTCAAATGAAGCGCCTGAACTCAGCTTTCAAAGAATCTTCGTAAAAACTGCCACAAACCGGCTCGTTGTTCATTTACCTTTAAATTGAAACCATCGGAAAAGAAATACAACAGGAAATGACCATGATTATTATGATCATCATTTCTTTGTATGTGATGGAGTTGCTGAGAGATAATAAAAATAATGTTTATCACTTCAACCTTGAACAGAAAGCACGAATCTTTTTGCTATTTTTGCGAGCTCGGAATATAGGATTCGTAACCGATATAAAAGACTTCATGATGCTAATGACCCCGATGCAAGCTGGGACCAAACAGCCTGGACTTCGGTGATGATGGAGGACTGTAAGAGATTTATAACACTGCACGTGCCAACAATTTCTATGTGCATTTGCAAACCCAATATGCTGAAAGAAATGGCTGAGAAATGGGAGTGAGGAAGTATAATTAAAGAAATGAGGACAGAAAATGGAAAAAGAAGAAAAGCATAAAACCACTCTACCTGTTCGGTTGAATACAAACAGCCGCACAGCAGCCACCCCGCCCTATTTTATTGCTTGATTCTTTCCTCTTCTTTAGTTTGTATAGCTGCTTAGAAACTAAAGTTTACCACCCGCAGTAACATCGTTAAAACGCTTTTGAATCATTAACTTGGATACTTCTTCAACATATTACAGAAGCCGATGTGAGCCTGAACGCCAAAACGCCAATGCTTTCCGGTTTGATAAACACCGGGCTGTATGCCAAAGTCAAAGCTTTTATACATCTTTTGCCGTTTGCTCGTCCCGAGGATTGGCATCTACATAATGAGTACTATTCAGTAAGGAATGAAAAGACTGGGCCAAGCTCGACAACAAAAGCCTTTTTCACCACGCACTATAGATGGTGATATTGCAAAACAAAACAGGTACATCAATAAAAAGAACAATCATCAGATTCTACGCCAACTACATCGCCTTTGAAAGGATCTTCGAATACGGTTCTAAAAAGAAACCCCAGGCATAACGACAGTTTTTCAGACAGATAATTCAATCCATAGCCAATTCGGAAAGAATAATGTACATCGTTTTTCACTAAACTGGCCACTCCTACGCCTCAATTGAGTTATGTTCAATTTTATGTTCCTGCATGGCTCACAAAAACAAGGCATAAAGCCAACATTGTGGTAATAAATTTTGATTCATAAATATAAATAAAGATTTAATTAAACTATTTCCTTATGTACATATAAATTTAATCAAACAATGATTTGCAGCAAATATTCGATGTTCTATTTTTCCTTAATTCAGCACAATTTCTTGTAGAGAACTCCAAAGTGTCTGAAACAAAGTTCTCAAAACATGATGGATATGTCAGAAATTTCACCTATCTTAGTGCTACCAACACAAAATAAAATATCTGACTGATAATAAAGGCAGCAATTAAAAACGAGAATATCACTTCTTACGGTGGGATTTATCATATTATGGACGTTTTTCTCAAAGTTGGGCTTTTCGAAAAGACAAAGGAAGGCAAGCACGGCAGGAGACAGACGGATACGTTCGAGTGATATACATACCGCTGTATACTCCCGCAATAACCGGACATCTACCGAGGAGAAACATCATTACATCGAGAAAGACATCATTAATTTTTATAATGAGCGTGGAGCAAGCGAAAAAGAACTTCGATATACAGAACCGAGGACTTCGGCTGGCGCACATCTGCCCTTTCGCTTATGGCTGAGAATATGGTTTATGTGATGGTTTACCGCCATGCTGGAAGAACTCCTATCTCTATCTCGTCCGTCATAGGGTCAGCGCGAAAAGGTCAAGTCATTGAAAAAGACAAGCAGACCGGAAAGCCTTTTATCCGCGTATTTGTCAGCGTGCCGGCAAAATGGGTGCGCACCGGAAGGCGGAACGTTTTCTGAACCTATAAGGCAAATAAAACCTACTACGCTGGGGTCTCCATTGAATAAACATCTTTTGTTTTGGTTTCATACTTCCCCATTGGTTTGGGTGGGGATTTTATGCTTAGAAAAAGACCCAAGAAACGCCAAGCACCTCCTTATCAACATATAGAGCAAAAGACATCTCTTCAACATTTAAAATTTCTCTGAGATACTGCGGAATTAATTATCATTCTAATAACGTACCGTTCAGCGGTTTAATATTGTCCCGGCTTTCAACACCCATATATGGGTAATGGCCGATACTCTAATATGGGTAATAGGCAACACCCATGTATGGGGGCGGTATATCTATGTAAAGGGTAATCGGTAACTGAAACAATACTGGCATATTTAGTGCAGACGACAGAATTTTTGAACTGCCCTGAGTAGCCCATCCTCCATATTCCCTTGCAATACTATCTATTCCCTAGCAGTTACACCTATCCGTTGTATTACTTCCTATCTTTTAAAGGTATAATAACCAAAAAGTTTACCGTTCTATAACGTGCTATTGAAATATTTGTTTTGTCAGTTATGATTCTAAGAGACTCGAAGGACATCTTATTATCTCCCAGTTTCCAAAGCCATCATTATCATAGATAATAAAGAGCATAGAAGCTCCATACGTGGAACCTTTTACATACACTTTTCCATAGCATAAACCTTATTATTAGGTTCAAAAATAATATGATTTCAAAGAGATTTTCCCTTTTCAAAATCAATATTGCCAGCCCTGATATAGTTCCTATTTCTGGAAAAATTTTTACCATAACATCTAATTGTTGAGAAATATGATACATAGTTATTGATAGTATCTTGATAGACATTTAAAAAGGAGGCTTTATTTTTCTCCCAAAGGAGATATTTGGACACATTTGAAGACGAGTTGTTCTTTTAAAAATACTATTTGATACCTTTTTGGACGCATGGATAACGGTTATATTAAATGACATTATGAATATACCATATGTATTTTGAAATATTCATTGTTTCTGACCTTTCTTTTTCGTTTCTTTGTAATTACACATCATAATGTATGAAGTCCAACTCCATCTACGTATATTTCCTTTAACTTGCAAAGTCCCATTTAGGAAGAGTAGGATTACCTTTCTTATCTTTTTGTCATTGATCTTGGACTATAATATAATAAAGCCGATTTACTAATCCCCGTTTACTTCCATTTAGAGACCTTGATAGCGTAGATGAGACTTTAACCCACGCATTATGATTCAGTTTGTCTAACTCACCTTTATGTTTTCCACTTTGGATTTTAAGCGTCTTATTGGGATCAGTATAGAAAAATCCGATTATTATCATTCTTATTTAATGAAGAGAACTGCACATGGTTGTGCTATAACACCCTCTATTGTATTTTGGAAATTCATCAGACTCAACTCTATTCATAACCTATATCCATCTCCTGACTAGCTGTCCGTAGAATTTCCTCCTCTAAAATTCGGCATGCTCAATTCTAGCTAATTGCCCAATATCATCATTTAAATTAATCCTTAATTCCATAGCATAAATTCTTGTGAGAACTCCAAGTGCCTGAGAAACAAAGTCCTCAAAACACTTTGGATATGTCAGAAATTTTCACCCTATCTTGGTGCTGCAAAACAGTAAGCAAAAATTTGACTATGACGAAAGGTAGCAATTAAAAAACAAAGATATCACCTCTTTCGGTGGAATTTATCATATTCCTTTAATTCCGCAATATTTTTTTCTTGTGAGAAAAATCTTATATGTTGAGATAGTCTTTTTGGGGGCTCTATATGTGGATATGAGGTGCTTCGGTGTTTCTTGTGTCTTTTTTCTAAACATAGAAATCCCTATATCAATGGATAAATCCCCAAAAATGTCACTTCAATATATAAAAGTACCTCACAAGGAATAATGCTGCGGAATTGAGTTAGCATATTACTTATCGTATTGTTTTATAAAGTTTATATTTTACCATTTCATCAGGATCACCTTTCCATATAAATAAATCCCATGGTGGATTATCCTCGTTGAAGCCTTGACCTGAAATAAAAAAATATTATTTCCACCTTTCCCTCTCATATCTTCTAAATCATAAGTTATTTTTATACCTTCATTAATTCCAAAAGGATACCACTGTTTACGTCCTTTTCAATCTTCCATGTACCATTTGTATTTAATTTCCTTAATTCATCGGTTGCAGTGTTTATAATGTTATAATTTTAGAGATTTCAGACACAGAGTGCCATCTTTATTAATCATTATTTTCAGCGCCGTCATCAGCTTTCCAATTCCCAATAAAGTAAAGTATTCTCTATTTGGGAGAATTACAGCCAAATAAAATACAATACAACTGTATATTAAATTCTTCAATTCATTATCGTCTCATTTACAACGATTTCTGTCCATCTAAATGATTGTGAGTTATTGAACCCATCCCTTTTCATTTTTATTTATCACCTGTAATTTCCGCAGCATCAAATTCTTGTGAGAACTCCAAGTGGCTGAGAACAAAGTTCTCGAAACACTTGGATATGTCAGAAAATAAGCCATAATAACTATATACTAACCATCTTCCATTTATATTTCTTTTTCTTTATTAAAAAGCTTTGTTACTTATTTCTATAAAAAGTTATATTATAATCATTATTTATCTTTTTCACCTCTGTCTTTAAATAATGGACTCTTTTTGTTTATCTGTAACCTGCACTATTATACCGCTTTTTATTGTAACCATAGGCAATAGTTGTTGCAATTATAAAACTGGAAGACCTTGTATATCTAAGCCTGGCCCAAGTACAGGAAATCCTTGCGAATCTATTATCTCAAAAATGCGCAGGATATTCATAACTACTTGTACGCTCAAATTATAGGGTAATTTTTCCTTGGATCTGAACAAGAGAATAATACTAACACGAATATATATATTTCATTATTTTTACTGGCTTAAAAAGTAAGTTCGTGTTCGCATTTTATAATGTCTTAATTCCGCAGCATAAATTCTTGTGAGAACTCTAAGTTTCTAGAGAAACAAAGTTCTCAAAACACATGAGATATGTCAGAAATTTCACCTATCTTGGTGCTGCAAACATAACAAGTAAGCAAAAACTGACATGGCTAAAAGGTAGCAATTAAAAGCAAGAATATCACTTCTTTCGGAGGAATTTACATCATTTTTTGTAGTTTTTCATACTTCCCCATTGGTTTTGGGTGGAAATTTTATGATTATGAAAGAACCAAGACCCCAGAAAATCCCCATATCAATGGATAAATCCCAATATGTCACTTCATATATAAATTATGATTATGCAAAAACCAAGAACCCCCAGAAAATCCCCATATCAATGGATAAATCCCAAAAATGTCACTTCAATATATAAAAATACCTCACAAGGAATAATGCTGCAGGGATTTTGGAAACTACTCATTTATAAAAATAATTTCGAGAGGCTAGCAATAATACAATTCATTGGGATTTTCATAGATAATGGTGTAATGTAGAAAACTTTATCTTCAACTTCTACGATTACCTCACATGGAAACAAGATCCAAACAGACACACAAATTTCGAGTTTACATATAGAACTTCTGTTGAACATTTTCTATCCTCAACATGTCTCTAGAGGGACACCTTTCAATTAGACGCAACTTCTAGGGACTGAATGACTTTGGTAATCTTTGTCTGATAAGCCGTGGTATCAACTCTAAGTTTAGCAACAATATGCCAAAAGCTAAACTGGATAATTTTGGAAGAGGTAACAGGAGTAGACAATTGAGCTTAAAACTAAAGTAGAATGATAGATATCGTCAGACAAACTCAACAATGGGAATTACTCTCGAAATATATGATTTTGAAAAGAAAGCAGAACTAGAATCTTAGACGGAATAGTAAAAGGCAGTATTAACGCAAACATAAAGAGGTATAATATTGATCATTGAAATATAATTATTTCTTACATCCCTAATTTATGGAACACGACCCCATTTAGAAATTAACAGAAAAAAATTATTATGGCAAATGTGTATTTAAAAAGCTATATTTACATAAATCCGTGAAATAAGCTGCACTACACTTCTTCTATCAAGAACTTACGCTGCTTTTGGATAAAAGGTCCGTACCTTTTGCGCAAAATGTCCGTACCTTTTGGGTAAAACGATAGTACTTTTGGGGTAAAAGATACGTACCTTTTCGCGTTGGGATGGTATAGGGATAAAAATAAGTAGGGAGAAAAACTGACGTTTTCCTCCTACTCAAATCTAAGATATTACGTATTTATGTTCCGCTACCCGAAGGCCGCCGCCGAGAGGCTTGGGTGGCTTCTGAAGTTGGTTACCCGATAAAATTGCACATGCTTCCAAGCGGCGGAAATCGGCTGTCGGCGTAAAGCGAATGCAGGCTTTAGAAATACAATCCATCGGCTTAAAGTCTTTCTCTTTAGCTACGACTTTCGACGTAAAAGTCGGCCGAAACGTTCCGAGCGGGCCGGCATCCACAATGAAGCCCTGCGAACAGAGTTGGTTCAAAACTGTACGAAACTTGGCAGACACTGCGGCCACATCAGCATCACCGACCGTCGTGTCTTCAGCCATTCGCGCACAAAGTTTATCGAATGAAATCCGCTGTTTTTGACAAACAGGGACTAGCGACATAGACCTCTCTACCCTTCATGGGGCCAAAGAGACATCTTGCGTTTGTTTAAAGAATAGTCCATAAATACATGGTTTTAGAAGGTTTATTAATCGTGAGGGAACAGCCTCCGTGCGTGCACTCACGTGACAGCCTTCCAATGCTCACTGCAAAGATAAGCAAAAGATTTTGAACGGGCAAACGATGGGCATTTTTCCATTCCGACCGTCCTCAGTGACAAATTTTCCATTATTGATTATAGCAATAGAGAACGAGTACAAGTTTACGTTTTGCTAATTCAAACCCGCAAAGCGCAAACGACGCTCCTCATCTTTGAAAGTCGCATCAATAAAGGCGTCGCAAATCTCTTTGATGGAATCATCAGGACTAAATTATCAATAAAACCATACCGGCAGAAATTATCTTATGGAAGGACATTACCCGATTTTGCGCAGAAATATTTGGGTTTGTATCTTTTTGCGTAATTTCGTAACTATGAAATATTCCTTTGTTGTCCCTGTATTTAATCGCCCTGATGAGGTACGCGAGTTGCTAGCAAGTCTTTGTGAGCAGAAATATAAAAGATTTCGAAGTAATCATAGTTGAAGATGGCTCTCAAAATAAAGTCGCGAAGCGGAGGTCGAAACTTTCCGGACGCAACTGGACATACATTATTATTATAAAGACAACTCAGGCCCTGGGCAGACGCGCAACTATGGCGTTGAGCGCGCCCAAGGAACATATATTATCGTCTTAGATTCAGACGTCGTCATCCGCCGATTATTTGAATGCCGTAGAAGCAGAGCTTGAGGCCGCACCCTGCGATGCTTTCGGCGGTCCGGATCGCGCGCATAGTTCATTCACCCCTATTCAGAAAGCGATTAACTACGCGATGACTTCATTCTTCACCACCGGCGGCATACGTGGCGGCCGGAAGCAGAAGCTTGACAAGTTTTATCCCAGATCGTTTAATATGGGTGTTCGTCGCTAGCGTCTATAACGACTTGCAAGGTTTCAGCAAAATGCGCTTTGGCGAAGACATCGATTTCTCCACCCGCATCTTTGAAGGCGGCTACGCCTGCCGACTTTTCCCTGAGGCTTGGGTATGGCACAAACGCCGCACAGACCTAAAGAAGTTTTTCAAGCAAGTACACAATTTCGGCATCGCGCGCATCAATCTTACGCAGCGACACCCCGGCACATTAAAAATAGTACACCTCCTTCCGTGCAGTGTTTACCATCGGCTGCTGCCTCTTGCTGCTAATCGGTTTTTCTGTCCATGGGCTTGGGCTCTTTTTGGCATTATACGCGCTCATGGTCTTTGTAGATGCCGGCATCCGCAACCGTAGTTTGCTCGTTGGACTCTTGGCTATGCCCGCCGCATTTGTACAACTCATCGGTTATGGTGCGGGTTTCTTGCGCGCATGGTGGCGCCAACGCGTTTGGGCAAGAGTGAATTTGAGGCTTTCAAGAAAAATTTCTATAAGTAATCGCCTTGCCTATGCCGCTTAAAGATCAATCGGTGGTCAAAGAAGATCGTCCGCGCGGAGGGCTTTTGAAGAATTAGGCCCCAGGCAGTTGAGTTCAGCCGAACTGTGGCCATTTTGATCGGCTCAGGTTGTCCGGCAAAGATGCAGTCGTGTTGATGAAGGATCCTCAATGATCACGTGACAACGGTCTGCGGCGTTTGGGTCGCGTATGATCCAACGCTGTGTCGATATGCCGGTATCGGCCCGGCGAAAGCGATCATATATTAGCAGCCTGCGAATTAGGGGCGGCGCAGAGCTGAAGAGCCGGCGGAGCAGCGCCCACTTATGGACGGCCCGCAAAAGATTTACAGCTTCTTTCGGCAAAGATTGGAGGATACGCCTCACGAAGAATTTCACGCTATGTTTCTCAATCGCCGCCTCAGTTGGTTCAGAAGCACTCATCGGTCGCGGCGGACTGACCGAAACTGAGTTGACGTGCGTCTGCTCTTTTGGAAAGGCTTTGGAGGCCAGAGCTACGCGCTCGCCATCTGTCACAATCACCCTCAGGGCAATCCCCGACCGAGCCAGGCCGATGATCGCTTGACGCAGAAGGTGGCACAAGCCGCCCGATTATTGAGATATCAGACTTATCGATCACATTATTGTGGCAGACAAGTGCTATTATAGTTATCAAGAAGAAGGAAAACTCGATTAATTGTTTGATCAACATGACACTGAAGAAAAACTGCAAATAGAACAACGCATTATCGACGTGTTGAAAACCGTCTATGATCCGGAAATCCCTGTAAACGTCTACGACTTAGGGCTTATTTACCGCATTGACCTTATGATGAAGGTCATTTAGATATGGATATGACGCTAACTGCGCCCAACTGCCCTGCAACAGATTTTATTATGGAAGACGTACGTCAAAGAGTAGAATCCGTAGAGGGTAAAGAATTTGAAACTGAGCGTTGTTTTTCGAGCCAACTTGGGACAAAGAGATGATGAGCGATGAAGCTAAGCTCGATTTAAGCACTTTCAATCCTATCCATCACGGCGCAACGAGGCCTCAAATTTGATCGTTTGAAGTAAACGCTTTGGCGTGCAGCAATCAAAGACGCGCAGCAAGAGATAAATACACGAAATCCTATGAAACCAGTTTATTTCTTGTCAGATGCCCGCTAGGCAGCCTGGCGATAGCCATGACGGACACATGAGCGCCGCTTGGTCAACTTCTTGGATAGTATAAAAAGAAGACGAAGCGGTATATCTCTTTGGGAGACATATTTGATTTCTGGTATGAATATCGTATGGTCGTCCCAAAAAGGATACACACGCCTCCTGGGTAAGATTAGCGAACTGACGGACAAAGGCGTAGAAGTGCACTTCTTTACGGGCAATCACGATTTATGGGTAAACGACTATTTTGAGCAAGAATGTGGTATGATTGTTCACCGAGAAATCAACTTTACCACTGAAATCTACGGCAAGCTCTTTTATCTGGCGCACGGCGATGGCCTCGGAACGGAGGACAAGAAATACAAAATATTGCGCCGCATCTTTCACAACGCCACGTGCAAGCGGCTTTTCTCGGCCCTGCATCCGAGATGGGGCGTGCAGTTTGGGCTCAACTGGGCCAAAGCACAGTCGCCTGAAACACGAGCGTGCAGGTGGCGATCCGCCGTATATGGGGAAGAGCGTGAAGATTTGATCCGCTTTTTCAAAAGCGTATCTTGCAACACACGCCGACATCAATTATTTCATATTCGGACATCGCCACATTGAACTAGACCTATCGCTCGCATCCACGACTCGCACTTCTAATTATCGGCGATTGGATCAGCCACTTCAGCTATGCTGTCTTTTGATGGTGAGACCCTGAAATTAGAGCGCTTTATTGAAGGTGAAACACAGCCTTAAAGACTTCTTATCAAACCAATAACGCGGCTATTCCTCCAAAGTATAGCCACGTTCAATAACAATATTCGTAAAAAGACCGAAAGCAGACGTTAAATTTCCTCCACAGCAGCGATGCCGTGAGTTACAGCATAAATTGTGAGCGCAGAAACAGAGCGAAAACCAAGCTAGCCGTCAAGTTCTTTCTATGTGAAATGACGGTCGTCAAACTAACGCCCTAAGCGATCAGCAATTTCCTTATTAAGCAAACCTGAGACCACCAGACGAAGCACCTCCGTCTCGCGCAGTGTAAGCGGCGAGATACGCTGCATTTCGCCTTGAGCCTCCAACACAGGTTGCGGCCGATGCTGATGTCCTGCTTGTGCCATTTTGAGAATATTGCGCAAAAGTACATCCTCCGGCTGCTGCACATTAAAAGTATGGAAGCCTTGCAAAAGCAAAGATTCTTCACCGTGCGTTAAGACGATCGTTCGTTGCTTGCACCGGAAGAAGAAATTGTGCGTGACTTAATAAAGTTTCCGAGGAAATAAAGTAATGAAAGAAGTCTGAGATTGTTTCTAATACTGAAAACGAAGAAAAGATCCGAACATTGGCCCTAGGCATCATCTTTCGGACGATACTATCCAATCCTATCGCCTCCAAAGTGTTTCTTGTAATTATCGCTATCTGCGGTTTCATAGTTGCAAAATTAGCCATTTAACTGCAATTTGACAAATAAACACTTACAAACCTCACTTTTAAGAAAAAAGAGAAAAGACATGAAAATCCCATCTCAGCCCCCATCAAATCCCACCCAACTTTAAACGTCATAGTTTATGCATAAAAATCAGTTTATAAGTCTGACTCACTCTATTTCGCAAATTTATGCGTTAAAAATCTCTGTTTTGACAGACACTAAACCCAGCGCAAGACGTCATCCGCAAATGTAACCCCCAAGACCAACCATAGGCAAACAACTAGTACTAACTTTCTATTCAATTTTCAAGCTATGTGGAGAGTTTTTAATTTTGCATTTCAGAGAGGCTGGTGTTTTCGGCTTATTGTTCGTTTGCAGCCTGCATTAAAAATATTTTGTCGCAAAAGATCAAAAGAATGGAAGAGATGCTTGTTTAAGCTACTCAATTAATTAATTTCCTTTCATTTTTAAATATAGCCTGACGACACTGAAGTAGATTTTATATATTAATAATTAGATACGAAGCTATGAACTTTACCTTGTTTGTCACCACAGCGTTGACAGGGTTCGCATTTTAGTAGTCGTGGTCGTGATCTTATGAAACTTGATCTCGCCCAGAAGCTTTAATGCGCAGAAAGAACTAGCTTATGAGATGTGGCGTTCCGACACGCGGAAAAGCTTGGATGCAATTTCATCTGAGGCTACTACTTGTTTGCCATTCTATTCTTGATGTTTGACGTTGAGACCATGTTCTTGTTTCCTTGGGCCGTAGTGATGCGTTCGCTGGGGTCTGCGGGCTTATTGAGCGTTGCGTTCTTCCTCTTTGTTTTAATTTTGAGCAGCTTATGCTTGGAGGAAGGGGGCTCTAAATGGCAATAAAAATTAAAAAGACCGAAAAATCAAAAAGCATCCTTACGATGACTTTAGGATAACGGACATATGAAAAGTTGGTGGCAGAACTCAACGCCAACGGCGCCAATGTTATCGTTAAGCCCTTGGATGATCTGATCAACTGGGGTCGTAGTAATTCGCTTTGGCCACTGACTTTTGCCACAAGTTGCTGCGGTATTGAGTTTATGGCCGTCTGCGCAGCTCGCTACGACATTGCGCGCTTCGGATTTGAAGTAACGCGTAATAGTCCACGCCAAGCTGATCGTCATTTTTGGTCCAGCGGTACCATTACGAATAAGATGGCCCCGTCTTAAAAGCGTTTGTATGACCGGATAGCAGACCCGAAATATGTGGTTGCGATCGGCGGATGCGCCTGACGGGTGGGCCTTTTGAAAATCTTATCACGTCGTAAAAGGCGTAGACGAGTATCCGGTTAATGTTTACGTTCCCGGATGCCCACCCGCCGGAAGCTTTCCTTTATGGCATGATGCAGCCACAACGTATCGTAAAAAGCAGAGGAACTTCTTCGGCACGACAAATCGGAAGAGAAGATCCGCAAACTAGGGCTGAAACGAGAGAACAAGAGCGTGAAAATCGTGAATGAGGAAGAAGAGGCGTAAGCCTTCTATCACCTCAAAAATTGTTTTTAGAAGAAAATGGAAAACGAGGCAAACGATAAAGCAAGAGGCGCAAACACGGCACCCGCAAGCCATGGCGACAGCTCCGAAACCCGCTCAACCGGCGCAGCGCCGGCTGAGACGAAGCCAGCGGAGAATGAGTTGCAACTGCGCTGCTTGGCACCAGAGGATTTACGCGCAGAAATGCAGCGACTGAAAGACGAAGAGCATTTGATTTTCTCAGAAACACTTACCGGCATGGACTGGGAGCGAGGAAGGACTTGGCGTCGTATACACTTTGGTCAACTACGAAAAAAATAAGCGCGTCAGCTTGAAAAACGGCAACAACAGATAGGAAAGCCCTTTCTTACCAACCGTAAGCGACCTTTGGGATATCGCCAATATATATGAACGAGAAGTGTTCGACTTTTCGGTATTAGAATTCTTACGCCATCCGGATGCCAGCGTATCTTCTTGAGAGAAGATTGGACCGGCTACCCGATGCGTAAAGATGATAAGCCTGAAGGGAAAAATCCATTACGCATGGATAACGAACCTTTAGCAGACGTAACTACTCAATATAACCGCCAGCAGATGGCAGCATCACGACGCAGAGAACACCATCTTCACGGAAGATGATTATGTCGTGAATGTTGGGCCTCACTCACCCCTCAACCCACGGTGTATTGCACTTCCGTGTAGCTTTGGAAGGTGAACGCATACGCAAAGATTGATCCAATCTTAGGCTACATCCATCGCGGTATAGATTGAGACAGTTTGACCTATCCGCAAGCACTAGCGATTGACAGAGCGCTTAGATTATCTGGGCGCTATGCAAAAACTCGTCACGCTTTATGTATGTGCATAGAAAAGGCTGCTCGGCATAGAGGTGGTGAGCTGCGTACAATATATCCATGACGATTATGGATGAGTTTCAGCGTATTGATTCGCACATCCTATTCTTCTCTTGCTTGTGCCAAGATATGGGTGCAACATCGGCATTCTTGTATGGTTTCCGTGACCGCGAACAGATCCTTGACATCTTTGAGGAAACTTGTGGCGGCCGCTTGATTTTAAACTACAATACAATTGGTGGTGTGATGGCTGACATCCATCCAAACTTTGTGCGCCGCGCTCAAGGAGTTTATCCCATATATGCGCCACAACCTCAAGTATTACGATATCTTTGTGAACAACGTCATTTGCACGCAATCGTCTTGAAGGCGTTGGCGTATTAAATAAAGGAGCAGGTTATTAGCTTTGGCTGTACCGGTGGTACAGGTCGCGCTATGCAGGTTGGAGCAATGACTTGCGCAAGCACCAACCTTATGCTGCTTACGATAAAGTTGATTTTAAAGAAATCACTTATCACGGAAGGTGATAGCTTTGCCCGCTTGATGGTACGTATGAGAGGAGATAGAGGAAAGTTTGAATATCATCGAACAATTGATCGACGGCATTCCGGAAGAGTCCTTTCAAACCAAGACGAAACCCATCATCAAGATTCCGGCAGGCACACTACTCAGCTATAGAAGGAAGCCGTGGCGAATTTGGGGTGCTGCTTGAAAGCAAAAGGAGACAAATTCCCATCACGCCTGCTATCGTTCAACAGGCTTGCCTTTTGGTTTGCAGCTATGGATACCGTTTGTCACAATTGCTTTTTATTGCTGACTTGGTGGCCATGGGTGGAACAGTGAACTACGATCGTGCCGGATATTGACCGCTAAAAAGTAAAGACTGCTATTGAAATCTTATTTATTTGATTTGAATACTTTCGGACAGCGGCAATAGATGAGCAGCTGAATATGATTTTGCCTGGTTGGGCTGCCACATTGATTGAATCAGTCATTGTAGCCTTAATCATCATCGACATTATATGCTGTCTTTGCCATTGCGCTGATTTATATGGAGCGTAAGGTTTGTGGCTTCTTCAATGTCGTTTAGGGCCCAAAACCGCGTTGGAAAGTGGGGTTTACTCAAGTTTTGGTGACGTCTTCAAGATGTTGACGAGAAATTATACGTATGCAGAACTCAGATCGCTTATTGCACGACTTTGCGCCGTTCCTCGTCGTTGTAGCCTCTATGCTTACGTTTGCTTGTCTGCCTTTGGAACAGGGGGCATATAATCGACTTTAATATCGGTATATTTCTTCTTTATTGCAATATCGTCCATCGGCGTTGTCGGCATTCTGCTGGCGGTTTGAGTAGTAACAACAAGTACTCTCTTATCGGTGCAATGCGTAGTAGCGCACAATTGATTGAGTTACGAAGTTTCCATAGGTCTTGATGCTAACCATGGTTTGCAATGACGGGTACGATGCAAATCAGTGAGATCGTACAACAACGAGTATGATAACGGATGGAATATCGTACGTGGACATATACCTGCTTTGTTAGCGTTCATTATTTATATGATTGCAGGTAATGCGGAATGTAACCGTGGACGTTTGACCTTCCTGAAGGTGAAAGTGAATTGACGCAGGTTATCACTGAATATTCCGGTATGCACTTCGGCTTCTACTATTTGGCTGAATACCTCAACCTTTTTATTACAGCCGGTATAGCTGCAACCCTCTTCCTCGGAGGTTGGGCACCCTACACATTCAGGCTTAGAAGCTTTAATGCAGCAATGGATTATGTTCCCGGTGCCGTTTGGTTTGTCGGAAAGACTTTCTGTGGTCTTCTTATTAATGTGGGAGCGTTGGACTTTCCCCCGTTTACGTATTGACCACATCCTATCTTTAGAATGGAAGTATTTGATGCCCATAGTTTGGTCAACTTACTTTTGATGGCTTTGCTTGTAGTCTTCGGATTGGAATCAACATTAACTGATAAAAATGCAGATAAGAACTATATTCAAGGGCTTCTTTGTGGAGTAAAGACGCTGGCTGTCGGACTACGGACGACGATGCGTGAGCTTTACAAAGAAGATAACGCAGCAGTATCCGAAAACCGAAAAAGAACTTGTGATGTTCGATCGTTTTCGTGGAAGCTCGTTATGCCCCATAACGAAATAATGAACGCAGAGTGTGTCGCTGCGGTCTTTGTATGATGGCTTGTCCGAACAATTCGATCAATATGGTTACTGAAATGGGTGGCTACACCTGATGGCAAGAAGAAGAAACAGCTGCTTCGTCACGATACAATTTAGGCTCTTTACATGTTTTGTATGCTTTTGTGTGAAAGCGTGCCCCACGATGCTATCACTTTTGATCAATCTTTCGAAAATGCAGTGTTTGATCGCTCAAAGTTGGTTTTACAACTAAACCAGCCTGGAAGTCGCTTACTTGAAAAGCCTGCTCGCCCTGTAGCGCCTAAGGCTGCCGCACCAGCGGAAGACGCTACGGCAAAGCCCCAAGAGCAACCGGCAGCGAAAGCAGAAACAAACACCACAACACACCCTCAAAATAAGACGACAATGGATTCACACATATAATGTTTTGTTGTTTTGGCTGTGTTGATGGTCTTTTCAACATTTGCCACAGTTTTGACGAAGAGTATTATTCGTGCTGCGACGTATTTATTCTTTGTCCTATTGGGAACAGCAGGAATGTAGTTCTTAATGGGTTATACATTCTTGGGGCTGTTCAGGTAATGGTTTATGCCGGTGGTATCGTTGTTCTTTATGTATTTGCGATCCCTATTGACAAGGGGCGCAAAGGATAAGCTGAGCGACAATACTAAGCAGAAGATTTTTGTTTCGGCCCTACTCTCTCTGGTTGGCTTTTGGTGCGTTTGTTTACGCATTTCTAAAAGGCCGGATTTGGAACCGGATAAACATGGCTCTAATGAGTCTATTATCTCAATGAAGGATATCGGAATGAACCTGCTATCAACAGAGACAAATGGTTATCTCCTACCCTTTGAGGTTGTTTCATTACTCCTCTTGGCCTGCATTGTAGCCGCCCCTATTAATTGCACGCAAACGTTAATATCGATTCTGTTGTGATTCAATTAGACTATATTCAGATTATTTCGGCGGTAATGATGTTTTGCGGAATCTTTGGCTTCTTGACGCGTCGTAGTACATTGGCTATTCTACTCTCGGTAGAGTTGATGCTCAATGACTGATTTGAACTTTGCTGCTTTCAACAGAATGCTTTTATCCCGAAGGGCACGAAGGTTACTTCTTTGCATTATTCTCTATTGCAATTTCGGCTGCAGAAAGTGCTATTGCGATCGCTATAATGATTAATATCTATCGCCTTTTAAAGGACATTTCGGTAGGTAAATTAGAAAAAATGAAATGGTAGGACGATTTCAGGGCGGGCACTCCTGCTCTTAAGTCCATAAGATAAAAGATTCTAACAATGGAAAATCAATTCTTATATACCTTGTTAATACCGGCTTGCCGTTCTTATCTTTCCTTATACTTGCCTTGGCAGGTAAAAAGATGAGCCATCGCTTAGCAGGTATTATCGGTACGTCTTCACTCGGTGTAGTGATGACTTTGGCATACTATACGGCCTACCAATATTTTACTCTGCCCTAGAACGGCTGAAGGTGTTTTACCAAGCATTAGTACCTGTCAATGTAACTTGGCTCCCATTAGGGCACGCTCCATTTTGATATGGGTATTCTGTTAGATCCGATTTCTGTAATGATGCTCATCGTCATTACAACGGTATCTTTATGGTCCATATCTACTCATTTGGATATATGCACGGTGAGCGAGGCTTTCAGCGCTATCTATGCACCTCAGCCTTTTCACAATGTCAATGTTAGGGCTTGGTTGGCGACAAACATCTTCCAGATGTATTTATTCTGGGGAGCTTGTAGGGTGTTTCATCCTATCTGCTAATTGGTTTTTACTACACGCAAAAAGCAGCCATTGCGGCCTCTAGAGAGGCTTTTATTGTAACGCGCTTTGCCGATCTCTTCTTTTTAATCGGTATCTTGATTTTTCGGCTACTACGCCAAGACGTTCAATTTCGACTTTACAATTGAAAATAATGTAAGGGAGTTTGCCGGTGCTGCGTTTATGCTTCCGACAGCTTTATTCCTGATGTTCATTGGTGGTGCCGGTAAGAGTGCGATGTTCCCACTCCACATTTGGTTGCCTGATGCGATGGAAGGTCCTACGCCTGTCAGTGCTTTAATTCATCGCAGCTACGATGGTCGTAGCCGGTGTTTATCAGGTTGCACGTTTGTTCCCTTTGTGGATCACTTACGCTCCCGGCTTTACATATCGTAGGTTGGATAGGAGCATTCACCGCCTTTATGCGGCGGCGGTGGCTTGTGCATGCAAAGCGATATTAAGCGTGTGCTTGCCTGCTCGACTATCTCTCAGATTGCCTTTATGATGGTTGCTGCGGGCGTATGCTTACGTCGGAAGGGAGCAGAATCTGCAGAGGTAAATGGAGGTTGAGTATGTGGCTATATGGCTGGCATGTTCCACCTCTTTACACACTATGTTTAAGGCCTGCCTATTCTGTGCGCAGGATGCCTTATCCATGCCGTTCATAGTAATGAGATGAGCGCACTGGGTGGTATGCGCAAGTATATGCCCATCACACATATTACGTTCCTCGTTTCTTGCTTTGAGCTATCTCCGGTATACCTCCGTTCTCCGGTTTCTTCTCCAAAGATGAAATCTTGGATGCTGCGTTGTATATCATCCGGCTATGGGATGGATTATGACCATTATTGCCGCAATGACAGCGTTCTATATGTTCCGTCTTTACTATGGCATCTTCTGGGGAACTGAAAACAAAGCGCATCACGCAGAAATTCACCCTCCTGAAGCTCCGTGGACGATGACATTTCCGATTGATCTTCTTAGCTGGCGTGACCTGCGTTGCCGGATTTATTCCTTTTCCGGTAAATTCATTTCAGCTGATGGACAATCTTACGACTTCTTATCTCACTTCAATTGGATGTTGGGTTTGAAGAGCGTAATCATCGCCGCTATTTCATTGGACTTGCTACTTATATGTACAGAGAAAAGCAACCTGTGGCCGACAAATTGGCGACTCAATTGCAGGTCTGCACAAATGGGCTTACCACCGCTTCTATTTAGATGAGTTTACCAGTTCATCACCCATCGTATGTATTTTCGCGAAGATTTCTCGTCCCTTGGCGTGGTTCGACCGCACGATTATTGATGGCTTCTTCAACTTCTTGGCTTGGGAACGCATGGGCTCGGTTTTCAACATCCGTGGTCTGCAAAATGGTTCCATACAGCGTTATGCTTTTTGTATTCTTCTTGGGCTTCTTGCTCTTTTGTTAATATTGATCTTTTTAAGCACGAAACGAATATATGAACTTTTTATCGTTATTTGTACTGATTCGCTCTGATGCTACCAGCGCACTGGCGGTTATCTAGGGGCAAAGGCCATTCGTACCGGTGATGGTGAGTCGGTAGCACCTGCACTGCTCGCCTTAGCCGCTTGGACAATGTCTTGTTTTGAAAGAACGATGTCTGCTGGGCTGATAGCAAATGCTCTTCACAGCTTCTGGCAAAGTTGGTTCTGTCCTCCATATTAAAATACTCTGTTGGCGTTGACGGCATTTCAGTTGCAATGCTCCTGCTCTCAGCTGTGATTGTTTTTCTACCGGGCTTTTGTTTCCTGGGATATGAACAAAGAATATTTCCTCTGGTTTACCCTCTTAAAGCATTGGCGTATTTGGATTCTTCATTACGGTCGACTATGTTTCGCCACTGTTTTATGTTCTGTGAAGTTGCATTGATTCAATGTATCTCCTTGATTGAGTTGGGAGAACAGGTCCGAAAGAATATGCAGCGAGTGAAGCTAACGCTAATAGTTGATGGGTGGTTCTGCCTTCTTGATGTGCGGTATCTTCGGCATTTTCTTCGAGCAGGCGGAGACGATGGTAGACGTGTATGGAAATCGCCAACCACACCGGCAGCGTATGCCATTCCTTTGGCGCAGCAGTACGTTTGGTTCCGCTCACCTTCGTTGGTTTCGGTGTCTTAGGTGCCCTTCCCCTTCCACACCTTGGTCTCTGATGGTCATCTTCAGCCCGAGCGGCTGTTTCTATGCTCCACGCCGGCGTGTTAATGAAACTGGGTGGTTATGGTTTACTTCCGCATCGCCAATGTCTGATGCGAAGCCTCACGCGAGTTGGGCTGGATCTTCTTAGTCTTGACCGGTATTTCCGTAGTTTATGGCGCATTCTCAGCCTGTGTACAGACCGACTTGAAATACATCAACGCCTACTCTTCTGTATCCCACTGCGGCCTCGTAATTTTTGGTTTATTAATGATGGACCAGGTGGCAGTGACCGGTGCAGTCTTGCAGATGCTCTCTCACGGACTTACCACCGCCCTCTTCTTTGCTTTGATTGGTATGATCATGGCGGGACACATACGCGTGACATTCGAGAAATGAGGCGGTCTGATGCGCATTAGCTGCCATTCTTGGCTGTTTGCTACGTAATTGCCGGTTTGGCCAACTTAGGTCTGCCTGGTTTTAGCGGATTCGTTGCCGAAATGACCATCTTCGTTGGATCTTTCAATAATGCCGACACCTTCCACCGCGTTTTGACCATTGCTGCCTGCACCAGTATTGTGATCACAGCCGTCTACATCTTACGACTTGTCGAGCAAGATCGCTATAGCGTTGCAAGAATCCGGAACATCTCAAACTGGGTGACGCAAATCCCATCGAGGCGCTTTGCCGTCATCAGCCTCATCGTTGCCATTGCAGCTTTAGGTATGGCTCCGGGTTGGGTAAGCAATATGATCAATGGTGAGTTTCCCCGATTGTAAATCACATTTTGGCCGCAGTAGCCTAAACTTCAAAAGTAAAAAGAAATGGATTATTCTCAATTTTTGAATATGCCTGAAGAACTCAGCCTCATGGCTGTAACTTCCTGCTATCTTTGTGGCCGATCTCTTTGTTGCAAAGATAAAAACGCCGACCGAAGAAGGTATTCTCCACGGCAATAAGATAGGCAATATCGCCATTGTGTTGATGATTTTTCAAAGTGGCATCAAACTTCCTGCCCATATTAGTATGGGATGTACGCCCGCAACGGAAGCTTTTTGGCGGAATGTCATGTTCATACGCCGATGATGACCATTATGAAATCCATCTTGAGCATTGGCACATTGATCACCTTCCTTATGGCCAAAGGCTATATGCGTCAAACTGCCAACATCGTAAAGCAAGGAGAGTTCTATATCGTAACGCTGTTTACCCTACTGGGTATGCTTTATGATCTCATCAGGCCACTATGTATGTTCTTCATCGGACTTGAAATGGCCTCCGTCCCAATAGCAGCATTGATCGCCTATGATAAATATCACTACGAAAGTGCAGAAGCGGGCGCTAAGTTTATACTCTTTCAGCCCTTTTCTCCAGTGCCCTCTTATTATATGGTGTTTCTTTCATCTATGGCGCTACCGGCTCACTCTATTTCTCGAGATTCGACCGCTTTGCCGCCGATCATACCCTTTTTGAGTACGATTGGCCTGCTGCTGTTTCCTATCCGGTATGGGCTTCAAAATCTCTTTAGTACCCTTCCATCTGTGGACGGCTGACACCTATCGGGGGCGCCCACAGTCGTTACAGGATTGCCAGGCGTTATCTCCAAGGTTCAGCCGCTTTCGTTTTGTTCACGGTCTTGATTAAGGCATTTGCAGGCGAAGGCTTCTCAGAAGAATGGAACACTGCTCTCTTTTTGGATCATCATTGCCTCCATTACGATAGCCAACCTCTTTGCCATCCAGCAGCAAAAACCTAAAACGCTTTATGGCATTTGGCGCTATTTCGCAAACAGGGTTACCTCGTGCTAGGCGTCATCGAGGCGGAACGGCAGAAGGAATGACCTCTTTGGTCTTCTATCTTCTTGTTTATAGTAGCGGCAACTTAGGTGCATTTACCGTAATCAACGTGATTGAGCAGAAGAGCGGCAAGATTCGCATCGACGACTACGATGGTTTGTATGGGACCAGCCCACATTTGAGTTTCATCATGAGCGCTTTGCCTCTTCTCCCTAGCAGGGAATCCCGCCCTTTGCCGGATTCTTCTCTAAGTTCTTCATATTTATGGCGGCCTTCAAGGCGGGCTATCAATGGTTAGTTTTGATCGCATTGGTCCAACACCGTGCTTTCCTCTACTACTATCTGTTGATTGTTAAGGCCATATCTTACATTCGGAGGAATGAACGCCAATTGCTACCTTCGGGCGACAACTACTCGCGCGCAGCACTCTACAATTTGTACGCTGGGTGTCGTCCTCTTGGGCTTGGTTAGCATGAGTTTACGATTATCTTGCCACACTTGGCTACGGTATGTAATACTCTCGACAAGCCTATCTATAACGATAGCGAGCCATAGTCTGAAGCAAGTCCATCAGCTATGGCCGCTATCCCTATACTCTGCGTAACTACTACAATATACAGCAATTGTAGCAAGTAAAGTTTGAAACAAAACGAGCAAACATCGACCCTAAAAGGGGCGAAAAAGGATCTGCTATGTTTACGCTCACGAGGAAAAGGTCTTACGCTCACGACGAAAAAGGTTTCACCTCACGAGCGCAAACCTTTTTATCGTGATAACAAAGAGCAAATGAAGCCGGCGAGTTAAGAATAAAGCGGCATCGAGCATCAGTTTTTAGACGCTCGTAGGGCGCGAAGTAGCTCTTGTTGACGAAACGCGCGGTGCATCCTTTTGTTAATAATTTTCGTTATTGTTAACTTTGCACGACTAAAAAGCAACTACGACTATGTCATCAAAAATCATCCTCACAGGCGACCGCCCTACGGGCAGATTGCACATTGGCCACTATGTAGGGTTCGCTTCGTCGGCGTGTAGAAAATACAAGAATCGGGCGACTACAAACAGATGTTTTGTTTTCATTGCCGATGCTCAGGCCCTTACTGACAATGTTGACAATCCGGAGAAAGGTGAGACAGAACGTAGTCGAAGTAGCGCTCGACTATCTCTCTGTTGGGCTTGACCCTTCGAAAGTGACAATGTTTATACAAAGTCAGATTCCGGAATTGACCGAACTGGCCTTTTATTTCCTTGACCTGGTCAGCGTGGCGCGCTTGCAGCGAAACCCGACGGTAAAGACCGAGCTGGCTATGCGCGGCTTCGGCTCAAGCATCCCCGTTGGTTTCTTTACGTACCCGATCAGTCAAGCGGCCGACATCACTGCTTTTCAAGGCTACAACAATACCCGTGGGCGAAGATCAATCGCCGATGATCGAACAGGCTGTAGAAATCGTGCGCCGCTTTAATCATATTTATGGCGACACGCTGGTTGAGCCTAAGATCTTGCTGCCCGACAATGCAGCTTGCTTGCGCCTACCCGGCACTGATGGGAAGGCAAAAATGAGCAAAAGCTTAAACAATTGCATCTACCTCTCCGAGACAGAAAAGGAACTCAAGCAGAAAGTAATGAGTATGTACACCGATCCCTTGCATGTCACGTCGAAGATCCGGGCCATCTGGAGGGAAATACAGTGTTTACCTATCTTGATGCTTTTTGTCGTCGGAGCATTTCGCAGAATTTTGGCCCGATTATGCCTCTTTACAAGACGTAAAAGACCACTACCAACGCGGCGGTTTTGGGCGATATGAAAGTAAAGAAGTTCTTGCTCAACATATTGAATGCCGAATTGGCATCCATACGCGCTCGCCGCAAAGAATACCGAGCAAGACATCGCCGGCGTTTTACGATATGCTCAAAGCCGGATGCGAAGCAGCGCGCGCCGTAGCCGCAGAGACGCTGGACGGAAGTGCGCCGCGCGATGAAAATAAATTACTTTGATGACGCCGCATTGATAGAAGAGCAGTCAAAACGCTTTGCTGCGCAATAAATAAACCGACATATCCACTCGAAATCGCTGCAAAAGGACGTGAAGTGCAGAAAATTTTTGGCTACCGGCCTAAATTCCGGCATTAATACTTTGCTATGCCGTAGATAATCCCTAATTTTGCGCTTTGAAAGCGGCAAACGGAAAATAATAAAAACAAACAATAGCAATGAAAAGAACATTTCAACCGCACAACAGAAAGCGGAATAATAAGCACGGTTTCCGCCATAGAATGGAAACAAAAGAACGGTCGTCGCGTCTCTAGCTGCACGTCGTGCTCGCGGTCGCAAGAAATTGTCCGTTTCTGATGAAGTTCACGGCAAGCGCTAAGAGATTACGTGAAGAAGAATAACGAGGAGGAGAGCAATTTCTTTCTCGTTTTTGTTTTGCACGTAAAGGAAAGCAAAAAGCAAGCAGAAAGTCGCTTTTTGGACACACTTGCAACATAAAGCCTAAAAGAATGACTACAGCTGCAATAAAGCACCAAATAAGCCCTTTCAAACTTGGCTTATAGGAGCATGTTTTATATTTTGCACACAAGTATGGAACCGTTTAAGGCACCACAGAAAAATAAGTATGGATTGCTGTTAGGCAATTGCTTAGGGATGTTGCTACTCACGATTTTACTCGTGGGGGTGCATTTTATGGGTTAAGGATTTACACCATCACGGAGAGAAATAAAGATGCCGAATTTATACGGCAAATCTTTTTGAAGTGGCAAAACAGACTTTAAAGGAGATGGACTTAACGGCAGAAGTTGTAGACACAGGCTTCATTGCGCACACTTCCGCAACGTCATATTAAGTCAGTCCATCTTGCCGGGCGCAAGCATAAAGTCAGGGGCGCGTCGTAATGCTGACCAGTAACGCTGCACACGCCATCGCCGTATGCCTTGCCGGACGTGGCCGACAACTGCTCACGCCGAAGCGGAAGCGCGCTGAAAAGGCGCTGGGATTCAAACTCACACCGCCAAAACTGATCGTTGGCGATAGAGATTGGGTTTATGGCATAGAGGTAAACGGAAAAAATGCGGTTACAGGCCAACGCGTTAGTGTCGATATTCCGATCACGCTCGTCGTAGGTAACGGCAGCAGCACCGAAGAATACAATGGCAACGATAGTTTAGACTATTTCCTCAACGGACTGCAAGAGAAACGGACGAGTCTGTGATTGACGAGGGGTAGAATAAAGCATGAAAAAGGACGATAAAGACGGTTTAATCGAAAAAGCATTGTAGCCGAGGATGTAGATGAGGAAGACGGCGGCGGATTAGTATGAGCACTTTCGCGTCGTAGCCGATAAGGGCCAACAATTGCTTTCGCGTAGATAAGTTTCTGATGGCTCATCTGCCCGATACGTCGCGCAACAGAATACAGCAAGCGGCTAAGGCCGGCTTCATCCACATCAATGGGCGGCCGGAAAAGAGCAATTATCGCGTTAAGCCCCACGATGTTGTAACGCTACTGCTAGATCGTCCTCGCTATGAGAATCTGATAGAGCCGGAAAATATTCCTCTTGATATTGTTTATGAAGACGAGGCGCTGATTGTCGTAAATAAGTCGGCCGGCTTGGTTGTTCATCCGGGTTTCGGAAACTATACGGGTACGCTGGTCAATGCCTTGGCTTATCATTTGAAGGATGTGGCGGTTATGATCCCAATGATCCCGGAGTGGGGCTGGTACATCGAGATCGACAAAGATACAGGTGACACTGGTGATCGCGAAGACGCCGGACGCGAAAAAGCAAATTGGGCGTACAATTCTTTAATAAAACAACGCGCCGACGCTATGAGGCGCTGGTGTGGGGCAATGTAAAACTGATGAAGGCCGCATAGAAGGCAACATAGCGCGCGATCCGCACGACCGATTACAAATGGCGGTCTTTGCGCCCGACAGCGGCATTGGTAAACCTGCAGTCACTCACTACAAAGTATTGAAGCGCTTTGGTTATGTCACGCTCATCGAGTGTCAACTAGAAACAGGGAGGACGCACCAAATACGTACTCACATCGTCACATTGGGCATCCATTATTTAATGACGCGCGTTATGGCGGAATAAAGGTATTGAGGCACGACAAGTGGCGCTTACAATAGTTTTATTAGAAACTGCTTTGAAATATGTCCACGCCAAGCGTTGCACGCTCGCACATTAGGATTTAAACATCCGACAACGGGCGAGGAAATGGACTTCTCTGTGCTCCCTCCGCAAGACTTCAAAGGGCGCTTGATTGAAATGAAACGTACGTTTCCGGACTAAACAATGAAATTATAAAATGATAGAAGATACAATGAAAAAATGATAGCAATCGTTGCCGGGGGCGATTCTTCGGAACACGATGTTTCGCTGCGGAGTGCGGCTGGGATTATGTCTTTTATGGACAGCCGAAAGTATGATGTCTATATTGGCGAAATCAAAGGCAATAACTGGACGGCTCATTATGGACAAGAGGATTGCCCAATGAGACCGCAACGACTTCACCTTTACGGCAAAGGATGGTAAGCACGCATTTGACTTTGCTTATATTACGATCCACGGAACGCCGGGTGAGAACGGCATCTTGCAGGAGTTACTTCGATTTGATCCGGTATACCCTACTCAACGAGTGACGTCTTGGTTGAGGCGCTCACATTTAATACATACGCACTCAATACATTCTTGCGCTCGGCGGCCGATAAAACGCTGAAGATTGCGGATGCGATTTTAGTACGCAAAGGAGAACAAAGGCCAAGCGATGCATCTATCGCAGAACGCTTAGGTTTACCTTGCTTCGTTAAACCAAACGCGGGAGGAAGTAGCTTTGGCGTAACGAAAGTAAAACGATTGATGCTGTTAGACCGGCTATTGAGAAGGCATTGCTGGAAAGCGATGAAGTAATGATCGAAAAATGATCGTCGGGACGGAAATTACTTGTGGTGCTACAAAAAGGGCAACGAGATTATTACGTTCCCCATTACGGAAGTTGTAACAGAAGAAGAATTCTTTGATTACGATGCTAAATACAATGGGAAAGTAGATGAGATAACACCCGCTCGCTTGGCTGAGGCAACGGCAGAACGCGTAAGCGCGATGACAAAATCTATCTACGGCTTACTCAATTGTTATGGCATCATACGAATAGACTATATCCTCTCCGGAAAGAAAGGACAGAGGAGATCAATCTTTTTAGAAATCAACACAGCCCCCAGTATGACTACAACAAGCTTCATACCTCAACAGGTGCGTGCCGCTGGTTTTGGAGATCGCCGAAGTTCTTTTCTGATATTATTGAGGGACGCTTTTGACGCTTAAGCCAGATTGTTTCCTTATATAAACTCTTCCTATCCTATGTTTACTCCTGCCGGGATTTGACGCGATACGTGCTTATGAAGATCGCGATTATGTTGCCTACAATTAAGACCTTGTTTGCTGACGAGGCTTTTTAGAGATGTGCTGCAAAAAACTTTTCCCCAACCAGCCTTTACCGTTGTTGGAAAAACAATTGAGCAGCTTTTCAAGTATCTTGGAGTTTCAAAAGAAATTTATCCACGGCTTTGTTACGCAACTAATACAAAAAGACCGGCAAAGAGTTATCATTAGACATCTCCGCGCTGACGAATAGGAATACCTTACGCCTGTATCTCTAATCATCGGGATATCATCTTAGATCCTGCTCTGTTGGACATTCTGCTGATTGACGCAGGATTTCCACAGACTATAAAGTGCGATTGGAGATAACCTGCTCGTTTACCCTTGGATTAAACATATCGTCCGTTTGAACAAGGCTTTTTATTGCTACAGCGTTCATTGAGCTTGCGTGAAATGCTCGCGGCCAGCAGGCTTATGAGCAGATATATGCATTTTGTAATTTCGCAGAGAAATCCAATTTGGATCGCACAGCGCGAGGACGCTAAGGATGGCAATGATCGTACGCAAGAAGCCGTATTAAAGATGATTGCTATGGACGGAGGAGGTTCGGCTGCTGAGCGCTTAAAGGCTATGCACATTGTCCCGTTGGCTATAAGCTATGAATTTGATCCTTGCGACTTTTTTTAAAAGCAAAGGAGTTTCAAATGAAGCGAGACAATCCTGCATATAAAAAGACGCCAGTTGATGATCTTATCAATATGCAGACAGGCCTCGCGGGCTACAAAGGACGCATTCACTACGCTTATGCACCTTGTTTAGATGAATGGATGGCAAAACAAGAGGGCCTTTTCAAATGCTGATTTCTTTGCTGCAACAGCCCGCCACTTAGATGAAGAAATCCATCACAACTATCGCCTTTATCCAACAACTTCGTAGCGCGGTTTGCTGAATGATAGGAAGATTATACTACACATTATTCGGAGGAGGATAAAACAAGGTTTGAACAATATCTAAGACAGCAAATTAACAAGATTGATTTGTCGAATAAGGATGAAAGCTTTCTTACGCGAACGTCTGTTGAAATGTACGCCAATCCGGCCAAAAATAAGTTAGCAGTATCCAAAATATAAAGACAAATCAGCAGGCGCGCCATACATTATATATGGGTTCGATTGCCACACCTTTTTGCTTGTATATCTTCGCAAAGCTGCACGAAAGAAAGAAGGCTATGCACCCAATTATCGTATTGACTTAGCCGATGTCAAAGTAGATTACGACGGTAATATAGAACGTATTACGACCGATGATCGAAAAAGCTTTCCACTTATCTCATACATACAAAGTCAACTATCGCGACACCCTACTGCGTGCCCGCATTTTCTTCATTCCAATAGCTGATGACAAAAGCTGAACTTAAACAAATCGCACCGATTTTGGCTCCCAAGTCCCATCAACTTGCCGGTCGAAAAATCAAGATGGACCCAGTCATACTCCAAGCCATTTGGAAAGGAGGCGATTACATCAACCTACGCTTAAACATACTTTCCGGCGAGCCCCAGGCAGCCCATTATTGGGATTTATAGATCAAGGTCTTCGAGGACAAACGCGATACATAACGCTCTATCATTCTCGGAATGGAGAGCCGGGTAATATACGCGCAGTTTATCTCTCTTGCCCATTGCGGCGGTGCAATATCAAAAAGGAGATTCTATTGCCATTCAAATTCAGACCAAGCAAGGTCTAATAACAAAGAAGTTTAGCTACTAAACAACATCACACAGAACCATCGAGATAAATTATGATCGATTTTTCACCCTATTACAATGGCCGATCGCGAAGCCATACGCGAAATAGTATACCATTCCGAATGTCGTAATTGCGACCTTAATTTTTGTCAACCTTATGGGTTGGCGATTCTATTACGATACTGAGGTGGCCATCCACGAAGGTTGGCTACTCTTCCGCTTTAAGACCGAAGGTCATAATGCTATTTGGCATCGACGGGCAAGGTGATTGGGCTAAAAGTAATCCAGGGATATGATAGCAGATGCCACGGCATTAGGGACATCCTTTCTTGATGCTCGGTGTAACAGAGTATTCGCTCAATTATATGAACGATGCCCTGCCCAACTATTTCTTTGCCACAGCCGATCGCAGCTATACAGATTATATCTACAACCGAGATGCAGTAGCTACACTCGCCGGAAAAACTCCAACAAAAAGCGCAATCACGCCAATAAGTTTCAAAAAGCTTTACCCCGATTATGAATTCCTGCCACTCACGCCGGAACTTATTCCCGAATGCCTACGTCTGCGTGAACTTTGGCAAGCGCATAAAGACGAAGATGGTCGGCTAAGCCCTGATGCCGAAAAAAACAAAGCATTGAGTATGCTTTTTCTCGCATTGGGAGGAACTGGGATGCCAAGGTGGTGTCATTCGAATGAGACAGGGAAGATTGCAGCTTTCACTTATGGTGGTCCGGTAAATTATGATACCTTCGATGTTTGCGTGGAAAAAGCCGACTATAATTACGAAGAATTTATGCCGTCATCAATCGCGACTTCGTTCGTAGTCTGCCAGAACAATACATACACATCAATCGAGAGGAAGATTTAGGCATTCCGGGCTTGCGGCGGGCAAAAGAATCCTATAAGCCCGAATTGCTCTTGCATAAATTTACCATTATGTTGAAGCACCCGCTGGGCGAGCAAAACAATACGCCGACCATTGAACCGAATGAGTGATGACAACAGAAGAATTGCAACGGCGAGAATTAGAAGATTCGAGAGCTTTGTGGGAAACTTGCTTTCTAACGAAAAGCCCTGAATTTCTGAGATCTCTATTTTTCGAGAGAAATACAGCCCGTCTGTCAATCTCATCCATTATATTGATGGAGCGTCCAGCCGCTGTAATGCAACTACTCCCTTATCGTTTGCGCTGCCTTGGGCAAACCGTAAACGCCGGATATGTCTCCGGCTTATGCACACCCCGATTTTTCGTGGAAAAGGCTTGGCAAAACTACTCTTAGATAAAGCCCACCGCCACCTACATGCGAGGGAGCCGTCTTTAGTATGCTGATTCCGGGTGACGATGACCTGCGCCGCTTCTACAAAAGCCTTCTCACGGCGCTTACGCTACGATTTCTTATCGTAAAGAAGAGTCTTGGTTGCCTACGGGCAATGCACATCCCGCCTACTCCATTACCCCAATCACGCCATACGATGCAGATGTATTCGTCTTGCACCAACAAATGGATCTGCGCACAGATAATGCGCTACTATCTTCATTTTCCGATTGGCAAGTCGCCATTGCCACTTGTCAACGAGGGTGGGCGAGGCTTTAGTGGCACGGCGTGAGGGCAAGCCTGCAGGTATCGCACTCGCCGTTAAAGAATCGGACGGACGAGTCGTCTTACGCGACTTCTTGGCCAAGCGTCCTGGTGCAAAAGGGGCATTGATTCAGTTTCTTTCAGAGTACTACGATGTGCCGATCATTTATGATCGTGCCCTTATCAGCCAACACAACCAGAGGCTCAACCCTATTTGATGATGCGTATCGTAAACTATCAGAAGTTTGTCCAACTTTTTATCAGCCCTCTTTGTTTTTTCCTCTTATGAAATTCAGATTAAAGACGATCTTAGTGTTTCGGAAAACAATGGCACGTGGATATGCACCAACAATCAAGTTCTTCATAACCCAACGCCCAAAGCTCATCACTTTCTCCGGGCGAGTTTTTAAGCCATTACTGGCCGGACCTCAAAATCTCTGTGCGCAATCTGCTCGACGAATAAAGAAGAATCCCCGACAACTACCACATTATCGGGGATTCTTCTTTACTGAAATGATGCGCAATATTAATACTGGCGCAGACCTATAGACCACAGACAAAAAGCGCGCGGTATTTCGCATGGATGTCGTGCAAAAACTTTGGACAATATTAGCCACCCGGAGCAAATACAATAAGAAATAGCCCCTCCGACTGCACCATATAGCAAAGGCCTCTTGAACCTAGAAGATTCAAGAGGCCTTTTATATGATTATAGTTCGTATTTTACTTTGCACTATTCAAGAGCTGGAAGCTCGCTTGCCTAAGTCGTTCAGTAGGATCTACAGAGAGCAACTCGGTTTGTCACCTTACGCGCCTCTGCATTCATATCGTTTTGGATGAAATAAGATACCAAGTAGCTCAAAGCTTGGATGCGAACAGGCTTCACGTCATCGCTCGTACCGCAACGCTTCAATACTTCCTCGAAAGTAGTACGTGCCTTACCTGCTGCCGCAGATTTGATGTCGCCCTTACCGGCAAACATACGTGCAAGCATTAAAGAAGATTGATATTGTTCAGTCTCAGCATTATTAAATTGCTCGAAGAGAAAACAGCCTTATCAAAAATACTCATTACGCTTGTCAGCAGAAATAGTTTCATCTTGACTAGCACGCGCATAGATCTCACCTAAGCGGAGGTTATCGCGAGAGTCAACCTTGTCACCTGCCAATGAAAGATGCTTATTAAAAGTATTCGATAGCTTTCTCCGATTGCTTATTTCTGCTATACAGATTTGCTACGTCTTTGTAACCGGTTGCCTTTGACGGATCCAAAGCTAATGCCTGCTCATAGTGAGAAAAATGGCTATAGGGACGTCGTTCAACTGGTCAGCTGTGAAGGTGCCGGCATACTCATAATCCAAGTAGATGTAAAAAGAATCCGGGAACATTTTTTTCCGTCAAGTACTTAATAGACTCTTTTTGCCTTTTTCTGTCTCTTCGTTGTTCACGTCAGCAAAAGAACGCCATACGCTTCAATGCGATCGACTTCGGGAACATCGTCTGATACTGGCGGCTAACATCAGCCAACTTAAAGAAATCTGCCGTTGAATACAAACTATTCACGTAGTTTTCTACCGTTGCTTAGTAAATATGGTCTGTATCTTGAGGCACAGCGGCAAAAGAATGCTTTATAGTTCTTCACAGCTGCCTTATACTTGTCCAAATTATAGTTGATATCACCCAACTCTTTTTGTACACTATAGTTGTCCAGCTCAATCTTTTGAATACGTTCGAGCGCTTCAACTGCCACTGCAGGGGTTCACGTTCTTGTAAACGTGCGCATTTTGCTAGAGGCAGAAATGTTTGTAGAGTCAATACGCAAAACTTCATCAAAAACGCATACCGGCATTACCATAATCATGACGCAACAAAGCCACGACCTTCAAACATCAAGCCCGGAATGTAAGTCAGACTATGGTATACAACTGGTCTGCACACTTCTTTTGCCAAGGGAATACACGTTTGTTCAAGAAGAAATCGCCAACATTAATGAGTTCGTCCTTGTCATTCTTGATATTCTTAAACATCTTAAGGAACACAGCGTAAGCTTTGTCCGGCTGTTCCAACTGTTGTTCCATGACCTGCTGCGCCATAGCAGCATTCTCTCCAGTCAGAGGCTTAGCCTCCCATAGCCCTTGTCGTTTTGCGCCTTTGCAGCTCCTGCGCCAATAAAACATAGCTGCCAAAGCGAGACTGTAAAAAGCAGTTTTTGTTTCATAATCTATTATTTTTTCTTTATTCTTTTTTTCTTCAATGTTCATCAACTAAGCCAAAAAGTGCAGGTTCTGCGACGGCCGATTGCTTCATCTTTTTATAAAGGAACATCAGACTACATCAAGCTGATTAAGGGCAAAATTAGCTGAAATCTTTTAATCCCAACTAACAAGTAAACTAAAAAAATATGGCCTTTTATTGTTATTTTGAGATCATAGAATAGGACTTCATTGCTATTTTTCGCCGCGGTGTGCACATGGGGCTTCTTTTTGAGCAGGAAACATTTTATTTTTGGAGCACACGCGCTTTTGCGCTTTTGGCTATTTTGTGGCGGCATTATTCTTCGAAGGGATTATTGCCTTCAGGAGGATACCGGTAAGTGACAATGAGAGTCTGTCTATATTTAGTAGTCAACTGAAAATCTTGCTCATGTTCAAATATGCGCCATTTGGTCTCTTTGAATATTAGCACCCTAAAGGTTTGGCAGACTTGCTGCACATATCTCTCTATGGTTTGGCCCGAGCAAAACCATGGTTTGATGCCGGCAAACGATAGTATGGCCCGAGCAAACGATGGTTTGCTGTCGGCAAAACAATAGCAACAAACAAAATGAGAAACTAAAACACAAGCTAAGTGCGCAAAAATGTGCAGACTAAAAGGCAGGCCGTAAGCTTCGTTAATAAACAATTGGTCCTGATTCACTTCAGGATTGACAAAGGCCAACAGATGGCGGAAGGAGGCAAAGAAAAACAAACTAAGGCGGACTAGCAAAGCATATTTTGGCCTTACTTATCCGCCTTAGGTCAGAGATGGCAGGAACGAATCTATCCTGCGCAGGCATTACATCAACTCAAGCAAAGCTTCGGTCACAGCGGCCTGCCACTGTGGGTGGCATGACACAAGAGACGCTTTTCTGTTCGCATCAATGGATGGAAACATCGCGCCTTGCACTTGCATACTGGGCAAGAGCTGGGAGTTGTTGCAAAAATGAGCTGTCCTTTTTGTCCCTTCAAGAAGAAGTAAAGATATTTGGCTTGCGAATTGGTATGCGGATCTATAGAGATCACGTACACGGAGCGCGTCAATGGGTAATAATCCATCGCAATATTGTACTGATAGGGGCGATAATACTGCGGAAACTGCTCCCTTGCTAGCCGTAACAAGCATCACTTTCACATCTAGATGGTCAAAAATTGGGCAGTACGGTAGCATTGTCGCCCGCGTAACCAGTCGGTTCCTACGACACCGATAGCATCGGGATTGTCTTTGACGGCTTGAATGACGGCCATATTACTACCTTGGGCAAAGAGATTTCCCTTGAGCGGCTTTCCACCGCATGGGGAATCGCGCATATAACGTACCGTGCTGGAGCGAGAATCGTCGAAAACGAGATGTATCTTACTCTTCTTTGATCCTTTTTCCAACTGAGTTCCAATGGGTGATTTGGCCGGAAACGATCTTACGAATCTCATCTACGCGGATCAGTGTATCCGGATTATTCTTGTTGACGATAAGGGCGAATGCATCGGTAGCAATCAGCGACTGCGCTCCCGAAAGGCGGTGTTGGCGCAGACGTTCCTGCTCATTGGCTGTAAGCTTGCGAGTCACGACAATTGTGCGGACACTATCATTCAATAAGAGTTGGATGGCAGAATCTTCGGAACAATAGACGGGTTTTAAAATTGCGTCTAAATGGGTCTTTGCAAACTGATCCAACTCCATTTCCATAATAGGGCGAAAAAGTAGCATCAACGGCTATCTTCACTTCGTTCTGCTTTAGAGATCATCTCCTTTTTTTATTGCCGCGACAAGCCGCGAAGAGGAACACCGCAAAAAGACAGGGTGCTCATAAAAATCAAAGTTGTACGCTTCATAGGGCTTAAGAATTAAAAAGAATGAGAGTCTCAAGTTGGTCTGAAACTCTCATTATAAGTATTTCGATTGTACATTACGACGCAGAAGTCATAACGTATTCTTCGGGATTACTGCAACTGGAAGCGGATCAGCCACTTAAACCATACGGGGATCGGATGGCCTTGTGACTTAGCAGGGATGAAGCGAGGAAGCTTCTTAACTGCGGCTACAGCAGCTGCGTCACATTCGCGAGAAAAGAAGCTTGATGACTTGGACTTCACCTACTGAACCGTCCTTGTTAATCTTAAAGCGTACCTTAACAACCTTGAAGTTCTTGCTCAAGTGCGACATCAGGATATTTGAGGGTTTTTAGAGATATAGCTTTGCAAAGCTGCATCACCACCAGGGAAGCTGGCGGGCTGCTGTGCTTCAGCGTTATCTTTTACTTCCTCTTCCTGATGTGCTGCAGGAACGTTTTGATTACTTGCAGTTTGGTTCGTCTTGATATCGTCGATATTGATACCGCTGCTTGAACATGAGAGAAATCTTGAGAAGAAACGGCGAAGTTACTCTTCGTCAGCGTCTCCTGCGTCTTCAACTCCTTCGTGTGGTCGATTTTATCGTCGTCGACGATCTTCGGCACAGTGAAAGATTAATTTTTACTTTTACTTGCTCAATCTTCTCCCTCTGGTTTCGGCTCTTCCTTCGGCTTTTTCGGTTTCATCTTTGGGCTTATTGTCTTTCTGCAACTGAGAGAATTCAGTCTCAGTTTGACTACCATCGTCGTTACCACAAATGCATTTGCAATGGTAGACTTCAATGCGAGACCAATCAGCACAACTGCGATACCTACGAGTACCAGGATGACAGAACGTAATTGACGATTACCTTGGCTTGCACGCAGACGATAAGCACCATAGGCTTTGTTGCGTCCTTCAAAGACCAAATCGCACCATTGCTGGGATGCTAAATTGATTTTAGACATAGCTTCTTATACTTATCGTTTTGTTATTTCTTTGCATTTAACTTGTCGACCTTAGCTTGATCGGCGGGTGTAAACTTGTCAATCACATATCTACCGATGCTACAGATGTTCATCTCGTCGAGGGACGTCAATAAGGTCTTTGTAAGTGGCCTTATCGGAGGCTTAATGATCACATCAGGCGTGTTAGCGCCATTTCTGATCTCTTTCAATTGTTCCATATACCAAGCTTTGTTCTTTTCAGCTTGTTGTACATTAGAAGATTGCATCGTAGCGTACTTTGCATCCAACTTTGCTTTCTCTTGTTGAGCAGCTGAGTTGGCTTCCATCAAGACCGCGCGAATACCATCTTTACCAAAGGTTGTCTTAATCAGATTATCATCTATAGGTTTTACCCTTGAAATAGTATAGCGTACGATTCTCAGTAATCATTATTGTGATCGCTTTAGAAGCTGCTACCTGACTGCGATTAACATCATTGATGTTCTCTTTGTTGGAGGGCATCGTGATCTGCATCGTCTGCGGCTTTTGGAGCGTTGTACACAACATAAAGAACGTTACGAGCAACATGATCATATCCACCATCGGCGTAAAGTCGACGCGTGAATTCATTTTCTTTTGTTTACTACCACCTAAACTTGCCATAACATACTTCGTTTAATCTTTGCTGGCATTTTTGAGCGCCGTAATCAAGTTGTAACGGTTCTCTTCAATGCTCCGCAAAGGAGTCCATAACTTTTTAATTACAGCGTAGGAGGTAGATTGATCTGCCTTAACAGCGATCAACATATCTTCTCCGGCAACTGTTCGTGCCGCTTTAGCCCAGACTTTTAACTCGTCATTAATGCTATCGCAAAGGAATACCTGCTTGTGCATCTCGCAACAAGTCATTGCGTTTTTCCTTCCGAGCATCAACCAACTCTTTGTCATGTTAAGAGGGTTCCGAGTTGGAGCCTGCTCAAACGCCTTCTTTTTCTTCGTCCAGAGAGCTTAGGAAGCTTTCCGTCAGCAACCATCTGATCTGCCAATGCAGCCAAAAGTGTTTTTGTTTGTCCATAGTCATATAGACCTTGCCTTGAGTATTGACGAAGATGGTCAAGAGGTTCTTATCCGGAATCTTAATTTGCGAAACTGAACCTGGCGTTTGAACCTTAATGGGTTCTTCCTTTACAAACGTTGCAGTAAGCATAAAGAAGGTAAGCAACAGGACCATGACATCGCTCATAGGCGTCATCATCTATGAACGTATCTTGTTTTTGATTTTTAAATCGTCCCATGTTTAATCCTTTTTGAGCGAAAGATTATTGTAGCAAAGGATAGATAGATCCTTATGCCTAAAAAATCTAATCGTTCTCTTTATGTTTTAGTGCGTAGCGTTGAAAGTTTGAACAATAGAGAAGCCTACTTCGTCAAGAGCGAAAGTGAGGCGGTCGATCTTATTCGTGTAATAGTTGTATGAAATAACGGCAACAGCACCGGTTGCAATACCAGAAGCCGTATTTACAAGTGCCTCAGAGATACCGGTAGAAAGAGCAGAAGAGTCTGCGCCACCTTCAGCACCATTGCAGAGAATGAACGGATCATACCAAGCACCGTACCCAAAAGACCCATCAACGTACCGAGCGTTACGATGGTACCAACAATTGGCAAGTTCTCTTGAAGCATAGGCATTTCAGGTGCAGTAGCTTCTTCGAGACTTCTGAATGTTGAGTACTTTCTGTTCTTTCGTATATTCTGTGTTTGCATCCATTTCTTTGTAAAGAAGCAAGCGCTGCACCTACTACGTTAGCAACAGAACCGCGTTGAGCGTCGCAAAGTTGTTGAGCCTTAGCGAGATCTTTATCGCGCAATGCCTTTTTTAATCTCAGCAACAAACTTCGTCAAGTTTGAGCGACCATAAGCAGAGCGAAGCGCGAAGAAACGCTCAATAGCTAAAGCCAACACAGTGAAGAACAAGGTCCAGATAATAGGGAACGATGAAAACCACCTTTGTAAACTGTACCCCATCAAGTTAGCGGGCTCGTAAGAAGCTGACGCCAAGAAAGAGAAAAGAAGCTGTTTCGCCTTCAGTTCCCTTGAAGTTAGAAATTGCACCAAAAGCCAAAAGAGGTAGATGCAAACTGCTATAACTGCGCAGCAAATGATTACTGCAAAGCCGGATTTAATACCGGTGAAGCCTTTGGACTGAGCCTGAGCTTTAGGCGCACTCTTGGGTGCATTAGCATTTGTAGTTGCCATTGTTTTTGTTTTTAGTTAAATTGTGGTTTTAATTTATTTGATTATCAATTATTTGTTCAGATATAGAGCCTATAAAAAAACCCCGAAATACAGGGAAGTATCAAGGGCAAAGGTAGAAATTAAAAACCAAACAGAGAAAATAATCCCACAGCCTGCAAACGAAAATTAGCGTAAAAAAGATCAAGCTACCAGAAACACAAACTACGCCATATCCTCCCCTTTCAATAAGCGTCCTTTTTCTATCTTTATGGAAGCGATCAAAAAGAAAAATTAATGCAAACAAGCGCGCATATCTTTCATTTGACCGGCAATATGCTATTCTTATCCTCCCTGCACAAATAATGTCGAAAATTAAGCCGTTTCTTTTTATTCTCACTTAGGACTACGCGCTCTGATGTGGTTGCACCAATAAATGATTACCCATCTACACATTATTTATGGTGTAGGCTGGTCGCGAGACAGCAATAAATAGTGCATGATGTTAGATAAAAGATAGCTGATTAAAAAGCACTCACAAAAATACTTGCAATTTTATTTCGTGTTTTGAGTAAATAACTGTATTTTTCGCAGACAAATACTTGTACTCCACACATTAATTATTATGGAAAACAACATTGAATGGTCAAAACTCGGTTTCGGTTATATGCCGACCGACTACAACGTGCGTCGTTATTATCACAACGGCAAATGGGGTGAAATGAAATCACCTCTGACACAACTATCAACTTGCACATAAACTGCAGAATGTCTGCACTATGGACAAGAGGCGTTTGAAGGATTGAAGGCCTTCCGCTGCCCGGATGGCAAAGTGCGTGTATTCCGTATGGAAGAGAACGCGGCACGCCTGCAATTTACTTGCCGCGGCTTGGTAATGCCGGAACTACCGACAGATCAATTCTGCGAAATGGTTAAAAAGGTTATCAAACTTAACGAACGCTTCATCCGCCTTATGAGAGTGGCGCAGCCCCCACATTCGCCCACTCTTTATCGGCATCACACCTGAGGTTGGTGTAAAAAGCCTGCTAAAGATTTCTTGTGTGTAATGTTCGTTACACCCGTAGGCCCTTACTTCAAAGGAGGTTTTTCAGCAAGCGACTACGTTATCATTCGCAGTCACGATCGTGCAGCTCCGCTCGGCACGGGTTGCTACAAAGTAGCCGGCAACTATGCTGCTGGCGAAGGCAAATCAAATTGCCCACGAGGCAGGGATTTGCAGGCGAGTTCACTAGACGCTAAAGAAAAGAAAATATATCGACGAATGTGGTGCTGCCAACTTCTTTGGTATCAAAAACAACACTTATATTACGCCGAAGTCTCCCTCTATTCTTCCTTCTATCACCAACAAGAGTCTGCAACAAATTGCTAAAGATCTGGGCTACAATGTCGAAGTGCGCCCGGTGGAAGAAGGAGAACTAGTAACCTTTGAGGAAGCAGGGAGCTTGCGGAACAGCAGCTGTGATCAGCCCGATCAACAGAATCGTTGATATAGAAAACAATCACGAATACAAGATTGCTAAAGACGGCAAACCAGGCCCGATCTCCACGCGCCTCTACCAGACATTGCGTAACATTCAATATGGTATTGAGGAAGACAAACACGGCTGGACAACGATTGATAGAGTAAGAACGGTCGCGTTATTTTCAAAACCAATCGATTTTTAATATGAAACTGACACGCTTATTTATTGTCTCATTCATTCTTTTTGATCGGCATAACATCTTGCGGACACAAGACGGATAAAGATAAAGAACTCTCTGAGTTGCGCCAATTAGCTGGAATTGGACAGACGGGAGATGGAAAATCAATATGCCGACTTTGCACAGCAATATGGCGAAATGAAGAAAGCCGTCAAAAGACGATGCGCTTATCGCTCGCTTAGACGCGGAGCAAAAAGCGTGCAGAAGGCCCTCTTGCAGGAACTTAGGCAAACTAAGGCTAAAAGATGCGTCAGAGATATTACGACTCAAGCGCGAATTAGCTACGGTACGCGCAGTCTTGCGCGATTACATTCGCCAAGTCGACTCTTTAGCTCGCGCAAATCATACGCTGACCAATGAGGCGTGATGCAGCCAGAGCTGATGCACGACGTACACGAGAGGAGAACTCCGGACTTAGTGCGCAAAACGCAAGTCTAAATGCAACGGTACAGATAGCCGCACGCCCTCAACGCTTCCGGCATATCTGTTACCCCGATGAAAAAAAGAATGGAAAGTCTACACACAAATCAAAGGATGTGAAGAGTTTCAGCGTTTCTTTCTCAATTGCACGTAATGTTACGGCGCAAACGGGCAACAAAGTCATCTATCTGCGATTGATGAAGCCCAACCAAACAGTCGTCAACATCTCGGGTGGCTTTTCATATGAAAATCGAAGTGTAGAATACTCAGCAGCTAAAAACCATCGAATATGATGGCCAAGAAGCTCGCGTGACGATGTTCGTCCCGGTAGGCGAATTTATTAATGGCGGAACCTACACGGCCTATCTTTTCTGCGATGGACAAATGATAGGTTCAGGCTCTGTTTCCATCAACTGATCACCGCCCAATTCATCTTCCGGACAAACTTACTTAACAAATATCCTAAAAGCACATCAGGACTCATCTTGATGTGCTTTTTCTTTTTATATCTACGCCCCCAAAAATGAGCTTCAATGAAACCTCATACCTTGAAAGACGAATTCTCTACAAAGCCCGTACAAGACGATCATTCCACCTCATAATAAAAAGAAGAATATTGTAAGTCACCCGGACAAAGTCAGCATAGATGTAAACTTTCAAAAGACTTCGTATCATATCAATATTTACACGATAAATTGGTCAAACACCACGTGATAAAAATATTTTATTTATCTTCGCTCTAGAATCATAATCAAGTAATGACCATTTTTAAACGATTAAATCTTATGAAGAACTTTACCCTATCGTTTCGAAAGAAACCTATAGTTAGTACAGCTCTTTGCGCTATCTTTTTTGGGCGCAAAGTTTGGTTACTAAGCCAAACCGGCTACGCACAAACAAATCCGACCGACACGATTTGTTTTTACCTATTCAGAACACATTCAAAAGGTAGAAGCAAGTAGCGGCACAGGCTTCCGCGTAGGAGGCAATTTGCTCCCTGCATCGATCTCAAGCCGGAACAGGGACTAAGCGGCTGTCAAATTTCCGTAATTAACCCCTGCTTAGCTTATGAAGACAATACAACTAAGCGTCCCGGAAAGAATTTTCATTAAAGACCCCACAACGTTACAATCACTCTACGAGCAAGACTGTGAACTACAATTTGGATATAACCCCATAGAACTCACAACGCCCTACACGATAGGCACATCTAATGTACTCATTGGCTACGAAGTTGAGGTGAAGCCCGGAGAGTATATCCTCAGGATAGGCACACTAATGTGCGCGACGAGGAAGGATGCTGGTTAATCTACCAAAAACAAGCTCAAAACTGCGCCGGTTATTCCAGTATGAGCAATTGGGCAATAAAGTAGCCGTACTGCCAAATGGGCAGGATAAATCTACAAAACCTCATTGTGCGAAGCCTAACGCGAACTTCCCTACGTAGCCCGCGAAAAGAACGCAAAAGCCTATGCCATCGTGCATAATCTTAGCACGAAGGACGTCACTTCTGTAACCTGCAAGATAGGTGGAGTCACAGAGAGACCGAGTGACGAAGCAAGTTGCCTTGAATATTAAGAAAGGGTATATGGACACACTCAAAAATAGACGCGCCTATCATAAAGAGCGGAAAGATGGGAAGTTTCCTTGTCCAAGGTTAACGACATCAACAAAGAAAGATGCAACTAGTAACACTTGCAGCTTTGTTTGATGACAACAAAGCAAAATATGCCAAAGCGTCAACACCTTTTTTGAGCGCTGGGTAGCACAATGGGCACCTTTCACTTCGCGCGTAGATGAAGAAATAGACGACGTAAAAGAGTTTTTCGAAGGAAGTGACCTCAAGTTTAATGTTTGCGAACTGCACGTAGACGACAATATAAGCACAGCAGAATCTGAAATACTCCGCGCAAACTCTTATAATAATATGTCTGCCGGCAAGACGCCCATACCGCGTTTATCCCTAATAGAATTCCTTCGATGATGCTACCGCTACTTACTCCTGCTTAGGCAATTCAAAAAGCACGCTTAGAAGATTTGGAAGCAAAACACCTATTCTTTCTACAACTTCGATCTTAGCCTTACGCCAACTGACGATCCGAAAAACTTAAAGCAAAGGTAGATGTAACTGAACTCGAAAAGCTCGACTTCGACGATGTTGTCTTGACGCTCACGCTGCTCGAAGACTCCGTCTTAGCAGTAAAAAGCAAACTCAAGCTCCATCAGATCCCTACTATTACAACAACCTCTTCGTAAAGACCATCAATTCTACCAACGGAACACCCTTGCAATTTATAGACGGAAAGTTTAGCCGGACCTACGATGTGAGAGATAGAGCGATGTTCGCTCGGGCAATATCAACAACTTTAAGGTACTTGCCACCATTGGACGCCGCCCCAACGTTACATCGCCCGCAGCTGATAAGATGATTTTCGACTCACGTGTAGCAACTTACCCCGTAGCTAGTGGCATTACTCAAGCAGAAGCGCCCGCAGCTGTTACATTACTGTTACCGATGGTAAAGTTTGCGTAACCGGCGCCTACGATCACCTTTCAATATACACGGCTTCCGGACAGATTGTAGACCCTGCTCTCCCCACTCTGCAGTGGCAACTATATTGTAAAAGTTACCCGCGGTAAGCATCGTGATTACTCGTAAAATTAACGTGAAATAATCCATGAGAAGACTCTCTATCTTACTCCCATTAACCCTACTTAGTTTTGGCGCTCAATGCTCAGACTAAGCGGGTTGTGGAAGAAAGAATTTACCGGCACACATTGCGGTTGGTGTGTGCGTGGAATAGCAGGAATCGAAGCGAGTAAGCAAAAATACGGCGACCGACTCATCGTAATTGCAGTGCACGGCGGTGTTTATGATGCAGCCCCGATGAGCGAACTATCCGAAAAAGCCGGATATGAGGAGATTCTAACCTCGATACGCGGATTTCCGGCTTGCAAACTCGATCGTCAGACGGAAACTCTTGATCCCTATTATGGTCGCGCCGCTTCAGGCTATCACATCACGGAAGAGATTGATGCCCAACTCTCAAAAACGCCACCGGCTGACCTTGCAGCACGACTTCGTGGAAAGATGCAGAATGCACAGAAATTGAGGTAAAAACAAGCGTAAACTTCTGCAATCGGGTGGAGATTATCGTTTTGGCTTATGCTAACGGCCGATAGCCTTAAAGACAAAGAGTAGCGCGTGGTATCAGCTCAACTTCTACTATGACTTGGACAACGATCCGGAGGTACAAAACGACCCCAATTTGGCTCCTTACACGAAGGAATCTAAGTACATCAAGAACATGAGCTATAATCACGTTCCTATTGATGGGAAAGGGATAAACAAAGGCATAGACGGCTCACTGCCTGAAAAGATCACAGCCGGTAGCAGCTATGAGCATCGTGTCAGTATGCGAGTACGCACCGACATCCTACCCAACATTCGTAAAGAATATCTTCACGCGATCGTTTTGCTCCTCAACAAGCAGACCAACCAAATCGACAACGCCATAGAGGTTGATGTCCCGCCACCACACACAGCTTCAATTACCACTGCGCAAAATAGTTTGCCTGCAGTTACGGCCTACTACTCGTGTCGACGGCCGCCGTCTCACTCATCCACAGCAAGGCCTCAACATCCTTCGCTTAAGTGATGGCAGCACTCGTAAGGTAATGATCACAGAATAATCCTTACCCTATTGAGTAAAGAGGGTGTGTCAAGATTGAAGTGCCCCGCAAAGTTAGACAATAAACTTTCGGGATTCATATCAATCTTGACACACCCTCAACTTCTTTTTACGGTTTTTAGCGTTGTCGGGGACGCCCCTTGCGCCGAACTACCATTTTTCTTACTTTTTGTTGTTCGCTTCGCCACGCGGTAGAGACTCCACATTCTTCAGTCGGCGGAAATCGGCCGTAGGCGTAAAGAGAATCCGCGTTTTCGAGACGCACTCCGCAGGCTTGAAATCAGCTTCTTTCTCCACAGCTTTTGACGAAAACGTGGGGCGGAACGTCCCGAGCGGACCGCCATCGACAATGTAACCCTTCGAGCAATACTCGTTGAGCACTTTGCGAAACCTATAGATACAGCAGCCACGTCGGCATCGCCCACCGTACTGTCCTCCGCCATCCGCTCGTAAAGCTTGTCGAACGAAATGCGCTGTTTCTGGCAAACCGGGCTTGCCACGAATACTTCCTTGCCCTTCAACGGGCCGACACTCATTTTTCGTTTGTTTGAGAATAATCCATGATACTAAAAAAATAGATTGTAAAAAGAACACAGTGGCGACGTTATCTGCACACATCACAAAACCTTTCGCCCGAGTCTCTGTCACAAAGATAACAGAAATATTTCATATTCTCAAACAAATAATACCATTTACCCTCTATAGATAGTACTTTCCTTCCAGCCCAATATTAGCTCCCAAAGAAAACGATAGTACACTTTAAGTAAAACGATAGTACACTTTAAGTAAAACGATAGTACACTTTAAGTAAAAACGATAGTACACTTTAAGTAAAACGATAGTACACTTTAAGTAAAACGATAGTACACTTTAAGTAAAACGATAGTACACTTTAAAGTAAAACGATGGTACACTTTAAGTAAAACGATAGTACACTTTAAGTAAAACGGTAGTACACTTTAAGTAAAAACAATGGTACTCTTTAAGTAAAACGATAGTACTTGTAATGTCCTAGAATTAGTTGACAACTTTGGTCGTGTAATTTCAACTGTGTCAAGGCTCTAATCCTTCATATTTTTACCTCATTTGGATGACACGATTTTTTTAATCGTGGCAGTCAGATGAGGAATCTTTCCTTCCGAGACAAAGTTACATAATCTCAAAACGTTCTCCAAATTTTATTGCTAATTGTTGTGATATCTGAGCCCAGTTTGCAAGTGGCATAGTCCACTTCTCACGTATGTTCGGTACGCCAGAAACACAAGCTTCTCGAGAGCAGTATCGGAAGGGAAGACACCCTTGTTCTTTGTAACTTTACGTACTTGCCTGTGGTAGCCTTCAACCGTGTTGGTGGTGTATATCAGCTTACGTATCGCAGGCGTATACTGAAAGTATTCCGTGAGGCGTTCCCAGTTGTCACGCCATGATTTTTATGACGATGAGGATACGTTTCTCCCCACTTGCTCTCGAGGTGCGTCTAACTGTGTTTCTGCAGTCTCTTTTGCTAACGGCCCCATATACTGTCTTAAGGTCACTGAGGAACTCCTTTTTGATGCTTACTGCCAACGTGTTTTGATAGAGTTGCGTATTTGGTGGACAATACAGAGTTGGACACTTGTATCGGGGAATACACTCTGTATAGCATCAGGGAAGCCTTTCAGACCGTCAACACAGCATATCAGTATATCCGGACCCCTCGGTTTTGAAGGTCACTTAGAACCTCTAACCAGAAGTTTGCACCTTCACTCTTGGAGACATACATACCAAGAAGTTCCTTGTGGCCTTCCTTGTTGATGCCTAAGACGTTGTAAATGGCACGTGAGACCGCACGTCCGGTTTCATCCTTCACTTTATAATGGATGGCATCCAGCCAGCATATTGCATATACAGGATCAAGCATTCGTGAACGCCATAGACTTGATTTCAGGCAGGGACTCTGTCGGTGATGGAACTGATGGTTTCTGCAGATAGTTTGGTATCAAACTCGCGCTCAAAAATACTTGCTGATATCGCGAGTACTTGTACCAAAAAGCATACATGTTTATAATCTGATCCGCCATACCTTCTGCAAGGATCGTTTCGCGCTTTCTGACGGTCTGAGGGCTCAAAGGAACCGTCACGATCACGAGGGCGTTTCTACAGTAACCTCACCATAGCATGTCTGCGCTTGCTTGGTCAGCTTACCATTACGGCGATTGCCTTTTGAGCGTTCATCAATAGAGATGAGCATCCATCTCACCTTCAAGGGCAGCATTCAATATGCGCTCCAACATTGGTGCCAAAGCACCATCCTTACCAAATAACGGTTCTCCCTTACGAAGCTGTTCCGCAGCTCTCTTGTAATCAATTTCTTTGTCGTCCATAATAAATAAACTGTGTAAAACTAATCTTAGTGTAGCATGACACAGTTTACTTTACTACTCTCACAACTTTGGTTTCTTAATTTCATTCTTCTTTGACAAGTTTATTTGCTAAGTTCAGCAAAGGCTTGTCGTGTTCTTTTTCTTAACGACATAGTTGGTTGACAGTTGTCTTCTAATTGCAAAAATTACTCTTTTATTTTTCTTGTTGCGGTTGTTTCTGCCTCCTTCTTTTTTATTGTTCGACTTAATAATGTGTGCCGAGGAAGTTATGCCGTCAACCTTCCGACTTCTTCCATTGGCGTTCTCATCTACACTGAACTCTGATGCGGTCTGAACGTGTTGTACAGTTCGATGGCTTTCTTTGTGAGGGCGCCTGACCTGCCTGAGACTTTTTGTCTTCTGTACTGAAGAGCCATCCGTTCTTGAGCGTATTGTTCATCCTCTCGGCAAAGCGTTGTGCAATGGGTCTCCGCTTTGTGTCATCTTATTTGTATTCAAAGAGATTTGAGTTTGTCGACAGTACTCATTGCGAGCAGTATTGTACGCCGCGGTCGGAGTGGTGTATGAGTTGCGAGGTTCGACATTATACTTTCTGTAGAAATCGATGGCCATAGAGGGCTTTCATCGGACCTTGTCTCTCAAGGGTCGGATGCAGGCACCAACCCACGATCAGACGTGAAGCGGCATCGGTTACTAAGGAGATAGGGCCCAACCTGAAGAGGTTGCTACGTAGAGTGATATCCGTAACGCACAGCTCGCCGAAGCGGGCGGGATGTAACTGGGCGTTGTGTTGAGAAGGTCTTCATAGATGTGGTAGTGGTGATTGGGTTGGTCGTCGCTTGGGCGTTTTGCGACGGCGAAGACACGAGACCATTGGAGCGGAAGAGCTCATAGCATTGGTCGCGCCCGATGGTAAACTTATCTGCATATTTGCGACGGCATGAGCTCGTAAAGGATGCGTATGCCGGCCTTGGGTAAAGAGGTGCGGGCTCCTGCGCATAGAATACGATGCTGCTGCGCAGGACGTCCAACTCAAGAACGATCCACATGGCGATAATATCCTTGTCTGCTTATGCCAAGATAACCGCAGAGTAAACTGACAGGATGGCTTACCGGAGCCTGTCTTTCTTCTCCCTGCGACAAGGTCTTGATTACTTGGCAGCGGAGTTTTTTCGTATACGGATGTTGTATTTCTTCTCGGCAAGGTCGATCATCGTCTTGTTGGCCAAACCATAAAGTTTTTCAACGGCCAATTCTTTTTCAAGACGTTTGATCTCTTTTTCATAAAGCCTTGCGCTCGCGTAATAACTGCGCTTGGAGCTCTTCGAGCTGAACGGGGATATCTTCTTTTTTCATAAGATATGCTACTGACGAGACGTCGGGTGAGCCATATTCGGTATAAATACGATGGAATGTGCTTAAAGGGATACCGTGACGAGAAGAGAACTCATGCAAGGTTAAGCCACTTGTTACATACTGATGTAATAACAGTATTTTCTCTGATTCATTGTAATGAGACATAAATTTTTACTCCTTTGTGATTTAGAAAGTGTCAACTTATTCAGTACACTACAACTATTTATATGAACAATAAACGTTTCACAATTCATTGCATATCAATAATGTATAATTGCGTCTTGTTGTGGTTAACAATAAGCAGATGCAAAACAACTTCCTGCCGCATTATAGATAACATCCATCATCTTATTTATGAACAAACTCGCGATGGCTATTTAATTGAAATATACAGAACTAACGATACAACAATACCGCAAAATTCGCTAAAATGATTATCTACTTATTTCGACAAAAATAATTAGACATAAATTTGTGCGTGTGCGCAATAAATGCTATCTTTGTGAAGTAGTATAGTTTTAACTATGAAACTATTGAATTTATACCTCAATTCCGCAGCATTATTCCTTGTGAGGTACTTTTATATATTGAGTGACATTTTGGGGTTTATCCATTGATATGGGGATTTTTCGGAGTTCTTGGTTCTTACATAGTCATAAATCCCCCACTCAAACTAATGGGGAAGTATGAAAAACCACAAAGAAAATGATGTAAATTCCTCCGAAAGAAGTGATATTCTCGTTTTTAATTGCTACCTTTGTCATCATCAGATTTTTGCTTACTTGTTATGTTTACAGCACCAAGATAGGGTGAAATTTCTGACATATTCAAGTGTTTTGAACTTTTGTTTCTCAGACACTTGGAGTTCTCCTAAAGAATTTATGCTGCGGAATTAGGGAAAAACGAAATACTAAAAATGAATCCGAAAATATACAAACCCGAAGAAAGAGTATCTCAAGAAGTCATGGACAAATTGAGGGAAGATGAGGATATTTTTGAGCAAATATTCCCGAATGGAGCTGAAGGCCTTATTGGAGATGTCGCAATAATAACTCATCAGACTATCCAGACTATGAGTCTGGCTATTCCTACCTTATGGATATGTATGGCAACAAGCTGTTATTGGATTTCGGAGATTTCAAATACGACCAAACGTGGCAAAAAGAAAATCTTTTCGACTGGCAAAACTCATCCAGACGGAAAAAGATTATTTCAATGAGGCCTTATTTCAAAAAGACTCTCATTCCATAGTAACCCACCGATAAAAGTCTTATATTATGGATTTTTGGGATGATTGTGGGAGTGGGGATGCTATTGACGGTGATATGGTAAAGAATGCTCATCCATTCGATAGAATCTACATTGGAGGCATTATTGATTACGCGTGCCATTTCCTTGGAGTGGCTGACTACGAAGGTTTTGAATTTATTACTCACGATTTAATTTCTAACCCACAAAATTCAATCCTCAGTCTGACTGGTATGGAGATTGGGTCGATGACGATTGCCCACCCTGTGACGAATGGGAGGAAGACCCATGGATTGAAGCTGGTAGCAAAGGGATCTATAGTGTCAAGCAAAGACGGCAGATCATCGCCAATAATGTAGATAGAATCGAAGTTAAGGGTTCGAGAGATATTCTTCTATGCGCATAAGAATGCACAACCTCAAAAAGTATTTCGCACGTCATCCTAAAGAGCGAGGTTAACTTCTTTAATGAGGGGTATGATAAAATGCCATATACAATTGAAGATTGGCGTCCACCACTTATAAAGTCCGGATTATTTTGAAGAAGAACATGGAATAATCAGTACAGGCTTTTACGCTGGTAACGACATTTGCACACTCATCGGACAATCAGCAGCTCCTTCTCATTTTATGCCCTAGAATTTTTTTCCATCTTGGATCGAAGTTATTGAACAATGGGAGGAAGAATACGAAGACATTGTAGCCAAATCATTCTTTGACAAACTCTGGATTGCGAACGACGCACACCATATCTATGGGGATATTACCTCAGTAGATGGAGAACTCAGTATTTGGGGTTCCTCTGTATATTGTGACAAAAGCCCGTACTGGGGACTCAATATGTAGGACTTTATGGCATTGAGAAGCATCCCGAAAGAATGACTATCAAGAACTCTTTTGAACAGGATTTCTCTTATATAGAAGGCCTAATTAGATTGAAGCGAGTTCGTGTATCTTCAGATGTTCTAATTGCGCTGAAAGACGTACCTGAATCTTCATCACCAATCGTTTGGATTCTCTTATTCAGTACGTTGAAGAGTGGGAAAATGAAATTAAGGAGTGGGAAGATGAAGAGATGGGAACGTGAATATTCAGAATATCGAGCCTTGCAAGAGAGGAAGAACGAGATATTATGAAAACGAAGGATACCGTGATGCTTTTGACGGGGATCCTGGCGCGTGCTGGAACATTGATTGATATGTGTGGGATTATAGTCGTCATATTGTTCCGGGTGTTCATGCCCATTTGATCACATTTGCCGGTTATGATGGAAGATTGGCAGACGACCCTTATCGTACGTCTCCAACATAAGCTATATCTTTTTTGCTGTGAAAACTTATTTGCTCTCTGGTAAATGGGCTAAAGCTAGGAATCCACAAGAAAAATCATCATAGCCCAATATCCTTTTTATCTTCTAAGCCAATAGTGTCCTAAACGTTTTTGGCGGGCGAAGGGTGTGAGATAGCTGTCAAGCGGATCAATCACCCCTTGACATTTGCTGTAAAAACGGGGTATCCCCTATGCTAGTTTCAGGCTCAAAGTCTGGAGCGGTGAAAACAGCTCGTTTATCCACTGAAAGAGGTCGATTTTGGTGAAAGTGTTGAGTCTCAAAGATGCTGTTAAGTTGGAGAGACACCAGGGTGTTTTGCTATTCGCTTGATATATTGAGTAGGAGAATCGTAATCAGAGCCGTTCAAATGAATCTCGACAGCGTTTTGAGAGGTCCCTGAAAACTTTTGATATGCAGGTTTTGCTTGAGGTTTCTAAAGAGTCATCCCTTAAATTCCCATTTATCATCTGATATTCAGTAATTTAATTAAGATATTCCTTTGATAAATCTGCAAGTTTTCTTATCTTTGTCTTCAGAAACTTGCAGATTTTTCATGATTAAAAAGCCCCTATACCGGCCCTTCATTATTCAGCAGTTTGTCGGATATGCTGAACCCCTCTCACCCTCTCTGCAAACTCTCCGACAAAATAAATTGGGAGAAATTCGATGCAGCTTTCCAGCCTTTGTATTGTCAGCACAATGGTCGCTTAAGTAAGCCGATACGTTTGATGTGTGGATTGTTGATACTCAAGCATCTTCGTAATCTCTCAGATGAATCCGTTGTGGAGCAATGGGTGAAATATGCTTATTACCAATACTTTTTGTGGTATGCAGGAGTTCATTCCGCTGCTCCTTGTGCCTCTTCCGAATTGGTTCACTTTCGCCATCGCATTGGGGAGGAGGGTATTGAGCTCATCTTTCAGGGAAAGCATTCGTGTCAATAACGAAGATGATGATGAACATCACCATAATCCCGCTTTTATCGATTCAACCGTTCAGGAAAAGAACATAACCTTTCCTACGGATGCCAAGTTGCATAAAAAGATGAGTGAGCAAGGTTCTGCATCTCGTCGATAAACTGCATCTTCCTCTTCGTAAAGCTATACCTTTGTGTTAAAGGCATTTTATCGCGACCAACGTTTTCGCAATCACCCCAAGAACCGCCAGAAAGGCACTGAGCAGACCGGAAATTGCGGACAATAGCCGGGCGGTTGGTTCCGAGCTCAAAGCGCAATCTTGGAGAGAATTCTCTCTACACTGAACTCATTGATAGATTTCAAACCATTCTTTCACAAAGACGTAACAGCCGGAAAAAGCTTTATTCCATTCATAGAGCCGGGTGCAATGTATCAGTAAGGAAAAGAACACAAAAGTACGGAATTCGGCAACAAGGTCTCCATCATACGTTCGGCTACGGGTATCATTCTTGGTGCGATGTCTTTTCGTAATGAATATGACGGACACGATAGAAGCTACGTTAGGACAAGTTGAACGTCTCACACAACGAAAGATTAAAATACTTGCAGGGGAGACAGAGGTTATCGAGGTAGGAAAGTGGTGAATGGTACTCAGATTTTAATACCCGACAGCCCCCAAGCCATCAGAGAGCAGATATCAAAGGCGCAAAAAAGCACAAACTATTCTGCAAGCGGGCAGGCATAGAACCTACCATTGGACATTTGAAAGCAGATCATCGTTTAGGCCGCAACTTTTTACAAAGGTGTGGTCGGGGACGCTAACAAACATACTGATGGCAGCAGCTGCTTACAACTTCAAAAGAGCATAAGGAGTTCTTTTGTGGCTGCTCAAAATAATAAGCGGAGGCAGGAGGAGGAATGACTTTTCACTTGTCAAAGCTTTTTAAGGAGGACTATATATTGAAGTGACATTTTTGGGATTTATCCATTGATATGAGGTTTTTCTGGGGTTCTTGGTTCTTGCATAGTCATAAAAATCCCCCAAACCAATGGGGAGTATGAAAAACCACATGATGTAAAATCCCTCCGAAAGAAGTGATATTCTCGTTTTTAATTGCTACTTTTTGTCATATCAGATTTTTACTTACTTGTTATGTTTGCAGCACCAAGATAGGTAAAATTTCTGACCAATGTTTTGAGAACTTTTGTTTCTCAGACACTTGGAGTTCTCCTGAAATTTATGCTGCGGAATTAAGGTATTAATACAGCCCAATGTTGTTTTGAGCCAATTCAGTTCTTTCTCTATGCTTGGATTATTTAGGCCTAAACTCTGAGCTTTCTTTCAATGCATAAAATGCATCCTTGTATAGCCCTCATAGACTGATAGAGCCATACCCATGTTTGAATAAATTTGTGCATCTGTATATGGGTACCAGGCATATAGGGTTCGTTTAATGCTTGCTTAAAAAGCACTAACAGCCTCTGCATATGCCTTTTTGTCTATAGTATTGGACTGCTTGATTGAAGTAGGTTGTTCTACCACCTGCAAGTTGCTTAAACCAACGCATACGCATGCCGACCTCTGGATGCTCCATATCAAAATATCCCCTGTGGTCATTAGGCTTTGTAAAGCCGCACTTTTTTGCAACCTTTTGAGAAGCAATGTTGTCCTCACTAATGTCAAGCATTATCTGCTGAAATGAAAAATTTTGAAGAAGGAAATCAGACAGTGCAGAAACTGCAGATGATGCATATCCTTTCAGTCTATGAGGATGGATGAATTGCATACCCTACATTCCACATTGGCATATTGGTGTTTGTATTCATCATGGGTTCAGCTGAAATAAATCCAACTTCATTACCCAGATTGTCGAATACAATAAAGTTAAGTGCTTGCTTTTGCAAGTTGGCATTCACGACATACTGACAAAAACAATCTAATATTTGCAGCATGATCGCTACGTAGTACATAGTACTTCTTCACATCGTTATATCTAAAGAGCTCTTCAACGAACCACACGTTGTTAGCTGTCAAGAAGTGGAGTGAACATGCTCCACAATCTATTACATTAGGAATATTCAGTGCCCATATTATTATATCGTTTTTAAGTGTTTTGAATTCAGCATTTTATTTATATGAGGATAATCAGGCATATCTAACTGCCCGATTTTACTTAGACTACCTACAATTATTAGTTTTGACTTTGCCCGAGAAAAAGCAACATTCATTTTATTGGGATTGTACAGAAATTCCGCCATCTCCTTCATATACATCATGTTGCCAGATACGAGAGAATAAATAATTACTTCTCAGCTCTTGTCCCTGCATTTTTATCAATCGTATCAGAAGCGATATTCTTGCTATCTTCCTTAGAAATATCTTTGTGCTTCCTGATTGAACGTCGGATGTTTGCTGTTTGTGCACGAAATGGAGATAAAACGCCAATTTCTTCTGCACTTACTCCCAGTGAAGAAACTTTGCAATCGTATCAGCGATGAATGCAGCCTCTTTATCAGACACCTGTTCTCCTTCATCGTCTATTTCATGAAGTATCACAGGGGAATCAAAACTATATAATGGGTTACTGCAAATGAGTGCATTACTGTGACCTTGCTTCATTACACTGCAAATGACCATCATAAAAAGTTCTGACACAAAATCGCAGATTGGTTCACTATCACGGAAACTTGTAGTCCAGCATAGTGCAATTCTTGTCTGATATTAGAGTTTGGAAAGCTGACTGTCTTAATTCAGGCTTAACTTTCTCAGAGGAGACGATTGGTGGCAATTGCTTATGATCGCCAGCAAATATTACTTTCTTTGCTTTTATCATACCCATTAATGCCGGAGGGATTGTCATTTGTCCTGCCTCATCGATAATTAAGGTGTCGCATTCCAAACCTCTTGCTCGGCTTGTATATAAACAATGAGGAGTTAGACCTACTAACAATTTATATTCTTCTTGGCAGTTTCAATTAGAGCATAAACATTCAAGCGTAGAATATTGGTAATACCATATTCTTTGCCATCAGACAACACTTTGCTAGTTGGCGCATTATATGATTGACCAACTTTTAGTGTAAGGCATTGTGGAACAAGTTTCAGCAATTGAACCATAGCATTGTTAATATCCATGGTTTGGTCAATTACTATAACATTGTGTTTAAGATCAAAAATTTCTTCAAACATTATAATACCAAGCACAAAGACTTTCCTGTTCCTGGAGGGCCTTGAATCAAGTAATAGTCTTTTTGCTTTACATCTATTTAGTATTACTTCTTTTTGTTTAGGGAGAAGCGACAATTTGAAACTACTTTCTGTTTCCGCAAAGGAACTTTGCATACTTTTCCTTGTCCTCAAACGTTGGCTGAGGACAACTATTTATCATTAGTTCTTTCCAAAAAGTTATCATTGCTTGCAGGCAAACTAAACAGGAATGGATAATAAACATGTTGACGCAAATCTACTTTATCTTTTGTCAAGCAGCAGAGGAACATCATAATAGGCATCTAAATCGGAAGGCATATCTGGCGGAAAGACTTTCAAGGATTATAGCATCGTCTCCATCAAAGGAATTCAATCTACACTTTATACCAAGCATAGAAGTTTCTTTATGGAGGATTAGGCACTCACCTTCCTTAAAGTCTGCAAAATTCACCCCTACAGAGACTTTTTAACATCTTGTAATTATCTTCGGACATGCTACCAAAAATTCTTATCAAGATAAACATCTTTGATAGCTTTCCTTTTTCGAATACGGTCTTTGGTGGAAAGTTTCATTGTTGCTTCCCATTTTGCCTGTGCAGCTTCTGCTTCTAAGTTAAAAATCCTCAATATCCTTTTTGCTTATAGGTTCTTTGACTTGATGAATATTCAAATCCATCGCATTAGAATACATATGAGCTTGTTTCTGCCGTTGAAATTAGTATTGTATTCAAAAGAGGTTCTATGGATATTTTTATGTGTCGCATAAAGAAGACTATCAAGCACAAATTGTACTATTTCTTCTTGAAATCCAACTGTATGAGTTAGTTGATATGATACGTTGTTGAATGTTAGCTGATATGAATCTTTAGCTAAACCGTTATGTAATTTTTCGCCATATCCATCATCATTACAATAGTTGCTATGACACGCTTTATCGCAGAGCGTTTCAAAAAGCCTGCAGATCCGCGAGATAATTTGTGAAACGATTTTTCGCATATTACCTCAAGACCGTCGTTATTGATAGCGTATTCTATCAGCTTCGTATAATTTCATATTGCTAATTTTCCATATGATTTAATAAACATCTTATCTATTAACCCCAATTCAGGATAAGAAAGGGTTGTTTTTGCCTTAAAATAGTTTCAAAGAAAGTCCAAAAAGAGGATTATTTTTCATATATTTTGTTGTTGAAAACCAAACAGATAATGATAAAACAATCCTCTATGAAAACTATCAACAAAGTTACGGAAATTTATTGTATTGCAGATGATTTCTGCAAAAAGAATATGAGTTGGAATTGAACAGCACTTTCGCTTTCAAATCCCTCTCAAACACCCCTAAAACTCGCAATAGAAAGGGAAGAATGAGCGATGCAGAAATGATTACCATTCTTGTCTTGTTCCACAACAATACGTTTCGCAATTTCAAACATTTCTATCTCTTCTACGTCTGTCGAGAACTAAAGAAGAGTTCCCCAACCTACTTTCGTATACTCGCTTTGTGGAACGTATGCCACAGTGGCAGTTCCACTTTACTCTTCCCTTAATTCCGCAGTATTTTTCTTGTGAGAAAAATTCTATATGTTGAGATGTCTTTTTGGAGCTCTATGTTTTGATATGAGGGTGCTTCAGTGTTTCTTGGGTCTTTTCTAAGCATAAAATCCCCCACCCAAACCAATGGGGAAGTATAGAGAACCACAAAGAAATGCTGCTTATTCAAGGAAGACCTCAGAGTAGTATGTTTTTATTTGTATACAGGTTCAGAACGTTCTGCCTTCCCGTTCACACCCATTTTGCCAGCACGCTGACAAAAATGTGGGATAAAACTTTCAGCACTGCTTGTCTTTTTCAATGGCTTGACCTTATCGCTGATATGACGGACGAGATAGAGATAGAAGTTCTTCAGCATAGCGGTAACTCCGTCACGATTCTCACCTCCGACTATGATTCCCCAATGGAAGCTAACCGGGGAAATAGCCAAAATCCTGCTTGTAAGAATACTTTGCATCGAACTTGTGGGTTGGAATAAACCGGTGGTCAAAGTCTAAGTCAACATGATCTGCCCACCTTTATAAGTCCCATTCTCCGTATCATCCGTAAAAATAAGATGTTTAGCTTCTCTGCTGTGTTGAAACTATAAGACTTGCCAGATGTCTTGCTCTTGTAGATAATGTTCTTTTCGGCAAGCTCTTTCAGTCCGCCCTCACAGTGTCGGCACTGGGTAACAGCGTATCAGGTCTCTGCTTGAACTACGCAATAAGCGCATTGATGTCCTCAAGGCATTCTCCACCCCAAAGGTAACTGAAGAATGAGAGCCAAAAATACTTCCATAACAGAATGCTTTGCCGCTACTTCCACGTTTGCCCAATACAGATTCGAGTAAGTTTTTCAAAACCCAACTTTGAGAAAACGTCCATAATGTGATAAATTTCACCGAAAAGTGATATTCTCGTTTTTAATTGCTACCTTTGCTATGTCAGTTTTTGCTTACTTGTTATGTTTTGCAGCACCAAGATAGGTGAAATTTCTGACATATCCAAGTGTTTGAGAACTTTGTTTCTCAGACGCTTGGAGTTCTCTAAGATTTATGCTGCGGAATTAAAGGGATAAAAACAAGGGAATATAACAATGAAATACGGGCTTAAACTGCAAACGGCAGAATAAGGAGTAAAATACAATTATTAATTTTTATAACAACATTTATGAGCAAAAATTAAATTACTGATAGATTTCGTACTCAACACTGCATCTTCTCTGGAAGGTGCTGGTATTCATATGGTACGTATTGCCATCTTTATCATCTTTGTATGGATTGGTGGGTTAAAGTTCTGGAATTATGAAGCGGAAGGTATCGTTCCTTTCGTTGCAAACAGTCCTTTCATGAGTTTTTCTATGCAAAGGATGCGCCAGAGTATAAGGATTATAAACTCAAAGAAGGTGGGAGTTTGACAAGGTTAAACACGAATGGCATAAGGCAAACAATACATACACCTTCTCCCACGGACTGGGTGTTGCCATCATAGTCATTCGGCTTTTTGACTTTGTTAGGTATCTGGTTCCCTAAAGTCAGGGTTTGTTGGTGCAGGGGCTGGTCACGTTGATGACCTTTGGGACACTGTCTTTCCTCATGACTACACCTGAAGTATGGGTTCCTGATTTAGGAAGTGGAAACATGGTTTCCCGTTACTCACTGGTGCTGGTCGCCTTGTATTTGTCAAAGACGTATGTATCCTGGCAGGAGCAGTGAGTGGTACTGGCAGACTGTGACTATGAATCTTGAAGAGGAGTAAGCAATAAGCCATGCAGAAAGGGAAGGTTTCAGAATTATGAACCTTCCCTTTTTCATGGACATGATGAATGGGAAGAGTTTAGCCTAAATCATTCATAGAGTGTTTTGAAATCATAACGTTGCAAAAATCTTTTAGTTATTGCCCGATGATGGAAGAAGTATTCGTTATTATATAGGTAAATAAAAACTCTTTTAAGAAATGAAAACGGCTCTTAAACAAGCAGTTTGAAACAACAAAAATATCTTTACGTGATTCGCAAAAGATTTTTCTTTTATTCATAAACGCTATTAAGCATCTGTTATTTTTCTACGTTTGATTTTATCCTCAATTCCGCAGCGTTTTTCCTTGCGAGTCGATTTTATATGTTGAGATGTCTTTTTGGGGCTCTATACGTTGATATGAGGGTACTTCGGTGTTTCTTGGGTCTTTTCTAAGCATAAAATCCCCACCCAAGCCAATGGGGAAGTATGAAAAGCCACAAAAGAAATACTGTAAATTCCACCGAAAGAAGTGATATTCTCGTTTTTAATTGCTACCTTTGTCATATCAGTTTTTGCTTACTTGTTTTTGTTTGCAGCACCAAGATAGGTGAAATTTCTGACATATTCAAGTGTTTTGAGAACTTTGTTTCCCAGCCACTTGGAGTTCTTAAAAGGGTTTATGCTGCGGAATTAAAGTAAGAATCCTTTCTTTAATTGGATAATAGGAAAAGTAAAACCCCATAATAGGTATCGTAGTTCATGTTCTATCAATTCTCTAAATTCCCATTCACCTGAGCTCTCAAACCGATTTGACAAGTATTTCTGTGCCATCTTATCAAATCGATAGAAGTTTATGAGTAGGTTCGTCTTCCCTAATTTGCCAAAAACACCAAATAAGTTTACGAACATCATCAAATGACAAGAAAGAGAAGAAATACTTTTCCCTGTCTTCCCAGAAAGAACTTTTCTCAAATGATGTTAGTTCAGCCTTAGATAGTAGCAATTTCTCCAATGCTTGCTGGCATAATTCATCAGAGAACATCACGGTTGTTTTTGCCATAATGTAGAGATACTCGTTATCTGTTAGTAATTCTCGCTTGACATTGTATGCTGGTAATTCACTGCCAGTCTTAAGGCTACATAAGAAAATAGTCGTCTTGTGCTGTAATTTCGTCTACGTATTGCTTCACATATTGTATCGGAAAGTGCCCTAACAATTAGTTTCGCACTCTCTACATTATGATTCTGTTGCTATCTATTAATAATCAAATCATACCATTTGTAGTTTCTGCTTGTCGGGTAAATCAGCCACGATATTCCAGTGTGTTCCTAAAAATAACAGCCCAACCCTGTTCCGTTCTAATTGATGAGGTAATAAGAGATTGTAGGACTTTAAGCTGTCCATTCCATCCTATAGTCGGGAACATGTCAGGCAAAGGATAGCACTGCTTTACAGAATATACTCCTCCTTTCGTAGCTTTAGGTCATTAAAGTAAGTCTGCCAAGATTTGTAATGTACTAGAGGTTTAGCTGGAGTGGGATTACGACACTCAGCAAATATAATCAGCCACCTTAGAATGGCAAGATCTTATTTTCTCAATATCCTTCTCTGAAAGGGTATCAACCATTGCCTTACAAATGACTAAATCCGGCACTATTGGGATTGGAGTGGCTGTTGGCCAGCTTCAAAATAAAAATCAATCTTATTCATAACATGGTTTTTCTGCAAAGTTAAATATTGACCTATGCCGCAATGCTTCATAGATATAATGAATTTATATTTTATTTATCTTATGACACGGTATTACATAGGAAAATACTTATCTTTGCAGCATACCTAATCTAAAAACGATGATAAGTATGGACAGAAGTATGCTGAATGAGATTGTGGGAAGTCTTGATAACTACCCATCGTTTGCGACAATCGTAATGTATTCGAAAGTATTACAGAAGCGTTTGCAGACTACATTCCTAACGGTGAAGAGACAAAGTATTGCTGATGTTGAAACGTAAATTGTTCCTTCCTCTTAATTTGTCTGATAATGCAAATGGTATTCTAATTGTCGGTGCTAATCCTTCATACAAAGATGGTGGTCGCGACGAGAATTTTTATGAAAACAACAGATGAGCTGTACCATTCAGTAGAGAAGCACTGGAAGGAAATTTCAGAAATTGCATGCCTTTGGAAACAATTATCAGGCTGCCTACCTCGATCTGTTTCCAATAAAAGCAAGCCAATCTGGGAGACTTTGAGAAGGTCTTTCGTGCGCATAACGATATAAGAGCTAGCTGCTGCAAGTCAACTCACAAGCGTATGCTTGCTACTCAACCCTATGGTCATTATCAACCTCTTTTGCCATGACTCTCTTATTATTGGGGTTTTTAAGGCAGACCTCCAGACTACTGTAACGAAAAATAATCCATGGATGGGTTATAAGTTCAAGAAGATAGATGCTGAAAGGGCTGGATGCATACGAAATTGTTGGCTGGTGGATAATGCAAAGTCCATTCTTCCTAACGATGAGAAAAGAAAGATTAGCAAAGGAGACCGTAATTGTATTTAGCACGAAAGCATGGGATACACAGGTGCGAAAAGAGAAAAAGATTGATAAGAACAAACTGCAAAGTTATTGCAAAATCTCAACATAGAGTTGTAGCTTATGTCTCGTAAGAATGCAAACCCTAATCGGTCGATATGTATGGTTGGTGGATCTTCTTCGCCGATATGGGCGACTGACCTTTCAACAAATCAGCGATAGATGGGAGGAAAGTGGGCTTAGTTAGGTGAACCCTTGGTATGGCGCACTTTCCGAAATCATCGTGATGCCATCTTCGATATTTTTGGGATCAGCATCGAATGTGAGCGAAAAAGGAGACTATGCGTACTACATAGAGTACCCGAAGTGTTGGAAAATGACCATTTTACGTTCGTGGCTCATCAGCGGTTATGCTACGCTCAATCAACTTCGGGCCGACGCTACGCTGAAGGTCGCATTATCTATGAGCAGATTCCCTCGGGTGAGAAATGGCTCACTCTTTTCTGTCAAGCTATGCGAGAAAGTAAAGGTCCGCATAATGCATCAGGGGTTTCGAAATCTGAGTCAATTACTATAGCAATAGAGCCTTATTGTCTGAAAGTAGTGAAACGCAGATGGTATATTGTTGCTCGCAAGCTGACCGAGTCCAAAATTACGCTTTCCGAATTTATGCTCTCGACCGCATCGTTGCGGCTACTATTACAGAAGAATCATTTAAGTATGATAAGCGATTTGACATCATTCTTCGAGGGTTGCTGTGGTATAATGCTATCAGATGCACCTACTAGAGCGTGTCGTAGTGAAATCGTATTTTTGTCCAGACTATCTCTCGTTCATTGCCACTCCACGCTTCGCAGAAAGAATTGCCCACCAATGACTCTTCATTTTGCAATGTTCGAATATCATCATGTTAAGCCTACCTTTGATTTTTACTTAAACTTGTTAAGTCAGGCCGACCAATTGAGGTTATTTCCCCTAAAGCATGTACGTGAGGAGATGGCTAATCTTGTAAAACACATAAACTGTATTATGGAGATTAATATTGCCTCAATTCCGCAGCATTCTTCCTTGTGAGGTACTTTTATATATTAGTGACATTTTTGGGGATTTATCCATCTGATATAGGGGATTTTCTGGGGTTCTTGGTTTCTTGCATAGGCATAAATCCCCCACCCAAACCAATCGGAAAGTATGATAACCACAAAGAAATACTGTTTATTCAATGAAGACCTCAGCGTAGTAGGTTTTATTTGTATATAGGTTCAGAACGTTCTGCCTTCGGTGCGCACCCATTTTGCCGGCACGCTGACAAAATGCAGGATAAAAACTTTTCAGCCAGCTTGTCTTTTTCAATGGCTTGACCTTATCGCTGATATGACGGACGAGATAGAGACAGGTTCTTCAGCATGACGGTAACTCCGTCACGATTCTCACCTCGACTATAGTTTCCCCCAATGGAGCCCAACCGGGAAATAGCCAAAATCCTGCTTGTAAGAATACTTTGCATCGAACTTGTGGGCTGGAATAAACCGGTGATCCAAAGTCCAAGTCAATATGACTGCCCACCTTTATAAGCCCCATTCTTCGTATCATCCGTAAAGTAAAGGTATTCAACTTTTTCTGCCGTGTTGAAACTATACGACTTGTCGGAGATTTCGCTCTTATAGACAATATTTTTTTCTCCAGTAGCTCCTTTAGTCCGCGCCCACAGTGTCAGCACCCGGGTAATAGCGTGTCAGGGTCTCTGTCTGAACTGCCCTATAAGCACATTGATGTCCTCAAGGTATTCTCCACCACAAAGGTAACTGAAGAATAGAGAGCCGAAAATACTTCCATAGGCTAGAATGCTTTGCCGCTGCATCCGCGTCTGCCCTAACACCGGATTCGGTAAGTTTTTCAAAGCCAACTTTGAGAAAACGTCCGCAATGTGATAAATTCCACCGAAAAGTGATATTCTCGTTTTAATTGCTACCTTTTGTCATGTCAGATTTTTGCTTACTTGTTATGTTTGCAGCACCAAGATAGGTGAAATTTCTAACATATCCAAGTGTTTTGAGAACTTTGTTTCTCAGGCACTTGGAGTTCTCTAAAGAAATTTATGCTGCGGAATTAAGGTTATATAAGAATTTTCCCAATGAGGAAGCTTATGAGAATCACTTTTGCACCTTGCGGAGAAGAATGAATAGTTTATAAATGCAGCATCCAGAAACTATGCAATGGTGGTATGCGGGGAGGAAAAAAATCAGTATAAATGAAAGATTAAAAAGTCGACAATAATTCCACAGACCAGACTGTCCAAAGGCGCGAGATCTGAAAAGCGAAACGAGTAGGAGTTCATTTTTAACAAAACATTCATTATGAAAAAGTTTTTTTGATTGTAGGAATTATAAGCATACTTGCTTGTTCCGCAAATGCTACTTCATTCCAGTCGGAAGTTGTAGGTGCTCCAACACAAACGAGAGTTGTGGCAATGTATACAGCGCAGTGTGCAGCAAAAGATCCCCAAGTTATTAAAAGAGGTGATCGAGTCATAATCATCTACAACGATGGCACGACTATTATTGTAGATAAAGACAGCAAAGTTGTTCGTGTGCCTTGAGAATGACACCTCAATTGTGTGTCATTATTGGAGTTGTCTCAAAATGAGACAACTCCGAATATTAATTAAGGGCCGTCAATGACTATTGTTCTTAGTAGAACTATCTTTAAACATTATGAGCCGACTTATTATTTGCCAGCTTTGCCCTATTTCTTTCTGTTAATGCAGTCGCGCAGGTCAATGTTTACGGTACAGTTATAGACCGTGAGAGTAAATAAGCCCTTGGCAGGAGCTTCTGTAATTATTAAGGGGATGAGACGATAAAATAAAAGTTTGAATACACAAAAACAAACGGAAACTTTTCCTCAAATGCCGTTAATAAATGGGTGCAGATTAGAGGTTTACTATGATGGGATTCGCCAAACAATCTCTACCGCTTGACAGCGTTTCGTTCCCATTGATGATATATATATGGAAGCAGGATATACATCGCTAAAAGAAGTTACAGTCAGAGGCTAACCGCATGCAGGAACAAGGCGATTTCTATCACCTATTATGTTGGTAGTTTCGCACAGCCATAAGATCGCTCAATCGGCGACGTCCTCCAGCGTATGCCCGGCATTAACGTCTCCGATAATGGCATGTCCGGTATCAAAGGGAAGGACATCAACAAGTTTTTATATCGAAGGATCCGATCTGCTCGGCGGCAGGGTACGGTATCGCCACCAACAGCATAAGCCACGATGATGTGGGAGCGATTGAAGTTATGGAGAATCATCAACCCATGCAGGTATTGTCTGGCTTGTCATTCTCAGACAAGGCGGCAATCAATCTCAAACTGAAAAACAAAGCAAAAGCGACTTGGGCTTTTTACGGCGATATCAAAGGTGGTTTGACTCGCAGCAACCTGAAGGAGCGATATGGGATGGAAAAACTATTCGCAATGAGAGGGACTATGGATTTCAGAATATTACTACCTTTTGCGCCAACAACACGGGCGAAGAGCAGTCTGCATTAAGCACAGACTTTTTCGAAGGGAGGCGCGGTACAGGATTGAACCGCTATATCAGCATCGGACTGCCCAATATGCCCTCGCTTGACAGCAGGCGCACTCTTTTCAACCGCTCTTTCCTCGTTTCGACTAACAACTTGTGGAAACTCAAAAGCGGCGAGTGTAAGTTTAATATCGACTACTCCTTCAATCGCACTATCGCTAACGCATCGAATATCACGACTTATTTCTTGGACAAGGGTAATCGAATAATTACCGAGAACCAGCAACGAAACCGACACGAACACTCGTTAAGTGGTAAGTTTATCTACGAACGCAACCAAAGACGACATTCATAAAGCAACACTGCAGACCCAAATTGATTGGAACAATATCAGCTTGCGCACAACCGGCACAATACCCAATATGCAATCTGTCAGCCTGCCCAGTTATTACGTCAGTAACAAATTCAAATTGATACAGCGATTCAAGGGGCAAGCACCTTGCTAACATTCGAAAGCCGTAACGAGTGGGAAGTGCTGCCGCAAGTGCTCAACTTGGCTGTAAAAGGCAATCTATATTGCCAGCACATCAACGACCACGCTTTCTATACACATGAAAGTGTAGCGCACGCCTTTTCGCTCAAAGGTTTTACGATAAACCTCGAAGGTGGCATTAAGGCCTACTGGCGATCAATGAACTCTAATTTGTCTCAAAACATAGACAATCTGCCAAAAGGAACTACCTGGTATAACCGAGAATGTCATACATACGAACTCACTTTTTCGTCTATGCCACTCCGAAACTCGAATATTGGATCAAACATATAAATCTCACACTCAATCTCCCTATCAGTTACGCACATTACTCATTCGACAAGACGTTGGTCAACCATAACGAGGTATATTTCTCTTCGTTGCTGAGTTTCAACTGGAAACCGAACAATCGCTTTTCCAGCACAGTCTTAGGGGCGTAGGCCGCTCACCAATGAACCTCGGCCTCATTCATCCAGGGCTGATAATGACTGACCACACATTAAAATCTGGCGTTGACAATTTTATAATACCTCATCGCAGAATATTTCGGCAAGTTTCAGCTACAAGCACAGCAGACACGGACTATTTGCCAACGGGCAGATGATGCACTCTTGGAGCCACCAGCCTTATACTATGGCGCGACAGCTATACGGAGATTACGCCGTTTACAGCTATTCGGATGCTGACAACGACGGAAAATCGCTCATAATAGGGGAAATCTCAGCAAGACGCTCGACTTCATGCGTGGAAGCTGTAACATTAGCGGTTCTTTCAGCCGCAACAAATCAAAGAGTTACTATCGCAGCAACAGTCCATCACGGTTAATCGGCACCAGCTGGAGCATAGGCGGAAAAATCAATGGCTCACCATGGCGGTGGTTCAGTTTTGACTATGGCACAGCTACTCCAACAATCGTCGACAATGAACGGCACGTCGGCACCCTGGCTATCCGCTATGATAAATAAGCTGAGCCTTAATTTCACACACGCCCCAAATGGCAATGGCAGATTAGCGAGAACATTATCACAATGAACTAACAGAGGGGCATTCAGAATACTATGATGGCTGACACCAAGCTGATATTCAAACCAACCAAACAGATTCAACTGTCGGCATCGCTGACCAATATCCTCAACAACAAACAATATAGATACACTACATACTCACGCAACTGTCATCTTTTGAAAGCCAACACGCGCTCCGTGGTCGTCAGTTACTTTTCTCAATAACGCTAGAAAAATAAATATATACCTAAATGAAAAAAGAGAAATTACATTCATTGCTTTGTGTTTTTATTGCACATAGCAGTAAGCTAGCACAGACCGCTCATATCGAAGTCTGTTACGTGGCCCATCATCCAAATTTGACAGATGGTAAAACAGATTTAACAAAAACAAGTATATTCTGTTAGCAAATATAACGATCGAAAATTCTACTCTCCGATTACAGAATATATTGACTCGCTGAGTTCTACGCCAGAGGGCAAAGACAAAACTGACTGAAATATCAGGGGCTGCCTCAACGCCGATAATTTTAGATGGTATTCCTAAACCCGACGGCACTATAGCCGTTATCGTCTGTGCTAACAACAAAGTGACATATTACGACACTGCCGGACTTGAAAAATTCACTTATGAAGAGCTGATAACTCCATGGAAATGGGAAATATGCGATTCTACCCAATGTTATTTTTGGGATATGGGTGTATCATCGTTTCATCACTGAATTACCACGGGAGAAAATGGACTGCGTGGTTCGCTCCGAAATTCCTGTACAAAACGGTCCCTGGAAGCTTGAGTGGACTTCCTGAAAAGCTTTGATGCTAAAAGCCCAAGCGGAAGGTGGGCAATACAGTTTTATAGCAACCGGAATACAGCAAACGACCAAGCCTATTTCGCCTGTTTATCTTGCTAATGATTATGAACATATAACGCTGTAAACTATCTGAAAGCCAAACGCTCTCATAGATGATCCACTCGAGAAAATAAACGCTCAATATGGGAATGCGGAGGAACTATCTCAACAAATGATGGTGATGATTTAAAGATCTATAGTTCCCGCCTCAGTAGCTGACTTTCTCGAGACAGACCATCACTAAAGCATCAATTATATAGCCCCTTATTTCGTTTAAAATCTCAATTATCTCACTAGAGATGCAGTACTTGAAATATAAAAACAAGTACCGCTTGCTTTTTCATTGTAACAGTTGCAGACACACACTTCTCAAGGCGTTGTCTGCCAAAAGCACAAAATCGACTTTCTCAATCAGATTGACAGGCAGTGATTGGCATCCAGTTAGGACGCTATCAACAAGTAATACACGAAGCGACAAAATGCCGTCGGCGCCCCGGCTTATGACGATTCTCTTATTCAAGATGTTGCTTTTTGGAGACTTGGTATAACCTGAGTGATTGTGCTTTGGAGGAGCGCATCAATGATTTCAATCACCTTTTCCCTATTCCTGGGGCTGAAAGATAGAAGCGGTCTCTCCCGACCACAACACCATTAGTCGATTTCGTTTCGGCACTGACGGAGTTAGGTCTCTTAGACAAACTATTGTCTCAGTTTAACAAACAACTTTCCCGCCATCACATTTCGGTAAGAAAGGGGTACTTGTCGATGCTGAAGTCTTGTGGATACGCACATAAAACCCAACGGAAAGATTAGTCTGACCAATGGTCAAGGTATTGTTCAAAAGGTGATAACGACTCAACGGGAACCGCAGTGACACGAGAGTTTATTCCACTATTGGAGGTGCAAACATTCCTCAAAAGGCTGCAGCCGGCTTGCCGGACAAAGGATATTATCCTTGAATGGTATCTCGCCTTAAGGCGGTATAGTGCAGACGAGTTATTAAAGACTTGTTACAGCAGACAACGTCCATACTTTTGACAATTGAATAAAACTTCAACTTTAACAGCACACAACTTATCGTGCAATCGCGAAGAATTATTAGCACATTTCTCATATACGACGAATTTTGGAAATTTATCGACCTGCTATTTTCTGAATAAAAGTATTTTTTCTCGGAAAAATTTGGCTTTGATTTGTGTAAAGTGCGTAAATTTACCCCGCATTACGCAACCAAGGATAACCTATATATATGACGTTACTACTACTATTGCCTATGTTGATTGGGCATAGGTAATCAAAAACACTGCACAAGCCCAGCAAAACAAGCACTTATAAACATAAGGCTTTGATTTACGATGTGGCAGACGGAGAGGCAGCGGTTTATGGCTACACCTTCGATACGACACAAAGTATCGCACGAATAGGTTTGACTACATCCGAACGAACACACCCAGCACCTATTCCTTAATCAAAGACTATGGCAATATTCCCGGTAAAACGCCAATTTTACTGCCGGAACATACGTTGGAAAAAGATTATCTGCATACGAAACGACACAGTATGCAAACGTACTTCTTATGCCCTACGCCTTTGAGCGTCATCGACCCAAGTACAGGAGCTTGCGAGCGGAAGGCGTATTCCCCGAAGGTGCACCGATACTTATCTTGGACGAGATGACCTATGACCCGAAGACGGATAGAATCTTTGGTGTACACTACAATACGGATCGCTTTACGACTGAGTTATATGAAGTGAACCGGACAACCCTATGCGATCAACAAGGTCGCGGCCATCAACGATGCTCTTTTTACGCTCTCTGCGGAAAATGGCTAGTCTATGCCATCACATCTAATGAATCATTTACTAAATCATCCCTTGTCAAGATCGATGAGAATAGCATTGATGCCGGAAAGCAAACTTGCACGATGATAAAGGTAGAGTCCTGCTGAAAGGCACAGGCATCAGCATAGGCAATTATAGCCAATCGATGGAGTTTGACAAAACAACCCATCGCCTATGGTGGACAGCACAAGCGGCGGCAGCAAAGCCTATCTGGTGGAGTTGAACCCGGAAACAGGAAAGGCAATCACGCAGACACAGATGAAGGCGACTTGCAATTGCTTTCATAGCTATCCCCTATCAATATGTAGCTGAAGAAGCCCCCTCTTATGTGAGGAATCTTACCGTAAAAAGCGGGAGAACTTGGCGCGAGCAATGCTACGTTGACTTGGACAACCCCGAACACGGACTATAGCAATAAGTCTCTTGCAAGCATTGACGGAATCAGAATCTACCGCAATGACCAACTTGTTCAGACAGTATCGACAACTGAAAAAGGGCAAAAGTATGGACTGGACTGACACGGGTCTTGCAGAAGGCAACTATATATAAGGTAGTGCCTACAACCAAAAAGGGTGATGGTATATACAAGGAGGCATCGACTTTCGTAGGCGAAGATGTGCCAGGGCGCACGCAGTTAATGTCAATTGACGACTAACGACACAAAAGGCACCATTACTTGGGTGAGCCTGCTGTGGGCGCTAATAGGGCTATTACGACAGGCGACACTCACTACGACGTACGTGCGTATGCCGGACAATGTGACGATTGCAGCCGAAGACGACGGCACGCTCCGTTGAGGATCAAGTAACCGTACACGCAGGCTACAACTATGTTGTTACGGCCTACAACAAAAAGGAAGGCCTCTCTGCTACTTCCAACACAGTAGCTTATGGTTCATCGGGAAGCATTCCTTTCATCTCTGATTTGAAGACCAAAGACGAAGTTGATAGATGGACAGTCCTCGACAACAATAATGACGGTATGACGTGGAAATTTGATCCTACCACTTCCTCAGCTTTCTATGATCATAGCGAGAAGAATGCAGACGACTGGTTGGTATCACCGCCACTCTCATTCAATAAAGAGAAGAAATATCAGTTGCGTTATGCTTACTCTAGCGCTAATTGGGTTAACCCCTGATGATCGCAAGCCGGTAATGGAGAGATGAAAGTCTTCTACGGCACAACGCCGACTGCCGCCGGTCTTACGACGTTGATCGCAGATTTGAAGGAATTCCCACAGCTTCTGAGACCTACTACTATGGCAAGAACACCTTCAGTGTAGACGCAAGCGGCAACGGACACGTGGCCTTCCAAGCTTGTTCTGATGCTATGCACGGTCAGATATATCTCAAGGATGTTTCTCTACGTGAATATGGCGAAAAGGATCTGAGCCTTAAGGATCTTAGTGGCTCAGCTACGGCCAACTGCGGCGTGAGAGCAAATTTTCGTAGCTACCATTAGCAATGAAGGCTCTAAGGCGGTAAGCAACTACACCGTTCAGCTTATCAACGCGGACACGAATGAAGAACTTGCTTCAGCTCCCGGCGTAGCAGTTGCCCCTGATGCAACGGGCTGAGTGTCTATCAAATGGATACCGGCGACAGAAGGTGATATAAATGTGTCAGCACGCGTCATTTTAGAAGGCGACACCTACCCAAAAAGACAACACTTTTGCGTCATCAATCAAGGTTAAAGTGGCGGCTAAGGATGCAAGCAAATGGCTGACGCTCAATACAGATGAATCTTATGGTTGGTACTCTCCCTTCTTCGTCTCAATGCCTTATTCACAAGCACAGTGTCTGTATATGGAGGACGAAATCCAAAAGAAAGACATTAGCTTCGTAGCTATGCAGGTGAAGTATAATGGTAAAGGCTAAGAACAATTTACGTTCCCGGCAAGAATCTATATGAAGAAGACCGACCGAACCAACTAATCTCAGACGACAATGGGTACATCGGCGTCTTTGAAGAAGGTGATTGGACAAAGGTATTCGATGCAACATTACGATCTCTGGTCAAAAGGAAGGCGAAGACTTTGCAAATTAAGTTTGATACGCCATTCCACTACACCGGCGGTAATCTGAATATGAAGTTCGAAGCGCACGGGCGGAAAACGCCTTATGCCTAATCAGCATCCGGAATGGCGCTTGAAAGAAATTGTAGGCAAGCCTCGCACGGCACACTATGATGGCCAAACGGGCAACATAAAAGAGTCTGAAATCTTCCCTTCACCTTATGTTCCATTCATGATGTTGGAATATAAAGATGGTAACATTTCGGTATGCTCTCTATGGGTGGAGAAGGGCTGAACATTTATCAGAACGGCAACGTACTCTATCTCTCATCAGTCTGCGATAAGGTCGACTTATTCAGACTTCCGGCGCTACTCGTTGGCACAGCGAGCCATACTGACCGCCTCCAGCTGACGTCACTTTCTTCCGGCGTATATGTATTGAAGGTCGATAAGCAAGGCCGCGTGCAAACGCTGAAGATTGTATTGAAACGATAAAGATAAAAAGCAATGATTCTCTGTCTGGTAGAGAGAAAAACCAGGCGCAGAGGTCATTGCTTACTAAAAATGGGAGCAACTATTTGCACGATTAAGCGACACAAAAGGCGCCTCTAACGAAATAAGGAGCAAGAAACACTTCCGTTCTCTTTGGTTTGTTAGTGGAACCCGTTCGACTTTCTGAAGAGTCAGTAGTTGTAAACATCTGCAATAAAGCTACCGCTCTTAGTTGGAAAAGAAACATCAAATATAACAATTAATCACTTTTAATCCTAAGAGATATGAAACACCTCTATTTGCAAGTCTTGCATTAGCAACACTGTCTGCTTTACCAGCATCCGGACAGATGAATGCAAAGAAAGTTTCCCACCGTCTGGGATAAACCGATGGTAGCATCTGCCCCACAGATGCCACTTCGAACTCCACAGGCGATCGATGACAAATCGAAGGGTATTACAATGTATGCTGGTCAGTTAGTAAGTCAAACAAAGCGTGGATGGGTGAAATTCCTTACAGGGAAAGCTTCGGACTATACTACAATAAAGAACTTTACACCGCCTGATGATCAAGTTCAAGCTCATCGTATGTACTGCTCAGCATATGACGGAAAAGATTGTTATGCCGTTTTTGCTCAGTCTACACTTATGGCGTAGAGCCGCTGTACTTTGCAAAAATTAAATGTAGCTGCAGGCGATACCACAACCATCTACACCTTTTAATAAAAGTGAACAAAGCTCTTGGTACAGGGGATATGACATTTATACTTTGGCTAACAACCCTAACACTCAGGAATTGTATGGCCTTGGCAAAAATTATGAGACGAAGATCATTGATGGAGAAGAACAAGTTGTAAAGGTTACTCCACAATCTACTTTCAATAAAACTACCGGGGAAATTACAAAAAGTTCAAGACTTAGACCTCGTATACTACAACTTCGCTTCGACTATGATGGAAACTGTTACTATCGCTTCGTCCGAAAGCAAAGAGTGCTTCTGACCAAACCGTGGTAGGTACAGAACTCGTTAAAGTTCGACTCAGACTTCAATATCGTTTCTGTGGTAGAATATAGAGCCAATGGGAGAGACATATATCCAAAGATACTTTGGCACAATGAGCTTCGACTTTACTACGGGTGATCTTTGGTGGATTCCGGTTGGCGACCATCACAACAACGCTTTATAACGTAAATGCAACAACCGGTATTTATGAGGGCAAGTCATGGTTTAGCCTTGGCAACTCATTTGTTGGTCTTACCATTCCTTTATATGATAGCAGATTCACGTTTGGCAGCAGCTCAAGTATCTCAGATTGACGTGCAAGCTGATGTTATATTGGTGCTATGGCGGAATACCGTTAAAGTGGGTTAACCCGACTAAGGCTTGGAACAAGAGCGACCTTACTGAATTCAAAAAGTATTGGTTTATCGCAAGAAGCAAAATGTAGCAACAACCGAACTCACGCCGACTTCAGCTCCTTTCTGCTGATGCAGATCTTGACTGGAACAGTAGAGGCTACGCAAAAATGGGCCAAGCTTATGCAAATGATCAGACACGAACCCCCGCTGGAATCAACACCTATTATGTGGTTCCATCACGCGTTACCGGTGAGAAAGGTGCCTGATAGTATCCGCTGCTTTATGGGTGTAGACGTTCCCGGAGCAGCTCAAGATATCAACTGAAGAGAAAAGCACAGGCCTTTGAATTGACCTGGAAGGCTCCGACCAAAGAGTTTAAACAATGGTTATATCAAGGAAGACAGGCTGACCACACATTGGCACGTTTGCCCGACAATGTCGTGGTTGTTAAAAGATCTTAATGCAACAACTTACGAGGACAACACGCTTGGTGAGCAAAATACTCTTACAGAATTCAGGCTAAAGGAGCCAGAAGCCGGTGAAGGTGCCATTGCGAGTCTGGAAGGAAGTTGTATTGAGTGCGCTTACGACGCCGATTGACTTAAAGTTCAATACGCAAGATGATGCAAACCGTTGGTAGTATAGCTCACTCTATCTTCTTCTACTATTGTGGTGGATATGATGAGGATTCTAAGTGTATGATTGGCTACTCTGCAACTACCAAGAGGCGGAAGGCTTCCTTACTTCTCCCCGCTCAAGCTCGAAAAGGGGTAAGACATGTCGCATTCATGAGACTTCTATGCACACCAAGCAACAACGCCCTTTGACGTGAAATTTACGATGGGTACAAATAGTGAAGATCTTACGAACGCTACCGTTCTCCGCGAAGAGAAAGACTTCTCTATCCTGTGTATACTCGCGAGAAATTCGAGGATATGTTCACGGCTCCGGAAGATGGTACATATTGCTTCGGTATGTCTATTGCTACGCACAACCAGTACAATAGTTTCCGTCTCTATGGGTATTAACGTAGACTATGTTGCTGAAAACGACTTAAAGGCCTTCTCTCTTGATGGCATCCAAGAAGCAGTTGTTGGCTACGACAATAAGTGCACAGTTAAGGTACGCAACGTAGGTTCTAAGACGCAAAGCAAATACAGCATCAAGGTATATTGCGATGACGAAGGAACGAAGACGCTTGTAGGCGAAACAACTAATGTTCCGGAATTGCCTGCCGGCAAGATGGAGGATGTTCCTCTAACGTTCAAGCCCACGAAGGACGGCGTATTCAATTTCTACGCTGTTGTAGCACTCGAAGGCGACCAAGAGCACAGCAACGATACGACTACGGTTGCTCGCATTAGAGTAAGTCCGAAGGCACAACACCTTGGACCAATATCGTAAATGGTGAGGATAAAGGCGAAGATACGCACGGACCTTGTACGAACAGCGATACTTACGAAAGAACGCGCAATCTATCTATCTGCATCTGAAATCAATGCTGATAAGGATGGCTTCATCTCGCTTGGGTTACCTCTACTCTTCAAATAGCAACTTGACAGATAGAACAGAACCATTCAAGGCCAAGATTTATCTGGCTCAGACGAGACTTGGATCAATTCACTTCTGCTTACTCACAATGGTTTGAAGCCCGAGGAAAATGACGCTTGTATATGATGGCACGTTCACACTTGAACCTGGCGTTGACAACATTATGGCGTTTGACCTTGACACTCCGTTCAAGTATGACAGAGACAAAGAACCTTATGGTTGTCTTTGATAAGGAAGGTGCAGTACCATCTAATTTGATGTTCTGTGCATTGTACAAGGTCTTCACGACACGTCAAAATGCCATCTATCGTAAGTTGGAATATGCTGAGGCAGCACCATTCGGCGCGACCAAGTCTCATGCATACAACTCTGTTCCGGTTCTCTATCTTGGATTTGAGTTAATAACATCAGCAATGCATACGTTGCAGGGCGAAACATTTTCTACAACGCTAACAATGGCATAGATGAACTTTGGTAAGGATGTTGGGTTGCCAACATATATCGGTTGATGGTAAACTTGTGCAAGACGTTCAACAACGTAAGCAACAAGCAAGTCAAAACTGGATATGCCGACAGGTCTGTATATCGTACGTACGATAGCTGCAAATGGAAAGGCATCTAGTATGAAACTTAATGTGAAATAAAAATAGAACTCTATCAGAAAATTTATTTTTCTGTTATCGCTTACAAGTCTCCATGATTGGGGAGACTTGCTTGCTCAAACAGAGAGCGACAATTTGTTCCATTTAGCTCCTTTGAGCCCTTCGGACCGCGAAATGGCAGCGCCGACCTCAGGTAGTGAGAATATGCACATCGGCTACTGCACCATAGAACCCTAGCCGAGGGACTCATTGCACAGATAACAGGAGAGCACACTTTATCACGCAGCGGTCTATTTCCGGCAGAGCTGTTGAGACAAATATGTTGGCAATAAGATCGACTCTATCGAGTTTGCCATCAAGCCCTAAACGTGGACATTTGGTAGAATACTTCATTTTGTACTGACTTGAAGAACCCAAGAGAAAGTACTCTGGTACAAGGGCTCATCTACGTCCCTACTCTGAAGGTTGGAACAAGAAAAAGTTTCCTAAATCGCTCACAATCAAAAGGGAATGAACCTCTACATTGGCTATATTCTATATTTGAATGCCGATGAGCTGTACGACTGCCTATTGTTTGATGAGAGTCCTTACTCGCTAACGAAAAAGAATTGGTACGGCTATGATGGCAACTGGTTCAGCAACACGGCTGCGATCGGTAAGAACATTTGTATTCGTGCAGTCTTGTTGAGGGCAGAATGTTCCTAACAATGACATTTCCTTGATTCGCTTAGCACCCGAGGACAACGGATATTATATTGAGCAGAATAAGCCTAAATCATACGTGGCTTATATTCAAAACAATGGCACTGCGCCGATCATATCTCTGTCTCTTTTCGGTTTCTGCCAAAGGTGTACAAAAGCAAAGAAGTAACACTCAACGGATATAACATTCCTAATAATGTACCACAAAGATCGTCCTCGATAATGTCTCTGTACCGGTTGAGGGCAACTTTTGTTGGCACTTTCACGGTAACGAAGGTCAATGCCTCGACAGACCCCGAGATGAATGATAATGCAGCAAGTCTCGAGGCTAGCGATGAAGGAAGGCTGCTAGAGCCGGTTGAGCTACTGTACTTTTCGAGAATTTACATCTGAGGGGCTACAAAGAATGCGCCATTACGCGAGATGGCGTATACACCAAAGCTGACCAGGTCGCGTAAGGACATAATCCGCGTAAAGCACCATCGACTACAAACTCTCATCAAGATCAATTCCGCATTGCAGCAGATAAGGGATTGCAGAAGCACTCTACCGAGGTGAATCGAGAGACCTTTGCCTGCAATCTGCGTTGACCGCCTTGCAATCAACCGTGACTTGAAGATCCGGACCCGCCTGCTTCATTGCCAACGATACGGTTGTTACTAATACTGAGTCCGGGTCTTGCAAAGTCTGAATACCTTATTACGCTGACTGCCGATCCTCAACCCAGGTGCAGATGGCAAAGCAGATAAATGTTAAGGATTGGTGGACATCGCGGCACTAATGAGATGCCTTTGCAAACTGACTTGCGTCCTGACGACTTGGCTTGTGAGGAGCCAACATTCAGAGCATTACGCAGCAAAGCGGACGAGCAAACTTCACACAGAATGGCGTCTTTCGGGCTGTGCTCAGCATAATGCAGCGCGTGGGAGGTGACAATCTAGATATCTCAAACCACGACTGTGAGAAAAACTATCTGATTAACGCAGGACCCCAAATGGAAAGTAGCCAATATGCGTGTGTTGTTTCATTCGTTAGCAATTATGCGCAAATGTTTTCAGAAACGCGCCTCTACAATGCGACGCAAGCTGCAGTCTCAAGAGCACTTCCGGCATCAATTCACAAGCAAACTAATGCGACAATAAGATGATCAGCGTTATAAATGGCAGTTTGATTCTTCCTCAAGGTTATCATCTGCGCTGAGTGCCTGCGATATGTCTGGACGCTGTATTAGTGCAGGAAACAATGAGCTATCAGGTCTCCTATAGTAAGGGCTACTGATGGCCAGTGTGATTACACAAAAATTAGTATCAACCACTAATAGCAATCAATCATGAAGAAAACAATATTGTTCTTCACGTGGCTGCTCAGCCTCATTTCCTTTGAGGCAAAAGCAGCCCCACGAACTGTTTCTTGGGGGTATTGTGGCGGGAAAGCAACCGGCGAATTCTGCTCTAAGAAGAGGTGCAAAAGGCGCTATTTACATCGGCTGAAATCTCAAAAACTCTACCAAGGAAAGACGAGTCTCCAGTTGTCAAGGTCGGACTCAGCCGCAATGGCCAAGAACGTAAGTGCCTTTATCACTAGAAAGATTTAAACGGCGAGTACGTCGTGAGCAAAGACGGCCGGAATGCTCTCACAATGGTTTGGAATGAAGCAGCGGGTTCCAACTATACACTCGAATGGCGAGACACTTCTATATCGGTTATAGCTATGAGGGCGACAACCTATCAGTCAGCGCTCAGATATGTATTCTGAGAATGGCTGTTGGGCGAGACCTCGGCGACGGCTGCAGGACGATGCCGACCGTCATAAGCCGTACCACAGGCGCTTGCGCTGACAATCCAAGCAAAAGATCGCCGGCGAGAATGTGCCCTATGAGACTTGCTGGCTCCTCATAGCGCCGCGATATCATCGTAAAGAAGAGCGCACCCTGCGAGGTTCGGATTTGGCGTAATGAATTTGAGTCCGCGCATCGCAAGAAACTTTGTTGGTCAGCCATGCTGTTGATGGTGGTGGCGCAGAGCAAACGGAAGAGTTCAAAACGACAATGGGATCCGGTGCTGAGAAGGAGTTCGCGACTAAATATCCGAGTTCAGCGAGAATGGCATTACATTCCGTGAGCTGAGACTGAATCGAAGCGTCGATGGAGAAACGACGCGTTTGCCGGAGCGAGTACAACCAGCACCAGCGTAGTGCATGGATGCGGTACCTCAACAGCGTTTTGCGTTGGAGGAAGGCACGGGAACTTGGTGTGGATATTGTCCTTTAGGCATCGTCGGCTTTAATGCGTGAAGCTAAGAAATATCCTGGGGCATTCATTGAGTATAGCTGTCCGCCATGCAAGATAAAGCTAGAGACGCTCTTACTCAAGTGTCTTTTCTTTTTCTCCGGCTTCCCTAACTTACTATATCAGTATCGTGACCTCAGCAACGTTGCTGAAGCGGAGTTCGCTTCGTTAGAAGCTTCTGCGGCATCAAAGCGGTCAGCAAGTCTCCCCTCGCGTAGGTATGGATCGAAAGCGCACTGTTGGCGCATATAAAACAAGATTAAAGCTGTCGCATCTGCCAGCTTCTTTGCTGCTCAAACAAGCGTCGACTACAAAGATTTCTTTCGTACTTGTGAGAGAATGGTATCGAGGGCTACTACCAAGCTAACAACTTCAGTGGTGGTAGACTAGGCAAGATGGGTGGCTTTGAAGATCTTCCGAGTTACGCCTCCCATCAAAATGGACCACGTAGCGCGTATGAACTATAGTTTCGACGGCATAAAGAGGTATTCCGACCACCGTAGAAGCAGATCAGATCGTAGAATATGCAGCTGAGTTGGAAGTTCCGGTAGCATACAGCATGCTGACAGTCTGCACCTCATCGCTCTTCTCATCAACAGCAAGGGACAAATTGAGAATGCAGCTTTCGCACACGTCGACGATTGATCCGGCTCTCTGTGTCTGAAGATGTCATGCCTCGCGCATCCTGAGTTTTGCTTTCTCCTAGTGGTCGTCTTAGCAATCGTGAAGGCTTCGAAGAAGGTAAGGTACGCATCTATGGTGCCAGCGAGGAGAAATGCAACCACGACATCCAAAGCGAGCTACCTGTCATCAAACTACACGAGTGGCGGCAAGACACTCGTCAAAAAGATGCTACTGTGAAATAAGACCAGACTTCTATTGGGAATATACCGATAGAAAGATTCTTTATACTTCATCGATATAGGGTGTATCAAGCGTACGATCTTTCATCGCTATCATCGATGGGCGTCGGCAGCAGACTGTCACACTTCTCCGACTTCAGCTGTCCGTCTGCCGTTCTGACGCTCTGGACGCGACGCCTTTTGGAGAGGTCCACAATGACGACCACTCAGTCTGTATAGAAAGGTTTACCTCGTAGCTCACCTCGTTGCTCTATTGCGGACGACTGCTGCCATCGTCTATATACACAATATCAGTAGTGAGTCGTTTGCTCCCTTATCTAAATAGGGTAACAGTCGCCAATTCTGAGATGCATTTTCAGTAAATCATTACAGCGTGAGCATTTCCACGCCTTTTCAAAATCGTAACGTGTCTTATCTGAAAAGTCAATAGGAATATCTGTCATATCCGCACTCAGCAAAGGATGAGCGAAAGGACTACGTGTATAATCATCGTAGGTAGATTGTAAGACAAAGTACATTCTTCGTATTCATAAAGCTAATTGACCCTCACTGTCATCTATCAAGACTACAGCGCTTTGCATCTACACTTATGTCATGTAACGCGGAGAACACAGGGTTGGCTGGTCAGTCGAGCTGTCTGTCCAGGGCGAGCCAAGCTTTCATCATGCTCATTTCAAATCTAGCAGGCGGTGGCATCCACTTGGTTTTGCCATAGTTTGCTTTTGGACAAGGAATGGATGCAGTACAGTGTCAGGTCAGAGTCGAAAGCTAACAGAAGGGCAACGATTTGCAATCGGTGGTGCAACCTCTCGCGAGTCTATGAGCAACATCGGCAGGCATAACCCATTTGTGGGCGAGTAGCTACGTGAGCTTTCCATAAACTAGTAGCGACATTAAAAACAGATCTCATCGCTTGAACTTCTCTCCCTCTCACCCAAGCATCCGGCAGTCGGGAATCTATGTTGTTCACATGAGCATAGTCACCCTCAGATGCGACTTGAGACCCTACGCTCAAAATCTCTCTCGCCACGCTATCGTTGAAAGAGAAACATCTTGCTCTCTGATGTCCGTAGACGAAAGGTGCCATATTCTTATAGTTGCGAAATGGTCGTTGTTGCAAACCAAAGTCGCCTATACCATGCAGCTGCTTCCCTATCGTCATACCAGTGTGCGTTATCCTCAGTGCTGATCAGCGAATCATTACGCTAGATAAACTTGATGGTTTGCGTACGGAATCTTTACGTATTGGTTGTTACCCTCGACGACCCTCAAAATTCATTCTTGCAGCATAGTAAGTTAATATAGTCATCCTAACATAGATGAGCTGTGGAAGTTCTACGGCAATCGTATCTCCTACCGTTTCTATGACCTTTAATCCACAAAGTTGGTAGGAAAGAAAGTCATCGGATTCTGAATATAAAGGTGCCATCGTCAGTAATCGCCAGTCGTACCCGCCATCTTTCTACCATCGAAGATGACGCACATAGAGTAGAATGCTTCAGCATAAGAATAAAGTTCTTGTAAACCTTCCCTTCCGGCTGCTCTGCGATGACTTATCTTTCTCTGAGCCTTTTGGCATTCGACTGACTGCTGTGCAAGTTTTCCCCAAATTTGTTGATGCTGGGCTTGCATACTCATGAGTTGTTAATAATGAGACGCAAATAAGTGTAATAGGTCTTTCTCATAAAGTTTTGAACATAAAACATCGTATGGCTCTTAAACCACTCTTATTGGCAAATATAGGACTTTTGTCATATCAATGTCAACAACCACAATTTCTACCATCATATTTACGAATGTGGGCTTTCAATTTAATACATATAAACGATTTCTCTCAAGCGATGGGACGGCTAACGATATATCTACCCTAGGAAAGCCATACGTTATGAAGATAGTCCGCGCCATATCTCAACTCGATCCAAGGATAAAAACTGCGAAGAAAACCCGTAAACAGGGACAATAAAATAAACTTTTAACATTGGTTTTGTATCCTCTTTTCTGCAAAAACAGTTAATTTTGCACCTCATTTACACTACATGGGTGTATATGACACAAAACAAATTAAGACTACAAATCGAGTAAAGATGAAAAAGACGTATGTCAAGCCAAGTAGCGTAGTGCGTAACTGTAACTACTGCTATATTAGCAGGGAGTATTGGTGGCTCTAACGAGGACCACAAGAAGGAGCCAGGTGACCCTAACATTTGGGGCTCCATCAACGACAAAACTTACTCGTTTCAATATTTTTCCGATATGGACCCTATCGAGGAAGAAGAAGACTAACGAAAAGGGAAGAAAACAGAAGTAAATATGAAATACAAGAAATTTTACAGCCTGCTTGTTGGAGTTCTTGCTGTGAGCTTAGCGCATCATGCGCAACGATCTAAGCGGAGAGATAAGAGCTAACACACCAAACAAAAAGCCAAACGCACATTGAGTCTGTCTTTTTGGAGACAATGTTGAGCATCGCTCCCAAGTGAGCATCACAGACGGCAATCAATGGAAGATGGAACATCTTCCCTGTTGTAACATTACAAACTACGACGGCGTAGAGGCTTTTAGGGCATGGTGGCGGTAAGACGTCCGAACTGAAGGGAGATCGCTTGTGATGATAACGACTCCATAGGGTCTTTTATCCTTTAAAAGCAGTTATGGTCAAGATCAGAAGACCAGTGCATATTAGTATGCAGCGGAGTTCTGCATCAGAGGAGGACAAGTCATAGAAAGATCAAGATATGGCAATTGAAACCCTTGGTCGATTGCAGCTACAGGGAAAACTAAAGTTAGCCTCAGCTGATGGCAAAGAGTGCCTCAGGCAATGTGCAGATGCTGTCTATACCATTTTGCGCCTGGAAGTTTAGACACAAGAATGCGGATCTCAAGAAGATCAAAACAGTTGAGACTCGAAAGATGTGGTTGAAGAGGCAAAGTTTGATGCCACCAAAGGCGAATTCAAAGGGCACGATGGGCGCCATTACCATCAAGACAGATACGCTAGCCGACTCTGTAGCTGTACTCCCGGATGCGGCATTCGAGGCCAAGTTATATACACCACGGCTGACAACAGACCTCACTTACATCTTGGAGAAAGGGTAAACATTAAGGCAGCAACGTATCAACCCATCAAAATCAATTTAGAAGAAGAAAACTTCGTTCCAATAGATAACGACTAATTGGGAACCGTTAATCTGCAATATCGCCCGGCGTTCACCAAGAGGCTGGAAGCAGTTATCACCTCGCCGAGCAACCTTGACGATTTCCTCTACACCGCCCGATGCTCCTTCCCGCTCCAGGAAGATGATCTGCGCATTAACTGCCCCAATGGCGATAGAAACGCTACCGCGATGACCACTTCGCTGGGGCGATATGAGAATGCCCACAATTATAATGATGGAATGGCGAGGTTTTGGCATGACTAAGGGAGATAAAAGGCAAAATAGAACCTGATAGTATTTTGGCGACATTGCAACCTATGCTTCAAGGGAAAATGGGCTGATACCGTCGGCTTCGATTATAGCAGCCTGATGAACGCCACCGGTGAATACATTGCTTATTATGAGAGATAATAACCATAATATTATCATGGTGCATTCTTTGATCCTTCAGTAGAGACAAGGAAAGAAAGGCTTCATTTTGGATAAAAATGGCAACAAGATTAGAAAATCTAACTTTAGCGCCGCACCGGTTGGTATCGGTTTCAACAGGATGCGAAAGCTTACAAGATCTGATTTCAATAAAAGGTATCTTCTTCCTGATGGCAGGTACATACGAATATACCGGACAGTTTGATAAGATGAGGCAGCCAGGGTTCTTACTGGACCTCAGCAGGTAATACTAGTAATGACAAAGCAGGCTGCAGTATTTATGGTCTATATCCATACAGAAGGTCAGGCCTATCCCGGATATCTCAAAAGTGCTATAACTCCAAAAAGGAATATGTACAGCATTCGGCCGGTTTTATATAGGCAAATAAAATATACAACGGGGAAGTAAGTAGAATATCCGGGCTTAGTGCCTCACACTTCTCTTTAGCTTCTTGTGTGAAAATCAAGCGAGGTGCGCAATGACTCATTGCGCACCTCGCTTTCTATTTGATTCGCTTGCAACGCTCTCGAAAGAAAGCACAATACTTTTTCTTCATGGGGCGGGCAATATCAGAAGTGCAGCGATGCAGCTATATGACTGCCCCTATTTCCTGGCTTGATATTGATGAAAAAGTAACTTTTGCAGCAACAAACACTAATATGAACACAAGTACAATGAAGCGATAGAAGCATTTGTGTGAAAACAGACAGTAAAGCGGATTCTTCGCAAAACGGCTATACTGCGATGTTGTATGCAGAAATAATATAAAATGAGAAGTTCAATCAAACCGGTTACGACCATTCTTGTGCTCCCCTTTTGTTTTCCTGTTTTGGAAGAGACACAGCAGACTCTTCGCACGTAGAAAAAGATGGACTATATGGATACGCTAACGCAAAAGGCGATACGATCATTGACTGTGTGTACCCATTAGTCTATACGGATATAATTACGCACATTGGGTTTGTCGCAGACAGCACGGGGCATATTAAATGTTTTAATCATAAAGGACATATCTCTTTAGGGTCTTTTAAGTATGACAACGGCCCGGACTATCCCGGTGAAGGACTTTTCAGGATTGTAGGCAAAGATGGTCTTATCGGGTTTGCGAGACACTAAAGCGAAACCTTGTCATTCCTCAAGATACAAGTTTGCATACCACTTTTCACAAACGGGAAAGCAAAGGTAACTGATACGGGAATCTGATGATGAGATAGTCAGGATCATGAGACCGTCACGAATATTGGCAATCTGATAAATGGTACTTTATATCACGCAAAAACGAGGTAAGCCATCGACAGCTCAGTGGCCAGCTCGCACGCGACTCGCAACATCGGGAAGCGCCGCAAACTATTCTATCTATAAATCAGCCACTTCTACTATATTTTTGAAGTACAGATGAAAGCATCGGAAAAATTCTCTTGGGTGATCGGAAAAACTTTGCTAGGTGATCGGAAAAGGTATCTCCTATGATCAGATTGTCTTATAGGACAATTTTTCTTTTCTTATGGGAAAGTTTGACGACACCTTATAACATTGATAATCAGTAGTATTTTTCTTCCCTGTCTCTTATTCTTCTTACTACGAATAGGCCGCTAAATTGATGAAGCGAACTTATGACTAAGCTAGCATCTACTACCCGAAAGAGAAACGTACCCTGATGCAGGGGAGTGTTGTTTTATGATATAAATAAAGGTACTCTAAGTGAGCTGCAGTCAGAGATGAGCTTAAGTCTATTTATGTGCAGGAAGAGCCAACTTATAGCGAACAGTAAGGTGTGAAAGGATTTCACGAATAACTTCACATCCTCGCGTCAAGGAATAGAGACTTGGAACAAGAGCAATATATTTAGGGGAGGAACTACGATAATCCCTTCCCTATCTCAAAAAAAATCGTTTGAGCTTAGAACTGCACAATCAAATTGGCGAGTCCCGAATTATCTTGTTTAAAGTCAGTGCGTGGCAGAAAAATCAGCACCCACTCTCTTCGTGATCATATGTTCGTAAGAGCCCTTGAGGCCGTAACTCCACAATCCACCATGGCGAACGTCAATGGTCATCCCTTCCGGATTGTTGATTATGAAAGAATGATCATATTGCCCTATACCCGCCAAAGCACCGAGTATTAAGCGGTTCCTCCCCTGTACTTTAAAAGGCTTTTAAATAGATCTACACCTGCAAAGAGATTGATAGATGAGGTGTTGGCAGAATTGTGTTCTTTACGATCGTCTCCTTGAGATACTTGTACTGAAGGCCTTGCAGCATCATTAGTGTAAAATCCTAACCCTATGTGTTTTTGATGTGGAGAGCGTCTGTGAAGAAGCATGATGCAGTGAAAGACCGAACTCGAAGATGTTTGCATCATAACTTACTTGAACTCCTTTTTGCAAATCCGAAACTCATTGATTCACTCATAAAGTCCCAACCTACTGAAACTTTCCACCTCAAAGGGAGAGGTCTGAGCATTTTGCTACTTGTGTCTGATGACAACACAACAGATAGAAACATAGCAAATGATAATAATGTTTTCTTCATAATAATGATGAGTTAACAATGCCTACTCTTTGGTTAGAGTTTTTCAGCTCACACTCTCCTTTTTATATAGTTTAGGGTCTAGCAATTTGGGGTACAAAGGGATTTAGCTACCTTATATTGCATGAAGCTTTAAGCATCCATAATTTTCTATTCTGAACATATGCTCGAAAAATATAGAGCTGCTACCAAGCTCTTAAGAATCTGTGCTGCACTCGATTATCTTAACACCGGCAAAAAGTAAAAGTTGTTGGTGTTCTGTCATACCTAAAAAGATATTTTTATGGATTTACAACAAAAGGTCTCTAGTTGTTTTAGCACCTTTGCAAAAACGAGATGCGCATCTCGTTGAAGTCGTCTGCGTACCTAGGAAAAATTGTCTTATGACACGACTATTTCTCTCTTACAAGGCAATTTTTATCCACTTAGAAACACTGATTTACAATAAGTTATTATATTCTATTTTTGCTCATTTGGGACTGCAAAGACCGGGCCGAGGAAGATGAAGAGCCTGCAAAGGGGATCTTAGAAGAGTATCAAAATATTTTACAAATAAGGCTATCAAGACCCTCTCTAAACTACAATCGCTCTCCTACTTAAGCTTTAGTTAGCTGCAACTTGGCATTTGACTCAAAAATGTCTTTTCATAGATTTCATGTACACCAAGGACATTGCATAAATGCCTATCATATGAGCTACAATAACGTTAAAGTCCCTCTCCTTTAGTAGTTGGATCTATGTTTTGCTCCGAGGGGATGAGACCACTCCTAAGCGCCGATTAACAACAAAACCAAGCGTGCAGCTTCTCTGCAACCAAGTTTACATACATCCCTACTTAACAATTTGAAGCAGGAGGTAGGTCTCAAACAAGAATAATAAAAGAGCCTAAATGGGCATTTATATGAAAAATAAACAGCGCATAGATGCGGATAAAAACCCTAAAAATGGTGAGATGGCAATAAATTAAACCAGTTTTCACTTGACTACTCATAATTTTTATCTATCTTTGCACTGTAAAAATTCTTAACGCAAGAAACTTTTTATTTCACACATATGAAAAATTTTATTGGGTGCAGTATTGTGCTTATTTTGCACACTCTGAGATGAGCGCACAGTCTTACAACGAAGATCAGTTGGAAGGCGTATGAGAACTTACAGGTGATGGAGGGGGATTATAATGACTACATCGGCTCTATCACAAAAAGATAAAGATAGGCGACTACGTTAACATACCTGAATATTGGCCAGGATTTATCGAATATAAAATGGACTAATAAGATGAAAGAACTTGCAGAATCTGCAGGATATGAATATTTTGAGATTAAAAATGATATTCTCGATGCTTCATCATAGGAAACGACAGGCTTCATATATTGTTGATGATGATTTTTCTTTGCGTTTTTAAAATAGTGGAACTTGACGGACATACGATGAAATTGCAGACCAAGAAGGAATAATGACATTCAATAAGACAGCCACGAAATGTACAAAACATAGCAGTTGAGACAGGGTAAGTCAGAACAAGCTCGCTACAATATAAAGGGGTCAAAGAATTACTCGTCCGGGAAAAAGGCATTAATATCGTAAGGATGTCTGACAACTCTTCTCGCAAGGAATTCGTAAGATAAGTCTTTATTGGCTTCAATGTCGTCAAGCCGTCGACCTCACAAAGCAAGTTTATCTGCAGTTAACTAAATAGCGAGTGCTCACAGCCTATAACGCTAAAAGATTTTCATAGCGTGTTCCGGAAAATCTCCCGAACACGCCATGAAATAATACTAATAGTCCACAAGAAGCATTGAGTACTACTGCTGCAAAACCTTTTCTGCAACTGAACATCAACCGAAAAATCAATTGAACCACCTCTATGCTTAGGGCTTTTTGAGAAAAAGACGTGCAGCACTATCAGAAAGTATACAAAAAAGATTGGCACGAACAATGCTTTTATAGCATTGTCCGTGGCAATCGCCTCCTCAGATGCTCAAAGCGGGACTCGAACCCGCACAGCCATTTCTGGCCAAAGGATTTTAAGTCCTTCGATGTCTACCATTCCACCATTTGAGCAGATTGCGAGCGCAAAGATAAAAGAGTTATTTTTCAGATAGCACAGACTTTGAGGCGAAGTTTGTTTTGATTAGCCTACTAATTATTAATAATCAAGACATCACTAGCCCGGCTATAGCCTTGTATGCGATAGTAAACAGCTTTAAGGCCGCCTCACCCGCTACAGCGATGCCGCCATTGCGCAAACTACTCAGGATCTGTTGCGGCGTGCAGTGCAGTCGTCAGTCTGTCTTGAAAAACCAGCTTACGATCTATGTCTTCTTTCGTATAGCAATTGGGACAAACCAAGTCGTAAGCCACAGGCAGCAAAGCGCCGTTTAGATCAGGCGTATCAGACGTACCCACGATAAAGCCCGCAATCATCTCCGGCCGGTTATAGGCTTCCAAAGCCGTAACCGACAATGTAGCCTCCTTGCCATCCGCGCTACGAACGAGGTAATGAGCTTGGTTCACGAGAAATCGTACAGAAAAGAGGCCGGGACTGTTCAGCGCCTGAAAAAGCGGGGGAACGGCTGAAACGGGCGATAAGCGCAAGAAAGCATGCACTTTCGCATACTCGCTTTGAGGCACCTCTAAGCAGCCGGAAAGAAACAAACTTACAAATAACAAGCAAAACAAGCGCTTCATCGCTATATATGCGCATAGAGCAGCGACTTATTGCCGTCTGACTGGCCACACACATAAAGGGAAAGGAATTGAGTCGATGGCGGCAACGGCAGACAGCATATTGGCCAGTCCGTCGGCGCTTTCTTCAAAGGCTTAGCCACCATCGCCCGCATAAACATATTAACCTCTGTACCTATCGTCACCTTCAGCTTTGAGCCTTCTCCCGAGGGCATAATCTGAATCAAAGGTTCAAAAGGGCACAGGACTGCCTGCACTTTCAAACTTGATCAGCTTCGGCTCCTCGCGCTCAACGACCGTAAGCGTGACTAGCCCCCTGAGCGATTGAATCGTCACGTTGTCAGCATCAATCAGTGTCTCCAGTTGCTTTTTAGCTTCGGCCTTGCTCGTCGGACAAGGCCGCTTGCATCTTTTCTTGTACGGCAGGGTCGTTTTAACCGGTCGCGCAATGCTTGGATTGCGTAAAGTCCTCAAATTTCTCATAAACGCGTGCTTGCGGTGCACTTAGTTGCTTTTATTTCACTCTCAAACTTTTGCATCTTTTTCGGTTTAAAGAGGGATAAGTTCGGCGAAGTTGGGTAGTTTTATGGCCTCAGCAAGTTTTCCGTTTGAAAAGCATCATTCTGTAAGCTTTCTAAGCAATCGCGGCGGGCTACAGAGCGAAGCAAAATGACCATAAGAAACGCTTTGCTTTCTCGCGTTGTTTGGCGTATTTTGCAGAAAATACGTGTATGCTGATTATAAAGTTATACTTTTTGTCCTCGGACAATTACTTTTTCTTGAGGCGATAATGCTGGCCGCCTGCTGCGGCGTAGGCTTTATCTGTGATGAAAATACGCTGATCGACTTTGGTATTCCCACTGATTTGACATCTCACTCGGCTTACTCTTCCACTTTTTAGGAGGGCTGCAGAATCAAGGGTATGGGCCGCCCGCGATGCTTTTTAATTGTATCTGTTGCGTGGCTGCTCTTCCTCCATTATAGGAATGCTGCCCTTCCTTCTAAGCGGAATCGTCACGACGCTTCGGTAGCCTTCTTTGAGACAATGTCGGGTTTTTACAACAACCGGTGCAACGGCTCTCAACGGAATAGATGCGCTCCCCACTCTATTTTATTTTGGCGCAGCCTCACCCATTGGTAGGCGGTGTGGGAATTGTCTTCTTCTTACAATCGCAATTATGCCCAACATAGAACGCAAGCGAACAGAAGATGTTACTAGCAGAATCTACCGGCCTTAAGATCGGCGAAACTGCACCCACGCGTTCGCTCCACGGCGCGCTGGATTGGAACTGACTTATGTATTCTCTTACACGCTAGCTTGTATCAACGCTTTATATCTCGGCGGAATGAATACTTTCGACGCTATCAACCACCGGATTCTCTACGATGGCTACGGGCGGTTTTCTCAACGCACCAGGATGGCATTGCCTTTTTCCATTCGCGCGCATCGAAAACATTCTGATGGTCTTTATGGTCTTGGCCAGCCTCAACTTTACCCTCTTTTATACCTCGGCTTGTTCAAAAGCATTGGAAAAAGAAATGTGGAAAGACGACGAACTGCGCGTATTTCTTGGCGATTGTTGCTTACCATTGCCCTCATCGGGATGCTGGTACTTTACTTTCGCGATCACCGCACGCTGAGCCGATGCTGCCCGTCCTCGTTTTCCACACCATATCCCACAATCGACCACGGGCTTTACGACAGAAAAACTTTTATGAATTGGGACCCTTCCACTTGGATTTTCGTCGCCTTTATCACGATTGTCGGCGGCTAGTGCAGGCAGTACGTCGGGCGGTATCAAATGCATCCGCGTCTTGACCATATATAAAGTTGTCGTGCGCGAGTTTAGCGCATGTTGCACCCGCATGCCGTCTTTCCCATCCGCATTAGCGGCACACTGATAAGCAACGGCGTCGTGCGAAACATTTTTGTTTTCATCACGCTCTACATTATTCTGACGGCTTTAGGCACAACAGCAATGATGGCGATGGGACTTACGATGCTCGACTCTGTATCTTGCTGCATCACGTGTTTGAGTAACGTCGGGCGGCGGGCTATGGTTACGTCGTCAGGGCCGCTGGATTCGTGGGACGTTTTGCCCGATGCTGCGTGCTGTGGATCAACTCATTTTTAATGTTGGCCGGTCGTCTTGAGATCTACTCTCATCTTGCTGCCGTTTATGCCGGGCTTCTGGCGCGACAACTAAGGCGGCCGGCAGCTACGCTTCGAGCCATTTCTGTTCTACGCGCTCCTTCCTTCACCCACCTAACACAAGAGAATAAACCCGAGGGGGGCAAGTTTCCTCATCAAAACAATAATATGAAACACTTATTGATTATGTTTTTGCAGCTTTCTGACAGTCGCCTCGGCCCGAGTCCGACAAGTTTAAGTACACTGACGAGAAGTTTGCAGACATTCAAATGCTTCGCTACAAAGTAGAGACTTTGAACAGCTCACGCTCCGTCAGAAGACGCTCATCTACTATCTATCTGAGGCCGCCTTTGCAGGGGCGCGATATCCTCTTCGATCAGAAACGGGCGTTACAACCTCCGCATCCGCCGTATGCTGGAGACGGTTTCACGGATTATAAAGCGAGATCGTAAAGTCGAAGCGACTTCCTGGCGCTCCACGACTACTTGAAGCGCGTTTGGTTCAGCAGTGGCATTCACCACCACTACGACAATGAGAAATTTCAGCCCGCATTCTCGCAAGCCTTTTTCCGCAAGGCGCTCCACGAAGTAGCGACCAACAAGCTTCCACTCCAACAGGGGCAAACGGTTGACGCCTCTCTGCGATGAGATCTTCCCCGTGATGTTCGACCCGAACATCATGAAGATGCGGACCCAACCAAGCTGACGGCCAGGACCTCATACTACGTCGGCCGGCAACTACTATGGCGAGGGCGTAACGCAAGCTGAGGCGGAACTCTTCTACGAGCAGCGTAAAGCGCCTAACGATCCTTTCCCTATCATGACGGGTTTGAATAGCCGCTTGGTTAGAAGGATGGTCGTTTAGCCGAACTGTATGGCGCGAACACGGACTTTACGGCAGCGCGATCACGAAAATCATCTACAATCTCCAACAAGCACGCCCCTATTGCGAGCACACCGGCGCAGCAGGCCGTAATCGATAAGCTCATCGAGTTTTTATCTATCGGGCGACCTCCGCACTTTCGACGAATACTCTACGCTTTGGGTTCACGCTACCGAGGATTTGGTCGACTTTGTCAATGGTTTCACGGAGACGTACGGAGACCCGCTCGGCTAGAGAGAGCTTCGAGGCTATTGTCAACTTTAAGAACATCGCAGACCACAAAGCGCACGGAGAAACTCAGTGACGCGCAATGGTTTGAGGATCATTCGCCCGTAGATCCACGCTTCAAGAAAGAAAGGTCAAAGGTATTGCAGCAAAGATAGTACAGCAGCCATTTTGGGCGATTTATATCCTTCGACGGCAATCGGTATCAACCTGCCCAATTCTGAGCTGGGTTCGCAAAGAGGTTGGCTCAAGAGCGTCACGATCGGCAATCTTACCGACGCATACAACAAGGCCGCACACGGTAATGGGAGTTCAAGCGGGTTTGTTATCGACAAGGCCACGCATGGATTTGATCAACAAATATGGCGACAACGACGAAGATCTTCACACGGACCTTCACGAATGTCTGGGTCACGGCAGCGGAAAGTTGCTCGACGGTACAAATCCCGACTCTTTGAAAGTCTCACGCATCGCCGATTGAAGAAGCACGCGCCGATCTTTTCGGCCTTTACTGCTTAGCTGACGCCAAACTGGTCGAGCTGGGACTCACGCCCGACGCAGATGCTTATAAGGCACAGTATTATGCGTATGCGAGTGAACGGACTTATGACGCAGTTGGTCCGCATTCAACCGGGTAACAACTTGGAAGAGGCGCACATAGCAACCGCGCGCTCATCGCTCATTGGGCTTACGAGGAAGGGTGAGGCGAATAAAGTGGTCGAACTCGTGAAAAAGGCGGAAAAAGCTACGTGAAGATCAACGACTATCCGGCTTTGCGCGAACTCTTCGGAAAAACTGCTTGCTGATTCAGCGCGTGAAGGAGCGAAGGCGACTTTGCCGGCGCGCGCCGCTTGGTTGAGGATTACGGCGTCGAGTTGACCCGCAGTTGCACAAAGAAATTCTGGCACGCTATGCGAAATTAAACATTGCTCCTTACAAAGGTTTCATCAATCCGGTTTATACGGCCGTGAAAGATGCGCAGGGACGCGTGACGGACGTCAAGATCTCTTACACGGAGTCTTACGACGATCAGATGCTACGCTATAGTCGCGACTACAACACTTTGCCCGACATCAACTAAGTCTCAACTCGGCTTGCTGCCTTTAAAGGCGAGTCAGCAGGTCAGCCTACGCACTAAGGGACAACAGTCTTTCGAGATCTGTTGTCCTTATTTTACAGTTTTCATCTCGTTACACTCGCCACCGTACCTTTCTCATCTTGCTTTTTGCCGGATGTGCGAAAGCTGAAAACCGGATAGCGCCTCGGACCGCCGCTTTTCGTTGACGACCGAGCTTGAATCTTCATAGCCGATGCTCATTTTCCATTATTCTCTCCTCGCCTTTGTTTGCGCAGCTACGCATCAGTCGATGGTTTGCCGGCAGCAAACAATTGTTTGGTGGCGGCAAACGATAGTTTGGTACCAGCATACGATGGTTTGCTGCCACCAAACAATAAAAGTATGCGCCACAGAGTCTGTAGAAGGTAGAAACACTGAGAATCAATATTTTTAGTGAACAACAACAAGTAGCGATGAAACAAAAAGGTGCAAACGACTAACAGCGATCAACGCTCGTTAGTGAGAAGTAAAGCGTTTGTTTCGCGTCGATCGGAACCTGCTGTAAAGCGCTGCGGTTGGTGGGATCTTCGTATGCAATCATCTCCGGAGAATCATAAGACGAAGCAGGGGGCAACTTGATGCAAGGTCACAATAAAGCCCGACTATCGGCGGATAATCGGGCTTGTTGTGAAAACAGATATTCAACACCAAGCACGCACAAGCGGATGCCGCGAACTCGAGCAGCCTACTCTGCCTTTGGGATCAAAGTCATAGCTAAACGAAAGTCGCACATAGTGATGCATTCCGTTGTGCCACTGCTCTGTACGTTGATAGGCGTTGAGCGAAGTTTCGTAATACGTTTCTTGATTCAAGATGTCGTCTACATCAAGCCGTATCCAACCCTCTTCCTTTCAAAGGTTTTCAGAGTTGCACCCTGCGCCCCAGATAAACATATGGCGTCTGTTCGCACTGAGATTATAACCATGGCGATTGATCACATTGAGCTGCGTATAGAAAGTCCAAGCCCGCAAACGATATTTTGCAGTGACGCCATATTTATAGAAGAGGTAATGAGGATAGGCGTTGATGGCCTGATCATCTATATTGCGAGAGTAAGAAAAGAGTGCGTGTCCTTTAATATCCCAAGCATCTTGCTGGTATTGGAGGTCGATTCTATCACTCCAAATCCATTGATGGCGCTTGTTGAGCAGGGCGGCAGGCTCGAGATTCGTACCGGTAAGATAGGCATAACTGCGTAAGGAATAAATATTTAAGTAATTGGCAAGCGTCAGTTGGTCGTTCAGTGCGCGCGAGTAATTGGTTCGCAGTATAAAATCATAGCCACCACGCACATTGGCGAAGCTCGTCTGCATAACGCCTGTTGCGGGTCGTAGAAGAAAGTCGTCTGCACCAGTTCTTATAGCTTAAACTGCAATAAAAACATGACGCTCTGCTCGTGGTTCGTAAAATTGCCATAAGCCAGTTCTGCTTGATGCTCGTGTGTGTTGAGCAAAATGGGTTACCGCGACGTATAAAGAGCGGATCGCTCTTGTCTACATAAGCTAGTATAGTGATCAATTCGGGCGGAGTGGTCTTATAACCATAGTTAGCCTCAAGAATTGAAGTCGGCGAGAATTTATACTCGACTTTCAGATAAGAGCAAACAGATGCTGATGGCGCACAGCCGTAGTATCGATGCTGCCTTGGCGATATTCGATGCGCTCATTCGCATATTCCCAACCCAGTTCGGGCTTAAAGCTGAACTTTCCCCACCTCAAGAGGATGAAGCTTCGGCGTGAATTGTTCGTTTCGCGGAAATGGTGGCATAACTACTGATCGGATCAAACACAGATAGGAGTCGCTGCTCTTCAGGGGCGTGGTAATCGATTTGTACGGCGTCGGGGTTGGCATATTCCGGCAGGCGATCAAGTCGAAATAAGTCGCGCCGACGCAGACCTCGCTTATACTCAAAGCCATATTCCGAAGGTGAATAGCGCTTGCTTGCTCAACCATTTATTATAATAGAGCGTCGCAGACGTTTTCAAACTCCGCTCGGGCGAGCGTAAATACTGATTCTCATAGGCGTTGCTGCCGGCCGTGCGGAAGTAGCGCAAGCGGCGCAGCGTATTGAGATCATTGCGCGTAGGCTATAATTAACCTCGGCGTGCAAGGCTAATTCGCTCTTATCCGGGAAGACGTGATTCATATATGCGAAAAACGTTGGTTGTAAACGCTTCGGAAAGAGCGGAAGTAGCGGCCCGCTGCGTGGCAATCGTGTGGCGAAGCAGCGTATCTCCGGGCAAAGCATCGAAAATTCGATCTATCGGCTGCCGACTAAAGCCGTAGGGGTCGATATCTGTGGTAATATTGCGGTTAATGCGACTCGACTGCGTGCGATTAAAAAGTCTACATCGGCAGTCATATTGAGTGTCGTGAGCGAATCTCATGTTTGCAAGAGCGAAAAATTAAGTTGCGGCCGCAGCATCGCTTATAGCGCGATTCCTCCGCGCTCAAACGAATGCGCACCGGAGCTGAGGAAATTTTCTTGCGTCGAATAGTCCGTCCCATAGCCATGTTCGCGGCCCTAAGTGCCGGTTACTGCAAAAAGTTATCAACTTGTCCTTCCGGTTTATGGGCTTGTTGCCAACTATGTTTGTAGCCGAAAGCGGCGGCGCCTTTTTCGCGGTCGAAATTATCTATGTCGTGGTTGTAACTATCATCGAAATCTTTGCGCAGAACAATAAGAATTTATATCATTAATATTGGCATATGCTAACACGGGATCTTGCTTACTGAGCCGCATTGCATCGACATTGAGCGCGTAGCGTTTGAGCGTCTGCCACGAAGCCTCGAGACATGCCGTACCATTTATCGAGCCAGCCTTTCTTAATCGTAATATCGAGGACGATCCTCTTTCCCGTCGTCGCGGCCCGTGTGTCGGGCAAACTCAGACTGCTTTGTTGTAAGCTTTAATCTGATCTACGGCTTCCACAGGCAAGCGCCCCATCAACGCCTCCCCATTGGAGAAAATTTCGCTCCCATTCATCACGATGCGCAATGGCTTGTTCATCCAATAAAGTTTACCATCTTTAGACGTCACACCTGGAAGTTGTTTCAGCAATTCCTCAAGCAGTGCGCCTTCGTCCAACTTCAAAAAGCGCGGGTTAAAGAGTACGGTATCTCCGTGCACGACAAAGCGGCGTATTTTCCCGGTTACAGTCGCCATCTTCAGAAATATGCATCCGACGGCTTTCAAGGCTATGTCGCCTCGAGCGTGCATGGTATCCTCGCCCTCGCTTGCGAGGTTAGCGCCTAACTCTATAATAGCCCAAATATTCTACGCTCAGCACGCACTGACGTGAGAATGCTCATGCTCAAATACGCCCAGGCTGTCCGTAGTGTAGTAGGAAGAGGGTAGAAGCTCCCATAAAGTTGTTGAACTTCGATTTGCGCATCAGGAAGTGGACTTTCGTTTGCGCATCTACGACTCTGCCGACGACAATATCGGCAAAGGCGCTACTAAAAGCAGGCCGAAAAAATCAGCAAAGGGATGTGAGGCGGATTTTCATAGGTTATACAGTCTTCATATTAGAGATTAACGATGCGCAAATATAATCAGTTACTCTCAACAACCGTATGTTACGTCAGCACAACCTATATTTACTCTTATCTTGGGAGCTTTAGGTGCCATTTTACCTCTACAGCAACAGGGAAACGAGCAGCGCCGGCAACTGATTTCCGGCGTCCGCATTCGCAAATACGCAAAAGCATCCGACAGAAGGAGAGATTTCTGCGGGATAAAATGATTAAAATCGATTTTTAGTATTTGACAACCTTTTGACCGTTGACGATATACAGCCCTTTAGGCGAAAGCGGTCCAAACTTTCGTTGACTTTCAAGCCGCTTAGCGTGTAAATAGTTGTCGTTGCGCGCGGCGAAGTTCCCACGAGTGACGCCTACACTGCGCGGCGCAATCACGACCTCGCCCTTTACGGCTTTTTCCGTCCAATGCAATGCCCACGTAGGTCAAACCTTCGTCATCGGTCAGTTTCGCTATTTTTGCACCCGTAGGCTTTTAAGATCTCACAATCTTTGAGTGTAATCTCCTTAAAAGCCGATTACGCCGCCACCATCGTTCGACGTACTCTTCGCTTTGAGCGTAGCATTGTCGATCAGCAAGGTTTCTTGCAAAGTTGTAGGAGTTGCCGCTGACGGCCCACTTCCCATTTGACGTTACGGTGCATCCATCTCTGAAAGTCAGCGTACCACAATTATAAATGTAGATACCGCAATTTTCCTCGCCGGTAAATACAGCTGCCCCTCGCCTTTGATCGTAAGCGGTGAGCGAACTTAGGGCCGCGCTGCGTCCGGATGAAATCTCGTTGTTCGTACCTTTGAGTACCAAAGTATAGGGTTCTGAAGTCTCGTTAAAGTCTATGGCGTTCTCCAGCGGACCCGTCATCTGAATCACCGCCTCTTCGAGCGTCAAGTACGCGTTTTGGGGTCATCTAACTTCTTCCGCTCGTGATTTGGTCGCGCTTAATGTCACTAAAAATCATCTTCTGACGTCAACGGCTTATCGCAAATATTGATGCAAAGCGTTCTTCGTCCGGCACGATCTTGATCTGTGCGGTGCAGATCTGGTCCCCTGCATCACATTTCCATCTTTTAAATTCGAGGCCTTCGGGCTCTGCGAAGTGGCACAGATCCATCCCAAAATCGGCCAAGCGTCCGATGGAGGCCGTTGCGCCCTGCGCTTCACCATCGCATCTTCGATCATCAAAGGTGTCGATACGTCGGCAGCACCTCCGATGCCGTAAGTCTTTCCGCGCAAATCGAGGGCGGCAAGCATCTTTTAATCGTGAGTTGCGAAGTGTTTTCCATCACGATAGCAGCGTCGTTTTCACTATTGAAGGTGAGCGCCCCTTCGCCGAAGATCGCTAAGGGAGCGGCCGATGACAAAAGTAGCGCCCTTTGAAGTGATGACCGTATGCGAGCCATGACCTCTAAATTCATCTCATCAGTCGATTCTGCAAAGCGAAAAGCCACCTCATCGTTGGGCACAGTAAAAAAACGACGTTGTCAAGCGTCAGTTTGCGAGAACCGGGATCGTAACTAATCGTCCCGCTCACCCAGCCTTCGGGGCGCAAATCGCTGAGTTCGTCGGCACTAGTGATTTCTTTGCCGGCAATAAACACGCCATAGTTTTCCTACAGATTGCGCTGAGCGACTGTAAACCGGTCATCAATAAGCGCGTACACAAAACGACGCTCCGTCGAATAGTAATGAGTTTTAATACACTATGGTAAATGGGTTTGTTAAATGTCAATTGGCGAAGTAGCATCTCCTCTCTACTGATGCTAAACTTCACAATGATGGTTAATAGGTTTATAAAGTTGATTCAATATCATACTACTTTGGAGTCGTTTCTCATCGGCTTTCAGTAGAGCTACGACGCGTGCGGCGCCGACGAGACTTACGTGTTTTACAGCTGCAAGTTGGGATTTTATTTTCATTCGACAAAATTTCAGTCGGGTTTGTTGGGCTTTTTCAGCTACATTTCTCGCATATCGGCACGAAAAAGGTCGACTTACAGAAAAATTGCAGCAAATTACAGCGTAAATGTAAAATGTGGCACTAAAAACGGACTATAAAACGGCACATCCGCACTATCCGACAAAGTGGCTAAAAGTGAGGTTGGAGAAATTTGAATTGGCAAAGAGGAGTAGGCTTTTGAGGAGTCGAGACGGCCCAAAGCGCACCCATAGTTCCATTGATAATGGTAAGAAATACGTGGCTATTAAGCCTTCTAGAGCTTATTTAAGACTTACGCTGCGATGTAGCATCTAAAAAGTAAGTAGTTTCGCCGCCCTATTCCGCATCAAAGCGAACGCGAGCGCGGCATAACCTTCGTTTGCTGCCGCAAACAATGGTTTGCTGCCGCCAAACGATAGTTTGCTCCCACCAAACGATGGTTTGCTGCCAGCAAACGATGAACGATGTGCAATGGGATACAAAAGACCGATGCGGATCGGTCTGAAAATGAGGGATTAAAGCAACAAATTTATAAGCTTTTATCGCTGCTCATTAAGCATTTGTATCGTCAAAAGGACGGCCGGTCAACTTTATTTTTCGCCCTAAAAGATAAAAGCGGCCTACAAGAACTGCACCTTGTGGGCAAGGGCGATGATGAGACAAGCGCTCAGCGCAGCAGGATCAAGCCGGCGAGGCTAAGCGAAAGAGGCGACGGGCATTAGCGGTGGTGATAGCGGCCACGCGCTCGGGCGTAGTTTCGTAAACTTCAGCCAGTTTGGCAATGATGTGGGGAATAAAGGCACTCTCGTTGCGTTTGCCGCGTTGCGGAACGGGAGCCATATAGGGGCGCATCGGTTTCTCGACGATGCGATCTAAAGGGCACAGCAGCGCGAAGCACATCGGGGAGCGTGGATTTCTTGAACGTGACGATGCCGCCTATACCCAAATAGAAGCGAGAAAAACGGAGGAGTTCGCCAGCCTCATCGGCCCGTTCCGGCAAAAGCAATGGAAGATGCCGCCGCAGAGCATCAGCATAGGGCGTCAAAGCATCGACAATCTCGCGATGGGCCGCACGAGCGTGAATCAGCAGGGGCAGGTCGAAGCGAACGGCCCAACGGATTTCTCTATCGAAGACGGCCAATTGCTCTTCGCGCCGACCGGCATCCCAATACAGATCTACGCCGACTTCGCCCACAGCTGCAGTAGCGACCGGTAGCAAGGTTGCTCCATCTTATCGAGCAAGGGCGAGGATCTGCGGGCAACTCTTCGGGCTGCAGGGCCCATCGTAGAGCAAACACAGGTCAGGGGTAGGCATCGCAGAGCGCAGCATCGGCTCGATCGAGGCTTCGTCTCACATTGGGCAGGACAATCTGCTCCCGCACCGGCGGCTCGGGCGCGCCGGATCACGTCGTCGCGATCGGCATCAAACTCCTCACCATAAAGATGTGCGTGGGTATCTATAAACATTGCTTGCTTGTACTTCGTTTGGGAATGGCAGAGATTATTTATTGCGATGCAGCATCTTCTCTGCAAAGTCCCATAGCGGCTGTTTGCGCTCGAGGGGCTACGTTCAGCTGATTGAAGACTTCGCGCGCCGCGTCGTAATAGGCTGAAATGCGGGCTTGGCAGCGAGCGGGTATGTCTAAGGCATTATATATCTGTATGACGGCGGCTACTTTCTCAGCACGCGGCATCGCTTCGTCGGACAAAGGCGGTTCAAGTCGGCACGCTGCTTTTCGTCGGCAGACTCAAAAAGCGTTGATAAGCAGATGGGTTTTCTTCAGCTGATGCGATGTCGCCACCAATTTGCTTGCCGAAAACGGCCGGATCTCCGTAGCAGTCTAAATAATCGTCTTGCAACTGAAACGCTAATCCGATCTGCTCGCCAAAACGATAGAGCAAATCAGCCCTGATCCGCGGTGCGCCAGTCACGAGTGCACCCATCTTGAGCTTAGCAAGCGGGGAGGACGGACGTTTTCAGGCGAATCATTTCGATATATCTCCGCTTCAGTGACGTCGTTGCGCTGCTCAAAGTTCATATCATAGTTGTCCTTCACAAACTTCACGCGCCGTCCGGGCCAAGAGTTGAAGGAGTTGGGTCGCATTAGGATAGCCGCCTTCCAGAGAGGTGATTAAAGGCTAAAATAAGCATCGTGTCGCCTGAAAGAATCGCGGTATTCGCATCCCATTTCGGAACACGGTAGGGCGCCCTCGGCGCAAGTCGGCCCCATCCATAAGATCGTCGTGGAGTAGCGTGCGATTGCATGATAGGTTTCTACGCTCAACGCAGCGGGTATAGCCTTCTCGAGCTCGTCGGAATAAAAGCGAACAGGCCAGCAAAAGTCAGGTGCGGTCGCACGCGTTTGCCCCCTCCTGAGAGAGCATAGGCAATGGGTTCGTAAAAAGTCCGGCAGGGCGTGTGATGCCTGCTGCGATAAGGCGTTTTCATTTGTCGCTAAGAAATTTTTCCATTCTATTTAGAGCGTATAAGCGAGATTAAAAAGCAAACTTCCTGCGCCGACACGATATTTTTGCGTAGGAGGCGCCACTTCGAGCGCTTGAGGTTGCAAACCGGCTCCGAGCGTGAAGCCGGCAAGTTTCTGCGCGTCGCCCACTTTGAGTTCGTAGCCGCGGCGGAAGTTGTAACCCAGCGCGATATAGGTGATTGTCGGTCGGCAAGATGTCCACGCCGACGACTACGTGGTTCAAGATTTCTGAGTAGCGCTCAAACTGGTTTTACCGGGGGCAAGTAAATCTGACGACTCAATGAGTCAAATCTCGTGAGCGTGAAAAGTTGAGACGTGCGGGAAAGTGGGCGGTCCTTTTCGTCAAACCAAGCTGCACTATCGAGGTAGTTTGTCGCGACTGGTCTCACAAAACGATTTTACCTCCATTCCGATGTTACGTAGCGCGATGGAAAAAGAAAAATCCGTCTCCTCATTAAAATAATTCAAGCCCAAATCGACGCCCATTGCGAAGCTGGTGTAGCCGGCATAGTTTCGATTGATAAAATGTAGGGACGCGCCGCCCGTCCATCGCTCGAAAGCAGATAACTATAAAGCCAAAGAGAGCATCATATCTTTAGGGCGAAAAACTGCCAGATGCGTTGTCCTGTTTCGTCGGTCTCATCCATTTTACCGTAGTTCCAATATGCTTAGTCCGGCAGCGGCAGTGTGGCGCTCGCCAAAAGGCTTGGACGTATCATGCGCTCCCAAATACAGACTGCCGGAATTGAAAGTCGATGAAATCGAGCCCTAAGGACTTATCACTCACATTGGAGAATAAGGCAGGATTTCGCCAACCTGCAGCGGAGAATCATCAATGGCCGAAATATTCTCTCCGCCCAAAGCCGCCGCGCGAACAGATGCGGGTAGTTTGAGAATTTGATATGTTGCCGACCCTTCTTGGGCCAAAAGCGGGAATCGCTAAGACCGAAAGGAATAAAACTAAGATTACGTATGTTGCTTTCTTCATTACGTACAGCTCATTACGTTGCGTAAAAATTCTCAGTCAAAAGGTACGCCTAATTTTAGATTTTGGGCTTACTTTTTGCAACCCTAAATGAGGGTCTTCAGCGCCTTGATTTTTATATGGCAAAGTAGCTGACCGCCGCCCGAGAGCGAATGTTCACCACCTTGGAGCGCATTGGCCTACTTCTGCCTTATTTGGGTAAACGTGAGTAAGGACAAATTATTATCAAGAGCCTGGTGTAATCTCTATATTCGAGGGAAGAAACAAAAGATTATGGGGCGTACGAGCTCCGGAGGACTGCTGAGCGTCGTTACGCTCGCAGCTTTGTGGGCGCTTTTGAGTTGGTTTATTTTTAACTATATCCATTCCTTTATCTATCGGCTTGTATATTAATCACCGCCTGAAGCAGTTTACGGCTGAGCTTAACAACGAATTTTCCAGTTGCATCCGGATCAGGCTAAGAGGGCCACGAATTTTAAAGCTTTTGGCCGCAGGCCGCCACGTCCCGAAGGTGCGTGCGCTGCCGAGGGGCAAGCTTAACGTACCGATATTGTGAGATGCGCCGATTGAGGAAGGATTTTGGGATGAGATGCGCCCAATACAGAAAACGACGATAAGGCCACAAGCACGAGCGTTCGCGACGATTCCGGCCCACTAACGCTGATCGCAAAGATCTTCCGGAAGAAGGAAAAACGCCAACGCCCGCAAGTAGTCGAGCAAATGCCGGAATTTCCCGGCGGCATCAAAGCGCTGATGCAATATCTTGATGCTCATATCGACTACCCCAAGGCCTGCGTGGAGTATGGTGTACAGGGCGATCTGGAGGTCTCATTTCTGGTTGATAAGGAAGGGCAGGTGCGCGAGGCGTTCATATCTCGCAAGCTCCACCCCGCATTAGAGCAAATCGCGCTCAAGGCTGTGCGCGAGATGCCCCGATTGGAAACCGGGCCGAAGCGGCGGAAAGGTAACCATCGTTCAAGTTTCCGTGACCGTCCATTTTCAAATCAAATGATATAGTTCTCAAGTATGAAAAAGATTATAGTGGCTATCGACGGCTATTCCTCGTGTGGAAAAGAGCACAATGGCTAAATCCTTAGCCCGACGTGTGGGTTACATCTACGTAGATACGGGTGCGATGTATCGCGCTGTGACGCTCTTCGCCTTGCGTCAAGGACTTTTCAGCGACAAGTCGATAAATGTAGAAGGCCTGCAAGCTACTACTGCCCGAAGCAAGCATCTCGTTTCGCCTCGATCCGGCACGCAGCGGCCACACACGCTTCTCAACGGCGCAGATGTTGAAGAGGAGATCCGCACGATGGAGATTTCCTCGCGCGTCAGCCGATCGGCCGCACTACCGTTTGTTCGCAAAGCGCTCGTGGCTTTGCAGCAAGCGATAGGTGCTGAAAAAGGAATCGTAATGGACGGACGCGACATTGGCGTACAGCTGTATTTCCACAAGCCGAACTAAAGATTTTCGTCACGGCATCGGCCGAAGTGCGCGCACAGCGGCGTTACGATGAAATGCGAAACAAGGGTTTGGGCGGCCGATTATGACGAGATTCTCAAAAACGTATCTGAAAGAGATTATATCGACACGCACCGCGAAGTAGACCCGCTTCGCAAAGCGCCCGACGCGTTCGAACTTGACAACGGGCAGCTCTCCATTGCGGAGCAAGATGCTTGGTTGATGGAGCGGTTTGAGCAGGCTACGCGCTAAGACAGACTACTTTTTATGAAAATAGAAATGAGATATTCGATCGGGCTTCTGCCACGGCGTGACCACGGCCATCAAGAAGGCTGAAAGCAGATTGGAAAACGATCCGGCGCTCTTTTTGTTTGGGCGACATCGTCCACAACGAAAGAGGTGGAGCGCTTACAAACGCTTAGGATGAGACGATCGACCACGCCTCGTTCGCACAATGGTGCGCGATGCAAAAAGTACTCTTGAGGGCCACGGCGAGGCCGCCGGAGACGTACAGACTGGCTGCAACCAACGGCGTCAAGCTGGTCGGCGCGACGTGCCCGTTGTCTTACAGTTGCAAAGCGCGTGAAAGCGATCGACGAGGAATCGCCCGATGCGCAACTGGTTGTTGCTGGCAAAACGTGGCACGCTGAGGTAATAGGTCTGGTCGGGCAGAAAGCGGCCCGGGCGCGCCATCGTCATCACAAGCCTTGAAGAGGCTAAGCAGTTGGACTTTAAGCGCGACATTTACCTCTTTTCGCAAACGACCATGTCACTGGATGGCTTCCACGAAGTGATTGATTACATTCAGCAACACATCAAGAAGCGCCGGCTCAATTTCAATTTGTCGACACGATTTGTCGCCAAGTGGCCAATCGCCTACCCAGCATTCGCACTTTTTGCAGCGCGCCACGACGTGATCATCTTCGTAAGCGGGCAGAGAAAGCTCCAACGGGCGAATGCTCTACGAGGCTTCTCGGCAAGTTAATCCTTGCATACATGGTCGACACGCCCGCTGCGATCCAAGCAGATTGGTTTCAGGGACGAAGTGCTGTAGTATCTGTGGCTACGTCTACGCCGAAATGGCTGATGGAGCGTGTCGTCGACGCGATTCGCCAACTCTGAACGCTCCCTACCCTATGCCATCGATGCGCCTGCGTTGGCGGGCCATCAGTATTCGAATAACACACATTTAGCATACAACAAGGCTAACGAACTTGTGGGTTCGTTGGCCTTTTCTTTATTCGTTTCTATCTATATACCAAGTCTTTATCATTCTCTTTCTTGCTGCATTGAGCTAAAAGCAAAAAGCGGCATCTGCAGGTGGTCTTTTAGCAGCCTTCAGTCTCTAAATCATAATTTCATGGTAGGCTTAAAGCGACCAAAAGGCGATTATGCGATTAAGCAACGTGTAATATTTTTCTCTGTGATTACTTATTGACTCACATAAGTTTGGCGACCTACCGACTGAATCGGCATATACTGCAAGAGGCGGCAGATTTTATGGAGAAACTCAGCAACCGAGCATATCGCGGGCTTGGCCTACTTCGCTAGCTGTCAAATGTAAAGGCATACACCATCTGCAAGTATTAAACACGCAATATGGAGATTATAAGACGCATTAAGCAACACTTTTCCATTTTATTTTCAAAGCAAGAAGCGTTTTATTTCCTCATTTAATCCCAACCACGTATCGTTTGCTCCCACCAAACGATAGTATGCTGTCGGCAAACGATGGTTTGGTCGCGGCAAACGATGTTTGCTGCCGCCAAACAATAAATAAGCAAGAAAAAGATCAGCGACAAATGGGTGCTCGCAACAGAGCGATGGAGCAAAGGAGGAGACATTGGAAAGGAAGCACCGAATATTCATCGTTTCTCTTTATCTTACAGATGCAGATAAAAAGACTTGATGCGCAAGCAAGACTAAGAGTATAAGAAACAGAAAAACACGTGTTTACTGAAACAGAATTTGCCTAACAAGCTAAAAATATCAACCTGCATAAGCCGCTTCGTGATGCGCCGCTTCCGGGTAGAGAGCATCATGGGAAAACAGGGGTGGTCAGGTCGGCTTGAAGATGGCAGGATCGGCCGCTAAGGGGTCGCAACCGGCCGCAACTTACAAAAGCCGCCTCGAGGACATCGAGGCGGCAGGATAAACTATATTCTAATCGCTATGGACGAAGAATTGGCGAACAGAGATCTTACGTGATGCTTTTGCACTCGAAGTATCGACGCGCAAGATGTAAACACCGGCATTCCAACTCGTTGAGGTTGATCGTCTCTTCTTGACCGCAACGAACGTCATTCAGCGTGCGGCGAGAAACGCGCTTACCATCGATCGTATATGCGGCGATGTTGGCGTAAGTTTCGTTGTTGTTGAAGAGCAGTTGCCAAGCATCCGGCTGCATAGAGATGGAGATCGGCGTCGTAGAGTTGGTCGGGATGTCAAGAATACCAACACCGGTCTTGATTTGTAAAAGCCTTCTTCAAACCTTTATAAGCATTGATCTTACCGTAAAACCAAAATGCTTGCTTCCATCCGGCCTTGGCATATCTGTCGTGATTTGCAGTCTCCTTGAAAATTTCTATCATCTGATCGTACGTCAAATCAGGGTTGGCGGACAGCAAAGGGCTACGATACCCCTGCAGCTGGGTGAAAGCCATAGAGTACCCGCTCATTTTGGCCGTAATAGTACTTGTAGAGGCCTCTTTTTCTGAATGTCAACGATGCCGGCATCAGTCTGAGAGAACCCCTTGTCGTGCTAGAAATTGCAGACTTAATCAAGAAGCCGGGCGCAATAGTTGGCTTATCGAGTCAGGCCGAGCCAAGGACCGGGACTTGAGAAGAAGTTATATCACCTACATCTTGACCGCCTTGCGAATAGGTCTGGTTGGTAATAGCTGACTTATACTTATTGGTAGCTGCGAAAGCGGCAACGCCAAATGCGTGGGGATGGATGCAGCTCCTTCACCGAACTCAAATAATCGTGGTCAGGATTGATAAATTCTGCAACTGCTCAGCCGGTCGCTTGAACGTTCCGTAGCCGTCGTTCAACCATCCGTGAACTACATCACCATTATCACCAACCATTTCCACCAAACTCAGCACCGGTTGCACCCAAGAGCGCTTCACTGCTTTCTACGATCAAGCGGAAATCAAAGTGATGCTTACCGTTGTAGTTTTACTTACATCAGAGAAGACGGCATAGCCTGCATTTTGCATTTGCTTGAGCTGTGCAGACGTGAGATAAGTCTTCTGACCCTTTAAGTAGTAGAAGGGCTTAAAGGTTGTAATGCTTCGTACCATCGGTATTCTGCGCCCAAAAGTTGACCCTGAGTCTGCGAATATGCACCCATATTGTTGGTAGGCGTCTTTGTGAGGACGCTTTTCGTTTCGCCGTCGCTCGTAAATGTGCATGGGTCGCGTGGATAGCCAAGTCGCCCTCGTTACCCATAGCGGCACAAACGAAACCTTTTTCCTTGCTTCAAGAGATCATTGATGGCTTGGTCTGTCGGTTGCGTACCATCGTGCGGGCCGGTTGCGAGCCAAAACTCATATTGATGACGTAAGGCATGTTTTGCTCTTAGCAAAATTCCTTGATTTTTCTTAACGTCCTCGATCAGCTCTCCGTCCATAAAGGCGTGGAAGGTATGAGATAGAGATCTGCCAACGGAGCATTACCATACAAACCATTACCTACGTCAGTTCCGGCTGCGATGTTCGTCACGTGAGTTGCGTGACCATCGGGCCTCCATTCCGTCACCGCCGGAGAATATTTTCCGTCGGCACCGTTGCATTAGGATTCGTGTAGTAATTTGTGCGATTCCACAACTGCTTTCACGCGAGTTTTGCCCGTCCGCATCGTTGAGATGCGATGCTTATACTCGAAGCCCTGGTCGATAACTGCGACTAAAACGCCGGCACCTTTGAAGGGAGTCTCCAAATCTATGCCTTGGTGAACGCTATCTACGCCCGTAACCTTCGAGTGATGTCCATTGTGGGCTTTAAGACGCGTGTCCGGGTTGATGTAAAGTGCGTTTTCGTCAGCTGCCAGCGAGTTAAGTAAGCGGCGGGCACACTCGCCGTCAACAGCGTATTGCTAATCACGGTAGAAACATAGCCTTCGGCATTAATCATGTCCGCTACGCTCTTCGCATCTTTAGCACTTATGATCCCAGCAGCGGGAGCCTCCGCTCGCTTGCTTTGTAAGATATGCTTACCATCTATATTACTACAGATGGTAGTGCCGTTAGAGACAAGCTGCTCAAGACACCATTCATTTCTTACCAGTAGTGATATTTGGGCACTTGTGCTTGCGCTGCTGCGGCAAACAAAGAAAGGCCCCGGTAAGGAGATAATTAGCTTTCATTTTTCTTTTTGGGTTATAGATGGGCGCAAAGATAGAAAAACTTTTCTGTGAATAGCCCATAAGAATGTGACAATATTATTTGATAATACGTGTGCGTACGCTTCCGCCCCTCTGGTCAGGCGAGTGAGTTATTGATTAACTAGGATGAACCTGCGCGGCGAGGCCCGGCGTGCCGGCCGCCGGTGCAGGCTTGTTTTCAGGATTTGCTAGTCATAATATCGAGCACACAGCGGTCGGTTTCGTTCATTGAGCCCGAGCCGATGGAGACGAGATTCTGGATACTCTTCTCCACATCTTTGTCGATGATTCCTTCGGCTGAGGTTGCGGAATTCTTCCTGCACAGCCATCATTGCAGATAATACGGCTGTGCTGACGCCCGTCGTAAGTTTGAGTGCGCAACTGGTTTTGCGCCGTCGCAAATCATACCTGTAAGGTTCGCAATCATATTTTGGATGGCGTCAAATCATATGTCTATATTCTACCCCCGATTAAATATGTAATACCGCAGCTTGATCCCGTAGCGGCCGACGACGTCCGCAAACGCTGAAAGCGCACCAGACGCATTTTAATATAGAGTTGTAAGATGAGAAAGCGTTAAGGCGCGTGTTAGTTCTTCGTTGGTATTATGATTTTCCGTGCAAAAAACGACAACGGGGTTGGTGCCCGTTCCCCTGATTACCCACTACCCGGGTTATAGTAACCGGAATCATTGCACCGCCATTCTCGCATCCGCAAGACTGTTGTGCTCGAGAGGATATGTAGAAGATGCTATCTCCCATTATTCCTCGCCCCATTGGTCGCGAGAGAATTTTCCGAGTTTGTGTCCATAATTACCTTCCAACGGCTTTTGCGCCGCGTGGGTTCATTTTACCAGCCTCGTTAATAAATTCAGTTCTTCCACGGAGCTGTCGTTGCAAACTCGTGGATTTTTCGGAGCGTAAGTTCAGGGCACCTCTTCTTCATCAGCTTTTTGCTTCTACGGCTCCCAGCTGCTGCAAGTAGCACCTCCTCCCTTTTTCTCCAAGATGAAGTTAGTATGTGGCGTGCAATACAGCAGCCGTCCGTAGTATTCACCCGCGATAGCGAGCCTCGACAAAAAGAGCTTGTCCGGGGCATCTTCAGCCAGAGAGATTTGGATATGCCCCGCCTCGTCATAAGCTTTACCCTCAGCGACCGCTTCCGGCGTGCAGTCCTTCAAGACCTCGAGTCCGTAGCTCGATTTACCGATCAAGGCAGCCCAAGGCAATGGCGATCGGCAGTCCGACCATACCTGTTCGGGTATGCCAACGCCCATGTGCGTCAGATATATTGGCGCTGAGCCTTGCTGATGCGCTCCGGTCTCTGCCCGAGCAGCTCTATAGCTTTGCTGTGGCCAGCGCCACGCAGACCGGCTCCGTACATCCGATAGCCGGCACCACTCTATCAATAATGCGAATAATCGCTTCGCGTTCTTCTTTATTGATCATAAACGGTTCTAACAAGTGTTGCATTCTTGAAGGCCCGGCTGTGCGATTATCGCCACTTCGCGTTGGTGGGGATCAATCTTTCTCCTCCTCCATTAGCTCGACGTTTTCGTCCATTCTGCACTGTTTGGGCGTCACCTCCCTTTCGCGATGGAATGCCAGATAAAAAGGCTTGGCGCGAAGAGAAGCCGCACGATTAGGCCGATTTCCTCAACAGGTATTCACTATATCTTGGGCTGCGTAGCATCCGGCAAGCATCGCGTAAAGCGATAGCCATTAACCGAGCATTGTATGTTATCTCCCGTGTGCAGCCCTACTACCGCGAGATGTAAGCGTGGATTAGTGTGCAAATGCAATCGCCAGTTTCTTTGCAGAATAATCCGGATCCAAATATCGTTTTTCCCGCCTATTTTTCAGCGAGTTTGGACAAAAGCATCAGATAGTTCGTCACGTATCCGAGCATAAGAGGCTCTTTCTTTCGACTTTGACGTTTGAATCCTTCATAATGTTGCTATTGTATAGGTTGGATTACCGCAAAGATATAGATTCTCCTTGCAAGTAGTTCTATAAATATTTTCTCAAGAATGCATTGATTACGCTTTTTGTTTAGTAGTCTTTTTCGCTTTCTAACCCTCAAAATATAGAAAGCTAAAGACACGGGCGGCTAATCGGTGGCGTAAGAGAGATTCGCTCAAAACAAGTCGGGTTATTTGACTAAGTAGAAATAAAAATCCGAGGCCGATTCAGCGTCGCCCTGATTTACCGACAAAAAGCTGTGAAAAATCATGACAGAGACAACCTATATCAACCTATGCACAACGCCGTTATACCAGCTATCTTCCAACCTCCATAAAGACAGTCGAGAACGGCAGGAAAACCACTAAAAATGAGGGCAAAATAATGGGAATTTTAACGACGAAGCAGCTACACGACTTTGGTTTGGTGGCAGCAAACTATCGTATGCCGGCAGCAAACCATAGTTTGAATCGGGCCAAACGATCGTTTGGCGGCAGCAAACGATGCACGAAAAGCGGATCAGCCCATCAACACACCAGCCGAACGCTGCATGTTTATTAAACTCAAAAACAACAAATAAGCAAATACTTATAAGTTTGTAGCCGGCATCAATAAGCGGCGAGGGGAGCAACGCCTTCGCTTCCCCCTCGCCGTTAAAACCTAACAGATCTTACTTGCTTATCAATGAGGCATAAGTCAGTCAGCGAGCCTATTCAGGCACATAAATGACCTCACCATTCTCCAACTGATAAGCCACGCCCTACTTTCTTTCCACGCGCACCGTCTTTGTTTGTTTGATCTTCTGATGGTGTAGCGCTCCTATCTTATCGCCTTTCTTGGTTACGATTTCCATATTGTCCTATAGCCCGATTTTTTACCATCAGTATGTCATGACTGACTAAGACTTCGGTCATATTAAAATCTCGTGACGAGGGCTACCATCAAGGCGACAGCAAACACCATAACCACATCGAAGGTGCCGACAACGTTCATCGGGTTAAGCTCTTCCTCCGTATCCATTAATCTTCTTCGGCGTCTCATTTTTCAGACTTTTTGATGAATAAGATCGGCCACATATTCGAGTCGGGTCAAGTCGTACATAGCCATCTGCGCTTCAGTCTGCTGCGTAAACGACGCCGATGGCGGCTGCAAACAAACCGACGACGGTCGTAGCAAAGGCCACCTGCATATTACTAAAGCCATCGAGGCGATCTCGCCCTCTGGACAAAGCCGACCAGCGCCGGCCCCCATCGGAATAAGCGTACCCATCAAGCCGAGCTAGCCCATCTTGGCCAGCGTTTTTGGGCGCACTGAGTTCCTTCTCCATGAGCAATTCGTAGTCAGCAATCAGACGTTGCACTTCGGCCCGGCTGATCCCGATGCTCAAGATGCCCAAGAGCGTGCGGACGACCGGAGCGAGTAGAGGTGTGCGGCAATTTTTCAGCCACTGCATCCAGGGCCTTCGGTCGTCACATCTTTCAGTGCGGTATCGACTATGAGCCTGCGCCTTGCACTACAAATATTGGCCGAAAGACTCCCGATGAGCAGGGAGTCTCGCCCAAACAAAAGAATGAGACAAGACAGATAACCGGAATGAGCAGACCGGTTGAAATCCAGAAAAGTATGTCAGAAATGTAATTCATATCACGAGTTATTTACAGGTAAGTTTTGTGGTGATCATATTTTATTTTGAGTCGGCGCAGCAAATAGCCAACGATACTGCCACCGGCAGCAATTGAAAGCACGAGCAGCGAAGCTCGCCAGTCGACGTTATCAATCGAGGCGGCCGCCGTGAGTGCCATTACGGTAACGATTATGCCGAAGTGGTGCCACCGGAAGACGTTGGTCAGGAAGCGCATCTCAACCGCGTATCGCGATCGGTCAGCATGCGGCGCAAGCCGAGGATGCTGCGATAAGCAACATCGGCAGCAGTACCGCTCACCCCCGCAGCAACGAGGGTGAAGTCGACACCAGGGAAAGGCAAAAGATGCAAGCTGTGAGGCAGACTAAAGGCGGCAGGGAAGATGAAAAGAGGCCGGGATAGCAAACGCAAAAATACCGTCCAACATAGCGTTGCCATCGGCTGTGCGCGGACGCGCGACACTGTCTCTCCGGGCGATGCGTAAACGAAAAGCCGCCTGAATCACAAGACGTCGAGACTCAGCACTAGCACAGGTCGCGCATCAGCGTGGGCGTAGGCTAACCAAGCAACGATCTGCGTGCTCGATTGCTCGATGGCGTAAGGCCACATTGCGTAAAGTAAAACTACAAACTGCGACCATCGTAAAGGCATAGCCCGCACGGAGACGAAGGTGTTTGCTTCAACACGAAATTGAGAGCAAACCAATAAGTAGCTAAGAAGGATGAAACAATTGCTCCATCGTAGCAGGCGCTTTATTGACGGTGCTTCCGTAGACGCACCACCAAGAAGTCCGCCGAAGATAACTATGAGTCAGCCCACCATCAGTGCACCGTTGATCCACTGGCTTCGTTTTTGCGCCTCCGGCGTCAAATCTTCCTTCTTCAAGACTTTGCCGTCTTTGCCTTTCGTCTGCGTATATCGTCAATATTTGCTTTATAGGCTTTGGCCGTTGCGGCATCAGTCTTAGAAAGCTATGAAGTCGCGTAGCTTGGCATTATCGCAGACAAATCCTGAGCAAAGACGGCTTATATTCACTAAAGATCCGTATGCAGTTTGGCCAGTTCGGCCACCTGTGCGGCGTCGGCCTTCCACATGACCCTTGCGCGCCGCTTCGAGCATCACGGCCGATATCTCCTCTAAAAGCGGCAGGGTTGCGTCTTCAAAAATACTTGCGCAAGCCTAAAGTTGAACTTATCCTTTGCATATACATCAAAGATCTCCGTCCATATTTCTTCATCGATGGCAGCAGCCATCGCCTTTCAGCCAAAGGTGTTCTGCACCAATTCGGCGAAAGCTGTTGGCGGCACTCGCCTCTCCTTTCATCTGCTCCTCGCCAGTGTAGGTAGAGTTGAACAGCGTCGTGCGACTCTCTACGCCGATGGCCTCCTTTTACTTCCTGCATCCGCATACGATTGTCGGTTGCGGTAGTCGCTCAGATAAGCGTCGGGCTCTTTGCCCGTCACGCTTTACGGCAAGGTTCAAAGCCTCCATAAATTCATATACGTGGTCGAGACTCAAAGCGCCCCACGTGTTGCTCTGGCGCGGCTGAATAACGACGTCGGTCCGCGTTAGGGGCTGCCTCAAAGACAAACCGATCAGCTTCCCATTCTTTCTCATCGCCATGAAAGCGCCCATAGTTATTGATATAAGTATTAGCGATCTCAGAGCGCTTCTCAGCAGTCGCTGCTCATCACCATCGCTTGAATGCCGTTCCGTAGCCACCATTTACGCCACCAAATACGCGGCGAGTGGCCATTGCGCGCGCCGCTTTTGGCGAAACGCCCTTCTTGGTCAGTGTGCGTTCGGCCTCAACGACACCTGCTGCCGCTCAGTTGGTATAGGCTTCGTCTTTAGCGGCGGCCATCTCGACAGCCCGATTGATAAAGGGAAAAGACGGGACGCCGCAAGATCGCGCAATTGACCTGAGTCTGCACAACGACACGCATCAATACGCGGACGACCCGAATTGGCGCGAAGGAATCAGGCGTAAAGTCAATGCTAACGTCCAAACTATCGCGAACAGGTTCGACACCCAGCATATAAAGCACGCTGAGCTATCGTGGCGCCTTCGGTCTCTATAAAACTCGCCGCTCCACAGCGTGTAGCGACTTTGCGTGGATATTCCGTTTATGACGCTTGCGATAAAGCGAAATTGTATTCTCAGTCAACTCTTTTCCTTTCTCCCAAGCAGATTCCGAAGGCGTGTTTCTCAGCATTGATACCGAAAAGATTGCGCCCCGTGGGCAAGGTATTGGGATTCACGATAGGATCGCCACCAGGAGAAGGTTTCGTATAGTCGCCGCTCATTGCGTTGAGGGCGCATTCAGCTCCATTTGAGGAGAATCAAACAGGGCTTCGCTTATAACGCTGAATATTTTTGATCGTCACGCTCGACTTCCATCACGGCATAGGCGGAAGTCCTTTTCTTGTTTTGTGAACTTCGGGCGCTGCGATGCTTTCATCATGGCAGCCATCATTGCACTGGGATTTTCGGGGGCAGACGTATTGGTTTTGCTTGCGTGGCGTTGTCGTATGTGCTGGCTGCAGACGACCTCGCGATCGGCATGCTTGACTTGCTGACTTTCGCGGGGTGAGCTTTTGCGGCGGTTGGCGATGACGCGTGCTGCGTAGCTGTTTCTTTTGCTCAGCTGTCTCTCCACCGACATCATGGGACTTTCATCGCTTTCATTGCCTCGGGATCGGGCGCACCGCGCTGGCCGCCATTGCTCGCATCATCGCAAGCGCCTCCGGACTTGGTTTTTCGCCTTTGGCTGCCATCTCGTGCATAGCCTTCATAGCTTCCGCATCAGGTTTTTCCGCCCTCTTTCGCCATTTTTCCATCATTTGGCGCGCTTTTGAGGACTTCTGCTATGGCACTGTGCCGCTGATGGTTGCTGCAGTAATGCTTCGATGATTGAGCCGAAGACAACTTTCGCTTGCTTCATCATAGCCTCGCATCGCCTGCATCATCTTTGCATTGGGCTTACCGCTGCCTCCGCCGCCCATCATCATCGCCATACGATCGCTGGGGCGGACAAAGCATGTATATTGTATGTGCTCGTTGTAACTGGGCCGGCGTAATATGAGCTACGTTACAGATTAGTGCGTCAGTAGCCGCAGCCGGATTGGTCAAAATACGGCCGACAAGAGCACGCGCCGGATTCAAATAGCGCTGCGTGAAAAAGTGCGGTATGGCTTTAGCGCTGAATCGTCAGCTTTGCCGCGCATCTTATCAAGGCTAAAAAGGGAATAAGCAATAGGATCGGTGCACATGGCAAAGATACTACTCTGAATACGTTGAGGGCTCGTAGAGAACGCCCAAGGGTATAAGGCTGGCACAATAATCTTTGGAAGTAGCAATCTCTTCCGGCATAGTTGTCTACTACGCATAAAGATTTCATCTTCAATATGAGGCTTTTCATATCGGCATCCAGCTCAATCCTCGCGCCGTATGCCCCAACTTGAAGTCATAAGCGCTTTTGCGTCAAGCGGGCGCGATCAATCACGCAGCTTCTGTTTGCCATCAGCCCACTTTCGTGCATTGAAAATCGCCATTTTTCTCTTCCAAACTTTGTTAGATGCTGCGCGTCAATATGCTCTCTCCAAGAGGCGGCGTCAAGTGGGAGATGAGGTCCGGCATAAGAACGACGCTTAGCAATAAGCGACTCTCCGACGTGCCTATCGGTGAAATATAAAAATGCGGCAGAGGACCAACCAAGCGATCGGCCCGTCAAAGCGAGCTGAGGCAGCTTGTTTTGTGAGGCGTAAACTCAAAGGCTACCGTGTGTACCGAAATGGATGAGTACATCGGCTTTGAAACCAAAACGCGTCCAAAGATAGGAGGCGATAGAGTATTGTCGGCAACGAGGCGGTATTCGTTCCGCGGAACGATTTTAAAAGCGTTGTCGCGCCCGCCCGGCTGCATTCTGCAATAAGACGACGTTACCAAAACACGCAAACGCGCCACGCCAAAGGCGCCCATCGCCGTGAAAGCCAGACATACGCTCCGGGAAATCGCCATGGGTGGCTGACGACCTCTGCTACATGTACTTTCGGGGCTGCAAGGCTTGCTTAACCAACTTTCGTATTGTTTCTTATTACGATTAGTTCGGGCTTTCCTGCATGCATAAAGTCCGGAAATACGCCTACCGCATACAAACCAAGGCGGCGCCCTGCGCTTAGCAGCAGCATCTGCCCGAAAGTATTTGCGGAGAGGCCGAAGGCCGGATGCGTTGCCATAGCCCTCCTGCGCCGGGCCTTCCAGCAGATGCTATATAGAGATGGCTGACTTTCCATGCGGCGGCGGTGAGAGCGTTTTGACGGACCTGTAATAATAGTGGCTACGCAGCTTATCTTGATTTGCTTTGCGCTTTAGATCGAGTATAACGCGTGATGGTTTCACCAACGAGAGTTGCTAAGCGCTCAGGAATGGCGGCCACGTAGAACACCATCTTTCCCGCTATAGCCATGAGCACAGAAGAGCAAAGGGACGGAGGCACCATCAATCTCCGGCGTCACAGCACTCTGCGACAAAAAGCCGCCACTCATTCCCATTTTGTCCTGCTCAGTCTTCGACCGGACGACTGTGTGACATTCAAGGGGCGAGAAGAGAGGAATGTTGGCTTGCGTAGATAGTCCTACGAGCAGCATCACCCAAACGCCCGTGGGCCATATTCACAACTGGCAGCCGGCCGAGATACTATCAGCCTTCACTCTGCACAGAATTTAGGCAGATTATGCAAAAGGATAAACAGTACCTTGCCCGATTCTTCCTAATTTCGCAATCAAATCTCACAGGGATCTCCCATCACACACTGTATGAGAACAACTGTACTGGCGCATTGGGTTTCCAGAGTTTGTTTTCTGCAAAGGGTGTCTGTATTCAGCAACGCGTCTTGAGATTCTAAATCTTCTCCGTCCTTATCGCTCCAGATTTGGGTGATACAAATACGCCATCGCGTGCGTCTGCAAGTGGTTTCGGCGCGGGACTAGATAGGATTTTCTTGTCAGAAGGGATATACACACCGACGCGTAATTCAAGACACTGCGATGGTCGTAACCTCCACCTCTTCCCGAAATACGCGCAGAAGCCGTATCCGTTTGCAAAGAATCAGGCGTATTAAAATTATTGTCGCGGATTTGTGGACATCTCGTCGTCAGCATTGGCAAGCCTTTGTCCGGCGGCTTTTGGTGATTCGCGTTGTTCTTCTTATACGCATGTAAAGTCGTGAGCTCGCCGTTCCACCGACAATCTCGTGAGTCGTCCTAGGTACATCGAGTTGCTCCAGACTTACTTCTTGCTTCCACCAAATCCGTTGTCGTTGGCCTTATTGCTGCGAGGTTCGCATATGGCTTGTAGTAATGGAAGCTATCCTCGTCCTTTTCACCAGCTTTTATCCACAAAAGCTGACGCAGAACTGCGACAAGCGCAACAGCCAACCCGCCCAAGATTAACTTTTTCTTTTTCATAGGGTTTGATTAGATTTCATAAGATCAGGAGATGTTTAGCGCCAGCGGCAGCTACGCATGGCTGACGCGCCGTTCAGTGGCGCTTGCACGGTAGAATCGGCAGCTTTGTCTTTGCCAATTAAACAGTTATCCACCATTAAGCTGTTTACGCCGCGCAAAAATTGCACGCCTAAATTAAGCGAGCAGATAGCACGAGCATCAAAGACGTATTGGCGATGTGCCGCGGTTTAGCGTCGCAGGAAGTATCTTGTGACGCGCGACGCCCATTGGCTGTAATCGAGGCCACGTTCCTGCACATTGTGAAAACTGTGCTTTGTATTGTAAAATTGAGTTTGGCGCTATGCGGACGAACCCACGACGCGTTATAACCATTCACTTTCTCGCAGATGTTACATCGGCAATAAGCCGTGGTGACCTTCGATCCCCGCGGCCGAGTAATCTGCCGTAGCTTCGGTGCCTGTTGTCTTCCACGCTTTCTGCATTGACGTAATGCATATCGCCATAAAACGCCGGGTTCGAGATACTCGCCTGCGAGATGTTGTTCGCAGCGATTATGATGAAGCCGACACCGTCAAAGTTTAGACCACCCTATATTATACTCTGCGCGAGCCAAAGAATATTGCTGACTTTTCTCCGGTTTGCGTCTTTGTGCCATAAAGCGTAAGGATTCCGGCCATGATTAAACTCACCGATACTAGTTCTTTCCAGCGTAGGTATGCACGGTATGGCCCTGCGCATATCCACCACTGCAGAGTTAGATTTGCAGACGCGGCGATAAGGAGGAGCGCTTCGCGTCAGATGAAATTTTGTATTGAAAGGCTTTATCACGCGCCTCGCACGCCGGCTGCAATATTCAACTGTGGCGTGATTCGCCAATCTTCTTGCAAATAAAGCAGCATAGTGTGAGCCGGAAAGCCGTCGTATCTTTCATCATATAATAGCTTCAGCGCTCATGCTGCCACTCACCGCAAAGCTGAGCTGTGCGTCCCACATAATTGCCCGTATAATTAAGGCGTCCCGACACTATTATGCATTGCCGTAGCTTCGCACACTTCGCCGGCTTGGAAATATACACGGCGCGCTTCGTATGAGTGTCTAAGCTATAATTGAAATCGAGGTACTGGTTATCGTCGAAGATATGCTTGATTTTACCACCAGCTGCCCAATCTTCGTATTTATCAGCAAAACTTCCCGGCCACTTTTGGGCGGACGGCGATGCCATAATAGGAACCTGACAACTGCGCACTCAAATGCTCCGTGAGACATAATTAAAACGCTGCGACGCATCCCAGATTACGATAACCTTGTAAATTGCCGTTTGACGGCGGCGTCAGTTCGCGCAGTATCAGTGTCCGTACCATCCGGAGTTCAGGATACCTCTATGCGCTTTTCCCGTGCCATCTTTTATGGTATACACGTACTTCGATGCCTGTATCAAGCGTTGTAAAAGAAGCGCAGCGTTCACTACGACATCCAAATTCTGCACCATATTTTTGTCCATTCACACCGGCATAGCGTGCCGTGACGTTAAGCGTTCATTGGACGCTCAGCTCGCTTGTTATAATGTTGATTACACCCCGATAGCTCTGCTGTCATACAGCGTAAACAGCCCGCGAGATTTCTACGCGCTCTATATTGTCCACGTTTTAGGCGATTAAAGTCGATGTTTGATCGGCGCCTTCGCCGCTAAGGCGCTCGCCATCGACGAGGAAACAGCACCGACTTACATGTCCATTCCTTGATAACTAATCTCCCCGCGTCTGACCTGCATGGGAATTGTACTGTATGCCGGGCAGCGTATATTCGAGCAAACTGATCACATCAATGAGGTTCACCGCGGCTATCTCATCTTTTCCGATCACGCGGGTTATGATTGGTACGTCCTTCAGCGGTTTTTCTATGCGCGAACCTGTGACGACGACTTCATTAAGTCTGCCTGTGGTCGACTCAGGTACCACTTTCAGCGGTGTATCTTTTGTTCCTCGAGGTCGATGGTCTTTGGCGGTAGCCTAAGGCCTGAACAACAAGCGTATACTTCGGTCTTTGCTTCACTTTGGAGCAGCAAATTGCCCTTCGCATTCGTACCGCCGGCAAGCGTTGGTTGGCCAAGACGCACTGAAGCAGCGGCTATGGGTTTCTGATCTTCGTCGACAACGATGCCGCGAATCGTATGACGTTCGACTTCGGCTATGTTATCGGCCACGACTTCTTTGGGGCAAAAGCCGCTACGACAAGACAAAAGCAGGAGTAAAGCCATATTTTTTCATCGTGCTATAGTAATCTATACATTATATAATGAGGCTTGCTATTCGCCGCGAGCGATCTCGAGCGCCCACCCTTCTAGTCGAAGAGCGAAAAGCGTGAAGGGCGGCCTCCGATCCCACGGAGGTCGCATCCATCCACAAGACAATAGCAGAATGCCTTATTTGGTAACGTGAAAGCCGCACGGCCGAGTCTGATAACATAAGTCCCCGGCGTGAGCGGGAGCGATATCAAGCGTTGTTGTTGCCTACCGTGCTCCGGATTGCAGCAGTTGTCCACTCGTTGTGAAAAAGTTGCCAAGTTTCTCCACAGCTCACCGCCCACATTAAGTATGAGTTGGCCGGCTTTTGATCTCAACCTTAGCCGCTTGTGCCATCAGCTTGCGTTGCTAGCATGTTGTTCACACAGTAGTTCCGATTTTTCATACTTCATGGTCGTCTTTTCGATTTCCTCTCATCCCTCTTCGCCATCACCGTCCGGTGCCGGTAGTTTTATGCTTGCCACAGCGTGCGTAAAACTGTCGTTCTCCAGCAGGCCGGCAAAGACGGCGCAGTTGCGCTCCCGAAATAAGTCGGAGTCGCGCACCGTGTGGCGCGGTATGAAGGTCTTTTCGGCCAACATATCCTGATCATATTCATATTCAAACATAAAAATCTTTGCGGCCGGCTTTAATGATATCGCCGTGGCCATCGTACGTATAAACTTCCCGTCATCGTTGTACGGAACCGAAAGCGTCAAACCTCGTAATCACCTTGTGCGTTGTATGTCAAGCGCTCTGTTTCCAAAGTCGACCCATCAGCCATCATCGTCACCCTTTTTCGAGCAGCCCTTTACCGTTATAAGCGAGCTCGCATATGTTTTCCCTTATACCAATCGCCGGCTTGCTCATCCCAAAGTCATATTCCGCGCGGATAGGTCTGTGTTGCTCATCATAAAAGTACGTCCCCTCCACATCTTCGATCAGTTCCAAGTCATCCGGCGTCAAAGCGCGGCGGCGAAAGCGCGTATATTTTGCATGATAAGCCTCGATCATCACGCGCGTATAGATATGACTGATAGCTCACAATAGGATCACCGCCGCCTCTCGGATACTCACGCATCTCCATCTTGATCAAATAATGGCGCTCATCATACGTGTAAAGCGTTTCCTCAGCCAAGTCATTTTCAGATTCATGAGACTGATTCTTTAACCAAGCAGTTGGCCGCATCATAATCGTAGTGCATATCCTGCCCGCCAGAGATTCTAATATCAGTCAAGCGATATTGGTGAGCGAGCAGGATCAGCGCAAAAGTGTCGTTCACTATGGTTGATTGTGCAGAGGCTGAGACAAAAACCGCTAAGTATCATTAGCGGTAGTGAAGTATGGTCTTTTCATAGTGTTTTTATTTGATTTTTTACGCGCCCTTTTCGTCCGGGGTCGGCGTGTCGTGTGTTTATATGACTCTCGTGTTGCGACGGCAGAGGCGGGGCGGAGGAATCATCTCCGATGACCCCCGGCCGCTACATTGAGAAAAAGGTATGTATTGAAACGCTCAGCGCACGATTTTTAGCTTGCGTGCTGAGCGATTTTACGATGTAGTTTCCAGAGGGCAAAGTCGCTCGATCGATGCGCTCGATGGCTTTATCCACTTGCCATCTTGACGCAGCGCCCGGATAAGTCGAAGATACGCAACGTACGCCCACTTCGGAAGCACCCAGCTTTATACGCAACCAGCTGCCTTCGACGACAAGGGCGTCTCGTTCAGCTTTATTACCAAGCATCACGTTGTCTATGCTCGTTTTGTCAATCGGTTCGTAGACCATGACCTGCTCGGTCGTATCTTCCCGCCTGATAGCATGCACGTAGCTGTTTTTCTAGGGTAGGCGCGGCATACCACGTGATGGCATTGCATGCAAAGCCAAAAAGCGTTTTTAGTCGACAATGTTTTTGCGCGGAATAAAAGTCTTATCAAGCGTCTTGTCTTCGTAATATGAGTAAGTGAAAATAGTATCCGGGTCAGCCCGATTGGGTTATGGTCGCTCTGCAGCATTGTAGGTGTACATCCAAACGACATCGTTTGCACCCGGCTTGGTAGAGTGTCAAACCAATAATCTTACCTTGTTCGTTGTAGGTCAACTCTTCTTTTTCAAACAAGGCGTTGTTCACGGTCTTCGTCTGCGATTCAAGTTTACCATC
>BNJV01002841.1_pt1 | contig 168444 bp, 183 predicted proteins | sample 8540591 | NCBI WGS metagenome assembly BNJV01 (sample SAMD00202457, study PRJDB9452) | human saliva metagenome | host: Homo sapiens
TGTGATTCATCGCTTGTCAGGAGCTGGAAAACTTCTCTTTTTCATCCTTGTGTCATTGGCGGCCATGATTAGCTATGATACCAGACTGCTTGTTCTGATTGCCATCTTTTCGGTCTTTCTCCTCTATTTGTCAGAAATCCGTTTTAAAGATGTTTCCTTTGTAGCAGTTTTTGCGACGGTATTTGCCGTTTTAAACGTTTTGATGGTCTATCTCTTTTCTCCCGAGTATGGGGTTGGACTTTACGGAGAGAGAAGTGTGATTTGGCAGGGAATCGGTGCCTACACTCTGACCAGTCAAGAGCTCTTTTATCTGCTAAATTTGGCTATTAAGTACCTTTGCACCATTCCTCTGGCTATTATCTTTTTGATGACAACTCATCCTAGTCAGTTTGCATCCAGTTTAAATCAAATTGGTGTGCCCTATAAGATTGCCTATTCAGTCAGCCTGACTTTGCGCTATATTCCAGATTTGCAGGAAGAATTCTTTACCATCAAGATGTCTCAGGAAGCGCGTGGGATGGAATTATCCAAGAAAGCTTCTCTCATGCAACGAATCAAAGGCAATCTACGCATTATTACTCCCTTGATTTTTAGCTCGCTAGAACGCATTGATACCATCGCGACCGCCATGGAGCTTCGCCGCTTTGGAAAAGAGAAAGAACGTACTTGGTATAGTTACCAGGCCTTGAAAAAAGGAGACTATCTTACCTTGCTCTTGGCAGCCTTGTTTTTAGTAGCTAGTTTACTACTTATCTTGCAGAATCAGGGACGATTTTACAACCCTTGGAAATAGCTTGAAAAAATTGAAAAAATCAAGTCGTTTCTATTGACAATGATTCTGAAAGTGTTATACTAAGAAAGTAGTTTCGCTGATTTACTTCAAACCTGTTGTGAGGTAAGTTAACGATGCCTTAACCACGCTGTTTGCTGAGCTTGACTCCGGGCAGTGTGGCTATTTTTTTGCAATGGTAAAAGGAAGCAAGTCATGACAAATCACATTGTATTATTTGAACCACAAATTCCACAAAATACAGGCAATATCGCGCGTACTTGCGCTGCGACCAATTCTCCCCTCCATATCATCAAGCCAATGGGCTTTCCTATTGATGACCGCAAGATGAAGCGAGCTGGATTGGATTATTGGGATAAGCTAGAGATTTATTTTTACGAGAGTTTGGAGGATTTCATGTCTCAGATGAAGGGTAAACTCTATCTGATCTCAAAATTTGCTGAGAAAGTGTATTCTGATGTGGATTTATCGACTGATGAAGACCATTATTTTCTCTTTGGACGTGAAGACAAGGGCTTGCCGGAGGACTTTATGCGAGAACATCCTGAGAAAGCTCTCCGTATTCCCATGAATGATGAACATGTCCGCAGTCTCAATGTGTCTAATACCGTCTGCATGATTGTCTATGAGGCTCTTCGCCAGCAGAACTTTGCAGGTCTTGAGCTTGTTCATACCTATGAAGTGGATAAATTGAAATAAAAAATGAAAATGAAAATGAACAAAATGCTTGCGCTTGCAAGCGTTTTTTGTTATGATAAAAGAGTCTTCAGGGCAGGGTGAAATTCCCGACCGGCGGTAAATTTGACTAGTTATTTTAGCTTTCTCGTCGTTGTCTTGTCTCGATATACTTTAAGTATTATCTTCGACTGCGACGCCTAGATAAATCTAAAATATCTTAGCCAAATAAGTCCGCGAGCGCAAGCTGATGTGGTGCGATTCCACAACCGACAGTATAGTCTGGATGGGAGAAGACGAAAGAATAGCTTTGTCTATTCTGATAGATTTATAGCCAAACTGTAACCGCTTGCTTGAATTTCCTTAATAGAGTGAGAGGGAACTTTTGGGATATAAAAAGATAGAATAGATAGAGGAATCCTTTCTAACTTCTTCTGATTTTATAGAAAATTGGAGGAACCTGTTATGACAAACACACGTCGACTTTCGACCATTGCGATCTTATCAGCCATCTCATTTGTGCTGATGTACTTTGACTTTCCGCTTTTACCAGCGGCGTCCTTCCTCAAGATTGAATTTAGTATCTTGCCAGTCCTTGTGGGTCTGGTGGTCATGGATTTGCCTGCTGCTCTAGGAATTCTCTTGCTTCGCTCACTCTTGAAATTGCTTCTTAACAGTCAGGGAGTGAATACTTACATTGGCTTGCCAATGAATATCGTAGCTTTGGGAGTTTTTGTCATCGTCTTTGCTTTGATTTGGAAAAAGGAACGGACAAGCCTTCGTTTCCTACTAGGCTCTCTAGCTGGGACTATTGGTTTAACCGTGGCTATGTTGGTTCTCAACTATGTTTACGCTGTTCCTTTGTACGCTAAGTTTGCTAACTTTGATATTGGAAAAATTTTGGGACTTTCCAACTACCTGATGACCATGGTATTACCTTTTAATTTGATTGAAGGTGTAATCTTTTCCGTTTCATTCTGGTTGTTGTACGTCCTTTTGAAACCAACCTTAAAACATTATGAAAGATAAACAAACATTTTTGATGAAGGGCAGTTTTGCCCTTTTACTTTTCGTTATTCTTGGCTACATGGTAAAATTTTATCCTGAAATGTTGGTCAATTTTGACCAATCGATCCAGACTGCCATTCGAGGAGACTTACCAGATTACTTGACTGTTCTTTTCAGAGCTATTACACGCTTGATTGATATCCCAGTGATTATCACTTGGGTTGTTATTACAGCCTTTATCTTTTATCGTAAGCGATGGAAGATAGAAAGTTTCTTCATGCTGGGAAATCTGGCTTTAGCAGGTCTTTTAATCGTGACCTTTAAAAATGTCTACCAGCGTCCACGACCAGCTATTTTACACTTGGTAGAGGAGAAGGGATTTTCCTTTCCAAGCGGGCATTCTCTGGCTGTAACCTTGATGGTCGGTTCTCTGATTGTCATTCTCAGTCAACGGATGAAAGATCCAGTCTGGAGAAAAATCGTGCAAATCGTGCTAGGTCTCTACCTAGTCAGTGTGTTGGTATCAAGGGTCTATCTGGGAGTTCATTATCCATCAGACGTCCTTGCCAGTCTCTGTGTGGGTTTGGGAGTCCTGTTTATAGAGTTTCCTTTCTATGACAAGCTACGCTTCCAATGGCGATTTAAAGGCAAGCAGAAGTGAGTATCAAATTCCTTTGAGGAGAAAGAAATGAAAGTCAATATAGCAGATCTTCATCCGACTCAACTATACTTATCAGAAAAGAAGTTGCAAGATATTCAGATGCTTTACCAGTCGGCAGAAACAATCCAAGTCGATCCAATCAGTATTCTTGCCTTTGGAGATTGCTTGTTGATTACAGATGGGCATCACAGGGCTTATCAGGCTTTATTGGCAGGTCGGGATACGATTTCTGCTGAGTGGGATAGAGATGGTGGTGATGAACTATATCATCTCTATGCGCAAGCCTGCGAAGAAAGAAAAATCTACTCTGTTCTGGATTTAAAAAATCATATCTTAACTCAAGATGAGTATGAAGCAAAATGGTATAACTGGTGTGATGGTTTTAATCAAGCAGTAACTCTTTTGTTGAAAAGGAAAGCAGATGAAATAGGCCCTACAAATAGGTAGTGCATTGTGTCTTGTTCCTTTTTATACTGAAATTAGTCTAATCTAACTTGTTTTTTAACTAAAAATCTGATAAACTAAGTAGTAATTGAATAGGAATCTGCAAGACTAGTAACTCAAGGGAAGTATATCAGGGAGGAGAGCCGTGACTGCAAGCTCTCTATATGAAAGCTGGGTGAATTCACTTGCGCATGGATTTAGAAATGAAGGTCTGACTTGTCAGATGAAAACGGATGGTACCGCGTGTCAACGCTCCGAGTGGAGTTTTTGGCATGTGGTTTTCTTTTTATCTTATGAGAGACTGATGGAGGAAATATGTCAACTATTGAAGAACAATTAAAAGCGCTTCGTGAAGAAACGCTGGCTAGCTTGAAGCAGATTACTGCTGAAAATGAAAAAGAGATGCACGATTTGCGTGTCTCAGTCCTTGGTAAAAAGGGTTCGCTTACTGAAATCCTCAAAGGAATGAAAGATGTTTCTGCTGAGATGCGTCCAATCATTGGGAAACACGTAAATGAAGCTCGTGATGTCTTGACAGCTGCTTTTGAAGAAACAGCTAAGCTCTTGGAAGAAAAGAAAGTCGCTGCACAGTTGGCTAGCGAGAGTATCGATGTGACGCTTCCGGGTCGTCCTGTTGCGACTGGTCACCGTCATGTCCTCACACAAACCAGTGAAGAAATCGAAGATATTTTCATTGGGATGGGTTACCAAGTCGTAGATGGTTTTGAAGTGGAGCAAGACTACTATAACTTTGAACGTATGAACCTTCCCAAAGACCATCCAGCCCGCGATATGCAGGACACCTTCTATATCACAGAAGAAATCATACTCCGTACTCATACATCTCCTGTGCAGGCGCGTGCCATGGATGCTCATGATTTCTCTAAAGGGCCTTTGAAAATGATCTCACCAGGACGCGTTTTCCGTCGTGATACAGACGATGCGACCCACAGTCACCAGTTCCACCAAATTGAAGGCTTGGTTGTTGGGAAAAATATCTCTATGGCAGACCTTCAAGGAACCCTGCAGTTGATTGTGCAAAAAATGTTTGGTGAAGAGCGTCAAATTCGTTTGCGTCCATCCTACTTCCCATTCACAGAGCCATCTGTTGAGGTGGATGTTTCTTGCTTCAAGTGTGGTGGAGAAGGCTGTAACGTATGTAAGAAAACAGGTTGGATCGAAATTATGGGGGCCGGTATGGTTCACCCACGTGTCCTTGAAATGAGTGGTATCGATGCAACTGTTTACTCTGGATTTGCCTTGGTCTTGGACAAGAACGTGTAGCTATGCTACGTTACGGAATCAATGATATCCGTGGATTCTATCAAGGGGATGTCCGCTTCTCAGAACAGTTTAAATAATGATTAGAAAAGTAGAAATGGCAGATGTTGGGGTGTTGTCCAAAATTGCCAAACAAACCTTTCGTGAAACATTTGCTCATGATAATACGGAAGAGTAGTTACAGGAATACTTTGAAGAGGCTTATAGTCTGAGAGTTTTGTCAACTGAGTTGGAAAATCCTGACTTCGAAACCTATTTCATTATGCATGAAGAGGAGATAGCCGGTTTTCTCAAAGTTAACTGGGGAAGTGCTCAAACTGAGAGAGAATTAGAGGACGCTTTTGAAATTCAACGCCTCTATGTGCTACAAAAATTCCAAGGATTTGGATTCGGTAAGCAACTGTTTGAATTCGCTTTGGAACTTGCTACAAAAAATAGTTTTTCCTGGGCTTGGTTAGGTGTTTGGGAGCATAATACAAAAGCTCAAGCGTTTTATAATCGATATGGTTTTGAAAAGTTTAGCCAACATCATTTTATGGTTGGTCAAAAAGTAGATACGGATTGGTTACTGAAAAAGAAATTAAGGTAAGAAGATGATTCTTCTATTGAAATGATAGGAAAGGAAAAGAACCAGAGGGACAACTGTCATTCTGGAGAACTAAATTATGCTTGTATCTTATAAATGGTTAAAAGAATTGGTGGACATTGATGTGCCATCACAAGAGTTGGCTGAAAAAATGTCAACTACAGGGATCGAAGTAGAAGGTGTCGAATCACCTGCTGCTGGTCTCTCAAAAATTGTCGTCGGTGAGGTCTTGTCTTGTGAAGATGTGCCAGAAACTCACCTCCATGTTTGTCAGGTTAACGTTGGCGAAGAAGAAGCTCGTCAAATCGTCTGTGGTGCCCCAAATGTGCGTGCTGGTATCAAGGTTATGGTGGCTCTTCCAGGAGCTCGTATCGCTGACAACTACAAAATCAAAAAAGGAAAAATTCGTGGTCTTGAGTCACTTGGGATGATTTGCTCGCTGGGCGAATTGGGAATTTCTGACTCGGTTGTGCCTAAGGAATTCGCAGATGGAATTCAAATTTTGCCAGAAAATGCCGTTCCAGGTGAGGAAGTCATTTCATATCTAGACTTGGATGATGAAATCATCGAACTTTCCATCACTCCAAACCGTGCGGACGCTCTTTCTATGCGTGGGGGGTGGCTCACGAAGTGGCAGCCATCTATGATAAGGCAGTCAACTTTAAAGAATTTACTCTTTCAGAAACTGACCAAGCTGCAGCGGATGCTCTTTCTGTGGGCATTGAGACAGACAAGGCGCCTTACTATGCCGCTCGTATCTTGGACAATGTGACTATCGCACCAAGTCCACAATGGTTGCAAAACCTTCTCATGAATGAAGGTATCCGTCCTATTAACAACGTGGTGGACGTGACCAACTACATCCTGCTCTACTTTGGTCAACCTATGCATGCCTTTGACTTGGATACCTTTGAAGGAACTGACATCCGTGTGCGTGAAGCGCGTGCTGGTGAAAAATTAGTGACCTTGGACGGTGAAGAGCGAGAACTTGCAGAAACTGACCTGGTCATCACTGTGGCTGATAAGCCAGTAGCCCTTGCAGGTGTTATGGGTGGTCAAGCAACAGAAATCTCTGAAAAATCTAGTCGTGTCGTCCTTGAAGCTGCAGTCTTCAACGGAAAATCAATCCGCAAGACTAGCGGACGTCTCAACCTTCGTTCTGAGTCATCTTCTCGCTTTGAAAAAGGTATCAATGTGGCAACAGTTAATGAAGCACTTGATGCGGCAGCTAGTATGATTGCAGAACTTGCAGGTGCGACGGTGCGTAAAGGCATCGTTTCAGCGGGTGAGCTTGACACCTCTGATGTGGAAGTTTCTTCAACCCTTGCAGACGTTAATCGTGTCCTTGGTACGGAGCTTTCATACGCTGATGTAGAAGACGTCTTCCGTCGTCTTGGCTTTGGTCTTTCTGGAAATGCAGACAGTTTTACAGTCAGCGTCCCACGCCGTCGCTGGGATATCGCTATCGAGGCAGACCTCTTTGAAGAAATCGCTCGTATCTATGGATATGACCGCTTGCCAACTAGTCTTCCAAAAGATGATGGGACAGCTGGTGAATTGACAGCCACACAAAAACTCCGCCGTCAGGTTCGTACGATTGCTGAAGGAGCAGGTTTGACAGAAATCATCACCTATGCTCTAACAACTCCTGAAAGCAGTTGAGTTTACGGCTCAACCAAGTAACCTTACTGAACTTATGTGGCCAATGACTGTGGATCGTTCAGTCCTCCGTCAAAATATGATTTCTGGTATCCTTGATACAGTGGCTTATAACGTAGCTCGTAAGAATAAAAACTTGGCCCTTTATGAGATTGGAAAAGTCTTTGAACAAACTGGCAATCCAAAAGAAGAACTTCCAAATGAGATCAACAGTTTTGCCTTTGCCTTGACAGGCTTGGTTGCAGAAAAAGATTTCCAAACAGTAGCAGTTTCAGTTGATTTCTTCTATGCTAAGGGAATCCTTGAAGCCCTCTTCGCTCGTTTGGGACTCCAAGTAACTTATATAGCAACATCTGAAATCGCTAGCCTTCATCCAGGTCGTACAGCAGTCATTTCACTCGGTGACCAAGTTCTTGGTTTTCTTGGCCAAGTGCATCCAGTCACTGCTAAGGCCTACGATATTCCAGAAACGTATGTAGCTGAGCTCAACCTTTCAGCCATCGAAGCTGCGCTTCAACCTGCTGCTCCATTTATGGAAATCACGAAATTCCCAGCAGTCAGCCGTGACGTTGCCCTTCTCCTCAAGGCAGAAGTAACTCACCAAGAAGTTGTAGACGCGATCCAAGCTGCCGGCGTGAAACGTTTGACAGATATCAAACTCTTTGACGTTTTCTCAGGTGAAAAATTGGGACTTGGTATGAAGTCAATGGCTTATAGCTTGACTTTCCAAAATCCAGAAGATAGCTTGACGGACGAAGAAGTCGCACGCTACATGGAAAAAATCCAAGCATCGCTTGAAGAAAAAGTCAATGCAGAAGTGCGTTAAGTTATTAGAGTTTGAAATGAAAGTTTAGACTTAAACATAAAAAACGAATAAAACTAGTTTTCTAGACGGTTAGAATTCTATTTTGTTCGTTTTTTGTTTTTAAATCTTAGGTCTTGTTAGTGTGAATGAAGCTGTTCTTATATACTTTCTTGATTTCGCTTTTATAACTGTTTAAGACTACAGTAGATTGAAATAAACTGCGAACAAATCTATTGGGGAATTCAAACAAGTTTATAGCAATGTTTTAGAAGTTTCAATGTGCTGTTTCAACTTCGGCATGAAATAAAATCTAAGTGTATTTTTATTTTTCTGTCTAATAAATCAAAATACTTGATTTATTAGTATAACAATGATAAAATTAGAATTAAAATAGTGTATATGTGATTCTTTCAGTTAATATATATATATATATTAACTAGCATTACTGTCTTCACTAGTTTAATAAATTATAAAGGAGTCTTTATAGATGGAAAATAATCATTCTATGAGTCGAGTAGAACGCTCACGTCGTGAGAAGGTAACTCGTTACTCTGTCAGAAAAGTAAGTTTTGGTGCGGCCAGTGTAGCGGTTGCAGCATTTTTTATGTTTTTGGGAAATGGTGCAGTGTATGCAGCAGAACCAAACGTAACAGCAACAGATTCTGCCCTAGCAGCTACTCCAGCAAATAATCAGTTGGATGAAAATTCTGGTAGCAGTGAAGCTACTGCTCCGAAAGCTCAAGCAGATACAACTACTCCAACACCTGCTGATGCAAGCTCAACATCAGTGGAGTCAGCTACTGTTTCGAAAGCTCAAGCAGACACAACTACTTCAAAACCTGCTGATGCTACTCCAGCGCCAGTAGTATCATCTACTACTTCAACAACAGAAGAAAAATTAGCAGAAAAAAACACTGAGGCATCATCTGCAGAAGCAAATAGCGTAGAAAACAAAGAACAAACAACAGTGAAAGCTGAAGAGCCATCTACGACATCAGTAGCAACAACAAAACCTGCAGAAGAAACTGCAACAACAGAAAGCCACAAACCAAAATCACGTAAAAAACGTGCTGTAGATGCTACTTCTGTGGAGACGGTAGCAGCAACATCTTCAAATGAAAATGACCCATTAGCTAAGAACCGTAAAAATACAGGTCAAATAATAAATGGAGATTTTTCAGATACCAGCAAAGGAGCTACTATTCCAACAGAAGGTCCTAGAAATGCAGCTAATACATATAGTGCAGTAACTGAAGATCAAATGGTGGGTTGGAAACTAGATAAAACAGATGGAAAGACTAATCGTTTTGATTTAGTATGGGCCCCTAACGCTCTGCCAGCTTATAACTATCTTACTTTTGGTAAAACACCAAATAAAGTAGGAGCCAATTTAGGGTTATATACTAACCATAATTTCTTTAATGGAAAAAGAAAAGATGGTTCAGGTCCAATTTATCAGGATATTGATGTTACACCTGGTGGAGAAGCAGTTATCCGGTTTGTAGGATCAAGTGTATGGAATGCTAACGGGTATAATGGGGTTCAAGTAACCGTTTCAGATGCGTCAAATCCAGGAGATATTTTATATAAAGGATCGCCGTTTTTAAATGAAGCTAAATATGGAGTTTTTAGAGGTATCTTAAACATTCCAGCAAATGTAAGTAAAATTCGCTTAACATTTTCATCTACAGTGAATTCTTCTTTTGATACAGCAAATATGAAGAACCACCTAATCCCCAATGAATGGGGAAGTTCAGTGGTGGGGGATGTTAAAGTATCTTCAGGATCATTTGTAACCTCTAGCGTAAACAACATTGCATATACAGAGACAGCAACATCCTCTTCGGCTAAAGTAGTTGATTCAACCGTGAGTGCTACCCTCACGAATGAAGGGTATGGAGATGCTATGGATGCTGAATATAAGGTTGTTCTTCCTAAGGGAGCAACATATAAATCAGGTACAAATGTCAAATCTTATTCATTTGACGAGTCATCTCGTACACTAACTCTAAAAATAGGCGAAGTAAAAAGGGATCAACCAGTAAAATTTGATTATACAATAACACTACCCGCAGATAAACCTACAAGAGAAACATTAACAGGTCATGTTAGTTATCGTACAAAAGGCTTTAGTATGAATGAAAGGTCTTTAAGTGTAAACCAAGCAACTGTTGGTGGACAAGAGTACGGTATTCGTAATGAATTTATTAAAACAGAATCAACAGTAAAACAAGGTTCAGTAGATATTCCTGCTCAAACAGTTACTGTCAAGATGTATAAAGATGATTTACAAACATCTGTGACACAAATGGAAGAAACACTTAAGACGTTGAATAAGGATGATTATTCAACAGAATCTTGGAATAGTTTACAAAAAGCACTTCGTGATGCAAAAAAAGTTCTATCAGAAACTGATGCTACTCCAATAGAAGATAGAGCAGATCAAGATACTATTAACAATTTTCCTATTTTATTAGCTAAAGAGAAAGCTAAGTTAGATTTAGATAAAGTTGCAAAAGAACAAAAAGTTGCAATAGATACTAAGAATAATGCTACAAGGGAAGAAAAAGCAGAAGCAAAAGCGAAAGTTGAAGATGCTTTAGATAAAGCAAATTTGGCGGTAGATGCAGCGAAAACAGTGGATGATGTGGCAACAATAGGCGCAACACAAACATCGAAGATTACCCCTATTTTTCCTGTTGAAGTCTCTAAGGATGCAGCAAAAGCAGAGATTCAAAAATCATTAGAACTTAAAAATGCAGAAATCAATGGTAATGATAATTTAACAACAGAAGAAAAAACTACTGCGTTAGCTGAAGCTAAGAAGAAAGCAGATGAAGCAAAAGCTTTAGTAGATGGAGCGACAACAGATGCGAGTGTAGAACGTGCAGAGATTTCAGGGATTAATAAAATAGAATCTTACAATCCAGCAGCTGTAGAAAAAGACACAGCTAAAAAGGCCGTAGAAGCCGCATTAAAAGCACAAGAAAAAGCGATTGATGCAAAAGCAGATTCAACAACAGAAGAAAAAGAAGCTGCTAAAGAAGAAGCTAGAGCGAAAGCAGAAGCAGCCAAAGAAGCCATCGATAAAGCAGATTCTAATGCGAATGTAGCAGCAGCTAAAGAAGCAGGAGTAGGAAAAATTACCCCTGTAGTGCCAAAAGCAGAAGTAAAACCAGCCGCAAAACAAGCGATTGAAGATGCTTATACTGCAAAAGTAGCAGAAATTGAGAAACGTCCTGAGTTAACTACTGAAGAAAAAGCAGCAGCCAAAGCAGAAGCACGTAAATTAGCAGATGCAGCCAGAGCAAATGTTGACAAAGCGAAGACAGACGATGCAGTAGAAACAGCAAAAAGAATCTGGAACAGGAAAAAGTCGAAGCAGTAGATCCAGCAGCTGTAGAAAAAGACACAGCTAAAAAAAGGCCGTAGAAGCCGCATTAAAAGCACAAGAAAAAGCGATTGATGCAAAAGCAGATTCAACAACAGAAGAAAAAGAAGCTGCTAAAGAAGAAGCTAGAGCGAAAGCAGAATCAGCCAAAGAAGCCATCGATAAAGCAGATTCTAATGCGAATGTAGCAGCAGCTAAAGAAGCAGGAGTAGGAAAAATTACCCCTGTAGTGCCAAAAGCGGAAGTAAAACCAGCCGCAAAACAAGCGATTGAAGATGCTTATACTGCAAAAGTTGCAGAAATTGAGAAACGTCCTGAGTTAACTACTGAAGAAAAAGCAGCAGCCAAAGCAGAAGCACGTAAATTAGCAGATGCAGCCAGAGCAAATGTTGACAAAGCGAAGACAGACGATGCAGTAGAAACAGCAAAAGAATCTGGAACAGGAAAAGTCGAAGCAGTAGATCCAGCAGCTGTAGAAAAAGACACAGCTAAAAAGGCCGTAGAAGCCGCATTAAAAGCACAAGAAAAAGCGATTGATGCAAAAGCAGATTCAACAACAGAAGAAAAAGAAGCTGCTAAAGAAGAAGCTAGAGCGAAAGCAGAATCAGCCAAAGAAGCCATCGATAAAGCAGATTCTAATGCGAATGTAGCAGCAGCTAAAGAAGCAGGAGTAGGAAAAATTACCCCTGTAGTGCCAAAAGCGGAAGTAAAACCAGCCGCAAAAACAAGCGATTGAAGATGCTTATACTGCAAAAGTTGCAGAAATTGAGAAACGTCCTGAGTTAACTACTGAAGAAAAAGCAGCAGCCAAAGCAGAAGCACGTAAATTAGCAGATGCAGCCAGAGCAAATGTTGACAAAGCGAAGACAGACGATGCAGTAGAAACAGCAAAAGAATCTGGAACAGGAAAAGTCGAAGCAGTAGATCCAGCAGCTGTAGAAAAAGACACAGCTAAAAAGGCCGTAGAAGCCGCATTAAAAGCACAAGAAAAAGCGATTGATGCAAAAGCAGATTCAACAACAGAAGAAAAAGAAGCTGCTAAAGAAGAAGCTAGAGCGAAAGCAGAATCAGCCAAAGAAGCCATCGATAAAGCAGATTCTAATGCGAATGTAGCAGCAGCTAAAGAAGCAGGAGTAGGAAAAATTACCCCTGTAGTGCCAAAAGCGGAAGTAAAACCAGCCGCAAAACAAGCGATTGAAGATGCTTATACTGCAAAAGTTGCAGAAATTGAGAAACGTCCTGAGTTAACTACTGAAGAAAAAGCAGCAGCCAAAGCAGCAGCACGTAAATTAGCAGATGCAGCCAGAGCAAATGTTGACAAAGCGAAAACAGACGATGCAGTAGCGGCAGCAGAAGACAAAGGAACTACAAAAGTAGCAGATGTAGATCCAGCAGCCAAAGCAAAACCAGCAGCTAAAGCGGCAGTAGATGCAGCATTGGCAGAAAAAGACAAAGCGATCGACGCTAACGACAAACTTTCAGATGCAGAAAAATCAGCAGCGAAAGAAGAAGCTAAGGCAGCAGCAGATGAAGCTAAGAAAGCAATCGATGCAGCAGCAGACCAAGCTGGAGTAGACGCAAAAGCAACTGAAGGAACAGAAGCAGTATCCGCAGTCAACCCAGTAGGAAAAGACAAAGCTAAAGCGGCAGTAGATGCAGCATTGGCAGAAAAAGACAAAGCGATCGACGCTAACGACAAACTTTCAGATGCAGAAAAATCAGCAGCGAAAGAAGAAGCTAAGAAAGCAGCGGACGAAGCTAAGAAAGCGATCGATGCAGCAACTGACCAAGCTGGAGTAGACGCAAAAGCAACTGAAGGAACAGATGCAGTAGCGGCAGTCAACCCAGTAGGAAAAGACAAAGCTAAAGCGGCAGTAGATGCAGCATTGGCAGAAAAAGACAAAGCAATCGACGCTAACGACAAACTTTCAGATGCAGAAAAATCAGCAGCGAAAGAAGAAGCTAAGGCAGCAGCAGATGAAGCTAAGAAAGCAATCGATGCAGCAACTGACCAAGCTGGAGTAGACGCAAAAGCAACTGAAGGAACAGATGCAGTAGTGGCAGTAAACCCAGTAGGAAAAGACAAAGCTAAAGCGGCAGTAGATGCAGCATTGGCAGAAAAAGACAAAGCAATCGACGCTAACGACAAACTTTCAGATGCAGAAAAATCAGCAGCGAAAGAAGAAGCTAAGAAAGCAGCGGACGAAGCTAAGAAAGCGATCGATGCAGCAACTGACCAAGCTGGAGTAGACGCAAAAGCAACTGAAGGAACAGATGCAGTAGCGGCAGTCAACCCAGTAGGAAAAGACAAAGCTAAAGCGGCAGTAGATGCAGCATTGGCAGAAAAAGACAAAGCAATCGACGCTAACGACAAACTTTCAGATGCAGAAAAATCAGCAGCGAAAGAAGAAGCTAAGGCAGCAGCAGATGAAGCTAAGAAAGCAATCGATGCAGCAACTGACCAAGCTGGAGTAGACGCAAAAGCAACTGAAGGAACAGATGCAGTAGCGGCAGTAAACCCAGTAGGAAAAGACAAAGCTAAAGCGGCAGTAGATGCAGCATTGGCAGAAAAAAAGACAAAGCAATCGACGCTAACGACAAACTTTCAGATGCAGAAAAATCAGCAGCGAAAAGAAGAAGCTAAGGCAGCAGCAGATGAAGCTAAGAAAGCAATCGATGCAGCAACTGACCAAGCTGGAGTAGACGCAAAAGCAACTGAAGGAACAGATGCAGTAGTGGCAGTAAACCCAGTAGGAAAAGACAAAGCTAAAGCGGCAGTAGATGCAGCATTGGCAGAAAAAGACAAAGCAATCGACGCTAACGACAAACTTTCAGATGCAGAAAAATCAGCAGCGAAAGAAGAAGCTAAGGCAGCAGCAGATGAAGCTAAGAAAGCAATCGATGCAGCAACTGACCAAGCTGGAGTAGACGCAAAAAGCAACTGAAGGAACAGATGCAGTAGTGGCAGTAAACCCAGTAGGAAAAAGACAAAGCTAAAGCGGCAGTAGATGCAGCATTGGCAGAAAAAAAGACAAAGCGATCGACGCTAACGACAAACTTTCAGATGCAGAAAAATCAGCAGCGAAAGAAGAAGCTAAGAAAGCAGCGGACGAAGCTAAGAAAGCGATCGATGCAGCAACTGATCAAGCTGGAGTAGACGCAAAAGCAACTGAAGGAACAGAAGCAGTATCCGCAGTCAACCCAGTAGGAAAAGACAAAGCTAAAGCGGCAGTAGATGCAGCATTGGCAGAAAAAGACAAAGCGATCGACGCTAACGACAAACTTTCAGATGCAGAAAAATCAGCAGCGAAAGAAGAAGCTAAGGCAGCAGCAGATGAAGCTAAGAAAGCAATCGATGCAGCAGCAGACCAAGCTGGAGTAGACGCAAAAGCAACTGAAGGAACAGAAGCAGTATCCGCAGTCAACCCAGTAGGAAAAGACAAAGCTAAAGCGGCAGTAGATGCAGCATTGGCAGAAAAAGACAAAGCAATCGACGCTAACGACAAACTTTCAGATGCAGAAAAATCAGCAGCGAAAGAAGAAGCTAAGGCAGCAGCGGACGAAGCTAAGAAAGCGATCGATGCAGCAACTGACCAAGCTGGAGTAGACGCAAAAGCAACTGAAGGAACAGATGCAGTAGCGGCAGTCAACCCAGTAGGAAAAGACAAAGCTAAAGCGGCAGTAGATGCAGCATTGGCAGAAAAAGACAAAGCAATCGACGCTAACGACAAACTTTCAGATGCAGAAAAATCAGCAGCGAAAGAAGAAGCTAAGGCAGCAGCGGACGAAGCTAAGAAAGCGATCGATGCAGCAACTGACCAAGCTGGAGTAGACGCAAAAGCAACTGAAGGAACAGATGCAGTAGCGGCAGTCAACCCAGTAGGAAAAGACAAAGCTAAAGCGGCAGTAGATGCAGCATTGGCAGAAAAAGACAAAGCAATCGACGCTAACGACAAACTTTCAGATGCAGAAAAATCAGCAGCGAAAGAAGAAGCTAAGGCAGCAGCAGATGAAGCTAAGAAAGCAATCGATGCAGCAACTGACCAAGCTGGAGTAGACGCAAAAAGCAACTGAAGGAACAGATGCAGTAGCGGCAGTAAACCCAGTAGGAAAAGACAAAGCTAAAGCGGCAGTAGATGCAGCATTGGCAGAAAAAGACAAAGCAATCGACGCTAACGACAAACTTTCAGATGCAGAAAAATCAGCAGCGAAAGAAGAAGCTAAGAAAGCAGCGGACGAAGCTAAGAAAGCGATCGATGCAGCAACTGATCAAGCTGGAGTAGACGCAAAAGCAACTGAAGGAACAGAAGCAGTATCCGCAGTCAACCCAGTAGGAAAAGACAAAGCTAAAGCGGCAGTAGATGCAGCATTGGCAGAAAAAGACAAAGCGATCGACGCTAACGACAAACTTTCAGATGCAGAAAAATCATCAGCGAAAGAAGAAGCTAAGAAAGCAGCGGACGAAGCTAAGAAAGCAATCGATGCAGCAACTGACCAAGCTGGAGTAGACGCAAAAGCAACTGAAGGAACAGATGCAGTAGTGGCAGTAAACCCAGTAGGAAAAGACAAAGCTAAAGCGGCAGTAGATGCAGCATTGGCAGAAAAAGACAAAGCAATCGACGCTAACGACAAACTTTCAGATGCAGAAAAATCAGCAGCGAAAGAAGAAGCTAAGGCAGCAGCAGATGAAGCTAAGAAAGCAATCGATGCAGCAACTGATCAAGCTGGAGTAGACGCAAAAGCAACTGAAGGAACAGAAGCAGTATCCGCAGTCAACCCAGTAGGAAAAGACAAAGCTAAAGCGGCAGTAGATGCAGCATTGGCAGAAAAAGACAAAGCGATCGACGCTAACGACAAACTTTCAGATGCAGAAAAATCATCAGCGAAAGAAGAAGCTAAGAAAGCAGCGGACGAAGCTAAGAAAGCAATCGATGCAGCAACTGATCAAGCTGGAGTAGACGCAAAAGCAACTGAAGGAACAGAAGCAGTATCCGCAGTCAACCCAGTAGGAAAAGACAAAGCTAAAGCGGCAGTAGATGCAGCATTAGCAGAAAAAGAAAAAGCAATCGACGCTAACGACAAACTTTCAGATGCAGAAAAATCATCAGCGAAAGAAGAAGCTAAGAAAGCAGCAGACGAAGCTAAGAAAGCGATTGATGCAGCAGCAGACCAAGCTGGAGTAGACGCAAAAGAGGCTGAAGGAAAAGCAGAAATCGCTAAAGTAACACCAGCAGCAGCGGTAGAAGTAGGAAAATCAGCAGCGAAAGCGGAAATCGAAAAAGCAGCAAAAGACAAAGAAGCAGCCATCGACGCTAACGACAAACTTTCAGAAGCAGCAAAAGCAGCAGCAAAAGCACAAGTAGCAGCTGAAGCTAAGAAAGCAATAGAAGCAATAGAAAAAGCTACAACAGAAGCAGATGTAGAAGCAGCGAAAGAAGCAGGAAAAGCAGAAATCGCTAAAGTAGCACCAGCAACAACAGATTACAAGGCTAAAGCCAAAGCAGAAGTAGAAGCTGAATTAGCTAAGAAATTAGCTGAACTTGAGAATGCAACTGATTTAACAGAAGCAGAAAAAGCAGCGGCAAAAGCACAAGTAGTCAACAAAGCTAAGGAAGCAATTGAAGCGATTCAAAAAGCAGCAACAGAAGCAGATGTAGACCAAGCGATTCGTAACTTTGTTTACCGTATTTCAGCAGTTATTCGTGAGCAAGAAGAATATGATTTATCAAAATTGTTTGTAAATGGTTCTGTAACTGTTAAGCAAGGTGAATCTTTAACAGATAAAGATGTTTTATCAAAACTAAACTTACCAAGCGGTGTAGAAATTGTTAAGGTTGAAAAACCTACAACATCAGCATTAGGTACAGTGATGGCTAAAGTAACAGTTAAATTAGCAGATGGAAGCGTAGAAGAAATCAACGTACCTGTTGAAGTTGTTGCTCCACAAAATCATGGAAATGAAGGAAATGGAGCAAATAACGGAGCTAATAACACTGAAGCCAAAGTTAATAAAGCTAAGTTAGAAGGTGCTATCCATCAATTAGATGAATTGATCATTAAAGAATCAGCTAAGCTTGATGCAGAAACTGCAAAAGAAGCGAATGCATTATCAGCAGATGCTAAGAAAGTATTTGCCAATGTAGACGCAACTCAAGCAGAAGTGGATGCAATGGTTAAACGTATCGAAGACTTCATGGCGAAAGTTGCTCCATCAACTGATCATGCAACTCCAGCTAATGACCAAGCTGCTCAAACACCAGCTGTAGTTCCAGCTAACAACCAATCTGCGCAAACAACAGTTGTAGCTCCAGCTACTACTCAAGCAGCAGCTAATGCTAGTCAAACAGCATCAGCACAAGCAAATGCGCGTAAAGCGGCTAAAGAATTGCCAAATACAGGTACAGCAGATTCTACTGTAGCTATGGTAGCAGCAGCTGCAAGTGCATTACTTGGTCTCGGTCTTGTAGGCCGTCGTCGTAAAGAAGACGAAGAAGCTTAATTGGTAGATTATTTGATAATTATCAGATGATAAGTCCGATTTCAAAGTTTAAACAAGTACCTCTCACAAGAAAATCTCCTAGCAGGAAAACCTGCTAGGAGATTTTTGATACAGGTAAATTGAGTAGTGAATCTAAATCCTAAATTTCATGGAATTTCATGAGGTAATGAGAGGTTTAGGCCAACTCGATTTCAAAAAATTTTTAGGTTTAGGAATGACTATTCATATAGAGATAGGTAATTCTTCAAAGATGGTAGTCATATAGAGGAAGATAGTTGTTAAGTAATGTTTTAATTGATAATAGTTGCTATTTGATGATGTTTTATGTCAAAGTAAATAGATAGGATTTTTATTTTTGACAAATGATAACATATGATGTAATGATTTTTAGGGAAAAGCTATTTGGAATAAAGGGGTTGCTCAAATAACAATTCAGGATTAAAAATGGACAGTTGAGGAGCGGAGGTGATAAATTGAGTTTGCTACTGTATAATGGATTTATCACTAAAAGTGCTCCAGACCGTATTTTACACAGCAATAGTCTTCTGAAAATGGACAAAAAACATTGTAAAGGCTATCAAAAAGGAGTATAATGAGTGAAAGACATTTCGGAGGTGAAAGATGCTAGAAGTAAGAAGTCTAGAGAAAAGTTTTGGCCCCAAGCAAGTTTTGTTTGGTATTGACTTTCAAGCACGACCAGGTCGTATTTTGGGATTAGTCGGGAAAAACGGTGCTGGGAAAACAACGATTTTCCACAGTATTTTGAAGTTTTTAGAATATCAAGGAGAAATCAGTCTAGATGGTCAGGATATTCGTCAAGAGACCTACGCTCGGATTGGCTATCTGCCTGAAGAACGCAGTCTCATGCCTAAATTGACAGTCCTTGAACAAGTTCGTTACTTGGCGACTCTAAAAGGTATGGATGTCAAGGAGATCAAAGAAAAACTCCCTCAATGGATGAAGAGGTTGGAAGTGAAAGGGAAGCTGACAGATAAAATTAAGAGTCTGTCAAAAGGAAATCAGCAGAAGATTCAGCTCATTATTACTCTGATTCATGAGCCAGACTTGATTATCTTGGATGAGCCTTTCAGTGGATTGGACCCAGTCAATACAGAATTGCTCAAGCAAGTCATTTTTCAAGAAAAAGAACGTGGGGCAACCATTATCTTTTCTGACCATGTCATGACCAACGTCGAGGAGCTTTGTGACGATATTCTCATGATTCGAGATGGCCGTGTGGTCTTGCATGGACCAGTTCAGGATGTCCGCAATCAATACGGGAAAACGCGTCTCTTTGTTTCAAGTGAACGAAGTAAGGAAGAATTGGAAAACCTTCCTCATGTCAAACAGGTGAGCTTGACCAAACAAGGCAGTTGGAAATTGATTTTAGAGGATGAGAGCGCTGGAAAGGAACTCTTCCCAATCTTGACTCAGGGGCAATATATCGCAACCTTTGACCAGCAAGCGCCAACAATCGATGAAATCTTTAAACTAGAATCAGGGGTGGAAGTATGAGAAATATGTGGGTTGTAATGAAAGAAACCTATCTTCGACACATCAAGTCGTGGAGTTTCTTCTTTATGGTGATTTCACCATTCTTGTTTATCGGTCTATCTGGGGGAATTGGCTATCTCCAAGGCTCATCAATGGCTCAGAGTGGCAAGATAGCAGTAGTCAGCACTGTTCCAGCTGTGACAGACAGTCTTAAATCTACCAATGGTCTCAATTTTGATTATCAGGATGAAGCAAGTGCTCAAGCTGCTATCAAGGATGAAAAATTAAAAGGCTATCTGACCATTGATCAAGAAGATAGTGTTCTAAAGGCAGTTTATCATGGCGAAACTTCCCTTGAGATTGCTATTAAGCTAGGAGTAACGAGTAAGTTAAATGATCTTCAAGGTCAACTCAATCGTTCGGCAGCTAATTTGTCACAAGAGCAGGAAAAACGCTTGGAGCAAACAGTTAACTTTACGGAGAAAATTGATGAATCCAAGGAAAATAAAAAAATGATTCAAACAATCGCGGCTACAGCGGTTGGTGGCTTTCTCTATATGATTTTAATTACTTATGCTAGTGTCACTGCCCAGGAAGTGGCTAGTGAGAAAGGTACTAAATCATGGAGGTGGTCTTCTCCAGCATTCGAGCCAGTCATTATTTCTATGCTCGTATGCTTGCCTTGTTGCTTGTGATTTTGACCCATATTGGCATTTACGTCGTGGGTGGACTTGCTGCCATTCTTCTCTTTAAAGACCTACCAATCTTGGCACAATCTGGTATTTTAAACCATATAGGAGAGGCTTTCTCGCTCAACACCTTATTGTTTGTCTTGGTTAGCCTCTTTATGTACGTTGTTTTAGCAGCCTTCCTAGGTTCTATGGTTTCTCGTCCTGAGGATGCAGGGAAAGCCTTGTCGCCTTTAATGATTTTGATTCTAGGTGGTTTTTTTGGAGTGACAGCTCTAGGTGCAGCTGGTGACAATCTCATCTTGAAGATTGGTTCATATATTCCCTTTATTTCGACTTTCTTCATGCCGTTTAGAGCTATTAATGGTTATGCAAATGGGTTAGAAGCTTGGATTTCGCTTGCTATTACGATTGCTTTTGCAGTAACGGCAACAGTCTTTATCGGACGTATGTATGCTAGCCTCGTTCTGCAAACAGATGATTTAGGTCCTTGGAAAACCTTTAAACGTGCCTTATCTTATAAATAGAAGAGCCTCGCGAAAGCGAGGTTTTTTAGAGATAAAAAGAGTGGAATTCAGAAAAATATTTTTCATATCTATTGACTTTTAGGGGTGAAATTTGGTATTATAGTAGGCGGTATTGTTTACCCCATTTGAAAGGCCCCGGAACCTTCCAAATACTTTTCGATGGGAAGGAACACCCATCACCGTAAACAAAAATCGAACTATATATAGGAGAAATCATGAACAAAACAACATTTATGGCTAAACCAGGCCAAGTTGAACGTAAATGGTACGTAGTTGACGCAACTGATGTACCACTTGGACGTCTTTCTGCAGTAGTTGCTAGCGTACTTCGCGGAAAAAACAAACCAACATTTACACCACACACTGATACAGGTGATTTTGTGATTGTTATCAATGCTGAAAAAGTTAAATTGACTGGTAAAAAAGCAACTGATAAAATCTACTACACTCACTCAAACCACCCAGGTGGATTGAAACAAATCTCTGCAGGTGAACTTCGTTCTAAAAATGCAGTACGTTTGATCGAGAAATCAGTTAAAGGTATGCTTCCACACAATACTCTTGGACGTGCTCAAGGTATGAAGTTGAAAGTATTTGTTGGAGCTGAGCACACTCACGCTGCACAACAACCAGAAGTTCTTGATATTTCAGGACTTATCTAAGGAAAGGAACAATAAAGTATGTCACAAGCACAATATGCAGGTACTGGACGTCGTAAAAACGCTGTTGCACGCGTTCGCCTTGTTCCAGGAACTGGTAAAATCACTGTTAACAAAAAAGATGTTGAAGAGTACATCCCACACGCTGACCTTCGTCTTGTAATCAACCAACCATTCGCAGTTACTTCAACTGCAGGTTCATACGACGTTTTCGTTAACGTTGTAGGTGGTGGATACGCTGGTCAATCAGGAGCTATCCGTCACGGTATCGCTCGTGCTCTTCTTCAAGTAGACCCAGACTTCCGCGATTCATTGAAACGCGCAGGACTTCTTACACGTGACTCACGTAAAGTTGAACGTAAGAAACCAGGTCTTAAGAAAGCTCGTAAAGCTAGCCAGTTCTCAAAACGTTAATCAATACGATTATATCAACGTTTACAGACATTCAAGAATTATCTCTTGGATGTCTTTTTTTTGTTTATGTGACTATTAGTTCGTCTCGCTCCGTTAGGTGCGAGACAAAAAAACCACCCGCTATGCGGGTGCGCGTCGAAGGTTATACCAAAAAAACTCCGAACGCGATACAATAAAGGTATTCAAGCCAATTGTAAAGCGAAAGGAGAAAAATATGGCACAAAAGGCTCATAGTTTATCGCACACAAAGTGGCACTGTAAGTATCACATTGTGTTCACCCCTAAGTATAGACGAAAAGTTATCTATAATCAATATCGAAGTAGTTTAGGCGAAATATTTCATCGCTTGTGTAGTTATAAAGGAGTTGAAATTATCGAGGGTCACTTAATGCCAGACCATGTACACATGTTAGTAAGTATTCCACCAAGGACAAGTGTTTCGAGTTTTATGGGTTATTCAAAAGGAAAAAGTGCACTCATGATGTTTGACAAACACTCCAATCTCAAGTACAAGTTTGGGAATCGGCATTTCTGGGCGGAAGGTTATTATGTAAGCACAGTAGAGCTTAATGAAGCCGCAATTAAGAAATATATTCAAGATTAAAGAAATTATCCAGTGGATGATTTCTTCACGAGTATGAAAATTTGAGAACGAGTAAAGCATGATATAGCACTAGATAAATTAAGTGTAAAAGAATATGAGGATCCCTTTAGGGATAGTGGTAAGTAATACTAAAGCCTATTTGAGAGGCAAGTGACGAGTCAAGAGCAATAAGGCTTGAACAAAGTGAAAGCCAGCGTCTTTAGGCGCTGGCTGGTAATTTGGGCTTATAGCCCTGAGACAAACCACCCGTTTGACGGGTGGTCATGATTTATAGTATTCTCTTAATTCATCAAAAGTTATATCTAAACCAACTTTAGCTAGAGCAGCTTTTCGCTCCTCATATAATTTTTTAAGAACTGGAGTTTTATCTTCGTCTCTTCCATAGTGCAGTAAATTATGACAATGACTACATAGAGATACAATGTTTTCCATAGTATCTAAACTACAATTCTCATAGTCGAAATCATGGAATTTACTAATTGGAATTAAATGGTGTGGTTCAGTGTAGCCTATACCTGATTTTCTCAAGAATATTCTATCATTAGCATCTACTTCGCATTTATAATTAGCTCTAGCTAATGCATCGGCTGCTATTTTTGGATTTCTTTTAGGCCTAAGTTTATTTGTAGATACAGACATTGTCATTTTCTGACCTTGTTTTATACCGGTCCAACTAGGTTTAACACTAGTAATTGCACTTGCACTTGCAACTTCAATTAAATTATCAATTTCGTCTTTTTCTACTTGATGATATTCTCTAGCCTCATCTTCTCGGATGTCAGTTAGAGCATCATTTAAAATTTTTTTAGTTTGATTTGTAGATTGAAGATCAATGGCTTCTTCTAATAAATAAAGTGCGTGTTGTTCAGTAATTGTACACATATACTGTTGTTTACCAGTTCCGCTTTTAGTAAATGCACTTTCTTCACTATAGTGTTCTTTTAACCATTTTTTATGTTCTGCTAATTTGAGCGGATTATCTAAAAGTATATAATTACAATTAACTCGATAGCCATCGTTGTCCCAACTATTACCTGTACCTATTTTATAAGATGGTTTGTCAGAGTCGTAGCAATTGGTTTCAGCAATACTTATAGCCCTTATTTCACCATTACAATGATGAATAATAAAATCCCCTTCTTTTATTTTAGTCATTGTGGAAAATCCTTTGTTTTTTCCATTTTTTCTATTTAATTTAGGGGACCAAACAAAACCTCCTTTAAGTTCTTCGTTGAAAGTTTCTCCTTGGTAAACATAAAAAACACTCATAAATTCCTCCTATATGTCATTATCGTACTATGTTATTGTATCATATTTTTTTAATATAATCTACATTCAAAAATAGTTTGATTATCATATTTTCAGAATGATTATTCCTAATTGAAAAGACCTGGTTGGAAAATGAATGAATGTTCACTTCGAATGATGGTATATTGCGGAAAATAGACGTTCTTAAAAAATACTTATTTTCGGAAACTTAGTTAGTGGAATAGTGTACTGTGATATAATCAATATGTAAGCGATTTATTTTTTAAAATGGAGTATGACTATGAACAGATTATCCCAAAATATAAAAAGTTTAAGAAAACGTATGGGGGAAACTCAAGAGGATTTAGCGTATTCTATAGGATTAGATAGTAAGAGTGCTGTTGCGAATTGGGAAAGTGGAAATAATAGACCATCGCCAGAAAGTTTAAAGAAAATTGCAGCACGCTATAGAGTTACTGTGGACCAATTATTAGAAGATGATTTAAGTACAGGGTTTTCATTATTAAATTATTTAAATAATGCTGTAGAAGATAAGGGATCCGATTTGGCCCATTCATTTATATATCTATTCCCTATTGTGACAATTAAAGAAGATGATGATTTGTATCCAAAATTGAAAGATACTAAAGATATTCATAGACATTTTTTTGAATGTGTGAAAAATCAAGATGACGAGAGCTGTATTTACTTGGAGAAAGCTATATTGGATTATACAGAGTTAATAAAGCAATCGGGATGCATATCTGCAATAGCAAATATATTAAGTTTATGGCTTTTTTTGTGATGATAACGTTAAGGAATTACATAAATTTTGAAGAGATATTTGATCTTTTTGAAATTAAAAATAAGACAAAAAGGAAGAAAGAAATAAAACGTTTTATTTCGGAAGATTTATTGAGTAAAAAAATATAGATTTCTCTGAAAATATGAGATCTATGGTTTATGAAGACTATTATAAAGATATTATGGAAGAAATTAGAGTGTTAAAAGGTGATGAACGATTGTTTCAATTAGGAGATTATTATCATTGTTTGATTCATATTTTTTTGATATTGTTGACAATGACCTCAGTACTGAAATTAATCAGCAAATTGGTCTGGTGTTGCTATCAGATTTATCATTGATGAAAAAAATAAATTTGTTAAAAAGAATAGAAAAACTATTTTTATAAAAAGTTGGAAAAGTTCAGTAATACTGAACGACAAATACGTTGAGAAGGTATATAATTTTTTTAAAAAAAGTTAGAAAAGAGGTTTTTTTCAATGTATTTTTTTAATTATGGTCATTATTTTTTTCTGTGTTTATTATTGCTTATTCTCTCAATAAAAAAAGTAAGAATTAATAATATATTTACTCAATACATTATTGAAAATGTCGGAAATGAGATTGATATGATAAATAATAAAAGATAAGACTTTTTTTATGAATCTATAAAACTACTTAACAAAAAAATATAAAATTGGAATGATTAATTCTTATATTGTTGTTAGTACATTAAAGGTACGATAATAGAGAGATAAAAATGAGGGAAGAATAATGCAATTAAGTTTAACAAAATTAAAAGATTGTGCAAATAGTACATTAAACCATACTATTAAAATATCAAAATCAATAGGTGATAAGTTTTTGGAATCAGAGGAGAAGTGTCTTAAGTTGGTAAACGAGCATTCGAAAGTTGTTGTATTTTTAGGAGCAGTAGTAACAGTAGTTGTTGCTAATCTTGCCAATTATGAAAAAGACAATAATTTGGATGATTTTGAAAAAAATCATTCAACATCTAATTCATCTTTTTCTGAAATACTTGAAAATAAAACTATGAGTCATCGTTATCCTGATGAGAGAAAATCTCCTCGTGTTCATAGTTACCGTTTAGGTAATAAAGTTTATGCAAGAGGTGGAACTGAACAAGAAAAGGAAGCATTTCTTCTAGATAATAAGTCATTGTTTGAACTATGATTTCTAGGCTCAAAACTATTTCTAGATTACTATAAGGGGGGACTATGGCCAAATTATACGATGATACTGACGTTAACATAAAGATTGAAATATATTGGGAAAGCAATGATAGATGTCACAAATATTATTATTGTTATGAAAATACACAAGCTATGGAACAAAATACTGTTGATGAAGATGAAATAGATATTAATTTATTTGATGATGGTAAGGAAGGATATTGGGATTTGAAATGGTTAGGATTTGAAGATGTGTAAGATATATTTATAAGTCAAATTTTTTTAAGCTCTTATTTTTATTGTTTACAATTAAACATAATTGATTGCAAAATAAAGTTTAAAAAGTAAGATAAAAATTTCCTGAAAAGTAGTATACTTATATTTATTTTTTTAAAAATCTTAATAACTTAAGATTCAATAAAAGTACTATTCTAAAGCTATTTTATAAGTATATAAAAACTAGTTTTCACAAACCATGCTTGAAAAAAGCTCGTAAAGCTAGCAAATTTTCAAAATGTTAATCAATACGATTATATCAATGTTTTAAAGCATTCAAGAGTCATCTCTTGGGTGTCTTTTTGTTTTGCTTAAAAATTTAAATACTATGGGAAACAGCAGGATATCAGTACTTTTCAGAGTTTTCGTGATGCAGTCTTCAATCTCTAAATCTTAGATATTAATATTTTTAATAAAGTTTGCGTTTTTTGGCGCACCAAAAATGGTGCGTTTCTGTTTTTGTGCTATAATAGAAATAAATAAAAGGAGGGTTCTTATGATTGGAGAAAATATAAAAACATTACGTAAAACACATGATCTCACCCAACCTGAATTCGCAAAGATTATTGGCATCTCTCGAAATAGCCTGAGCCGTTATGAGAATGGAACAAGTTCAGTTTCGACAGAATTAGTAGATCGTATCTGCAAAAAATTTAATGTTTCCTATATCGATATTGTAGGGGAGGAAAAAATGCTCACACCAGTAGAAGATTATCACTTAACATTAAAAATAGAATTGATAAAGGAACGAGGAGCGAATGTCTTAGCGCAACTTTATCGTTTTCAAGATGAACAAGTAATTGAATTTGATGATAGTTCTAATCCTTGGGTTCTAATGAGCGATGATCTTTCTGATTTGATTAACACGAAGATTTATCTTGTTGCTACTTTTGAGGAAGTAGAGCGATATAATGGCTATTTGGATGGTATTGAACGTGTGCTAGAACAAGCTGGTCATCTGGTGGTGGCTTAATGAAATTAGATAAATTTAGCCAGGATGACTTTATTAAAGCCTCTAATCGACTCGTTCGTTCTTTAACTCGTGGAAAAACAACTTCATCTCAGCCCAAGGCTATTTTGCTTGGTGGGCAGAGTGGTGCTGGTAAGACAACGATTCATCGTATTAAACAAAGGGAATTTCAAGGAAATATCATTATCATTGATGGAGATAGTTATCGCTCTTTTCATCCGAACTACCCTACTCTACAGGAAAAGTATGGCAAAGATAGTGTGGATTATACCAAAGTATTCGCGGGACAAATGGTTGAATATCTTGTAGATGAGTTGAGTAAACAAGGTTATCATTTATTAATCGAGGGTACATTGAGAACAACCGAAGTTCCTCGGAAAACAGCACAATTATTGACAACTAGAGATTATCAAGTCTCACTTGCACTGATTGCGACTAAGCCTGAATTGTCCTATCTCAGTACTTTGATACGTTATGAGGAGCTCTACGCCATAGAGCCTAGTCAAGCGAGAGCGACTCCCAAAGCACACCATGATGGAATTGTAGAACATTTGGTTGATAACTTACAGGAGTTGGAAAAGGATAAACTTTTTAGTCAAATTCAAATTTATCAAAGAGACCAATCATGTGTTTATGATTCGCAAGTAGACGAAATCTCAGCAGCAGAAGTTCTGCACGAATGCCTATTTGGAAAATGGAATACGGTGGAAAAAGAGATGTTGAAGATAGGGCAGGAAAGGTTGAGGGAGTTAGGTGATAATTGATAAGTGACGCAGGGGTAATTTATGAGTACACTAAAAAAGTAATTTATTTTCATAAATAGACAGCAATAGACAGCAATAAATTTTTTACAGAAGCTAAGGATTTATTGTCCAGAGAAACCAAAATTGTATTAATTGATGAATGTGATAAAGTAAATGCTGCCTTATAAAATGTTTTTTATCAAATGTTTGATGAGGGAGAGTTGGAAGATATAAATTACTTGGTAGATGTTTCCATAGGGTAAAATTCACACCATTTAACTGAAACTTATTCAAATTAGTTGTGAATTTATTTTCAGGAAACACGGGAAAACGTTGATTTTAAAGGAATAACGAAACTTGTTGAAATAAAAATGTATAAAACCAGGCTTGAAAAAGGCTCGTAAAGCATTACAGTTCTCAAAACGTTAATCAATACGATACTATCAACGTTTCAAAGCACTCAAGAGTTTACCTTATGGGTGCTTTTTTCGTGTTTTTTTGAAAAGTTCACCTCAAAGTTTACCTTATTTTCATCTTATTGTTTTAGAGACTTTAAGGCAAATTCACCGACTGCCATAGGGACTACATTAGAAGTATTGACATAAATCTGTGTTGTACCTGTATCACTGTGTGTTAGGGCTTCGGAAATGGCTTCTAAGTTCATTCCTGCCTGTTTAGCGAGCGTTGCTCCCGTATGACGTAGTTTGTGTGGTGTAGCGTGTGCCAGCTCTTTATGTCGCTTTCTAATGCTTTTCATTTTATTGTTTAGATAGTCAGCATGTAAAGGATTATTGATGTTTCCTTTTGTGTCGATATATGTAAAAACAAATTGTTCTGGATTACTGATGATGCCAAACTTTGCTAGTTCATATTTTTGTTGCTCTTTCTAAGAGGTAAGAAGCTGAAGTAAGTCATTATTAATAGAGAAAAATAGGATAGCAAAAGCTCTATTTCAGGAGAAAATGAAGCAAATATTTCCATAATAAAACGCATACTATCAAGTTTTTTCATACCTGATAGTATGCGTTTTTAGGATTTTAAATCCTGATTGCTTGGCCTCTTTTTCATTATAGTTCCGTTTGATTTATAGTTTCATTAATTCTATGGAGATTCATCATTTTGAGTAATAATAGTACTTCCAGAAGTTATAGATCCCATTACATTCCCAATTTCTATCTTCAAGTGTCTGTATTATATAGTGTGGTCTAAATTCCTCATATCCTGTTAGGATTTGGGTAGAATCATTGATAAGAGACTGTTACAAATCTAGTTAGCTGTATGATTTATGATTATCTACTTTCTAGCAACCAATCTATGATATTTTTCTTCTCAATTCCATTGTAATTTGCTGTTGGCTGAATCGTATCCATTGTTAATAGATATTTGGGGAATTGATCTTTAATGGCTTCTAGTGGTCTAAGTTCTCTTTCTAGTGTTTCTGGAGCAAGTGTTGTTTCACTGACTTGATAATAAGCGTAGTGACCAAGATCAGTTACAACAACAAAATCAACCTCATATTTATCTAAATTACCAACATATACTTGTGAATATCTACGTCTCAATTCCAAATACACCATATTTTCCAAGATATGCCCAATGTCTTCTTTGTGGTCTGGCAATAAGAGGTGTCGTAAACCTAAATCAACGGGATAATATTTTTCTAAGCGTTGTAATAATGCTCGACCTTTTACATCAAAACGTGGAACGGAATAAAAAAGTAAACTGTCTGTCAAAGTCGTCAAATAATTTTCTAAAGTATTATGGGATATTGAAACGTTTTGGCTGACCAGGGTATTACGAATCTTATTTGTTGATATTAAGCTACCTGTACTATTGAGAAGGGTTCGGACAATGCGTTCAATAATAGTAGGATTTGGATTTCCTAATCTAGTTACAATATCATTTAACAGTATGGAGTTATATATTCCTCTTAGATAATCAATTTTTTCAGCGTAAGATGATGTTTGCAATAAGTAAGGGAAAGCACTAAAGAGATAATTGTTAAAAATTTCTGTTGTATTCAGATTCTCTGAGAGAGATTGGCCTGATAGGTATTCTTCAAATGACAAAGGAAGAACCTCTATCTCAACATACCGACCAGTCAAATTTGTAGCTAATTGGCTGCTCATAAAGTAGGCGTTTGATCCAGTAAAATAGAGGTCAACATTTGGTAGGATGAATAGACTATCTGCTACCAGTTCAAATTTTTCAACATGTTGAATTTCATCTAAAAAAAGATATAGTATGTTTTTCTCGCTAGCTAATTGATCTTTTTATATAAGCGTATAATGTTTGAAAATGTCGGAGGTCATAGTAACTCAGATCCTCAAAATTGATGGATATGATTTGATCCTCGTCTACCCCAGTTGCTAGTAACTCCTCTTTATAGAGTTGAAAAAGCACAGATTTACCAGCTCGTCTAACTCCGCTCACAACTTTGATGATTTGGCGGTCACGATGTCTTCTTAAAAAGTCTAAATAATGTGGTCTTTTGATATAGTTCATAATAGATACCTCAAAGATAGTATAATACAAATAGAAATTATTTTTCAAACATTTAGAAATAATATTTAATTTGTTCAATTATTTCTAAGTATTTAGAAATAGTGCTTTTCTGCAATTGAAAAATAGTCCATTTTGGTATGGCATGATAGTAAATCTTGTGAGGTTTTGTAGCAAGTATTCAAATAAAAAGCGCATACTATCAGAAGTGTAAAAGCTTGATAGTATACGTTTTATCCTAGAAATATTTACTGGATTTTTCTTTTTCAAACTGACTTTTTAAGAAGTTGCCTTATCAACAATTTTAAAGAAATTTTTTTGGAGCTATGTTGGACTGAAAGATATTGTGCTGATGATAATCTAAAAAAATTATCATTTAACTTATCTTTGGAAAAAAACTGTAGAATTTCAAAAAAATTACTACAAATCTTGAATTTTTACTTATCATTTCAATGATTTAGATTGCTTACATTTTGTTTTGATAAGTTTTTACGGTAATCTCTAGGAGAAAGTCCAGTTCTTTGTTTAAAAAAATTTTAGTAAAGTAAGAATAATTATCATACCCTACTTGACAAGACACTTGTGATATCGAGATATTTGTTTGAGATAGGAGAGATTTAGCAGCATTAATGCGCTTATCCGTTATATATTTAACAAGAGTTTCTCCAGTTTCTTTTTTAAAAATTCTAGCTAAATGATCTGCGCTGAGATAAACCATATCTGCTAATATAGAACGATTTATATCTTCATAGTAGTGATGATCTATGTATTCGACGATGCGTTGAATACTATTTTTTTGGTTTTTCAATGTTTGTTGCAAAATTTCTTAGCATGTGACCAGTAATAATCAAAGTAATCCTGGAAAGATTCAATTGAATGAAAGCGTCGTTGGGATAGGAAATCATGAGTGCTGTTTTGGAATAATTTATGAGCTGAAATTCCATTTTGATCTAGATATATTCCTATTTGTTGAGTCCAATCTAGTAAAATTTGTTGTAGTGTGAAAGTAGGAATTTGAGAATTATAAGCAAGTGAATTAATTTTTTTCTCTTAATTCGTATTCACTTAAGCTATCTAAAAAAGTAATTGAAAGAGTTTCTGTTTTAAAGGAAGTTGGAAAACTATGTGGAACACATGTAATAGTATTCCAATAAGAAACATATTGTTCATTATAAGTGTAGAGTTCTTTGGTATGAAATAAAATATCGGATATTTTATGGCAACTCTTATATATAATGTTTGAGTATTTACTAAAGTTATTAGAAATTTGAGAATGAATCTCATATGCCAATTTGTCGCTACGTTTGGATGAGTCTACTCTAAAGAGACAAACATATTGATCAACCTGGCTTTCCATCTTGAATAGACTTATCAGCTTATAAGAAGGTTGTGAAATTCTTTGAAGTTCTCTTTTTAGTTGAGAAGTCCATGATGGAGTTTCTGCAGAATAATCTTCTTCATTAAGATTGATTGTTAAAACTGCAAGAAAAAAATACTGGTGTTTTTTGAAGAATAAAAATCTTGTTTGCTTGCTATATTTTTCTAGCTCATCAATGCGAGAAATTTGAGGTTTTCTAAGGTAATCATACCAGAAGTTATCTTCTATTTGTAAAAGTGCATCATTTTTTTCCGTTTAAGTTATGATTCTCAATTTTACTAATGGCTTTTTGAATAATAAATTCTAATTTTTTTCAAAGTTAATGGGTTTTTAGATAGTATTCGAAACTTTGTAATTCAATTGCTTTTTTTGAGCATAGTTGAAGTCGGCATAATTGGTTAAAAAAATTGTTTTTTTATATCATATTTTTTTCATTTCTAATCCACGATAAGAGTTCGAGACCGCTACCTTGAGGCATTTCTATATCGCTTATCATGAGATCAATAGGATGCTCTCTAATAATATTTTTGAGCTTGAGTGAGGCTATAGGCAACATAAACAATGTCAATGTGTAGTTTATCCCAATTTATTTTTCTCCCGTAAAGCCTCAATGATAAAAGCGATCGTCATCAACTAATAAAATGTTCATTATAACCTCCGTCTATAATCTTGTATGGAATGAGTAAAAGAATTTTAGCTCCACCTTCTTCATTATTTTCAAATGCAATACTATAGTCATTAGGATAGAGAAGATTTAAACGTTCGATGGTGTTTGTGATCCCAATATGATGTCCATCTTCTGTTATTAGAGACTGTTTCTGATTTAGTTTTGATAAAATTTCTTCAGAGAAACCTGGACCATTATCTTCGATACAAATCTGAATATAATCTGAGTTCTCAGTTTTTTTACTTTTTTTATCGATAGCAAAATTGTAAATAAATCCTGAAATGAAAAAAACCGTGTTTTGATTGTGTTTTCAATAAATGTTTGTAAAAAGTAATGATGGGACAAGAGTATTTTTGTAAATCAGAATTGTAGTCTAGTGAAAAGTAGATGCTATTTCCATATCGAATCCGTTGTATTTCTAAATAATCTTTAATATGCTGAACTTCATCTTTAAGTTCTGAAAAAAATCTTGATTAGCCATAAATAAATGACGGAGATAATTTGAAGTTAGGATAGTTAATTCTTCAATTTCCTTGTAGTTTTTTTGTTTGAAGCATACTATGAATCATTGATAACATATTTAAAGTAGAAATGCGGACGAATTTGGTTCTTAAGATAATTAAGTTCTATCTTCTTAAGTTCTAGTTGTGAATGGTATTCTCGTATTTTTAATTCTTGCATGTCAAAAATTACTTTATTAAGTTTATCATTTGCCTTATCAATTTCTAGTATACCTTCAGATATAAAAAATTCAGAAGGGGGGATGGAGTCCCCAAGTTGAGAGAGCCGTTCAGTGAGTCTTGTTATAGGCTTTAATCATCCACTGACGAATATATAGGATAATGATGATTGATAAAATGGTGATAATGATAGGAACAGCTGATAAAAAAATACTTCTAAGAGTGTGATATTTCTAAAGACTTCGGCATAATCGACTAAAACATAAATATTGAAAGGTAAATGTGTTTTTTCATTTTGTGCATGAATTAGGTAATTAGAGGATGGTATATTGTTAGGCTCTTTTAGGGAGAGTTTACCATTATTACCAATATTAAGTTTATTGAGAGGTTTTTAGGATATCTTCTGAAGATATGACGGCATAAATGATTTTTTTCCTTCGTAATGAACAGATTTAACTAAGTATTCGCTGTTTTTTTAGTAGTTACATTTTTTTCCATTTACGGTCACTTATATCACTACGCAATGATTTTTAGATTTGATTTTTAACAGTAGATAATCTTCATATGGAATATAAAGATTGGAGACATTTATAAAATGATCAGTACTATCGGTTTCTAATAAGAATGTCATATGAGTTTCATTTTGATATTCAAACTCTGTAAAAGCTAGTTTGAACTTTTTTTAAGATTTTCTTGATACTCAAGAAACGTTTTGTACATGATTTAATTTCTCTAAAGATTCATTATGCGTTATTGTTGAGTACATAAAGCGTTCTACAGAATGTACTTTTTTTCATTAACAGAGTCAGCATAAATTTCAATTGAACTACGTAGGTGTACTATATTTTTGGTTTTTTTAATAAAAATTTCTGGTTATGTTACTCATAGCAATATTGATTAAAATATTTATCAATAGTAGTACAAGTAGGAGTTTAAAGAAAAAAATGAATGGAATGTTTTTTTGATAAGTCGTGATTTAATTTCATATACTATTCTCCTATTAAAATTATAGCACTTTGAAAATACGATATCATGTAACAAAACAGATATGTTTTTATCAAGATGTCGGAAAAAGTAATAGTTTTTAAAATTAAAAAAACTGAAAAAAATTGATAAACCTAGTCCAAAAAAAGTTCTATTAAAGGGAATTCTATATGGTGTAAAAATAATCGTAGAAAATCAGATGGGAGGAAAAAAACATGAAAGTAGCATCTCAACTTCATAAAAATAAAATTAAAGCATAGTATTCCGTTATATATATTACTTTTTTTCCTTCAATATTGCTATTAATTTTATTTTTCCTATATTCCCATGTTGGGACTAATTATTGCATTTAAAGACTATTCACCAGCCAATGGTATCTTTGCTAGTCAGTGGGTAGGATTTAAGTACTTTACTCAATTTTTCTCATCATTCCAATTCGGGACAACTATGTTCAATACATTAAAAATTTCACTTTATAGTATTGTAGTAGGATTCCCCTTACCTATTATACTAGCTATAATTAGTAATCAGTTAAGAGTTGGGAAGTTTAGAAAAATATTTCAAGTGACAACTTACTTACCCCATTTTATCTCTACAATGGTTATGTGTGGGATGATCATCTTATTTTTATCTCCTACTAGTGGTTTGTTAGCGAATGTATTTAAGTCTGTTGGAATCACTATTCCAGATTTTTTATCAAAACCTAGTCATTTTGCAGGTGTTTATGTTTGGAGTGATGTATGGCAACATATTGGTTGGGATAGTATTATTTATCTGGCGGCGCTTTCTGCAATTGATCCTACATATTATGAGGCTGCAACTATGGATGGTGCCTCTAGGTTACAAAAATTCGGCATATAGAATTACCATTACTTTTGCCAACTGCTATGATTTTGCTAATATTAAGAGCAGGTAGTTTATTAAGTGTAGGGTTTGAGAAAGTGTTACTATTACAGAATCCTCTTAATTTAGCAGGAAGTGAGATAATTTCGACCTATGTTTATAAAGTTGGTATGGTGAACTTTCAGTATAGTTATTCGACAGCTATAGGGTTATTTAACACCGTAGTCAATCTAATAATTTTGTTATCTGTTAACTGGTTCTCAAAAAGATATACTAGAACGGGTCTTTTTTAAAGGAAGGAGTGCTTAAAGTGAGATGGTTTCATAAATCAAGAAAAACAAACTCTGAATTATTATTTGATATAGTTACCTATGGTTTAGCAATTTTCCTTATCCTGTTAATTGTTTATCCGTTATGGTTTGTAGTGATTGCATCTTTTAGTAATCCTTCAGATGTTGCAAATGGAAAGGTATGGTTTATTCCTAGAGAATGGAAATTAGATGGATATTTACGTCTTATTCAACAACCTTTATTCTTACGTAGCTATCTAAATACCATTTTATATACTGTTGTTGGTACCTTAGTTGCTTTAGTAGTCAATATTCCAGCTGGTTATGCTTTATCTAGAAAAGAATTAGTTGGTAGAAGGTGGATGAGTATTCTATACATAATCCCTATGTTTGTATCAGGTGGCTTGATTCCTACCTACTTAACAGTAAAGAATGTAGGCTTGATTGATACATTTTGGGTAATGGTAATACCTTTTGCAGTTTCATCATACAATATTATTGTTGCTAGAACTTTCTTTAATAATAGTATTCCAGACGGGATGTGGGAGGCTGCGCAAATTGATGGCTGTGGTACAATTCGTTATTTTATTAAGATAGTTGTTCCGTTATCAAAAGCTATTATAGCAGTTATTGGACTTTGGACTGCAGTTGGTATTTGGAATTCGTGGTTTAATGCTTTAATTTATTTAACGAATGAAAATTTACAACCATTGCAATTAATTTTACGACGTTTACTAATTAGTAATCAAATGTTACAATCGCAAGCAACAGGAGAAGTTGCATCAGATCTTCGTATCAAAGCCGATATGATGAAATATGCAGCAATTGTTATTTCAACCGCTCCGATAATGTTGCTATATCCCTTTGTTCAAAAATACTTTAATCAAGGCGTAATGATTGGCGCCTTGAAAGAATAGGAGAAAAACATGAAAAATAAATCATTTACATATTTGTTCTTAGGAACAGTTACACTTGCTGGCTTAACAGCCTGTGCAAATTCTAGTAATGCGAATAAGGACGATAAGTCTGGAGAAGATTCTTATAAAATCACAACTGTTCGTTGGTCTGACTGGGGAGAAGATTATCATAAAGGTTTTCTAACAGATTCTGCCAAGGAAGCAGGTATTGATGTTAAATGGGATACACTTGTAGCCGCAGATTGGGCAGATAAGAAATCTGTTTTGGTTGCTAGCGGAGATTTACCAGATGCATTTTTGGGTTCAAATGCATTTACAGATTCAGAAATTGCTCAGAACCAATCTTTGTTTATTCCATTGGAAGATTTAATCAAGGAAAACATGCCAAATTTAACTAAGGCTATGGAGAAAGAACCTAAGATTAAAGCTATGATTACTTCACCAGATGGTCATATCTACAGTCTACCTAAAAAATTACCGATGCGTCCTACTGTAGCTAATCAGCTATTTATTAATAAAAAGTGGCTGGATAATTTAGGATTAAAGGTTCCAGAAACTTATGATGATTTAGTAAAAGTACTACAAGAATTTAAGGATAAAGATGCGAACGGAAATGGAGACGCTTCTGATGAAATTCCATTCGGAGCAGGAAACTTTGATCCGACATTCTCATATATTCTTCCGTTCAATAATCGTTTAGGGGCAGATAATACATATGAAATGTCTGTAAAAGATGGGAAACCAGTCTACCTTCGTACAGAGGAAAGTTATAAACAAGGGATTGCAGCAATGCACGAAGCTTATAAAAAAGGTTTGATTGATCCGGAAATCTTTACAGAAGATACATCTATGAGTGTAGCAAAACGTATGGATAAGGGAGTATCTAGAGTAGGTGTTTCTAGTGGTTGGACAGCAGATGCAACGTTTGGCTTACATTCAAGTGAGTATATCGCTCTACCTGCTTTAAAAGGTATGGATGGTAAACAATATGTCTTTTCTGATCCAGATCATTACAACTATGGTCGAAATGAAATTTTGATTACAAATAAGAGCAAAAACCCTGCTAAATTATTGAAATGGTTGGATAAATTATATACAGATGAAGCAAGTATTCAGAATTTCTATGGATCATTTGGAATAGCTACTGAAAAGAATGGTGATAAGTTTAAAGTGTTACCTCCTAAAGATGGTAAATCAGCTGATGAATGGGCATGGATTAATTCACTTCGAGATTTTGGTCCTAAATACGTAAGCGATGATATCAATAGTCGCGTAGAAATCGATCAAACACAAGGTGATGGATTGAAATTGAAGATGGACCAAGATTTGAAACAATTTGCGTTGCCAGCTTACCCTAATGTGATTTATTCACAAGAAGAACTTAACAAATTATCATCAATCTATGTGAGTATTGAATCTTATGTCAAACAACAAGCATCTAAATGGGTAGTTGAAGGCGGCATAGAAAAAGAATGGGACTCATACAAAAGAAACTCTTAAGAATATGGGATTGGACGAATTTATGAAGATTCAACAGGAAGCATATAATCGTTACCAAAAAGAAGTAAAAGAGTAATATTTTATATGAACTCTTGGTTGTATGAACAAGGGACTAGCTAATTATAGGAAGCGAGACTGATAACATCAAATTATCTCGCTTCCTTTATTCTAATTTTTTAATAAATTTGGAAATGTTTTTTTAAATAATTTAGGTAATATTTTTTTGTACAACTGACATTATAAAAATATAGAGTTAAGGCAATCGATTTTATGGAGATATCTATTATGCAAAAAAATTATTTTTCATTAGATGGAAAAACTGGTTAGAATTTTAACTTTTTTTGACAGATTTAATTATTTTAAATACTCTATTTATTGTTAGTTGTATTCCAATAGTTACAATTGGGGCATCACTAACTTCTCTTACGACAATGTGGTATCGTATTTTAAAAAGGTAAAGATACCGATATTGCTTATCATTATTTTTCGGATCTTTAGACAAAATTTTTAAACAATCAACTTTTTATTTGGTTGTTTATCCTCCTAATAGAATTACTTTTTATATGTGAACTATTGTCTTTGGGGCTATTCAAATTTATTTTTCAGAGTATAGTTTATTATTAGTGTTGCCCTTTTTTTATTTGTTATAATACTTTTTGTTGAGTGTTATTTTTTTCCATATATTGGTCTATTTAAAGATAATCTAAAAAAAATAGTATTGTAAATAGCGTATTAATTTGTATTTTAAATCCAATACAAGCTATCATGTTGGTTTTTATTTAATATTTCTGTACTGTATATGAGTTTTTAGTAGTCCAGAACGAGTTTTTAACAGCTATTTACGTATTTACATTTGGGGGCTTTGCTTTTTTTGCGGATTGATGAATGTAACGATAACAAATAAAATGTTTGATAAGGTAAAGAAATTTACTAAAAAGGAGGGAAACAAAGTGAAAAATTTTTTTAAGGGAGAGTTTTTATCGAATCTCTGTATTAACAGACAAGCTAGTAAGGTTAGAATACTCTCAAACTGGAAGTTTTGAGGATAGAACAACCCAACTTATCTATAATAGAGATTTTTGGTCAAGTTTCGTTAGATTATATCGAGACATCAAACGTACTAGATATTATGACGGACTATTTTCATTTGCATTTTAATAAAGGAGAATTTAACGCCGAAAATTTATTTATAGAATTAAAAGGAAATTTTGCCGTATATGGTAGTCGCTGGTATTTTGGTGAATCTATTGAAACGTTAAAAGGAACAGCTCGGACTCTGGATAAGGCAGATGGAGCAATCTCGTTGGAAGATGGAATTATTAGCCGAAATGGTATAGCCTTATTGGATGATTCTCAAGGATTTATTTGGGATGAACAGTCTGGTTATATTGAGAGAGAAAATCAAATTGACCTGTATTTCTTTGCCTATGGGCATGATTATAGAGGAGCAATCAGAGACTTTTACCATTTGACTGGTTCAACACCCTTGTTGCCAAGATATGCTTTAGGCAATTGGTGGAGTAGATATTGGCCTTATACGTCGGATGAATACTTGGATTTAATGGACAGATTTGAAACAGAGAAAATTCCATTATCTATCGGTGTGTTAGATATGGATTGGCATATAACTGACATTCCAGCCCGTTTTGGAAGTGGCTGGACAGGATATAGTTGGAATAAAAACTTAATACCTAATCCAGAACAGTTATTGCAAGAACTTCATGATAGGAAGTTAAAACTTTCCTTAAATGTCCATCCTGCTGATGGTATACGGGCTTATGAAGAAGCTTATCCTCAAGTCGCAAAACGATTGGGGTTAAATGTAGAACTAGAAGAACCTGCTATTTTTGATTTTTTTAATCCCTCTTTTAGGGAAGCCTACTTTAAAGATGTTCATTATGAGCTAGAAAAGCAGGGAGTAGATTTTTGGTGGATTGACTGGCAACAAGGGACTCAAGGCATGTTGGATCCGCTGTGGCTTTTAAACCATTATCACTATCAGGATAGTTGTAAAAATGCAGAAGGGGGGTTGATTTTATCAAGATATGCAGGGCCGGGTAGTCACCGATACCCTGTTGGTTTTTCAGGGGATACTATAATTAGTTGGAATTCCTTAAGATTTCAACCTTATTTTACAGCGACAGCATCAAATATCGGTTATAGTTGGTGGAGTCATGATATCGGTGGACACATGCTGGGGGATTATGACGAGGAGCTACAAACTAGATGGCTACAGTTTGGTATTTTTAGTCCGATAACTCGATTACATAGTTCTAGAAGTCCCTTTAATAGTAAGGAACCTTGGTTTTTTTCAGAAACAACATCTAAGATTATGAAGAAATACCTTCGTTTGAGACATCAGATGATTCCATATCTATATACCATGAATGTAAAGACACACGAGGAAGGTGCCCCATTAATCAGCCCAATGTATTATTTCTACCCAGAGAATGATGAGAGTTATAATGTTCCAAATCAATACTTTTTTGGAACAGAACTGATGGTGGCTCCCATTGTAGAAAAGATGGATTTGGCATTCCAATCTGCAAAAGTGGATGTATGGTTCCCTGAAGGTGAATGGTATGACTTCTTTTCAGAGAAAAAATATACAGGTGGTGTGAAGTTAAGTGTTTATCGAGACATTTCGACTATACCTGTGTTTGCAAAAAGTGGTGCAATCATTCCCTTGGTTGGTTCTGAGATAGATATGGGTGTTGATTTACCTGAAGTTGTAGATTGGTATGTATTCCCAGGCAAACAACATTCTTTTGAAATGATTGAAGATCAAAATGGTCAAAGATATAAAACAAGATTATCAATCGATTGGGAAATGGGAATGGTAGAGTTGGCATTACAAGGAGATTCTAGTATCGTTCCAAGCAATAGAAAACATAGAATTCATTTTAAAGGAACGAATGTGTCTATGATTGAATTGCCAAATAAGAATGATACAGCTAGATTCGAATGTAAAGATAATAAAAGGACATCCCTAAATGACGAAGTTTTTAGACTACTAAAGACAGCTTCTCTTCCATATGAATTAAAAGATAGATTGTTAAATCAATTCATCAATGCCAAAAATTCTCATGACTTAATGAATATCTTGCATCATCAGGATAAGGAATTGAGAGGGCGTTTGTTGGAAGTGATATTTACTAATGAAAACTAATTGAGAAATTTCGTACACAATTTCTATTATTTAAGTACTAATTATTTATTTTTTAATGTGTAATAGTTTTACATCTCTATGCTTATTGATACTCTTCGAAAATCAAATTCAAACCACGTCAACGTCGCCTTGCCGTACTCAAGTACAGCCTACGGCTAGTTTCCTAGTTTGCTCTTTGATTTTCATTGAGTATGACTTGTATTTTAGTAATTACAAGTTTGGCATAGGGATGTTTTTATGATTTTAAAGACTTTTTGTCCAGCCTCTTTTTTAAACTAAACAAGAACAAATTTTAAAGGTAATTTTTCAAACTAACTTCCACTTGTCTGACCGAAGTGGAAGTTATTCTGAAATGGATTTTTATGGTGGAATTAAGTATGAGACGTGTGATTTTTTCAGAAAATTTTCTAAAACAAACAGGATTTGTTTGACATTTGTTTGAAAATTCTGTAAAATGAATTATTATATCGTTAAAGGAGAATATATATGGAAAAACAGAAAACATTTTTTGGACATCCTATGGGTTTGTCCACCCTCTTCTTTACAGAGATGTGGGAACGCTTTTCTTACTATGGGATGCGAGCTATCCTACTTTACTATATGTACTATAGTGTGCAAGATGGTGGGTTGGGGATGGATAAGACCACAGCTGCATCGGTTATGGCGATTTATGGCTCGCTGGTATTTTTGTCCTCGGTTGTCGGTGGTTTTGTCAGTGACCGTATTTTAGGAAGTCGTAAGACTGTCTTTTACGGTGGGATTTTGATTATGCTAGGGCATATTGCTTTGGCAACACCTTTTGGACAAGTGGCTCTCTATCTTTCTATTGCCTTGATTATCTTTGGAACTGGATTTTTAAAACCCAATATCTCAGATATGGTGGGGGGAATTTATGAGAAAGAGGATGATAGACGGGATGCAGGTTTTAGTATCTTTGTCTTTGGTATTAACTTAGGTGCCTTCGTTGCCCCTTATTTAGTAGGTTATCTAGGTCAGGAAGTCAATTTCCATCTAGGTTTCTCATTAGCTGCCATTGGGATGTTCTTTGGTTTGGTGAAGTATGTTTTAGATGGGAAGAAATATCTGCCTGAATCAAGTCTTTACCCCACTGATCCACTTTCACAGAAGGACCAGCAGACCTTGATTAAACGCTTGCTGATTACACTTGTCATGGTTATTCTTGTGGTTATAGGTTTAGTCTTTACTCACCAGTTTAACGTGGATATGATTGTTAATATCTTTACAGTGATTGCGGTAATCATTCCAATCTACTATTTCTTCAAAAATTTTATCTAGTCAGAAAATAACTGCTACTGAGAGATCCCGAGTGTTTGCCTACATTCCTTTATTTATCGCTGGAGTCCTCTTCTGGTCTATTGAGGAGCAGGGATCTGTTGTTCTCGCTCTATTTGCGGATGATCAAACTCGACTTTACTTTAATGTATTTGGGAATCAGATTCATTTCCCATCTAGCTTTTTCCAAAGTATCAATCCACTTTTCATTATGATTTATGTGCCTATTTTTGCATGGTTGTGGGGGAAAATGGGTAAAAAGCAACCGTCCTCTTCTAAGAAATTTGCTTACGGTTTATTAGCAGCAGGTTTATCCTTCTTGTGGATGATGTTACCAGGGATGCTCTTTGGGACAGATGTTAAGGTCAGTCCTTTCTGGTTGATTATGAGTTGGGCTATTGTGATTGTGGGGGAAATGTTGATTTCGCCTATTGGTCTATCAGTCACTACTAAGCTAGCACCAAAATCCTTCCAAGCACAAATGATGTCTATCTGGTTCTTGAGTAATGCAGCTGCCCAAGCTATCAATGCTCAAATTGTAAAATTTTATACAAGCGAAACTGAAGTGGCTTACTATGGAATTGTTGGAGGAATTACGATTGTATTCGGTATTATCTTACTCTTCTACGTTCCACGTATTGAAAAACTAATGTCTGGTATCAAATAGAGAAAAACTGGAATTTCTGTAGGGATTTTAAAAGTTAGATCAATTATTTATTCAAAGGATTTAGTTCTGTATTGTATAGGGCTAGGTCCTTTTAGATTGATTAATACTCTTCGAAAATCAAATTCAAACCGCGTCAACGTCGCCTTGCCGTATGTGTAGGATACTGACTACGTCAGTTCCATCTACAACCTCAAAACGGTGTTTTGAGCAACCTGCGGCTAGTTTCCTAGTTTGCTCTTTGATTTTCATTGAGTATAAAACTCACGATGTTTCTGCTTTTCCTAGTGGACATTTGTCTACTTTTTTTATATAATAAAACTAAACCAAATTGGTTGAGTTTTAAAAGTGACTCAACTAAAGATTAGCTTTTCTAAGGAAAATCATTTAAGATAAGGTTCTATACTAGGAGGTGAAGTATGTATCAGCCAGAAAAATTAAAGGCTCGGAGGAAAGAGTTAAAACTGACACAGAAGGAAATTGCAGAGCAACTTGGGATTAGTTTCCAGGCTTACTCAGCTTGGGAACGTGGAGTCAAGGAACCGTCCAAGGAGAAGGTGTTTCAGCTAGAGAATATTTTAAAAGTACCAAAAGGATATTTTACTCAGATCGAGATTGTCCGTCTCTACCATAGCCTCTCCAAGCAAGGGCAGGAGAAGGTTGTTCTCTATGCTCGCAACCTATCTCAAGAGGAGCAAGCCCAGAAAGTGACAGCTATGCCAGAGCGCCTCTACGAGTACCGTGTTTATGAACGCATGTCAGCAGGGATTGGGACTTCGGTCTACGATGATCAGAATTTTGATACGGTTTACTTTAATGAGGAGTTGGCTCATGATTTTGCGTCATGGGTGTCTGGGGACTCCATGGAACCTAAATACCAAAATGGTTCAGTAGCTCTGATTCGAGAGACAGGATTTGACTATGATGGAGCGGTATATGCAGTGGTTTGCAACAACCAGACCTATATCAAACGGGTCTATCGAGAGGAGAATGGATTGCGTCTGGTCTCTATCAATCCTAAATACAAGGATATTTTTATCTCCTACGAGGAAGATCCTCGGATTGTTGGCATTATCGTTGGGAACTTTGTACCGATGGAGGGCTAGCCAATGGGCTACTTTGATTATTCTAGAGAGCCCAAAAGTGACATTGCCTTTGTCGATATGAAATCCTTTTATGCCAGTGTTGAGTGCGTGAAAAGGGGCTTACATCCGCTGAAAACCTCGCTTTGTGTCATGAGTCGCGCGGATAACTCAACTGGTCTTATCCTAGCCTCCTCTCCCCTGTTTAAGAAGATTTTTGGCAAGTCAAATGTTGGTCGGGCCTACGATCTGCCTTTTGATATCAAAACGCGAAAATTTTCCTATTACAATGCTCGAAAGCAAGGGCTACCTACCGACTTGGACTATGTTCGCTACATCGAAGATTGGGCTCAAGTGACATTGATTGTGCCACCCAGGATGGATGAGTACATCGCAGTCAATATGGAAATTCAGCGAATCTTTCAGAATTATGGCAGTCCAGATGATATTTATCCATACTCTATTGATGAGGGCTTTATTGACCTGACTAGTTCGCTCAACTATTTCATCCCAGATAAGAGTCTCTCTCGCAAAGACAAGCTGGATATGCTTTCTGCTCGTATTCAGAGGGATATTTGGAGGCAGACAGGGATCTACTCTACAGTGGGCATGTCAAATGCCAATCCTTTAATGGCCAAGTTGGCTCTGGATAATGAAGCCAAGCACACTCGGACCATGAGGGCCAACTGGTCTTACCAGGATGTGGAAGAGAAGGTCTGGTCCATTCCCAAGATGACGGATTTTGGGGGATTGGCAGGCGGATGGAGAAACGCTTGCATGCTCTGGGGATTTTTTCCATCAAGGAATTGGCAACCAGTAATCCCGACCAGCTAAAGAAGGTTCTGGGTCAGGCTGGTCTGCGTTTGTGGTTTCATGCTAACGGGATTGATGAGAGCAATGTTCATAAGCCCTATAAAGCCAAATCCAAGGGCTTGGGGAATTCTCAAATCTTGCCGAGAGACTACGTGAAGCTACGGGATATTGAAATTATTCTTCGAGAAATGGCTGAGCAGGTGGCTATTAGATTGAGAAGGTCTGGCAAGAAAATAACCCTTGTCTCTATCTATGTCGGTTTCTCTAAACAGGAGGTCAGGTCGTCTATTCACACACAAATGAAGGTCGAACCGACCAATAATACAGCTGTCTTAACGGATTATGTTTTGAAGCTATTTCATAACAAATACACTTCTGGAGCGGTTAGAAGTGTCGGAGTTAACTATTCAGGCTTTGTGGATGAGTCCTTTGGTTTGATTTCCCTTTTTGATGATGTTGACAAGTTAGAAAAAGAAGAAAGGCTCCAGACGGCCATTGACTCCATTCGGGAACAATTTGGTTTCACTTCTCTTTTAAGAGCCAATGCACTGGAAGAAGCCTCTAGGAGTCTTGCCAGAAGCAAGCTGATTGGAGGTCATTCTGCTGGAGGATTAGATGGATTAAAATGATTGATCGTTCTTATTTACCTTTTCAATCCGCGCGAGATTATCAAGATCCAGGTATGCAGAAGTGGATGGGGTTTTACCTCTCAGAACACACCAGTTCGCTCAGTGAAGAAAAAAACCGTGTTGATTTTTCGATAGATTTGGCCCCAGTTGAGAAACTACATTTACTTTCTCAGCTTTATGTTGGCCAACTTAAGGGAAGTTTTGTGGTAAAGGAAAAGAAGCAGAAAATCACCATCATCGGTGTGGTGAGAGAGTTATCACCTCAGACTCTATCTATTAGGACAAACGAGGGATATAGGTTGATAGAGGTTGCAGATATCCTAGAAATTCGACTGTGGGAGGAGGGAGTTTATGACTAGAAAAGAGCTGTATGAAAACAAACTGCAGATGGATTATTTTTCAGATGACTATATTCGTTTTGAAGAGGATTTTCAAAAATACTCTGCCATGAACATACCCTTGACTTTCTTGATTGATGACATCCTACGAACCATGGCGATGAATCAGAAAAACTACTTTGTCTTAAACAAGGAAAATGCCAAGGATGGGCGGGAGCATCGTTTTTATTTTAGGGTGGTAACGGAAAAAGCGTGTCCTAGAAATAGGACCTATACATACTCAGGAGTCAAGAATAGCAGTCAGTAGTGTCTTGTTTGCTATGAATTTATCATTTTTACAACACTTCATGGTTCATATCATGGAGTGTTTTTCTATTTAAGTCAAAGCCAATCAAAAAATCTCACTATTCAATAGGCTAAAGGAGAACTAATCATAGTGAGATTGTGAAATTATAGTAGGGTTCGTATGGCCTCTTCAATTTGTTTTGGGTCTGTTTTTGAAGAGAAGCGTTTAAAGACTTGCCCATCACGATCGATGAGAAATTTAGCGAAATTCCATTCGATTCGTTTTTCCCTAGTGGGCCAGATTTCTGGTCTTTCAACCAAACATAGAGGGGATCTGCTTCCTTACCGTTGACCTTAATCTTGGCAAAACGTGGGAAGCTGGTCTGATAATGTAGGCTACAGAAGCTGTTGATTTCCTCTGCGCTACCTGGTGCTTGCCCCATAAACTGATTGCAAGGGAAGTCTAAGATTTCAAAACCTTGTTCTTGATAGCGATCATAGAGTTCTTGAAGTCCTTGGTACTGGGGCGTTAAACCACATCCAGTAGCAGTGTTGACAACCAAGAGAATCTTACCACGATAGGTCTCTAGTGGAGTTTCTTGATGGTCTTGGTTCAAGACTGAAAAATCGTATAGTGAAGTCATTGCTTGCTTTTCTCCTTCTGTTTGGTATTTTTAGGAGTTTTTTCCTCCTGTAGGGATAGAAAACCGTAGGTCAGGGTTCCAAAAATGCTACCGATAATCAGGCCATACATCAGGAAAGGGACACTTTTATCGAATTGCATGAGCAACTTCCCAAAATCTGAAAAGGACATCTGCTGAACGAAGACTTTATGAAAGATGAGTAAGGTAAAGAAGCCGATCTGAAGGCCGATAAACACAACCCAGCTTCGAAATTTGATTTGGGCTTTGCTGTAGGTTTTGAGGATGATTTCTGACTTATCATCTTTTTCCAGATGGAGTTCTTTGACAGCTCTTTGGGTTTTTAAAGTAATGAAAAAAATGAGTCCAGAGTAAACGTAGGGCATGGCATAGCGAACGGCTTCTATGAAGCGTCCAAATAACAGATAAAACAAGAAGAGGAAGAAGGAAGAATAAACGATTTGGACCATGGAGCGGGCACAAGCTTTGTAGATAATTTCTTGCCGGCATTCATCAAAAGGGCCCTTGGATATGAAAAGAGATTTCGAAGTAAGCGAGTGGTTAAGTCATCTTTTTTTCATGCTAGTAACCTCCTAAATGAGCGGTTTTTGATTGACTTCTTTAACGATTTGATAGAGATAATAAAGATAAGTGATAGAAGAAAGGATAGCGATAGTGAGCAGTAAATAATACTTCCAATTGCTTGAGATGAGCATCAGTTGTGGTAAAGATAGCATCATAAAGCACAGTGCTAAGTTGAGTATGCGCGTTTTTTGGGAGTCGATCTTTAGATAAGTCAATCCTTTGTTGAGTGCTGGGACAAAGACTGGAAGGAGGACTATATCGTAGATTGGCAAGTTCCCTGAAACGATGATGGAGATGAGCAGTGAAGCAAACAAAAGATGATAGGTAAGTAAAGTTAGTAATGATTTCATAGGGTACCTCTTAATTCTGGTCTTTTTTAGCTCTTGCAATACGAAGTGAGTCGACAATATGCATCATCACTCCGAAAAAGAAAGCTCCCAGTATAGTTTTAAAAATATGTTTTGTATTTAGAAGAGAAGTGATAAAATTTGGATTTTCACTTGTTAGGGTATCAATGAGTGGAATTATAAAAAATATCACTATTCCATAAATCGAACCTGCTTTCAGACCAGGATGACGTAACTGTTTCTTTTCTTTTTTCATGAGTTTCCTCCTAATCATTATCCTGATCTTTCTTGGCTTTTGCAATGCGACGGGAGATGAGGAACTGTATAACCACTCCGAAAAAGACAGACTGGAGGATGCTTGAAAAAATATTTTTAAAAGCAAGAAGTGACTGAAGATAGTCCTGACTCTCACCTAGCAGTATATGGAGAAGAGGGGTTGTAAAAAAACATCCATTAATCCATAGACTATTCCAGCTTTCAGACCAGGGTAATGTAGTTGCTTACTTTCTTTCTCACTCAGCATATCTGGTTCAATAGCTGTAATCCCTGTTTTTTGCATTTGGTAGGTGAGATATCCAGCAACGATGAGGGCAATCACTAAAATTAGAGGAGGATAGACTAGAGCCACTAGTTGAGGATATTTATAGGCCAGAACGAGCGGAATAAGATTGCCGAAAATTATCAGATAAAAGAGGAAGATAAAGACTTGATTGCCGATACGATCAGCCTCGCGTCGTTTGTATTCGTCAAGTGGATCAGAAATACCGTATGTGCGTTTGATCAGTTTTTCAGTGAAGGTTTCTTTTTTCATGAGTTTGCTCCTTTTTTAAAAATTATCCTCCCAAAAGAGACTGTTGAGGTCAGTTTGGAGGCTACGAGCGAGATTGAGACAGAGTTCCAGGGTTGGATTGTACTTGTCGTTTTCAATCATATTGATGGTTTGTCTCGAGACACCGATATCCTTGGCTAGCTCGAGCTGGGAAATACCCAGTTCCTTGCGAAATTCTTTCACACGATTCATCTGGTCTCCTTTCTGATTTATGTCGTATATATTTGACTACATTATATTCTTCTATAGAGCGATTGTCAAGCATATTTGACATATTTCTTAAAGAAATCTTACTTGGGTAACTTCTAAAACTAACTTCCAGTTTCCCCCAACCTAGCTTTTAGTATGAGAAAAACGCGTGAAATTAGTGGAAATCCGTATTAGACTAACTTCCGCTGGTTTTCTTTTTCTTGATATATAAGGGTTCAAAAGCGAAAAGACACAGAAAAAAGTGCACGACAAATAGCCCTAAAACAGAGTCGTCTTAGAGTAACTTCCAGTTGCTAGCGTTTAGTTTGAGACTTTTCGATGGTGATAAGATGTGTAGTTAGAGTGGAAAATTCCCTTTATTTCAATAAATCAGGTGATAAGTGTGTGTCTTCTGGTTTGACAAATTGGCAACCCAGAAGAGCGGCGATGTCCTCGCCAAAGGTGAAGGTGAAGACGTCGTAAGCAGATTTTCCTTGAAACTCTTCTCGTTTCAAGGAATTGACATGGGAAATGACTAGATTGACGTCTTTCTGAGTCAGCTGGTCAAAGGAAGTGCCCTTGGGCAGAATGGCTCGCAAAACCGTATGGTTCTTCTCAATCCGCCCCTTCTGGTCAGGACGGCTAGGGTCGCAGAAGTAGAGGTGAGACTTCCCATCAATGTCTCTCTCAAGCTCCTCCACATAGGAGAACTCAGAGCCGTTGTCCGTTAGAATGACAGGGAACAGCTGATGGAACGCAACCCCTCCGTCCATGACTCTTTCTTTCAAAGCTGCGAATTTAGTGGCGACCTCCAGAGCAGTCTTGTTGTCCAAAAGCAAGGCGAAGAGGAAATTGCAGAAGGAAACGTTGAAGGTGAGCAGTAGCTTTCCACCAGGTCTGCCGATGACCGTGTCCATTTCCAACCATTTGAAGAAATCATCTGTTTCTCGTAACTCTTGGAAATCTTGGTAGGTTCGCCCAATTTTTAGCTCTTTGGGAATAGCTACTTTTCTGGATTTTTCTGCGTTCCTTGAACGTGACCATCCGAGGAAAATCAATGGGCTTGGCTGTCAGATATCCCAGCTTGGCATGCCGATACACCGTAGCTTTCGACACAGGTAGGTTATGTGTCTGAATGATATGGTAGATGCTTTGTTTCTTCTGGATGCCTAGGGTTAAGACCTTGTCCATCTGATAAAAACTTTCCTTGTTTAGGGAATGCCCTCTGGACTCCCTCAACATAGTCTCGTACTGTTCCTGTGCCTTTTTCGCGTAGTAAAGATAGCGGTTAAACCCACAATCCGTCCTCTTTTTTGGACAGTTGTTACAGACATAAGGAGCTTTTTTGAGAAGAGGGCAATCCGTGCAATCAGATTTGACGGATGTTGGATGAATGATGCGATTGCGCTTGATTTCCTTTGAAATCGTTGACGGGTCTTTTCCCATCTTCTCAGCGATGGAACGGAAAGTCTCCTGTTGGCTGATTCCAGTTTGGATGTCAATACGGTCTTCTAGAGTGAGATGTTTTTGTTTTTTCGTCATGAGGTGCCTCCTCACGAAAAGTCTCAGGCTTAATTCTAGCATAATTCGTCGTCTGAGACTAACTTCCAGTTTTGGGAGAGAGCTGGAAGTTACTTTGAGAAGTTACGGAAATCTTACTTGTTTTTGGCCTATTTGTCTGACTAGTGCAAGCTGGTCGGATTTGTGGTAAAATAGATAGGATATGACAAAAGAATTTCATCATGTAACGGTCTTGCTCCACGAAACGATTGATATGCTCGACGTAAAACCTGACGGTATCTACGTTGACGCGACTTTGGGTGGAGCAGGCCATAGCGAGTATTTATTAAGTAAATTAAGTGAAAAGGGCCATCTCTATGCCTTTGATCAGGACCAGAATGCCATTGACAATGCGCAAAAACGCTTGGCACCCTACATTGAGAAGGGAATGGTGACCTTTATCAAGGATAACTTCCGTCATTTACAGGCACGTTTGCGCGAAGCTGGTGTTCAAGAAATTGATGGAATTTGTTATGACTTGGGAGTGTCTAGTCCTCAATTGGACCAGCGTGAGCGTGGTTTCTTATAAAAAGGATGCGCCACTGGACATGCGGATGAATCAGGATGCTAGTCTGACAGCCTATGAAGTGGTGAACCACTATGACTATCATGACTTGGTTCGTATTTTCTTCAAGTATGGTGAGGATAAATTCTCTAAACAGATTGCCCGTAAGATTGAGCAAGCGCGTGATCTGAAACCTATCGAGACTACGACTGAATTGGCAGAAATTATCAAGTCGGCCAAACCTGCCAAGGAGCTCAAGAAGAAGGGCCATCCTGCTAAGCAGATTTTCCAGGCTATTCGAATTGAAGTCAATGATGAACTGGGAGCGGCAGATGAGTCCATCCAGCAGGCTATGGAGATGTTGGCTCTGGATGGTAGAATCTCAGTGATTACCTTCCATTCGCTAGAAGACCGCTTGACCAAGCAATTGTTCAAGGAAGCTTCAACAGTTGAAGTTCCAAAAGGTTTGCCCTTCATCCCAGATGATCTCAAGCCCAAGATGGAATTGGTATCCCGTAAGCCAATTTTGCCAAGTGCAGAAGAATTAGAAGCCAATAACCGCTCGCATTCAGCCAAGTTGCGCGTGGCCAGAAAAATTCACAAGTAAGAGGAAAAAATGGTAGATAAGAAAGAAACAACCAGTCAATTCTTGCAGAATCGTATAAAAAAATTCTCCCGTGTGGAGAAGGCTTTTTATCTTTCCATTGCGTTTACAGCTCTCATTTTGGCATTGAGTATTATCTTTATGCAGACTCGACTCCTACAAGTACAAAATGATCTGACAAAAATCAATGCGCAGATAGAAGAGAAGAAGACAGAGTTGGATGATGCCAAACAAGAGGTAAATGAATTGTTGAGGGCAGAACGCTTGAAAGAAATCGCAAATTCTAAGGACTTAAAATTGAATAACGAGAATATTCGATCAGCGGAGTAAGATATGAAGTGGACAAAAAGAATAACCCGATTTGCGATTAGAAACCGTAAATCTCCAGCAGAAAACCGTAAAATAGTAGGGAAGTACATCAGCTTGTTAGCTGTCGTACTTTTCGCTGTCTTTTTGGTCAATTTTGCTGTTATAATCGGGAGTGGTAGTAAATTTGGAACGGATCTAGTCAAAGAGGCTAAGAAAGTTCACCAAATAACCCGTACAGTCCCTGCCAAACGTGGGACTATTTATGATCGAAATGGAGTCCCGATTGCTGAGGACGCAACTTCCTATAATGTCTATGCTGTTATTGATAAAAAATACAAATCAGCAACGGGTAAAATTCTTTATGTAGAAGATGCCCAGTTTAATAAGGTAGCAGAGGTTTTCCATAAGTATTTGGATATGGATGAGGCTTATGTGAAAGAGCAATTAGCTCAACCAAATCTGACCCAGGTTTCCTTTGGAGCAAAAGGAAATGGAATTACCTATGCCAATATGATGGCTATTAAAAAGGATCTAAAAGACGCTAGTGTTGAAGGAATTGACTTCACAACTAGCCCTAATAGAAGCTATCCAAATGGACAATTCGCTTCCAGTTTTATTGGTTTAGCTCAACTCCATGAAAATGAAGATGGAAGCAAGAGTTTGCTGGGAACTTCTGGGATGGAGAGTTCCTTGAATAGTATTCTTGCAGGGAAAGACGGTATCATTACCTATGAAAAGGATCGTCTGGGTAATATTGTCCCCGGAACAGAACAAGTTTCCCAACAAACAGTAGATGGCAAGGATGTTTATACGACTATTTCCAGCACCCTTCAGTCCTTCATGGAGACACAGATGAATGCCTTTCAAGAAAAAGTAAAAGGCAAGTATATGACGGCTACCTTGGTTAGTGCTAAAACGGGGGAGATTCTTGCAACGACGCAGAGACCAACCTTTGATGCCGATACTAAGGAAGGACTTACCAAGGACTTTGTTTGGCGTGATATCCTCTATCAAAGTAACTATGAGCCGGGGTCAACCATGAAGGTTATGACGCTCGCTGCTGCTATTGATAATAATACCTTTCCAGGAGGAGAAGTCTTCAATAGTAGTGAGTTAAAAATTGCAGATGTCACGATTCGAGATTGGGACGTCAATGAAGGATTGACTGGTGGCAGAATGATGACTTTTTCTCAAGGTTTTGCACTCTCAAGTAACGTTGGGATGACGCTTCTTGAGCAAAAGATGGGAGATGCTACCTGGCTTGATTATCTAAATCGCTTTAAATTTGGTGTTCCGACTCGTTTTGGCTTGACGGATGAATATGCAGGTCAACTTCCGGCTGACAATATTGTAAATATTGCTCAGAGTTCATTTGGACAAGGGATTTCAGTAACCCAGACGCAAATGATTCGTGCCTTCACAGCTATTGCCAACGATGGAGTCATGCTAGAACCCTAAAATTTATCAGTGCCTTGTATGACCCAAATGACCAATCTGTTCGGAAATCTCAAAAAGAGATTGTAGGAAATCCTGTTTCCAAAGATGCAGCCAGTCTAACTCGAACCAACATGGTTTTGGTAGGAACAGATCCAGTTTATGGAACCATGCATAACCACAGTACAGGCAAGCCAACTGTAACTGTTCCTGGTCAAAATGTAGCCCTCAAGTCCGGTACGGCCCAGATTGCCGATGAGAAAAATGGGGGTTACTTGGTTGGTACGACCAATTACATTTTTTCGGCTGTATCGATGAACCCTGCTGAAAATCCTGATTTTATCCTCTATGTGACGGTTCAACAGCCTGAGCACTATTCAGGTATCCAGTTGGGAGAATTTGCCAATCCTATTTTGGAAAGGGCAGTGGCTATGAAAGATCTCCCTGAACCTCCGATCTACCGCTAAAAATTTTAGATCAGGTAACCAATCAAAGCGCTTATGTCATGCCTAGCATCAAGGACATTTCACCTGGCGATTTGGCGGAAGCCTTACGTCGCAAATATTGTGCAACCAATCGTTGTGGGAACAGGAACAAAGATTAAAGAATCATCTGTAGAAGAAGGGACCAAATCTTGCACCAAACCAACAAGTTCTCCTCTTATCTGATAAAGCAGAGGAAAGTTCCAGATATGTATGGTTGGACAAAAAGCAACTGCAGAAGCTTTTTCTAAGTGGTTAAATATAGAACTTGTATTTGAAGGTTCAGGCTCTACTGTGCAGAAAGCAGGATGTTCGTGACTAATACAGCCATCAAGGACATTAAAAAAAATTACATTAACTTTAGGAGACTAATATGTTTATTTCTATCAGTGCTGGAATTGTGACATTTTTTTACTAACTGTAGTAGGAATTCCAGCCTTTATCCAAATTTTTATAGAAAGGCTCAAATTACAGGCCAGCAGATGCATGAGGATGTCAAACAGCACCAGGCAAAAAGCTGGGCACGCCAACTATGGGAGGTTTGGTTTTCTTAATTGCTTCTGTTTTGGTTGCTTTCTTTTTTTGCCCTATTTAGTAACCAATTCAGCAATAATGTAGGAATGATTTTGTTCATCTTGGTCCTTTATGGACTTGTCGGATTTTTGGACGACTTTCTCAAGGTTTTCCGCAAAATCAATGAGGGGCTAAATCCCAAGCAAAAATTGGCTCTTCAGCTTCTAGGCGGAGTTATCTTCTACCTTTTCTATGAGCGCGGTGGCGATATGCTTTCTGTATTTGGTTATCCAGTTCATTTGGGATTTTTCTATATTTTCTTTGCTCTTTTCTGGCTAGTCGGTTTTTCAAATGCAGTCAACTTGACAGACGGAATTGATGGTCTAGCTAGTATTTCCGTTGTGATTAGCTTGTCTGCCTATGGAGTTATTGCCTATGTGCAAGGTCAGATGGATATTCTTCTAGTAATTCTTGCCATGATTGGTGGTTTGCTTGGTTTCTTTGTCTTTAACCACAAGCCTGCTAAGGTTTTTATGGGAGATGTGGGAAGTTTGGCTCTCGGTGGAATGCTGGCAGCTATCTCTATGGCCCTCCACCAAGAATGGACTCTCTTGATTATCGGAATTATTTATGTCTTTGAAACAACCTCAGTCATGATGCAAGTAAGTTATTTCAAACTGACAGGTGGTAAACGTATTTTCCGTATGACGCCTGTGCATCACCATTTTGAACTTGGAGGATTGTCTGGTAAAGGAAATCCTTGGAGCGAGTGGAAGGTTGACTTCTTCTTTTGGGGAGTGGGGCTTCTAGCTAGTCTCTTGACCCTAGCAATTTTATATTTGATGTAAGAATGGCACCCTGATGTTTCAGGGTGTTTTTGTATTCTAAAAAATATTGGTCAATTAAAGTCAAAATCATTGACCTTTTCTGACTAATGTAGTATATTATGAACGTAAGGTAAATGAAAGCCTTACTCTAACACTTATACTCAATGAAAATCAAGAGCAAACTAAGAAGTGCTCAAAACACTGTTTTGAGGTTACAGATAGAACTGACGTGGTTTGAAGAGATTTTCGAAGAGTATAAAAAACATTGGTCAATTAAAGTCAAAACTCTTGACCTTTTCTGACCAATGTAGTATATTATAAACGTAAGGTAAATGAAAGCCTTACTCGAACACTTATTTAAAGTAAAATAGAAAGAGGTGGGGTCTATGTTTAATCTAGAAATCTTCAGAAGTAAAGATAGTCTACTCCTGCTTGAAAAAGAAAAACCAGAAATAGTACGTAGAGTAGCGATTTAGCTAGTCTAAATTTTTTAAAACAAAGGTCAAAGATAGTCAATATCAGTAATAATAACGAAGAAAACAAAAAGAGGTAAAGAATATGAACAACAACTTTAATAATTTTAACAATATGGATGATTTATTTAACCAATTGATGGGTGGTATGCGTGGATATAGTTCTGAAAATCGCCGTTATTTGATTAATGGACGTGAAGTGACACCTGAGGAATTTGCTCATTATCGTGCAACTGGTCAATTGCCAGGAAATGCAGAAGCTGATGGACAAATGCCACAACAGGCTTCAGGTATGAAAACAAGACGGTGTCCTTGCTAAACTAGGTCGAAACTTTGACAGCAGAAGCGCGTGAGGGCAAGCTGGATCCTGTTATCGGACGAAACAAGGAAATTCAAGAAACATCTGAAATTCTTTCACGCCGTACCAAGAACAATCCTGTTCTAGTCGGAGATGCAGGTGTTGGTAAGACAGCAGTTGTTGAAGGTCTAGCGCAAGCCATTGTGAACGGAGATGTTCCAGCTGCTATTAAGAACAAGGAAATCATTTCCATTGATATCTCAGGTCTTGAGGCTGGGACTCAATACCGTGGTAGCTTTGAAGAAAATGTCCAAAACTTAGTCAATGAAGTGAAAGAGGCAGGGAATATTATCCTCTTCTTTGATGAAATTCACCAAATCCTCGGTGCTGGTAGCACAGGTGATGGTCAAGGGTCTAAAGGTCTTGCTGATATCTTGAAACCAGCTCTCTCTCGTGGTGAATTAACCGTTATTGGAGCGACAACTCAAGACGAATACCGTAACACCATCTTGAAGAATGCGGCTCTTGCTCGTCGTTTCAACGAAGTCAAGGTCAACGCTCCTTCAGCAGAAGATACTTTTAAAATCCTTCAAGGGATTCGTGACCTTTATCAACAACACCACAATGTCATCTTGCCAGATGAAGTCTTGAAAGCAGCGGTGGATTATTCTGTTCAATACATTCCACAACGTAGCTTGCCAGATAAGGCTATCGACCTTGTGGACGTAACGGCAGCTCATTTGGCAGCACAACATCCTGTAACAGATGTTCATGCTGTTGAACGTGAAATAGAGGTAGAAAAAGACAAGCAAGAAAAAGCAGTTGAGGCAGAAGATTTTGAAGCAGCTCTAAACTATAAAACACGCATTGCAGAATTGGAAAAGAAAATCGAAAACCACACAGAAGATATGAAAGGTGACTGCAAGTGTCAACGATGTGGCTGAATCTGTGGAACGTATGACTGGTATTCCAGTTTCACAAATGGGAGCATCAGACATCGAACGTCTGAAAGGATATGGGCTCATCGTCTGCAAGACGAAAGGTAATCGGTCAAGATAAGGCAGTTGAAGCAGTAGCTCGTGCCATCCGTCGTAACCGTGCTGGTTTCGATGAGGGCAATCGCCCAATCGGTAGTTTCCTCTTTGTAGGTCCAACTGGAGTTGGTAAGACAGAACTTGCTAAGCAATTGGCGCTCGATATGTTTGGTACCAAAGAGGCCATCATTCGTTTGGATATGTCTGAATACAGTGATCGTACAGCCGTATCTAAGCTAATCGGTACAACAGCTGGTTATGTGGGCTATGATGACAATAGCAATACCTTAACAGAACGTGTTCGTCGCAATCCGTACTCTATCATTCTCTTGGATGAAATTGAAAAGGCTGATCCTCAAGTGATCACTCTTCTCCTCCAAGTATTGGATGACGGTCGTTTGACAGATGGTCAAGGAAATACAGTGAACTTCAAGAACACTGTCATTATTGCGACATCAAATGCTGGATTTGGCTATGAAGCCAACTTGACAGAAGATGCGGATAAACCAGAGTTGATGGATCGTTTGAAACCATTCTTCCGCCCAGAATTCCTTAACCGCTTTAACGCAGTTATCGAGTTCTCACACTTGACGAAGGAAGACCTTTCTAAGATTGTGGACTTGATGTTGGCTGAAGTTAACCAAACCTTGGCTAAGAAAGACATTGATTTGGTAGTCAGTCAAGCAGCTAAGGACTATATCACAGAAGAAGGTTATGACGAAGTCATGGGTGTTCGTCCTCTCCGTCGCGTGGTTGAACAAGAAATTCGGGATAAGGTGACAGACTTCCATTTGGATCACCTGGATGCCAAACACCTAGAAGCAGATATGGAAGATGGTGGTTTAGTTATTCGTGAAAAAGCCTAAGACAAAATTTTGAGAATAAAAAAAGAAGGAGCCAGCTGAAAAAACTGGTTCCTTTTGTGTCTAAATCACATGACGCTCAAAGGCATCATCTGAGATTCCTTGTTCCAAGATGAGTTTCGCCCATTCTTTAGCAGAGAAGAGGCTGTGATCCTTGTAGTTTCCGCAAGATTCGATGGTTGTTCCAGGGACATCTTCCCAAGTAGTGGTCTCAGCAATTTCCTTGAGCGAATCCTTGATAACAGCTGCAATCTCAGCGCTGGTATGGCGTCCCCACATAATCATGTGGAAACCTGTACGGCAACCAAACGGCGAACAGTCAATCATACCGTCAATGCGGGTACGGATGAGTTTGGCTAAGAGGTGCTCAATAGTGTGAAGGCCAGCAGTAGGGATAGAGTCTTCGTTTGGTTGCACCAAGCGAATATCATAATTGGAGATGATGTCTCCCTTTGGCCCTGTTTCTTCCCCAATCAAGCGGACATATGGTGCTTTAACAATGGTGTGGTCAAGTTCAAAACTTTCAACAATAACTTCTTTTGACATGGTAAATCCTTTTCAGTTTTTCTTCTTTCATTATAACATAAAGCTGGCTCCTGAGACAGAGAGAAAAACCTCTCCGAGAGTGGAGAGGTTCAAATCTTTACTTACGATACAAGCGATCGTATTGGTAATAAGGGTCAAAGGTTACATTGATACCCAATTTACGAAGGACATTCTTGTCTTCATCTGTCAAGATGATGGTTGAGTGGGCTTCGCTTCCTTTGAGATTGCCAAGCTCTTCCATAGCACGAGCAGCGTCAGGATTTTCTGTAGCTGTGATGGCAAGTGCAATCAGGATTTCATTTGAATGAAGGCGTGGATTACGGCTACCTAGATGATCGATTTTAAGACCTTGGATTGGTTTGACAAGTTCAGGCTCGATGAGTTTTACTTCTTTAGCAATGTCAGCTGATTTCTTGATGGCGTTGATCAAGGCAGCGGCTGTAGGACCAAAGAGTTCGGAGTTCTTACCAGTCACGATTTCCCCACTTGGCAATTCAAGGGCTAGGGCTGGTCCGCCAGTTTCTTCTGCCTTTTGACGAGCAACGACAGCAACCTTGCGGTCTGCAGGTGTGATGCCGAGGTCGTTCATGAGCAACTCGATTTTCTTAACAGCAGATTCGCTAACTTTTTCGGCTTTAAAATCAAGAACAGTTTGATAGTAACGGCGGATGATTTCTTGTTTAGAAGCTTCGACAGCAGCCTCGTCATCAGTAATAGCGAAGCCAACCATGTTGACACCCATGTCTGTCGGAGAAGCGTATGGAGATTTCACCGAGGATACGTTCTAGCATGCGTTTGAGCACTGGGAAAGATTTCAATATCACGGTTGTAGTTGACAGTGGTTTCTCCGTAAGTTTGGAGATGGAAAGGGTCAATCATGTTGACATCATCAAGGTCTGCTGTGGCAGCCTCATAAGCCAAGTTGACTGGGTGATGAAGGGGAAGATTCCAAACTGGGAAGGTTTCAAATTTAGCGTAACCAGACTTGATACCATTGATTTGGTCGTGGTACATGTTTGACATACAAGTTGCCAATTTTCCAGAACCAGGTCCAGGAGCAGTTACGACAATCAAGTTGCGACTGGTTTTTGATGTAGTCGTTTTTCCCCATGCCTTCTGGAGAAATGATGTGGTCCATATCCGTCGGATATCCTTTGATTGGATAATGAAGATAAGAATCAATTCCATTTTTCTCGAGCTGGTTGCGGAAGGCATCTGCGGCTGGTTGGCCAGCGTACTGTGTGATGACAACGGAGCCGACAAAAAAATTCCTAATTCATTGAAATTTATCAATCAAACGAAGAACTTCTTGGTCATAAGAAATGCCCAGGTCGCCACGTGCTTTAGAGTGCTCGATGTTGCTAGCGTTAATGGCAATCACAACCTCGACTTGCTCTTTCAATTCTTGCAAGAGCTTGATTTTGTTGTCAGGCTCATAACCAGGAAGAACACGAGCAGCGTGGAAATCTTCTAACATTTTGCCACCAAACTCCAAGTAGAGCTTGCCGTCAAATTGGTTAATGCGCTCCAAAGATATGGTCGCGTTGTAGATTCAAATATTGTTCAGAACTAAAAGCTTGTTTTTTCATTTTTTTACCTCTGACCTCTATTATAATAAAAAATTGGTAGTTAGGAAACTATGGAGTTAAAAAAGGAATCAAAAAGATTAGGCAAACGCTTGCACAAAACTCTGAAAAGCGCTATCATAGACTGTAGATTATTAAAATAATGAGGTAAGAAGATGCAAGAAAAAGTGGTGGCACAATGCCGTAGTCTATCAAGTCTATCCAAAGAGTTTTATGGATAGCAACGGAGATGGAATTGGCGATTTGCCAGGAATTACTAGTAAGTTAGACTATCTAGCCAAGCTAGGAATCACAGCGATTTGGCTGTCTCCCGTTTATGACAGTCCTATGGATGATAATGGCTATGATATTGCTGATTATCAAGCGATTGCAGCTATTTTCGGGACCATGGAGGATATGGACCAACTAATCGCTGAAGCTAAGAAACGTGATATTTGTATCATCATGGACTTGGTGGTCAATCATACCTCGGATGAACATGCTTGGTTTGTCGAGGCATGTGAAAAATCCTGACAGCCCTGAGCGTGACTACTATATCTGGCGGGATGAACCCAATGATCTGGATTCTATCTTTAGTGGGTCTGCTTGGGAGTATGATGAAAAGTCAGGTCAATACTATCTCCACTTTTTCAGTAAGAAACAGCCTGATCTCAACTGGGAGAATGAAAAACTTCGCCAGAAAATTTATGAGATGATGAACTTCTGGATTGATAAAGGCATTGGTGGTTTCCGCATGGATGTCATTGACATGATTGGGAAAAATTCCTGATGAGAAGGTAGTCAATAATGGACCTATGCTCCATCCTTATCTCAAGGAGATGAACCAAGCCACCTTTGGCGATAAGAATCTCTTGACAGTAGGGGAGACTTGGGGAGCAACGCCAGAGATTACCAAGCTCTACTCTGATCCAAAGGGTCAAGAATTGTCTATGGTCTTCCAATTTGAACATATCTGTCTTCAGTATCAGGAAGGGCAACCTAAAGTGGCACTATCAAAAAAAGCGCTGAATATCCCTAAGTTAAAAAGAGATCTTTCAACAAAATGGCAGACAGAGTTGGGAGTTGAGGACGGCTGGAATTCGCTCTTCTGGAACAATCATGACCTTCCTCGTATCGTCTCAATCTGGGGAAATGACCAAGAATACCGCGAAAAATCTGCCAAAGCCTTTGCAATCTTACTTCATCTCATGAGAGGGAACTCCCTTATATCTACTCAAGGTGAGGAGATTGGGATGACCAACTATCCGTTTGAAACACTGAATCAAGTAGAAGATATTGAATCTCTTAACTATGCGCGTGAGGCTCTTTGAAAAAGGCGTTCCGATGGAAGAAATCATGGACAGTATCCGTGTCATTGGTCGTGACAATGCCCGTACTCCAATGCAATGGGATGAGAGCAAAAAAACGCTGGTTTCTCAACTGGTCAACCTTGGTTGGCAGTGAATCCAAACTATCAAGCAATCAACGTTCAAGAAGCGCTGGCAAATCCAGATTCTATTTTTCTATACTTATCAGAAAGCTAGTTCAAATCCGTAAGGAGAATAGCTGGCTGATTCGAGCTGACTTTTGAATTGCTTGATACGACTGATAAGGTCTTTGCCTATATCCGTAAAGATGGCGACCGTCGTTTTCTAGTTGTGGCCAACTTTGTCCAATGAAGAGCAAGACTTGACAGTAGAAGGAAACGTCAAATCGGTCTTGATTGAAAAACACCACGGCTCAAGAAGCTTTTTGAAAAACAAAGTCTTAGCTCCATGGGATGCTTTCTGTGTGGAATTGAGCTATAAATATTTTTGAACAGAAAAAAATTTAAAATTGAAATCGTATAAAAAAACAAGGAAGGACTGTATGAAAGACAGAAATTCTTTGTTTTTTTATTCCTAAAGTTTATAAACTTTCATTCTCGAAATTCAATTAACTTTACAAATTTCCACTATTTTTGGTAAAATAAACTTATGTTATAAAAAAACTAACATAAAGGAGAAAGAAGATGAAGACAAAAAAAGCGTGTCCTTAGTGCAGGTCTGACTTTTGCTGCTGCTTTGCTTTTTAGCTGCTTGCGGACAATCAGGTTCAGATACAAAAACTTACTCATCAACCTTTAGTGGAAATCCCAACTACATTTTAACTATCTATTAGACTACTACGCTGATAATACAGCTATTATTACTAACCTAGTTGATGGTTTGCTTGAAAATGACAATCATGGGAACCTAGTTCCATCTTTGGCAGAAGACTGGTCTGTTTCAAGCGACGGTCTAACTTATACCTACAAATTGAGAAAAGACGCCAAATGGTTCACGGCTGACGGTGAAGAATACGCTCCCAGTCAAGGCACAGGATTTTTGTGACAGGGTATCAAGTACGCAGTGGATAATAAATCACAGGCCATTGACTTGATTCAAAACTCAATCAAGGGCTTGAATGATTATATTACAGGAGCGGATTCTGACTTTTCTAAGGTTGGGGTTAAGGCCATTGATGACCAGACTGTTGAGTATACTTTGACACGCCCAGAGCCTTACTGGAACTCAAAAACAACGAACAGTATTCTTTTCCCAGTAAACGAAGAGTTTCTAAACTCAAAAGGGAAAGGATTTTGGTACCCTATCTCCAGATAGTATTCTCTACAGTGGACCTTACTTGTTAAAAGATTTCACATCAAAATCATCTATTGAGTATGTGAAAAATCCGCATTACTATGATCATGACAAAGTATCAATTGAACACGTGAAATTGGCTTATTTTGATGGCTCAGACCAAGAATTGACCATCCGTAACTTTGAAAGTGGAGCTTATTCTATCGCTGGGGTTTATCCAAATAGTTCAAACTTTGCCAAGACCAAGGAGAAATATAAAGATAATATCGTCTATAGCTTGCAGGACAAGACTTCTTGGTATTTCAATTTCAACGTCAATCGTAAGGCTTACAATCATACTGCTAAAACGACAGATGATCAGAAGAAGTCAACTGAGACAGCTGTCTTGAACAAAAACTTCCGCCAAGCAGTGAACTTTGCCCTGGACCGCACAGCCTATTCTGCTCAGTCAAACGGGGAAGAAGCAGCTAGCAAGACTCTTCGTAACACCCTAGTACCTCCTACATTTGTCCAAGTTGGAGACAAGACCTTTGGAGAAGTAGTCGCTTCTAAATTGGTCAACTATGGCACAGAATGGTCAGATATTAACTTGGCAGATGCCCAGGATGCCTATTTCAACAAAGAAAAAGCCCAAGCAAAATTTGCGGAAGCTAAAAAAGAATTGGCAAGTCAAGGTGTGACCTTCCCTATTCATTTGGATGTGGCAGTTGATCAGACGAATAAGAATGCTGTGACAGGTATGAACTCTGTAAAACAGACTCTTGAATCAGTTTTGGGTGCTGATAATATTGTCATTGATGTTCAGCAACTGTCAACAGATGATTTTAATAACGTAGCCTTCTTGGCACCAACGCCAGCTGATCGAGACTACGATTTGAACTTTGATGGTTGGGTAGGTGATTACCAAGATCCATCAACTTATCTCAATCCTTTCAATGCAGAGGATGGGTTCTACCTCAAGATCTTTTGGTCTAGATGCTCAAGAAGATAAAGCTAAGATTGCTAGCTTGGGGCTTGATACTTACACCAAGATGCTCAAAGATGCAGATAGTGAAAATAAAGATGTAGCCAAACGCTATGAAAAAAATATGCTGAAGCACAGGCTTGGATGATTGACAATTCTCTGATTATGTCAGCTATGTCAAGTGGTGGAACAGCATCTGTAACCAAAGTAATGCCATTTACAAGAGGGTATTCATTGGTTGGTATCAAGGGTGATGGCAATAACTACAAGTACATGAAACTGCAAAAAGATACAGTTACGACTAAACAGTATGAAGAAGCCAAAACTAAATGGGAGCAAGAAAGCAAAAAAGCAATCGAAAAAGCTCAAAAAGAAGCAGAAAAGCATGTTAAATAATAACGAGCAGTTCTATTGGATGGTTTTTATAAAGCCATCTTGATAGGGCTGTTTTTTTGCTGTACGTGCTAGTAGTTGTCTAGTTGTGTTGAATTGTAAATGAAATGCTGTATTATTTTGAGGGTTTAATGCTCAATGGAAATCAAAGAGCAACTAGGAAGATATACACAGAATCTCAAAGACTTGTTTTGAGATTGTCTACGGTAACATATAGCTATGATACGGTGGTACTGGTATGCTTTGAAGAGAAGTATCAGTATTTATGAGGTTCAAATAATCTATATCGAAGGAGGTTTATAAACTGGCTAGATGTAGAACTTATCGTAAAAAAGTGATATAATGGTAACATTAAATGTGTAGGTGTTAATCATGAGTAGACGTTTTAAAAAATCACGTTCACAGAAAGTGAAACGAAGTGTTAATATAGTTTTGTTGACTATTTATTTATTGTTAGTTGGTTTTTTATTGTTCTTAATCTTTAAGTACAATATACTTGCTTTCAGGCACGTTAATATAGTGGTCGCAGTATTTGCCTTGATAGTTGCTGTGATTGCCACAATACTAATAATCTATAAAAAAGCAGAAAAGTTCACGATTTTCTTTTTAACACTTGCTGTGTTAGTGAGTTCAGTTTCTGTATTTGCTTTGCAACAATTTGTAGGATTTACAAGTCATATTAATGCAACTTCAAATTATTCAGAGTATTCTCTCAGCGTCGTCGTTTTAAAGGATAGTGATATCAATAATGTCACACAATTATCCAGTGTAACGGGACCAACAGGTACGGATAATGAGAATATTCAAAAGCTAATCGCTGATATTAAGACGAGTCAAAATAAGGAATTGACAGTCGAAGAAAGCAGCTCCTATCTTGCGGCCTATAAGAGCTTGCTAGCCGGTGATACAAAGGCAATCATTCTAAACAGCGTCTTTGAAAATATTATCGAATCAGAATATCCTGACTATGCTTCAAAAATTAAGAAAATCTATACCAAAGAATTAACCAAGACGGTTGAAACTCCAAAAGATGTCAAAGGTGACAGTTTCAACGTTTATATTAGTGGAATTGACACCTACGGTCCAATTAGTTCAGTTTCTCGTTCGGATGTCAATATCATTATGACAGTGAATCGTGAAACGAAAAAGATTCTCTTGACAACAACACCTCGTGATTCTTATGTTCCAATTGCAGATGGTGGCAACAACCAAAAAGATAAGTTGACCCATGCGGGTATCTATGGGGTAGACGCTTCAATTCATACATTGGAAATCTTTACGGTATTGACTTGAACTATTATGCTCGTTTGAATTTCACCTCTTTCTTGAAATTGATTGATCTCCTTGGTGGAGTTGATGTTTATAATGATCAAGAGTTTACTGCTCATACAAATGGGAAGTTCTATTCCGTAGGGAATGTTCATCTTGATTCGGAGCAAGCTTTGGGATTTGTGCGTGAGCGTTATTCCTTGGCAGATGGAGACCGGGATCGTGGTCGCAACCAACAAAAGGTAATTGTTGCTATTTTGCAAAAGTTAACCTCAACAGAAGCTTTGAAAAATTATGACGGTATTATAAAAGGGTTGCAAGATTCGATTCAAACCAATATGCCACTTGAAACCATGATGAAACTGGTCAATGCCCAACTTGAGAGTGGTGGAACGTATAAGATCAATTCGCAAGATCTTAAAGGAACAGGGCGTATGGATTTACCATCCTATGCTATGCCTGAGAGCAACCTCTACATGATGGAAATAAGTGACAGCAGTTTAGAGTCAGTTAAGGCTGCAATCAATGATGTGATAGAAGGAAAATAAAGCAAAATGATTGATATTCATTCGCATATTGTATTTGGTGTGGATGATGGTCCAAAATCTAAGCAAGAAAGCAAGGCGCTTTTGACAGAAGCCTATAGACAAGGGGTACGGACTATTGTATCGACATCGCATAGACGAAAAGGAATGTTTGAGACTCCTGAGGAGAAAATAGAGGCAAACTTTCAAGAGGTTAAGGAACTAGCTAAGGAAGTGGCTCCAGACTTGACCATTCTCTATGGAGCAGAGATTTATTATACCCATGATGTGCTTGAAAAGTTAGAGAAGCAGGTGATTCCAAGTCTTAATGGGACACGCTATGCTCTCATTGAGTTTAGTATGGCTACCCCTTACAGGGAAATTCATACTGCTTTGAGCAATCTTCTCATGCTTGGGATAACGCCTGTAGTTGCTCATATTGAACGTTATCATGAATTAGAAAATAACGAAAAACGGGTAAAAGAGTTGATTGATATGGGCTGTTATACACAAATCAACAGTTCAAGTGTTTTAAAACCAAAGTTGTTTGGGGATGACTACAAATTTATGAAGAAACGAGCTAGGTATTTTCTTGAACGTGATTTGGTTCATTTTGTTGCTAGTGATATGCACAATTTGAACAAACGCCCCCCTTATATGAAAGAAGCCTATGAACTTATCTCAAAACAATACGGTGAAAGCAAGGCGAGAGAATTATTTATCGAAAATCCTCGCTTCATCTTAGCTGATCAAATTATTTAGGAGTTGACATGAAAGAAAATAAAGAAATCGCAATTGACATTGTTCAATTATTTAAAATCCTTTGGAAGAAGAAAATCGCTATTATACTAACGGCGATTGTGGCGGCTTTAGTTGCTTTTTGTGTAAGTAGTTTTGTACTGACACCTGAGTATTCGAGTACGACACGGATTTATGTGGTCAATCGAAATCAATCGGAAAATGTAGGATTGACCAACCAGGATTTGCAGGCTGGTACCTATCTGGTAAAAGACTATAAGGAGATTATCCTTTCGCAAGATGTACTAGAGAAAGTCATTTCAAATCTTAAATTAGAGAAATCAGGCAAGGGATTAAGCAAGAAGATTCAAGTAACAGTGCCTGTAGATACTCGTATCGTATCGATTGTTGTAAAGGATGATCAACCAGAAGAAGCCAGTCGTATCGCAAACGCTCTTCGTGAGGTGGCTGCTGAAAAAATTATTAAAGTTACTCGTGTATCAGATGTGACAACACTAGAGGAAGCGAGACCAGCCCTAACACCATCCTCACCTAATATTCGTCGAAATACCTTACTTGCTTTTCTAGCAGGTGGAGCAGCGATGGTTATTTTGATCTTATTACTTGAATTATTGGACGATCGTGTCAAACGACCAGAAGATGTCGAAGAAGTCATGCAAGTTGCACTTTTAGGAATTATTCCAGATTTGAATAAGTTAAAGTAAGGGAGAAAACATGTCAACATTAGAAATCGCACAAAAGCATTTGAAATTTGCCAAAAAAGCTGAAGAACACTATAATGCTTTGCGCACCAATATTCAATTAAGTGGAGATGATTTGAAAGTTCTTTCAATTTCATCTGTTAAACCTGGTGAAGGGAAGTCAACAACTTCAACTAATATCGCCTGGGCTTTCGCGAATGCAGGCTATAAAACATTACTAGTAGATGCGGATATCCGTAACTCAGTTATGTCTGGTGTCTTCAAGTCAAGAGAAAAAATTACTGGATTGACTGACTTTTTGTCAGGGACCGCAGACCTCTCTAATGGACTTTGTGATACCAATATTGAAAATTTATTTGTTATTCAAGCAGGATCTGTATCCCCTAACCCAACAGCACTTTTACAGAGTGAAAACTTTGCCACTATGATTGATACCTTGCGTAAGTATTTTGACTATGTCATTGTCGATACAGCACCGATTGGAATGGTGATTGACGCTACGATTATTACACAAAAATGTGATGCTTCTATCTTGGTAACGGCAGCTGGAGAGACAAAACGACGTGATGTCTTAAAGGCTAAAGAACAGCTAGAACAAACAGGAATTCCATGTTTAGGTGTAGTTCTAAATAAAATTAACACAGAAGTTGAAAAATATGGAGCTTATGGAGTCTATGGTTCCTATGGAGCTTATGGGAGGAAATAATTGATTAAAAAAATGTATTTGATTTTTAAAAAAATATTTTTAGATAGATTTTTTTGGCGTTTTTTTCCTATTTATTACCTTGATAATCATACCGATTATTCCTATAACAATTTTGGCTATTTGGATAGAAGATCCAGGAGATGTTTTCTATTCACAAAGTAGAGTTGGTTTAAATGGAAAAAAATTCAAAGTAATAAAGTTTCGGAGTATGTATAAAGATGCCGATCAGAGAATAAAGGAAAGTATTAATAGTGGTAAAACTGATCGTCTAAATTTTAAAGAACATTCTCAAAGTATGACTACAAAAGTCGGTAAAGTGATACGAAAACTTTCAATTGATGAATTACCTCAATTATTGAATATTATAAAAGGTGATATGTCTATAGTCGGACCTCGTCCATTACAACAGTTTGAAATCACTCATTATATTCTTACCTATCAAGAAATGGGTATTGATTTAAAGATGTCTAAAAGATTGTCTGTGAAACCTGGTTTGCTTTGTTATTGGCAAGTTACGCCAAATAAAAAAATGACATGCCTTTTGCTGACAGAATGTATCTCGATTTATTATATATTGATAATGTATCTTTCAAGACTGATTTCTTGCTTATTTTTGAAGGGATTTTTTTACAGTTTTAATGGGTAATAATAGTTAACATGAAGAATATAAAAAAATATTAGTAGCGACACATAAAAAAATATAAAATGCCCAGTGATACAAATATGTATCTACCAATTCATGTAGGATGTGAAGGAAAAGAAAAAAATTAGGATTTCAAGGTGATAATTCTGGTGAAAATATTTCTGTTTTAAATCCTTACTATTGTGAACTTACTGGTCTCTATTGGGCATGGAAAAATTTAGAGTGCGACTATTTAGGTTTGGTACACTATCGTCGTTATTTTACTAAAATAACTAAAGGGTACAATGAATCAATAAATATTGATGATGTAATTTTAAATAGGTTTGAAGTGGAGAAATTGTTAGAGAACTCAGAAGTCATCGTTCCTAAAAAAAGAAAGTACTATATAGAAACCCTCTATTCTCACTATGCTCATACCTTGGATGCTAGCCACTTAGACCTAGCTAGAAAAATGATTGAACAGAAAAATCCTGAATATTTAGCAAGTTTTGATAAGGTAATGAAGCAGAGAAGTGGCTATATGTTCAATATGTTTATTATGAAAAAAGAACTAGCCGATGATTATTTCACTTGGCTATTTCCAATTTTAGATAGTATGTATGAATGTATGGATTTATCAGATTTAACTCCTTTTGAAGCCCGTCTCTTTGGAAGAGTAAGTGAGTTGTTATTTAATGTATGGTTGACAAAGAATAACTTGACTCCTACGGAAGCACATTTTATGTATATGGAAAAGGTTGACTTGTTTAAAAAAGGAATGTCATTTTTAATGGCGAAATTTTTTGGAAAGAAATATGGACAGAGTTTTTTTAAATTATGATTTTATTATTACTTACTTTTTTTAATTTTTTTAGTTTTTCCCAGTTTATCGATTTCTATAATAGCTTTTGCGTTATATCCCTCATCCATTAGATGATGGAGCATTTCATTTTAGAGCAACACAAGTACTAACTAATTTTTGATAGCATTATTTCAATGTTTCAAGCTTTTTGAATCAGGATTTAGAGTTGGTAGATATGATTATGGTTCTGTTCCGGTATTTACTTCATTGATGTATTTGGTCAGAAATACTCATCATTATAGTTTGCTTAGTTTTTATTTCAGCGTTTGTGATATATTTTTAGCTTTTGGTTATGTTGTTGATTTGTTTAAGTCCCTATAAAAACTACTCTAACTTAACCTATATTCTGATTCTAATTACTTAAATAACTATAGATACACCACTAGTGGCATGAGATTTTTGTATGACAATTTCTCTGATAATGTTAATTATGTATTTGGAGTCGAAATATAATTATACAAAGTATTGGGTGATGCTATGGTACTTAGTTCCAATAAGTATTCATTCGGCTGTTGTTTATTGTGCTGCTCTGAGATTCATTTTTTTCTACCTAAAAAAAGATTACGGTAGGTAAAAGTTTACTTGTTTTTATTAGGCTTTCCAATTATAATAAAATTAGCACCAAAGTTTTCATAGTGGACGGGTATTAGTTTCCTTCAATCTTTTATTAGAAAAATTGATATTTACTCTGATAACGCATCGTATTCAGAGCTCTTTAATACTACTCTAACAATGAGGTTGTATATTGGTGTGGTTCTAATGGTTTTATTTTTTTAATTCAATATTTTTATTTTGAGTAGAACTATTAAAGGGATTGATGATTGGAAATTATCTTTTGTCAAGATGACTTATTATGTAACATTATTATCAATGGAATCTGTACCGTTTAGAAATATATATGATAGGAATCTTTTTTTACTCTTGCAAATGATTGTAATTTCTTCATTTATATTGTTTAAGTATCGAGCACAGTTGATAATCTTATCAAATCGTAGTATTACTTATGGATTAGAGATTAGTATTGTTGTAATAGTATTTATTACAGTTTTTTTCTATAATAAGAATTTTTCCTTTTGAAGTTATTGACTGTTATTGACTATAGTAAAACGGATATCCTATTAAAGAACATTTATCAGTTCTTTTCAGATTTACCAGTTACATAGTTATATTTTTTTACTATTTATTATTATTTGGAGGATTGTATGGGATTATCTACGGTGACATTGTTTTAAAAATTTAAAATTTTCAGACAGTAAATTTATTAAATTAGAGGGAGAGATATTACTTAAATATCAAGAGTATTTGATAAAAATCATGGAGGATATTGTAACAGTTTGTGAAGAAGAAGGACTGTATTATTCTCTTTCTGGAGGGAGTGCTTTAGGAGCATATCGACACAAAGGGTTTATTCCGTGGGATGATGATATGGATATATTTATGTTAGGAAGTGAGCGGGAGATCTTTTTTCAAAAATTCAACCAGAAATTTTCTGATAAATATTGGATACATAATTCACATACGCCAAACTATGGTATGCCAATTGGTCGTATAAGACAAAAAGGAACCGTTTTTCGTGGTCGAGAGGATGTCGGAGTTGAGGAATGTGGATTTTTTATTGATATCTTTTGGTTGGAAAATGTCCCTAATTCGAAAATTTTGAGACAAATTCACGGTTTTCTATGTATGGGAATTGGATTGTTACTATCGTGTAGAAATTTTTATAAAAACCGTGAGTTGATGTTGGAGATTATGAAGAAACAAAAAGAAGTGAGGCTTGTTTTTGGAATAAAACTTGTTTTAGGTTTTCTAACTAGTTTTATATCATTGAAACAATTTACACGACTTACGGAACGTATCTATTCATTGTGCAAGAATAATGAATCAAAATACCTTAGTGTTCCTTCAGGAAGGAAGCACTATTTTGGTGAAATGTTTTTAAGAGATGATATGCAGTTAACTAGAAAATTAAATTTTCAAGGACATGAGTGGAATGTTCCAAATAATGTTGAGAACTATTTAACTGTAATGTATGGTGATTATATGAAAAATACCCGCAGTTGAAGATAGGGAATCACATATCATTTTAGAAATTTCCTTCCCTAGTGAGTAAATAGTGCTTTTTATTTTTCAATATGAAAGGAATTAACTTAATGAAAAAAAGATAGCAATCGTTAGATACAATCTAAGTAAAATTGGTGGAGCTGAAAAAGTAGCTATTAATATGGCTAATGAATTGTCACAATACTATGATGTAAAACTGTTATCAATTTTTATTAGATGAAGACGAATTTATAAATTATGATATTGAACCAAAAGTAACATTAGTAAATTTTTCACAAGGGTAATCTCAGAATCAGAACTGCTACCTTAAAATTAACAGGTAAACTAAGGGACTATATTAAAAGAGAAAAAAATTGAGGTAATTTTTTCTATAAGTCCGTTAACAAATGCTATGGTTAGGTTAGCTACTCTAGGTTTAAATGTAAAAAAATAGTTTTTTTGTGATCATCATAGCTTAGAATTTCGTGATTTTTAAAAAGTAGGGAAGTGCAGAGATTTGTTGGAGCTAAATTTTTTTGATAAAGTTGTCACTTTGACAGAAGAAGATAGAATAAAAATATTCAAATAAATATAATATACCTATAGATAGAGTGAATTTTGTTTATAATTGGGTAGATGAAGTAAAATCAAGCGATATTGAATATGATAAACTTGCGAAAAAAATAGTTACAGTTGGTAGATTTCATAGCCAAAAAGGCTATGATTATCTCGCTGAAGTAGCTATAAAGGTATTATCTAAACATCCACAGTGGCAGTGGGATATCTATGGATCAGGAGATAAGATTATTGAAAATGCCCTGAATAGGAAACTGGTAGAAGGTGGTGTGTTGTCGCAGGTAAATTTTAAAGGTAATGTAAAGGGAACTGAAAATATTTATCCTAATCATAGTATCTACGTTATGACTTCTCGCTATGAAGGTTTACCTCTAGTGCTTTTAGAGGCTCAGCAATATAATCTTCCTATAGTTAGCTTTAGATGTCCGACTGGACCTGGTGAGATTGTTGAAGATGGAGTTAATGGCTATCTGGTTGAGTGTTACGATACGGGCAAGTTGAGCGAAAAATTGCTTGAACTGATGGAAGATGAAGTTTTGAGACAGTCTTTCTCAGAACACGCAAAAGACAATATGGATAAATTCGATAAGGATAAAATTCTCAAGCAGTGGATTGATTTAATTGAGGAAATGACAGGAGAATGAAATGTACGATAAATTAGTAACAATCATAGTACCAATGTATAATATTGAACAATATATTACTAAGTGTATAGAATCATTTAAACAAGTAGATAAAAAAATATTATGCGGATTTTTGAAGTGATTGTTGTTAATGACGGTAGTACGGATAACTCACTTCAAGTTGTCGAAGATTTAATTACTAATAGTAGTTGCCTAAATATTAGAGTTGTTAATAAAGAAAAATGGTGGACATGGGTCAACGATTAATGTTGGTATAAAAGAATCTAAAGGAAAAATTTTTTTAAAGTTATCGATGGGGATGATTGGATTGATGTGCCAAGTTTTGAAAAAAATTATTAGAAGAACTTAAAGGTGTAGATGTAGATATGGTTATTACAAATTATACTGAACAACATATCTATAATCAGACTGAAAAAGAGATTGGTTTTTTTCTGATATATTAGATTGTAATAAAATATATCAGGGAATACCTTTCAAACGTATTCCCATGCATGCTCTCACTTATAAAACATCGGTATTGAAAGAATCTAGAATTAATATAAGTGAAAAAAACCTTTTATGTTGATATGGAATATACTTTGTTACCTTTTGGAATACATAAAAAGTTATGTTTATCTTGATTTAAATGTTTACCAGTATTTCTTAGGTAGAAAAGATCAGAGTATGAATTTAAATGTGATGAAACAAAAAGCAGATCATCACAATAGAGTAACCAAAAAAAGATTCTCGATTATTATGAAGTAATTCGATTTGATAAGAACTTAGGACCAGTAGTCAAAAACGCATTGACATACTTAATCAACAAGCAATGTCAGTTGTTTATAATGAATAAGAATATCGAGGAAGCGAGCCGATTATTTAGTTATGCTCATAAGTGCCATTATAGATGGAAATATGATCATTCGAAAAAAACGGTCTCACTAATTTATATAAATTCTAGATTTAAAAAAATATATTTAATCTCATCTTAAAACCGTTAATCAACAAGCAACAAAAAAAGAATGGAGTGAGATGGATGAATATTAGTGTAGTTATTCCTGTATATAATGTTGAGGATTACCTTCATTACGCTATAGATAGTTTAGTAAATCAAACACATAAAAATTTTGAGGTTTTACTAATCAATGATGGTTCTACTGATAATTCAGGAAAATTATGTGATCAATATGCTCAAGAATATGATTGGATTAGGGTATTTCATAAAGAGAATGGTGGTCTATCAGATGCACGTAATTATGGTGTGTTAAAAGCAACTAATGAGTGGATATTCTTTTTGGATCCGGACGATTATATAGAGCCTTTTACATTTGAATTATTGACTCTTATTCAAGTGAAATATCAAGCTGATTTGATTTCAACAAAAGTTCAAACTACAAATGAATATGAAAAATTTAGCAAGGAACAATTTAATTTAGAATCTAGTAAAATAGTTACAAAAGAAGAAGCACTAGAATTAATGTTGGAAGATAAAGTTGCTACGGTATCTGCATGTGCAAAACTTTTATAAAAAAACAAATTTTAGAAATGAGACCATTTCCTGTAGGAAAAATCTACGAAGACTTTTTTGTTGTAGCTGAACATTTAAGATTAGCTGAACAAATAGTTATTTCACCTGTTATTACATATCATTACTATCGTCGTCCTGGTAGTATCGTACAATCTCAGTTTACAGATAAGCGATTTGATTTTTTTGATGCAGGTGAGTATAACAGAAGTCAAATAAAACAATTTTTATGATGGTAATAGCGTAGAAAAAGGCGTTAAATTTAAAAAAATTGTTCAAGGTTCTTTTTCTATATCTGAAGCTGCAGCTCTTACGGACACAAAGGCTTTTAAGAAATATTGTTAAAAAAATAAGTTCATTATACTGGAGTATAATCTTTAATTCTAAAGTTTCTATAAAATTTAAATTTAAATATAATTGGTTTTTACTTACTCCCAATTTATACTGCCGTATAAAAAAATTGTTAAAAAAAGGAGTATATAATGTTTTTTTAGTTTTTTTACTGTTTTTTTGGTGTATTTCTATTATTTCCAATTATAACTACACCATTCTTATTAATTCCAATAGTTTATAGATTTAGATATAGCAGATATTATTTAATGTTATTTGTTATAGGTATTTCCTTAATTGCGCTAAGGTATATTCCGTATTTTACTGATGATGGAGCCTATCATTATAAAAGCAGCTTATTTATTTCAGTTTTATGATAATGTTTTTTTGATTGGTTTGGGAACTTGATGTCTAAAAAAATATTCCGACGGAAGAGTATGGTTATTATAATTATCCCTTATTTGCCTTACTGCTATATATATTCAGTAAGACAGGTACCTATTCACTAGTTAGTTTTTACAGTCATTCTGATTGTTTATTTCTTATATACTAAAATAATATATGAAATCTATCAGAAATATAATATCTCAAAATTTTTTTATTTTTTTATTAGCTTTTATTAACAATGGTTGCAATCGTAAATGTTCGTTTTACAACTAGTGGTATGAGGTATCATTTAGCAGGGGCCATTATTGTTTTCTTATTCTATAAAGAAATAAAGAATGGATTTGAACTAAATAAAACTTTATTTTATTATCTTATTCCAATATTAATCCATTCTAGTGCAGTAATATTTGTAGCGACTAGATTAATATTTCCATGGTTTAAAGATGCGAGTTTTTTTAAGAAAATAATTATTCTATTTTTCTTTACCAATTTTTTTACGCTCTTATCTCCATTGTTGCAAACTCTCAATGTTGAATATTTATCATTGTTATTAGAGAAGTTTAATACTTATCAAAAAAACAGAAATATTTATAAAATTATATAGTACATCTGATTTAATAAATGTATATTTAGGTGTTCTGATTTCTTTATTATATATTTTTTTATACCATACAACATTTCGTTTTCAGAAGAATCTTAATATGAAACTTTTTTTATCTTTTGTTTTTGTACATTTGTTTATTAACTTTATCAGTACTCCCATTTTTTTAACAATATTAGATCGTTTTGTTTGGTTTGTATATCCATTAGTTGCTATTTCAATGATTTTTATATGTGGCGTATGATGAAACCTTTATTGAAAGATTACGATACAATAGAATTAATTATTTCCCATTTATTATTGTGTTATTTTTTTATGTTTTTATTGGTGGAATTATTAGTAATAGGAGAATTTTTTTGAATTTCTAAGATTGATAGACTTCAATACAATGGAGATACTCACTAAAAAAATGTATTTGATTATTTTTTTCTGATTTGCACCATTTTTTTCTTTGAGTGAAGTTTTAAGACGATAAATATATTTTATAAACATAATAGGAGTTATATGAAACAAGCTTTATTTAATCATAGCTCATAATAAAATAGAGCAATTAAAATTTCTACTTTTATTATTAGATTATGAAAAAAACACGATATTTTTTTATTTTATTTGATAAAAAAAGCAAAGATTACTGAAAAAAACAAAAAAATGATTTAAGACAAATAGTAACGAAATCAAGCCTATTTTTTTCACAAAGGAAATCCCAATTTATTGGGGAGATTATTCTTTAGTAGAAGCAGAGATGGAACTCTTTGAAACCGCAAATAAACAAGAACAGTATAGTATGTATCATTTGTTATCGGGAGTAGATTTACCTTTAGATACTGCAGAAAAATATATATAATTTTTTTCAATAGTAGAAAAAGAATACAACTTTTTAACGATGGTTTCTGAGGAATTATATATTCGAAATAAAGTCTATGAGCGTGTAGCGTTTAAAAACAATGCTTTCCTCATTTAACAGTAAGAACTGTAAATAATAATTTCTTACGGTCGGTTTTTAAAAAAATTTATAGAAAGTTTGAAGTTGAACTGCAAAGAAGTTTTAAAATTGATTGCTTTTAAAAAGTTTAATTTAGAATTGAAATATGCTTCTAATTGGTGTTCTCTTAATAAGAAAGCGGTAGATATACTACTAGAAGAAAAGAAATTGATTGCCAGCATTTTTTTAAGAATACCAAAGTAAATGACGAATTATTTATTCCTACAATTTTACAGAAAGATCAGTTATTGAATACAGTGTATTCTGATAGAACCTACAAAATGATAAGCCTCACTGATTTTTCAAGGGAATCTTCGTTATATAAATTGGTGGGGTGGAAGCCCACATACTTGGACAAGTTCTTCGCACGATATTGAACAATTAAAGTATGGAAAAACTAGGGCATCTTTTTTTCGAGAAAGTTTGATTTAGAAAAAGTATCCAGAAATGATAGAATTATTAGAAAAAGATTATTCATATGCAAGTTGAGGAGCTTTTAATATGGAATGGAAGTCTAAAAATTTCAATTATAGTACCAATTTATAATGTTGAAAAATTATTTAAGAGAATGTTTGGAAAGTGTAAAAAAATCAAACGTTTACTAATTTTTGAATGTATTATGATAAATGATGGTTCAACAGATTCTTCTAAAGAAATTGCTGAACAATATTTAGAGGATGAACGTTTTTACTTAATCAATCAAAATAATTCAGGACAAAGTGTGGCAAGAAATAGAGCTATAAAATTAGCTAAAGGAGATTTTATTTGTTTTGTTGACAGTGATGATATTATTCATTCTCGATTATTAGAAGTTTTAGTAACCTATATTCAAGAGGATGTAGATATAGTAGAAGCTGATTTTACAGATAATCTAGATGTTTTTAGAGAAGAAAAGTGTTCTAATGTTCAAATTTCTTTCGAAGGATATGGAGAGGAAGTTTTAAAAGCTTGTATTGATACTTGGGCTATTACGCATCAGCCTGTAGCAAAAACTCATTCGAAAAATCATTGATTGAAAATGTGTTGTTTCCAGAAAATTTAATTTACGAAGATTTATATACTGGGATAGCTTTATTTAAGAAAGTCCGTAAAGCTGTAAAATTAGATTTCTATGGATATTATTATCGACCAAATCCATTGGGGACGATGAAGGGGAGCACGGTAGAAAAAGCAATTGGATATATTTCCAGTATGTGAATTATTAGAGAACTATTATTCGGATAAAGAAGAAGATATGTATTACATTCATACAGTAATTTTTCATCATATTGCACAAAGGTATATGGCAATAAAAAAACAAACCAATAAATATGATGAGCAGTTTAATCATTGGTTGAATAAGTACTCAAAAAGCTGCTTATCCTAATGATCATTATTTAAAAAAACCTATAAATTATATCCTTCAAAAATTTTTTTCTATATTAAAAGGTTTGGAACAATTTTATAAAAAAATCCTGAGAAAGGTAAATAAGAAATTAATACAATGGAAAAAAAATAGCAATAATAGTACCAATTTACAATGTTGAAAAATTATCTAAAGGGAATGTTTGGATAGCATACGGAATCAAACATATAAAAAAATTTTTATTTGTATTATGATTAATGATGGATCAACGGATTCTTCAAAAAAAATTGCTGAAACTTATCTAGTAGATGAGCGTTTTGTGTTAATAAATCAAGAGAATCAAGGATTAAGTGGTGCTAGAAATCGAGGAATCGAATTTTTTTATTAAAAAAAATACAGAAAAAGAATATTCAATTGATTTTTGTATCTTTTGTTGATAGTGATGATGTTGTGTCGTCAAATTTTTTTAGAAGAATTGATTAAGCATATTGATAATGATATAGATATAATTGAAGCAAATATAACTGATATTATCGAGAATTCACAACCGGTTTTTTTGAGTTCAAATGTAGATGAATTTATCTTAGAAGCTACTGAGGATAAATTAATGAATATACTAAACCATGGAATAAGAGTTTCTATTTTTTTCCAAGGTTAATCCGTTTAAGATTACTATCACTAAACTTTTTTTCCAAAGGGCAAAATTTATGAAGATTTAGCAGTGATGCCAGAATTAATTTCCTTATCAAAAAAATGGAAAAAAAATTCCGAATGAACTTTATGGATATCGTATTCGTCAGAACTCGATTACAACAGAAAAATTTTTCTAAGAAAAAAATTAGTGATATTTTCAATACTAAAACATTTTTAAAAAAATATTATAAAAATCATTCTAAAGAAATAAGAGTTTTGGTAGAAAAAAATTTGTATAGATCACTTAAGATGGCATAAAACTACTTCAATTCCGAAATGGCATTTTGTGAAAATAAAATTCAAATACCATATCTTAAAAAAAGTAGAGTAAAGTTAAAATTAGGTTTACTGTAGAATGTAATAGCTAAATTTTATTGCTTTATAGAGGTGATATAGAAGGAGAATTCTAAAAAAAATATGAAAGTAATAAAAAAATTATCTTTACAATTTATCAAATCGGATTTTGATGATAATCTTACCACTTATTACAACACCATATGTAACGAGGATATTTAATAGCTCGGATTTAGGAAGCTATGGTTATTACAATTCAATTGTTTCTTATTTTTGCTTTTAGCTGCTACGCTTGGGATAGGAAATTATGCAGTAAAGGAAATATCTTCTAATTCAAAAAAAACGCTCTAAAGTATTCTGGGAAATATATAGTATTCAATTAATTTCTTCATTTACTGCACTTGGTTTATATATTCTACTATGTTTCATAAATAATTCTCTTCAAAAATATTATTTCCTATATATTGGTAATCAGCTTGCTATCAAGGGTCATTGATATTTCTTGGCTTTTTTTCAAGGAGTTGAAGATTTCCGTTCACTTACATATAGGAGTGTGACTGTTAAATTAATTGGGGTAGCTTCTATTTTCTTATTGATTAAAGATGAATCGGATTTAAATCTATATATTTTCTTAATTGTTTTTTATGAATTATTGGGACAAGTAGTAATGTGGATTCCAGCAAAAAAATGGTTACATAAACCTGAATTTTCAGCAAATGCTATTTTTGAAACATCTTAAGCCAGTATTGACTTTATTTATACCTCAAGTAGCAATGTCTTTATATGTTTTGTTAGACCGTACATTACTGGGAGCACTTGTTTCTACAAGAGATGTTGGTGTTTTTGAACAAGCGGACAAAATAATAAATCTATTATTGGTAGCTATTACAACACTTGGTGGTGCAGTTTTACCTCATATTTCAAATTTGATTTCACAGGGACAAAAATCCAAGATAAACCAATGTTATGAATTTTCATTTTTATTATATAATATTTTGATTTTCCCAATTATAGCCGGAGTGTTAATTACAAATGATGATTTTGTTACTTTTTTTCTCGGCAAAGATTTTCAAGAAGTGCGCTATGCAATAGCTATCATGATTTTTAGAATGTTTTTTATTGGCTGGACTAATATCATGGGAATTCAAATTTTAATTCCTCATAACAAAAATAGAGAATTCATGCTGTCAACAACAATTCCAGCTTTTGTAAGTATTATTTGTAATTTGGTTCTGGTGCCTTACTTTGGTTATATTGGTGCAGCCATCGTATCAGTTATAACTGAAGCAATTGTGTGGGGAATTCAATTGTATTATACAAGAACATATCTGAAGGAAGTTCCGATTCTTAGAAATATGTTTAAGATTATTTTAGCATCTGTGATGATGTATGCTTTACTGTATATGCTGAAACCTGTGTTAATATTTACTCCCGCTCTAAATGTTTTAGTATATGCAATCATCGGCGGGATAATATATTTAACCATTATTTTATCACTTAAAGTTATCAATCTTGCAGAATTAAGACAACAGTTTGTTAAAAAATAAAGGAGCATAAAATGTACGATTATCTTGTTGTTGGTGCTGGTTTGTCTGGAGCAATTTTTGCTTATGAAGCAACCAAGCGTGGAAAAAAAGTAAAAGTTATTGATAAACGTGACCACATTGGTGGGAATATCTATTGTGAGAATGTAGAAGGTGTTAATGTTCATAAATATGGTGCACATATCTTCCATACTTCTAATAAAAAAGTCTGGGATTATGTGAATCAATTTGCTGAATTTAACAACTACATCAACTCGCCTGTAGCAAATTACAAGGGTAGCCTTTATAATCTGCCTTTCAATATGAATACTTTCTATGCTATGTGGGGGACAAAAACTCCTCAAGAGGTCAAAGATAAGATTGCTGAGCAGACAGCTGATATGAAGGATGTTGAGCCGAAAAATCTGGAAGAACAGGCTATTAAGTTGATTGGTCCAGATGTCTATGAAAAATTAATCAAGGGTTATACTGAAAAGCAGTGGGGACGCTCAGCAACGGAACTTCCTCCATTTATCATTAAACGTCTTCCAGTTCGTTTAACATTTGATAATAACTATTTTAACGACCGTTACCAAGGAATTCCTATTGGCGGTTACAATGTCATCATCGAAAATATGCTGAAGGATGTGGAAGTAGAACTTGAAGTTGATTTTTTTGCCAATCGTCAAGAATTAGAAGCTTCTGCTGAAAAGGTTGTCTTTACAGGCATGATTGACCAATACTTCGATTACAAACATGGTGAATTAGAATACCGTAGCCTTCGTTTTGAGCATGAAGTTCTTGATGAAGAGAACTATCAAGGAAATGCAGTTGTAAACTATACAGAACGAGAAATTCCTTATACTCGCATTATTGAGCATAAACACTTTGAGTATGGTACGCAAGCTAAAACGGTCATTACTCGTGAATACCCAGCTGATTGGAAACGCGGAGATGAACCTTATTATCCAATCAATGATGAGAGAAACAATGCTATGTTTGCTAAATATCAAGAAGAAGCAGCACAGAATGATAAGGTGATTTTCTGCGGACGTTTGGCCGATTATAAATACTACGACATGCATGTGGTCATTGAACATGCCTTAGAAGTCGTATTAAGTGAGTTAGGAAAGTAGTCAATTACATTAAGGTCAAGTTTAATGACCTTATATCTTTTCTATAAAGAAAAACTACAATTAGAAGAGCGAGATTTAATGTGAAAAAGATAAAAGAATATGATATTTTTAAAAAAATTATGGCTATTATTTTTAGTTGTGTTAAGTCATAGTGCGTATTATAAAATATCGAGCAATTATGGTGGAATGGATTATCAACAATATTTAAATAGTCATTCAGCATTTACTCTATATAAGATACTTGGTAAATTTATGGAAATTATCTATTATTTTTCATATGCCATTATTTATGGCTATATCGGGTGTATTTTTCTCTATTCAAATAAAAAAAGATCGATGGAATAAGATTGAGAAATTATTAACTAGTAAGTTTAAAAGATTAATGCTGCCATTTTTTTGTTTTTTTACTTTATTATATAGTTTGCCATTAAAAATATATATCAAACTACTACAATGGTGTTTCATTTTGGAGAGCTATAACTGGTCAATTCTTTTTTTATTAGGAAACTCTCACTTATGGTATTTGTATGCATTATTTATTATCTTTATAATTAGTTTTTTTATTGTTTAAGGAGAGATACTTCTATATTTGTATACTTGTCCTTATATATTTTTACATGTACTAAGTTTCTTGATTCATATAACGTTAGTAAGTGCACCATTGCAGTTTCTTTTTTTGGTTTTCCATGGGATTTTTTTGTTCGAATCTAAAAGAAGGAAGTATAATATTTTTTTGGAAAATCACAAATGGATTAGCCTTTTTATTCTTTATGTTATTTATATTTTTTGGTAGTTTTAAATTTTTCTATTTAAAAAGCGATTTTTAAAGTATTGAGTCGATTTTTTTGTTGACCTATTAGCTATTTTAGGATCACTTATTTGTTACAATATTTCGTACTTTTTTTAAGTAATAAAACTAAAATTTTAGATAGTAAACTACTTAATCTCATTTTGATTAATGGTTTAGGGATATATTTTTTTCTGATACTTTTAAACTATTTTTATATTAAGTATTTCTTATTTTTGTAAGTGATAGATTTATGTTTACTTCATTTGGTATAATTATTATATTTTTTTAATTAGATTTTTCACTTTATTTTTTTGGGATTAGTCTTTACATTGCTATTTAAAAAAAGTATTTCCAAAAATATTCTTGGTTAGTTAACTAGAAAATACAATATCAGTGATTATGCACTATAAGCTATCCTGTAATTCTTACAGTTAAATATTTTTATCCTATATACTGAGGAGACAAATAAAAATAACTTATAGTATTTTTGTACCTTATCTAGTTTAATTGCAATATAAAAGAAAATATCCAGGAAGTGGTATAGTACTCTCTCATTGTTTAACTTCGCTAAATATATAGGTTAATTCCTTGACTATTGTAAGCGCGTCATAACAAAGTATCTATCATTCATGGAAGACCTCCTGTATACTATTAGTAAAGTAAAACTATTGGAGGATATTTAATGCCACAACCTATTGTTCCTGTAGAGATTCCACAATCTCGTCGTTTTGATTCTAAAAAGAGAAATGATATTCTGCTTAAAATTCGTATTGGCAAGCTTGAAGTAAGTTTTTTTCAATCTCTCAATCTCGAAATGATAGAACAGCTTTTGGATAAGGTGTTGCTCTATGACAATTCATCTATCTAGCCTAGGGCAGGTCTATCTCGTATGTGGGAAAACGGATATGAGACAAGGAATCGACTCACTGGCTTATCTCATTAAAACCCACTTTGAATTGGATCCTTTCTCAGGTCAAGTCTTTCTCTTTTGTGGTGGACGTAAAGACCGCTTTAAAGCTCTTTACTGGGATGGTCAAGGATTTTGGCTGCTTTATAAACGCTTTGAGAACGGTAAGTTGACTTGGCCAAGTACAGAAAGGGATGTCAAAGCTCTCACACCTGAACAAGTAGACTGGCTGATGAAGGGCTTTTCTATCACTCCAAAAATAAATTCATCAGAAAGTCGTGATTTCTATTGAAATGAGGACTTTCTTTTTAGTATAATAAAGTTAGAAAATAAGGAGGGGAAGACGATGAAAGACTTATTAAAAATCATTCAACAACAGAGTGCTACAATTGATAGTCTCACCAATGAACTTGCCCTTCTGCGTGAACAAGTGGCTTATCTAACGCAAAAGCTCTATGGCAAATCCTCTGAGAAAAGTGTTTGTCCATCTGGACAAGTCAGCCTTTTTGAGGAGGAAGTTTCATCTGATGAAGATGGGGATGTTCCCAGTTGAAAGAGAAGAAATCACCTACAAACGTAAGAAAGCTAAAGGGAAACGTCAAGCTCTTCTTGCCCAATTTGATTCAGAAGAACTCCATCATCGCTTAGAGGACTGCATTTGCCCTGACTGTCAGGGAGAGCTAAAAGAGATTGGAGCGAGTCTTCAAGGACAAGAATTGGTCTTTATTCCTGCGCAATTAAAACGCATAGATCATATCCAACACTCTTACAAATGCCAAGCATGCAGTGAGAAAAATCCGAATGATAAAATTGTGAAAGCTCCTATTCCTAAAGCCCCTTTGGCGCATAGCCTTGGCTCAGCTTCTATTATCGCTCACACCATCCATCAGAAGTTTAATCTGAAGGTACCCAATTATCGCCAAGAAGAAGATTGGGCTAGGATGGGTTTACCAATCACACGTAAGGAAATCTCTAATTGGCATATCAAGGCGAGTCAATACTATTTGGAGCCCCTCTATAACCTCTTGCGAGAGAGACTATTGACTCAGCCCGTACTTCATGCGGATGAAACTTCTTATAGAGTGCTAGAGAGTGATAGCCATCTGACCTACTATTGGACTTTTTTGTCTGGGAAAGCTGAGAAGCAAGGGATCACGCTTTACCACCATGATCAGCGTCGGAGTGGTTTAGTAGTGCAAGAATTCCTAGGAGACTATTCTGGATATGTGCATTGTGATATGTTGCGGCAGTAACTTAGGACTTTAGTCCTCTAGTTCTGCCTATGCGATAGCAGTCCAAGGTTTAGGAGCAAGGCGACGCTAAGCTTGGTAAACTGCGAACCGCTAGAAGCTTATCGTCAACTGGAAGAAGCTGAACTTGTTGGATGTTGGGCGCATGTGAGAAGGAAGTTTTTTGAATCCACCCCCAAGCAAGCAGATAACTCATCCTTAGGAGCTAAAGGTTTAGCTTATTGTGACCAGTTATTTGCCTTGGAAAGAGACTGGGAGGTTTTGCCAGCTGATGAACGACTACAGAAACGTCAAGAAGAGCTCCACCCCCTAATGGAAGACTTCTTTGCTTGGTGTCGGCGTCAGTCAGTTTTACCTGGTTCAAAACTAGGGAGGGCAATTGAATACAGTCTCAAGTATGAAGAAACCTTTAAGGCCATTTTTGAAAGACGGGCATCTGGTCCTTTCCAATAATCTAGCTGAACGCGCCATTAAATCATTGGTTATGGGACGTAAAAAAATTGGTTGTTTTTCTCAAAGTTTTTGAAGGAGCTAAAGCAACAGCTATTATTATGAGTTTGTTGGAAACAGCTAAACGTCATCAACTAAATAGTGAAAAATATCTATCCTATCTTCTAGAATGTCTTCCAAACGAGGAAACTCTCGTTAACAAAGAGGTTTTAGAGGCTTATTTACCATGGATTAAAGTTGTACAAGAAAAGTGCAAATAAGAAATCTCCAGATTAGGAACTGTCAATGAGTTCTCTAGTCTGGAGATTTTTCAATATACTTCGTTATTGGACGGTTACAAATTATATTGACAGAATATGAAAAAGAGTCTATAATGGATAGAAAAACGAAGGAGAAGACTATGAAAACAAGAAAAGTATTGGCTCTTGCGGGAGTGACTTTATTAGCAGCGGGTGTTTTAGCTGCTTGTTCTGGGGGCTCAGGCGCTAAAGGTGAGCAGACCTTTTGCATTTACCTACGAGACAGACCCAGATAATCTCAACTACTTAACAACCAGCAAGGCAGCTACTTCAAACATTACTAGTAACGTGATTGATGGATTGCTTGAAAATGACCGTTATGGGAATCTTGTTCCCTCTATGGCAGAGGACTGGTCAGTTTCTAAAGATGGTTTGACCTACACTTATAAGATTCGTCAGGATGCCAAGTGGTACACATCTGAAGGTGAAGAATATGCTCCTGTTAAGGCTCAGGATTTTGTGACAGGTCTTAAATATGCAACAGATAAGAAATCGCAAGCCCTTTACTTGGTACAAGATTCAATCAAAGGTCTAGATGCCTATGCAAAAGGTGAGACCACAGACTTTGTTCAAGTCGGGATTAAAGCCCTTGACGATCAAACGGTCCAATACACCTTGAACAAACCTGAAACTTTTTGGAATTCTAAAACAACTATGGGTGTACTTGCGCCAGTCAATGAAGAATTTTTGAACTCAAAAGGGGATGATTTTGCCAAAGCTACGGATCCAAGCAGTATCTTGTATAATGGTCCTTATTTGTTAAAATCTCTTGTGGCTAAATCTTCCGTTGAATTTGCGAAAAATCCTAACTACTGGGATAAGGATAATGTTCATGTTGACAAGATTAAATTGTCATTCTGGGATGGTCAAGATACCAGCAAACCAGCAGAAAACTTTAAGGATGGAAGCTTTACAGCAGCTCGTCTCTATCCAACAAGTGCAAGTTTCGCAGAGCTTGAGAAGAGTATGAAAGACAATATTGTCTATACTCAACAAGACTCGACTACGTATCTAGTGGGAACAAATATTGATCGTCAGTCCTATAAATATACTTCTAAGACTAGCGACGAACAAAAGACATCTACTAAAAAGGCTCTCTTAAACAAGGATTTCCGTCAGGCTATTGCCTTTGGTTTTGATCGTACAGCATATGCTTCACAAGTGAACGGTGCCAGTGGTGCAAGCAAAATCTTGCGTAATCTCTTTGTGCCACCAACATTTGTTCAAGCAGATGGGAAAAACTTTGGCAATATGGTCAAAGAAAAATTAGTAACCTATGGGGAAGAATGGAAGGATGTTAATCTGGCTGATGCACAAGATGGTCTCTACAATCCAGAAAAAGCCAAGGCCGAATTTGCCAAGGCTAAGTCAGCTTTACAGGCAGAAGGCGTGACCTTCCCAATTCATTTGGATATGCCAGTTGACCAGACAGCAACTACAAAAGTTCAACGTGTTCAATCTTTCAAACAATCGGTTGAAGAAACCTTGGGTACAGATAATGTCGTAATTGATATTCAACAACTACAAAAAGATGAAGTCTTGAATATTACCTACTTTGCTGAAACAGCAGCTGGGGAAGATTGGGATATTTCAGATAATGTTGGTTGGTCTCCAGACTTTGCGGATCCATCAACTTATCTCGATATTATCAAACCATCAGTTGGTGAAAACACTAAAACCTACCTTGGCTTCGATTCTGGTACAGATAATGCTGCAGCTAAAACTGTAGGTCTAAACGACTATGAGAAATTAGTAACTGAAGCTGGAAATGAGACAACAGATGTAGCAAAACGATATGATAAATATGCTACAGCCCAAGCTTGGTTGACAGATAGTGCCTTGATTATCCCAACAACAACACTTACTGGTCGCCCAATCTTGTCTAAGATGGTACCATTTACGATGCCGTTTGCCTTCTCTGGTAACAAGGGGACAAGTGATCCACTCCTATACAAATACTTGGAACTTCAAGATAAGGCAGTCACTGTAGATGAATACCAAAAAGCTCAAGATAAATGGATGAAAGAAAAAGAAGAATCCAATAAAAAAGCGCAAGAAGAACTTGCCAAACATGTGAAATAGAGGAAAAGGAGTTGGTTTGTAGCCGACTCCTTTATATTCTTCGAAAATCTCTTCAAACCACGTCAGCTCTATCTGATGACTTCAAATCCGTACTTAGAGTTGCTTGTGGCTAACTTTCCTAGTTAGCTCTTTGATTTTTATTGAGTATTAGCTATCTTGTAGTAAAAAAATCCTGAGAACTTCTAACTCTCAGGATTTTTCGTGTTTACTGTTGTGGTTGTTGAAATTGAGGGGCCTGTGGTTGCTGTTGGATTTGTTGGCCAGGTTGTCCTTGATTAGGATTCGTTGGCGTAGGATTATTTGCTGATTGGCCAGGAGTAGGTGTGACTTGGGTGGTTGAACTTTCAGTTGTCGTAGAAGGACTCTCTACTTCTGATTGTGTTTGTTGTGTATCAGGAGTACTCCATGTATTTCTTGCTCCGTTTAGGAATACGAACTGCCCATTTCTATATAGTCCCTCAGGCATTGTCCAATCTCCAGGATGGTTATTTTGAGTAAGGTAGCTCATCATGCTACGATAAACTCTAGCAGCAACTGTGAGACCATCACCTACAATAGGAGTGAGACGGTTGCTATAACCTGTCCAAACGGCCATTGAATACTTACGAGTATAACCGACAAACAGTTCATCTGGTGCTACAAGTTGATTCGACTTGATATGATTTTCGATTTCTTCATCTGTATAGTTAGAAGTACCTGTTTTACCTGCTTGAGGAATTCCAGGCAGATAGGCGTTGTAACCTGTTCCAGATGTCAAGACTGTTTTCATCATTTCTGTCATCATGTAGGCAGTAGACTCTTTCATAGCTCTTGTACCAGCGTCAGAAAATTCTTTTTCACTACCATCACTAAAGACGATTTTATTGATGTACATTGGTTTGTGGTAAATACCGCCATTTGCGAATGCAGCGTAGGCTGCAGCCATTTTTTCACTGCTTGCCCCGTATTGTTTACTAGATTCAGTTGTATTACTTGAAATAGCATTTGAATAGTGTATTACAGGATAGTCGATTCCTAAACCATTTAGGAAGTTTTTAGCTCTATCTAAACCAACCTTATTTAGTGTTTCAACGGCAGGTACGTTACGAGATTGTTGAAGGGCATATTGCAGAGTAATATTACCAAAATATGCTCGATCCCAGTTGTAAACAGGAGTACTTGTACCAGGATAGTTATAAGGAATATCGTGGACAGTAGTTGCAGTTGAATCATATACACCGTATTCTAAGGCTGGGGCATAATCAGTGATTGGTTTCATGGTTGATCCCCAGTCACGGTTGGTTTCCACAGCTTGGTTGGTACCAAATGAAACGTTACTTGCTTGGTGACGTGCTCCAAGTTGAGCGATGACTTTACCATTGGAAGTATCTACGATAGTTGAGGCTACTTGAAGGTCATCATCTGGATAAGAGACATACTCATCTGTATTGTAAATATCCCAAAGTCGTTGTTGAATTCCCTTGTCTACATTTGTGTAGACTTCCATCCCAGTAGTAAGAAGATTATATCCAGTTTCGTGCTCTACTTGTTCAATAACCTCTTTTAGATAGTTATCCATATATGCTGGATAAGTAGCAGCCGACTTAAGACTTTGTAAACCATCAGTGATAGGTGTGTTGACGGCTTTTTCATATTGCTCAGCACTAATGTAATCTTGCCCTCTCATTTCTGAAAGAACTAAATTACGACGGTCTAGTGCTGCTTCCGGATGAGAGTAAGGATCGTATTGGTTAGGTGCCTGAGGCATACCTGCTAGCAAAGCTAATTGAGGTAAAGATAAATCCTTTAGATCTTTTCCATAGTAATTTTGGGCTGCTGTCTGCATTCCATAATTACCATTTGACATATAGACCTTATTGATGTAGTAGGTAAGAATTTCCTGTTTGGTAGCTTTTTGTTCCAATTGGATAGCTAGCCAAGCCTCTTGTGCTTTTCGGGAGATGTTTTGATCCGAAGTTGATGTTGAGAAATAGGTCAACTTAATCAACTGCTGGGTTAGGGTTGATCCCCCCTGTAAAGAATTACTTTGTAAGTTACGTAAGAATGCCCCCATAATCCGAATCGTATCGATCCCTCTGTGGTCAAAGAAGCGATGGTCTTCGATAGACACGATAGCTTTGACTAAATCAGTAGGAATTTCGTTAGCTTGAGCGTTTACTCGGCGTTCAGAGCCCAGATCGGCAATGAGTTCGTTATTATTGTCATAAATCTTGCTAGAAGTTGTTGCAACTAATTTACTATCTGATAGGGCTGGAGCTTTGCTCACAAATAGAGGAAAACACCCCCGCCCAATAGAAATAATGCGATAAAGAGAGTTAGGAAAAAGATTCCAATATACTTTAATATTCGCATAAGAATGTATTTATTCATCTTGTTTACCACCTAGTAAATGTTCTTTGATAACATCGAGATAGGGAATTTGTGGGAATACCCCTAGTTTTATCTGGTAACCGTATTCTCGTATGTATCCAAGTGGCATTGATTTTTGTCCCTTATCTTGATGATAGAAGCGAATCAAATCGAATGCCGGCAATAAGTAGGTTTCTTGCTGAGAAGAAAAGTGAAGAAGGACAAAGCAGATTCCTTGTTGGGCAAGGACTTGTTCCATATGCTGAATCTGATGTGGATGGAAATTTTTCATCGGAATCGCACGTTTTTGTTTTGTTTCCTTAGCTTCAAAGTCGATGTAATATCCATTATAAACGCCAGAATAGTCTGTCGTTGAAGCTTGTCGAAAATAGGCTTCAACAATCTTGGCACGACTCCGTTGTGGATAGTCCACTCGTACGATTTGAATAGGGGTTGGTTTCTTATGTATAACAGCTAAGCCCTGAGACAAATAGTAGTCGTTGGTAGCATTGATCATCTTTTCAAAAGACATTCCTCGATTTGCGAAATTTTTGGGTTGAGAAAGAGATGTTTGTCTTTTTTGTGATGAAATTTTATGAGGATAGTTGACCATAATTCTCCTTATTGGTACAATAACATCACTCTATTATATCATAAATTTGCACAGGAAGGGTTAAAAATGACTACAGCTTTGGTTTTAGGCTATTCTGCTTTTGATTTGGGTTTGTTTTCTGACAAGGATCCTCGTCTTAAATTGATTAAAAAAGCGATACGTAAAGATTTAGAAGCTATGGCAGCAGATGGGGTGACTTGGCTTGTATTTACAGGGACTTTGGGCTTTGAATATTGGGTTTTAGAGGTTGCTCAGGAAATGAAGACAGAGTACGGTTTCCAGTTGGCCACCATTTTTGCTTTTGAAACCCATGGGGAAAATTGGAATGAAGGCAATCAGATGAAACTGAGTCGCTTTAAGCAGGTAGACTTTGTCAAATATGCCTATCCTCGTTATGAACACAAGGGGCAGTTAAGAGACTACCAGCAGTTTTTACTGGAAAACACGAACAGTTCCTATCTTTTTTATGATGAAGAAAATGAAACGAAACTAGCTTATTTTTACCAAAAGATGAAAAATCAAGAGGACTATTTTATAAAGAGATTAACATTTGATCAGTTAAATGAACTTGCTGAAAATTTTTCCGAAAATTGAAGCTTTGACCTTGATTTTTGTTTGGCTTTTTTTATATATAATAATACTAGCAAGCAAGAATGGAGAGAGACATGGCAAGTATTATTTTTTCAGCGAAAGATATTTTTGAACAAGAGTTTGGGCGTGAAGTCCGTGGGTATAGCAAGGTAGAAGTTGATGAGTTTTTAGACGATGTCATTAAGGATTATGAAACCTATGCTGCCTTGGTCAAGTCACTTCGTCAGGAAATTGCGGATTTGAAGGAAGAATTAGCTCGTAAACCGAAACCTTCACCAGTTCAAGCAGAGCCTATGGAAGCGGCAACTACAAGTTCTATGACGAATTTTGATATTTTGAAACGCCTGAATAGATTGGAAAAAGAAGTTTTTGGTAAACAAATTTTAGATAACTCGGATTTCTAAGTAGTTATTTGAGATGTGCAATTTTTGGATAATCGCGTGAGGAGAGTTGCTTCTCATGAGGAAAGTCCATGCTAGCACAGGCTGTGATGCCTGTAGTGTTTGTGCTAGGCGAAACCATAAGCCTAGGGACGAGAAATCGTTACGGCAGTTGAAATGGCTAAGTCCTTGGATAGGCCAGAGTAGGCTTGAAAGTGCCACAGTGACGGAGTCTTTCTGGAAACGGAGAGAGAGTGGAACGCGGTAAACCCCTCAAGCTAGCAACCCAAATTTTGGTCGGGGCATGGAGTACGCGGAAACGAACGTAGTATTCTGACTGCTATCAGCTAGAGCTGTTAGTGGTAGACAGATGATTATCGAAGGAAGTGGTCCTAGTCACTTCTGGAACAAAACATGGCTTATAGAAAATTGCATATAGGTTGGGGCTGAGAAATTTTCTCAACCTCATTTTTTAAAGTGGACATATAGAAAGGTCTTGCAAGACTGTAACATGAAAAAAGAATTTAATTTAATTGCAACTGTGGCAGCAGGTCTTGAAGCTGTTGTGGGACGAGAAGTGCGAGAGTTGGGCTACGATTGTCAGGTTGAAAATGGACGTGTTCGTTTTCAAGGAGACGTGAGAGCCATTATCGAAACCAACCTCTGGCTTCGGGCAGCAGACCGTATCAAGATTATCGTAGGAACGTTCCCAGCTAAGACTTTTGAAGAGCTGTTTCAGGGAGTTTTCGCTCTAGGTTGGGAAAATTATTTACCACTCGGAGCTCGGTTCCCGATTTCCAAGGCCAAATGTGTTAAATCTAAACTTCACAATGAGCCGAGTGTACAGGCTATTTCTAAGAAAGCTGTTGTCAAGAAATTGCAGAAACACTATGCTCGCCCAGAAGGTGTTCCTCTGATGGAGAATGGCCCAGAGTTTAAGATTGAGGTCTCTATTCTCAAAGATGTGGCAACTGTCATGATTGATACGACCGGGTCTAGCCTCTTTAAACGTGGTTATCGTATGGAAAAGGGTGGCGCTCCTATCAAGGAAAACATGGCGGCAGCTATTTTACAACTTTCTAACTGGTATCCAGACAAGCCTTTGATTGATCCAACCTGTGGTTCGGGTACTTTCTGTATCGAGGCGGTTATGATTGCTCGAAAGATGGCTCCAGGTCTACGTCGCTCTTTTGCATTTGAGGAGTGGAACTGGATTAGCGATCGCTTGATTCAAGAAGTGCGCACAGAGGCGGCTAAAAAAGTGGACCGTGAGCTGGAACTGGATATTATGGGCTGTGATATTGATGCTCGCATGGTGGAAATTGCTAAAGCTAATGCTCAGGCAGCTGGTGTTGCAGGAGACATTACTTTTAAGCAGATGCGCGTTCAGGATTTACGTTCTGATAAAATCAATGGCGTGATTATCTCAAATCCGCCTTATGGAGAACGTTTATCAGATGATGCAGGGGTGACCAAGCTTTATGCTGAGATGGGGCAAGTATTTACACCACTGAAAACTTGGAGTAAGTTTATCCTAACTAGTGATGAAGCATTTGAAAGTAAGTATGGTAGTCAGGCGGATAAGAAACGTAAGTTATACAACGGAACCTTGAAAGTGGATCTGTATCAATATTTTGGTCAGCGTGTTAAACGCCAAGAGTTAAAATAGAAAGGAATACCCATGAGTAAGAAAAGACGGAATCGTCATAAAAAAGAAGTCCAAGAACCGCGATTTGATTTTGATGAAGCAAAAGAGCTAACAGTTGGTCAAGCCATTCGTAAAAATGAAGAAGTGGAAGCAGGGGTCTTGCCTGAGGATTCCATTTTGGACAAGTATGTTAAACAACATAAAGATGAAATCGAAGCAGATAAGTTTGCGACTCGTCAATACAAAAAAGAGGAGTTAGTCGAAACTCAGAGTCTGGATGATTTAATTCAAGAGGTGCGTGAGGCTGTAGAGGAGTCAGAAGCTTCTTCGGAGGAAGTTCCATCTTCTGAAGACATCTTACCACCCTTGCCTCTGGACGATGAGGAGCAAGGCTTGGATTCTCTATTGCTAGAGGATGAAAATCCAATAGAAATGACTGAAGAAGTGGAAGAGGAGCAAAACCTTTCTCGTCTGGAACAAGAAGGCTCAGAAAAGAAAAGCAAAAAAGGATTTGTTTTAACCGCTTTGGCGTTTGTATCAGTGATTATCTGTGTCAGTGCTTATTATGTTTACCGTCAAGTGAATCGCTCAACACAGGAAATCCAAACTTCTCAATCATCGTCTAGCGAGCAGAATGTTCAGCCGATTTTAGAAGATTTCAATAGCCAATACGATGCCTTTTATACAGATAGCAATAAAACGGCTTTGAAGAATAGCCAGTTTGATAAACTGAGTCAACTCAAAACCTTGCTTGATAAGCTGGAAGGTAGTCGTGAACATACGCTTGCCAAATCGAAGTATGATAGTCTAGCAACGCAAATCAAGGCCATTCAAGATGTCAATGCTCAATTTGAAAAACAAGCTATTGTGGATGGTGTTTTGGATACCAATGCCAAAGTCAAATCGGATGCTAAATTTACGGATATTAAAACTGGAAATACGGAGCTTGATAAAGTGCTAGATAAGGCTATCAGTCTTGGTAAGAGTCAGCAAACAAGTGTTTCTAGCTCAAGTTCAAGTCAAACTAGCAGTTCAAACTCTAGTCAAACAAGTTCAAATACGATTAGTGAGACAAAACCAAGTAGTTCAAATGAGACTAGAAGTAGTCGCAGTGAAGTCAATATGGGTCTCTCGAGTGCAGGGGTTGCTGTTCAAAGAAGTGCTAGTCGTGTTGCCTATAATCAGTCTGCTATTGATGATAGTAACAACTCTGCCTGGGATTTTGCGGATGGTGTCTTAGAACAAATTTTAGCGACTTCACGTTCACGTGGATATATCACTGGTAACCAATATATCCTTGAACGTGTTAATATCGTTAATGGCAATGGTTATTACAACCTCTACAAGCCAGATGGAACCTATCTCTTTACCCTTAACTGTAAGACAGGATACTTTGTTGGAAATGGTTCTGGACATGCGGATGCCTTGGACTTCTAAGTAGCCGTTACAAAATTCTTTCTTTTCAAAAGTAAAAATGATAAAATAAAACAAATTAAATAAGAGGAGTGTCAAATGACAAAAGCTAACTTTGGTGTCGTAGGTATGGCCGTAATGGGTCGTAACCTTGCCCTTAATATTGAATCTCGTGGTTACACAGTTGCTATCTACAACCGTAGTAAAGAAAAAACTGAAGATGTAATTGCTTGCCATCCTAAAAAGAACTTTGTACCAAGCTATGACGTTGAAAGTTTTGTAAACTCAATCGAAAAACCTCGTCGTATCATGCTCATGGTTCAAGCTGGACCTGGTACAGATGCTACTATCCAAGCCCTTCTTCCACACCTTGACAAGGGTGATATCTTGATTGACGGCGGAAACACTTTCTACAAAGATACAATCCGTCGTAATGAAGAATTGGCAAACTCAGGCATTAACTTTATCGGTACTGGGGTTTCTGGTGGTGAAAGGTGCTCTTGAAGGTCCTTCTATCATGCCTGGTGGACAAAAAGAGGCCTACGAATTGGTTGCGGATGTTCTTGAAGAAATCTCAGCTAAAGCACCAGAAGATGGCAAACCATGTGTGACTTACATCGGTCCTGATGGAGCTGGTCACTATGTGAAAATGGTTCACAACGGTATCGAGTATGGTGATATGCAATTGATCGCAGAAAGCTATGACTTGATGCAACACTTGCTAGGTCTTTCAGCAGAAGATATGGCTGAAATCTTTACTGAGTGGAACAAGGGTGAATTAGACAGCTACTTGATTGAAATCACAGCTGATATCTTGAGCCGTAAAGACGACGAAGGTCAAGATGGACCAATCGTAGACTACATCCTTGATGCTGCAGGTAACAAGGGAACTGGTAAATGGACTAGCCAATCATCACTTGACCTTGGTGTGCCATTGTCACTCATCACAGAATCAGTATTTGCACGTTACATCTCTACTTACAAAGAAGAACGTGTACATGCTAGCAAGGTTCTTCCAAAACCAGCTGCCTTCAAATTTGAAGGAGACAAGGCTGAGTTGATTGAAAAGATTCGTCAAGCCCTTTACTTCTCAAAAATCATTTCATACGCACAAGGTTTTGCGCAATTGCGTGTAGCTTCTAAAGAAAACAACTGGAATTTGCCATTTGCAGACATCGCATCTATCTGGCGTGATGGCTGTATCATCCGTTCTCGTTTCTTGCAAAAGATTACAGATGCTTACAATCGTGATGCAGACCTTGCGAACCTTCTTTTGGATGAGTACTTCTTGGATGTTACTGCTAAGTACCAACAAGCAGTGCGTGATATCGTAGCTCTTGCTGTTCAAGCTGGTGTACCAGTACCAACATTCTCAGCAGCTATTACTTATTTTGATAGCTACCGTTCAGCTGACCTTCCAGCTAACTTGATCCAAGCGCAACGTGACTACTTTGGTGCCCACACTTACCAACGTAAAGACAAAGAAGGAACATTCCACTACTCTTGGTATGACGAAAAATAAGTAGGTCTGCCATGGGGAAACGGATTTTATTACTTGAGAAAGAACGAAATCTAGCTCATTTTTTAAGTTTGGAACTCCAAAAAGAGCAATACCGAGTTGATCAGGTTGAGGAGGGGCAAAAGGCCCTCTCCATGGCTCTTCAGACAGACTATGACTTGATTTTATTGAATGCTCGTCTGGGGGATATGACAGCCCAGGATTTTGCAGAGAAGCTGAGTCGGACTAAGCCAGCTTCAGTGATAATGGTCTTGGACCATCGCGAAGAATTGCAAGATCAGATTGAGACAATCCAACGCTTTGCCGTTTCTTACATCTATAAGCCAGTTATTATTGAGAATCTGGTAGCTCGTATTTCAGCGATTTTCCGAGGTCGGGACTTCATCGACCAACACTGTAGTCAGATGAAGGTTCCAACGTCTTACCGCAATCTGCGTATGGATGTAGAACATCATACCGTTTATCGTGGCGAGGAGATGATTGCTCTGACGCGCCGTGAGTATGACCTTTTGGCTACTCTTATGGGAAGCAAGAAAGTTCTGACTCGTGAGCAGTTGTTGGAAAGTGTCTGGAAGTATGAAAGTGCGACCGAAACAAATATCGTGGATGTCTATATCCGTTATCTACGTAGCAAGCTTGATGTAAAAGGTCAAAAAAGCTACATTAAAACCGTGCGTGGTGTCGGTTACACCATGCAAGAATAGAAAGGCAGTCACGGTCGTGTAACTGCTGTTTGAGCTCCATACTATCTGTAGCAGGAATTCCTGAATAACAGATAGTATGGGGCTTTTTTTGAAGAGGTAAAAATGCAGGCCCCTAGACGGCTTGTAAGGCTTCAAAGAGATGGTCAGAGAGAATGATTTCTTCTTGACCATAGTTTATACTCAATGAAAATGAAAGAGCAAACTAGGAAGCTAGCTGCAGGTTGCTCAAAACACTAGTTTTGAGGTTGCAGATCCAATCTGACGTGGTTTGAAGAGATTTTCGAAGAGTATTGGTATCTGATAAGCTTTACTTTCATAGTTCTCTACTTTTTGACACTCAAAAGGGATGAGTTAGCTGTAGGTGAAGTTAATATGATCTTTATAAGTATTTGAAAAAAATGGAATTTATCACAGTTTTTGAATAAAAAGGAGATTTTATTTTTTTATTCCAACATTATAATATGATGAATGATTTAAAACCTGAAATATTCTGAAAATAATGGAAAAAAATAAATAATAATTAATATGATTGACAAATCTGCTTATATAAATTATAATGTTGAATGTATGTGTATGTGTATGTGTATGTGTATGTGTATGTGTATGTGTATGTGTATGTGTATGTGTACTACATGCTATTTTTTAGAAATCAAAAGGAGAAAATGTAATGTATTTTAATCGTAAAAATGCAGAGCAAAAGAACTGGAGAATGATCAAAAAAGGGAAGCACTTCCTATTCGGTTGTTCTCTTGTTTTTGCGGTCGGAGCTAGCTTAGCTACTCAAGTGGTCCATGCAAACACAGCAGAAACTACTGTAGAAAGCAACTCGACTACTGGGAATGTTACCCCTACACCGAACGGAGATGGCAAGACTTATGAGGCACCTGCTGCTGTAGCAGAAATCAAGCCAGAAGTTACTACAACACCAGCTGTAGCGGCAAAATTAGGTGGAGAAACTGCAAAAGAAGTTAAAGCTTTAGATAAAACTAAACTTGAAAACTACATTGCAGAAATCGAAGCAAAATTAGCTAACGGAACATACGAAAACAAAACAGAAGAGAGTGTTGCGGTATTAAAAGCTGACTTAGAAGCTGCGAAAGCTACATTAGCAAACGCAACAACTCAAGACGAAATTACAAAAGCTTACAGCAAATTAGTAACTACAGCGAACACTAAATTAAAAAACAAACCTGTAGAGAAAAAAGAAACTCCAGCAGTAGATACTACTAACGGACAACCAACCGTAGGTAAAAAAGCAGAAAACACTGAGAAAAAATCAGAATCTAACTCAATCGAAAACACAGGATCTAATGATCCACGTAATCGTCAAGCGATTCCAACGGGAATTCAATTTAGGGCGGAAGTTGCCGTTTCGCAACCTACAGAGCAAAACAAGCCCCTAAATAATCACTATGAGACCCATATCCTTAATGATATTAATAGGAAGACAGATCCTAACGAAGCTAAGCGTATAGTTGGAAGGGTAACGGATTATAAGGTTAGATACCACAAAGATGAAACCGGTAAAATTACTTCATTAGATTGGCTTGTTTACTTCAATGACTATTTAGAAAATTTAGATAATACGTATGGTACTGACGGTGGAGAGCTTTACCGTAACTATATCCAGATTCCTAAAGAAGTGAATATGCCGGATACGATTACGCGTGCGCAGTATGCGAGTCCACGAAATCCTAAATTTGTCCCCGGTCAGAGATTTCCTCAACGTGAAAAACCGAATGGTCAGCCACTTAGCGCTACGACATCGTTTGACAATCCAGCGCCAGGCAGTGCTTCAGGGCTATCAAGAGTAGGTTATGATCGTTTTAATCTAGCTGATTGGCCTAGTTGGGGTAAAGGGCGTGCTATAGAAGATCTTGGTGATCAACTGCCTAGATATTTCAAGAGTGCAGCTTCAGATAGTTCTCCGACAACGCGAGATATACTAAGGGCGGCAGCTATAAATGAAAACCGATTGATTGTAGACCGTGCAACTACAGGTGGATCTAGTTATAATGGATATGTATGGAGCTTTACAACAACAGTTCCTAATGACACAACTAATGAACAACTGCAAAATATGAAGGTTATATTTGGGATGATGCGTAGTGCTACTGCGGGTGCCAACGGAGCCTTTATCAATGTTGCATCGAACCCTGTAAATATGTGGCAGTCTGATATTTACACACCAACAGCGAAAGATCAAACTGTAAAAGCTGGACAACAACCAACTGCAGAAAAATCAATTGGAAACTTTAACACTCTTCCACAAGGAACAACAGTTAAGTACAAGGATACAGTTGATACAAAAACTCCAGGTGAAAAACAAGCAGTAGCGGTTGTGACTTACCCAGACACATCTAAAAAAGAAGTTCCAGTAAAAGTAATTGTTGAAAAAGAAGCAGTAGCACCAGCTAAGCCAGTTACTCCACAACCAGAAGCACCCAAACCAAGCACGCCAGCGCCAGATGCAGCAACTAACAAACCAGCGGCAGGTGCAGCAACTAACAAACCAGCGGCAGGTGCAGCGACTAACAATCCAGCAGCAACACCAACAACTAGTGGTCCAGAAATTGTCAACGATTTGGCAGGTAAAGCAAGTACGCCAGCTGATGTGACAGTAAAAGCACCAGCAGGTTCAACTGTTAAGCTTTACAACACAGATGGTGTTGTGATCGGTGAAGCTGTAGCTAATGCTCAAGGTGTAGCAACTATTCACCCTACAAACAGTCTTCCAGCAGGAGAGATTACAGCGACTTCAACACCAGCAGGTGGTAAAGAGTCAGCTAAGAGTACACCGATTACAGTTACAGCATCACCGTTGACTGAAGAAGGAGTAAGTAAAAAAGGTGATTCTCATACGCAGCTTCTATTGTCTAAGCACCATGTAACAGTTTATCCTGGAGATAAGATTGATATTGACGTTTGGGCAGAGGCGTCACCTTCTCTTGAGGAATTCTCTGTTCCTCAAAATGCAGTTGCGGTCGCAGGAGTGGCACCGGAAGGTCACTTCTTCAGCAGTTCAGGTGGAGAGACCTATAAGAAAAAATATAATAAATACAAGGGTACAGTTGCTGATACACAAAAGGCAGGTAATGTAGATGTTGGATTTATTATTCGTAATAAAAATGGTACCCGAGTTACAGATGTCCTTAGAGTTACCGTTCTTGAGACTGCTAAGAAATATGAACCAGTTGCAGGTACAAAAGTAGATGTTGCAGATCCTAACAAGGTTTCTGAAGATGAAAAGAACAAGATCATCGACTCTGTTAAAACTGCGAACCCAAATCTTCCAGCAAATGCGACATACAGTGTAGATGAAAAGGGTAACCTTACCATCACTTATCCTGATGGATCAAAAGATAAGGTTGCAGCTGCATATCTCGTTAACCCAGCGAAAGACACAACAGCTCCAGACAAACCAGTTGTGAACACAGACCTTACAGGTAAAGCCGGCACTAAAACTCCAGTTGAAGTAACTGCAGAAAAAGGTTCAACCGTAGCCCTTTACGACAAAGACAACAACAAGATCGGTGAAGCAACTGCAGGAGCAAATGGAAAAGCAACGATTACTCCAAAAGTTGATATTCCAGCAGGTCCTGTAACAGCCAAAGCAACAGATGCGGCAGGTAACACATCAGTAGCAAGTGATCCTAAAGTAGCAACTCCTGCACGTGAAAACGTAGCTCCAACAGTAAGTATTCCATACTCAGATCCAAAACCAAGTCTAAAAGAAGTATATCTATATAACGGTGAAGAAGCAGATGTAGATATTACATTCAATGACGATTCAGGAAAAATTAAATCTGCAGCTTTAAAAAGAGGTGGAAACCAAGCTCTAAATAATATTGATGGGAACCCAGATAAACAAGATAATGAATTTGGATATACTGTAACAGCAATTAATTCTGAAACAGCGACACCTGCTAAAATTAAAGTAACAGGACAAGTTTCTGGTATAGCGGCAAATAAATTACCGAAAACTGAAACTGATTCATTAAAATTAGTAACAAGATTTGCGACAGCAACAGATACTGACGGAGCATTTATTGAAATAATGCAAACAGAAAAGAAGATCCAGTAACAAAAGAAGCTGTCGGTACGTATTTAACTGACCCAGGAGCAGTAACTTTCGTATTAAAAGCACAAACTAAAAAATATGATATTAAAACTCCAGCGTCGGCTGATAAAGTAACCGTATCAGATGCTAACAATGTTACTGATAAAGAGTTTGAAAAAATTAAAGAGAAAGTTAAAGTTGAATATTCTCAAAACAATCCAGATGCACGTTTAGCTGACAAAAAAGGTAAAGAAGTAGAAGATACTTCAAAAGTTGTTGATAAAGTAGAAAAAGAAGGAAACAAAGTTGTTGTAACCTATAAAGATGGTTCTAAAGATACAAAACCATTGTCAGAATTTGTAAACGTAGTTCCAACAGTAGAAGTACCATACTCAAATGCTGCTAAACGTCAGATCTACGTTTATACAGGTGAAAAGACTGATTTAACATTCACAGGTAAAGACGAAACTGAAGTTAAAGACTTATACCTACGTGGACCTGTAAATACTACATCGGATAATGCGGCAAGTTATGGATTAACAACAGGTAAAGTTGAAAATGGTGCGGTAACTGGCGAAGGAACAGTCTCTGCTGATAAGAGAACAGCTACTATCAAGATGACTGGTACTACAAACCTTAACGCTGGTCAGAAGTGGACAAGTTTCATTGAGGCTAAAGATAGCGATAATGCTAAATCAATGACAGGTGTAAACTATAATGTTGAAAATGATGATGACGCAGCACGTCAACAAAAACCAGGATATGTTCAATTCATCGTTAAATCTCAAACGGATAAGTACGATATCAAGACACCAACTGAAAAAGTTGCTGTAACAGATCCAGCAAACGTAACAGAAGCTGACTTAGCTAAAATCAAAGAAAAACTGCAACTTGAGTACAAGCAGGATAACGACGACGCGAATATCGCAAAAAATACTGCAGTTGATAAAAATGGTAAGATTAAATCGGTAGCAAAAGATAACGCTGGAAATCTTGTAGTAACATATACAGATGATTCTACAGATACAAAACCATTGTCAGAATTTGTAACTAAAAAACCAACAGATGCAGATAAGAACACACCAACAGCTAAACCACAAACTGTTAAAGTTGGTGACAAACCAAAAGCAGAAGATTCAATTGGAAATGTAAAAGATCTTCCTAAGGGTACAAAAGTAGCCTTCAAAGATCCAGTAGATACAGCAACACCAGGTGAAAAAGATGCGACAGTAGTTGTAACATACCCAGATGGATCTAAAGAAGAAGTTCCAGTTAAGGTAACGGTTAAAGATCCAAGTTCACCAGAAGATCCAACAACTAAGGATACAGACGGCGATGGTTTGACTGATAAGGAAGAAGCAGAGAAAGGCACAGACCCTACTAAAGCTGATACAGATGGCGATGGCGTCACTGATAAAGAAGAAGTAGAAAAAGGTACAGATCCAAAAAATCCTAACTCTAAACCAGAATCTCCAGCAACAGCAGATACAACAGCTCCAGCTAAACCAGAAGTTAAGACAGATCTAACAGGTAAAGCAGGAACTAAGGATCCAGTTGAAGTGACAGCAGAACCAGGATCTAAAGTTGAGTTGTTCGACAAAGATGGTAAGAAGATTGGTGAAGGCGTAGCAGGAAAAGATGGAAAAGCTACAATCACACCAACGAAAGAGCTTCCAGCAGGAGACGTAACAGCAAAAGCAACAGATCCAGCAGGCAATGTATCAGAACCAAGTGTTCCAGCAACCGCAACTAAGGATACAAAAGCTCCAGCTAAACCAGAAATCAAAACAGATCTAACAGATAAAGCAGGAACTAAGACACCAGTTGAAGTGACAGCAGAACCAGGATCTAAAGTTGAGTTGTTCGACAAAGACGGTCACAAGCTTGGTGAAGGCGTAGCGGACGAAAAAGGTAAAGCTACAATCACACCAACGAAAGAGCTTCCAGCAGGAGACGTAACAGCGAAAGCAACAGCTCCAGCAGGCAATGTATCAGAACCAAGTGCTCCAGCAACCGCAACTAAGGATACAACAGCTCCAGCTAAACCAGAAGTTAAGACAGATCTAACAGGTAAAGCAGGAACTAAGGATCCAGTTGAAGTGACAGCAGAACCAGGATCTAAAGTTGAGTTGTTCGACAAAGATGGTAAGAAGATTGGTGAAGGCGTAGCTGTAAAAGATGGAAAAGCTACAATCACACCAACGAAAGAGCTTCCAGCAGGAGACGTAACAGCAAAAGCAACAGATCCAGCAGGCAATGTATCAGAACCAAGTGTTCCAGCAACCGCAACTAAGGATACAAAAGCTCCAGCTAAACCAGAAATCAAAACAGATCTAACAGATAAAGCAGGAACTAAGACACCAGTTGAAGTGACAGCAGAACCAGGATCTAAAGTTGAGTTGTTCGACAAAGACGGTCACAAGCTTGGTGAAGGCGTAGCGGACGAAAAAGGTAAAGCTACAATCACACCAACGAAAGAGCTTCCAGCAGGAGACGTAACAGCGAAAGCAACAGATCCAGCAGGCAATGTATCAGAACCAAGTGCTCCAGCAACCGCAACTAAGGATACAACAGCTCCAGCTAAACCAGAAGTTAAGACAGATCTAACAGGTAAAGCAGGAACTAAGGATCCAGTTGAAGTGACAGCAGAACCAGGATCTAAAGTTGAGTTGTTCGACAAAGATGGTAAGAAGATTGGTGAAGGCGTAGCAGGAAAAGATGGAAAAGCTACAATCACACCAACGAAAGAGCTTCCAGCAGGAGACGTAACAGCAAAAGCAACAGATCCAGCAGGCAATGTATCAGAGCCAAGCACACCAGAAAAAGCAACAGCAGATACAAAAGCTCCAGCTAAACCAGAAATCAAAACAGATCTAACAGATAAAGCAGGAACTAAGACACCAGTTGAAGTAAGTGCAGAACCAGGATCTAAGGTTGAGTTGTTCGACAAAGACGGTAACAAGCTTGGTGAAGGCGTAGCAGACGAAAACGGTAAAGCTACCATCACACCAACGAAAGAGCTTCCAGCAGGAGACGTAACAGCGAAAGCAACAGATCCAGCAGGCAATGTATCAGAGCCAAGCACACCAGAAAAAGCAACAGCAGATACAAAAAGCTCCAGCTAAACCAGAAATCAAAAACAGATCTAACAGATAAAGCAGGAACTAAGACACCAGTTGAAGTAAGTGCAGAACCAGGATCTAAGGTTGAGTTGTTCGACAAAGACGGTAATAAGCTTGGTGAAGGCGTAGCGGACGAAAACGGAAAAGCTACCATCACACCAACGAAAGAGCTTCCAGCAGGAGACGTAACAGCGAAAGCAACAGATCCAGCAGGCAATGTATCAGAGCCAAGCACACCAGAAAAAAAGCAACAGCAGATACAAAAGCTCCAGCTAAACCAGAAATCAAAACAGATCTAACAGATAAAGCAGGAACTAAGACACCAGTTGAAGTGACAGCAGAACCAGGATCTAAAGTTGAGTTGTTCGACAAAGACGGTCACAAGCTTGGTGAAGGCGTAGCAGACGAAAAACGGTAAAGCTACCATCACACCAACGAAAGAGCTTCCAGCAGGAGACGTAACAGCGAAAGCAACAGATCCAGCAGGCAATGTATCAGAGCCAAGCACACCAGAAAAAAAGCAACAGCAGATACAAAAGCTCCAGCTAAACCAGAAATCAAAACAGATCTAACAGATAAAGCAGGAACTAAGACACCAGTTGAAGTAAGTGCAGAACCAGGATCTAAGGTTGAGTTGTTCGACAAAGACGGTCACAAGCTTGGTGAAGGCGTAGCAGACGAAAACGGTAAAGCTACCATCACACCAACGAAAGAGCTTCCAGCAGGAGACGTAACAGCGAAAGCAACAGATCCAGCAGGCAATGTATCAGAGCCAAGCACACCAGAAAAAGCAACAGCAGATACAAAAAGCTCCAGCTAAACCAGAAATCAAAACAGATCTAACAGATAAAGCAGGAACTAAGACACCAGTTGAAGTAAGTGCAGAACCAGGATCTAAGGTTGAGTTGTTCGACAAAGACGGTAACAAGCTTGGTGAAGGCGTAGCAGACGAAAACGGAAAAGCTACCATCACACCAACGAAAGAGCTTCCAGCAGGAGACGTAACAGCGAAAGCAACAGATCCAGCAGGCAATGTATCAGAGCCAAGCACACCAGAAAAAGCAACAGCAGATACAAAAGCTCCAGCTAAACCAGAAATCAAAACAGATCTAACAGATAAAGCAGGAACTAAGACACCAGTTGAAGTGACAGCAGAACCAGGATCTAAGGTTGAGTTGTTCGACAAAGACGGTCACAAGCTTGGTGAAGGCGTAGCAGGAAAAGATGGAAAAGCTACCATCACACCAACGAAAGAGCTTCCAGCAGGAGACGTAACAGCGAAAGCAACAGATCCAGCAGGCAATGTATCAGAGCCAAGCACACCAGAAAAAGCAACAGCAGATACAAAAGCTCCAGCTAAACCAGAAATCAAAACAGATCTAACAGATAAAGCAGGAACTAAGACACCAGTTGAAGTAAGTGCAGAACCAGGATCTAAGGTTGAGTTGTTCGACAAAGACGGTAACAAGCTTGGTGAAGGCGTAGCAGACGAAAACGGTAAAGCTACCATCACACCAACGAAAGAGCTTCCAGCAGGAGACGTAACAGCGAAAGCAACAGATCCAGCAGGCAATGTATCAGAGCCAAGCACACCAGAAAAAGCAACAGCAGATACAAAAGCTCCAGCTAAACCAGAAATCAAAACAGATCTAACAGATAAAGCAGGAACTAAGACACCAGTTGAAGTAAGTGCAGAACCAGGATCTAAGGTTGAGTTGTTCGACAAAGACGGTAACAAGCTTGGTGAAGGCGTAGCGGACGAAAACGGAAAAGCTACCATCACACCAACGAAAGAGCTTCCAGCAGGAGACGTAACAGCGAAAGCAACAGATCCAGCAGGCAATGTATCAGAGCCAAGCACACCAGAAAAAGCAACAGCAGATACAAAAGCTCCAGCTAAACCAGAAATCAAAACAGATCTAACAGATAAAGCAGGAACTAAGACACCAGTTGAAGTGACAGCAGAACCAGGATCTAAGGTTGAGTTGTTCGACAAAGACGGTCACAAGCTTGGTGAAGGCGTAGCAGACGAAAACGGTAAAGCTACCATCACACCAACGAAAGAGCTTCCAGCAGGAGACGTAACAGCGAAAGCAACAGATCCAGCAGGCAATGTATCAGAAGCAAGCACACCAGCTAAGGCTACACCATCTAAGCCAGTCATTAAGACAGACTTGACAGATAAAGCAGGAACTAAGACACCAGTTGAAGTAACAGCAGAACCAGGATCTAAAGTTGAGTTGTTCGACAAAGACGGTAACAAGCTTGGTGAAGGCGTAGCAGACGAAAAACGGTAAAGCTACCATCACACCAACGAAAGAGCTTCCAGCAGGAGACGTAACAGCGAAAGCAACAGATCCAGCAGGCAATGTATCAGAGCCAAGCACACCAGAAAAAGCAACAGCAGATACAAAAGCTCCAGCTAAACCAGAAATCAAAACAGATCTAACAGATAAAGCAGGAACTAAGACACCAGTTGAAGTGACAGCAGAACCAGGATCTAAGGTTGAGTTGTTCGACAAAGACGGTCACAAGCTTGGTGAAGGCGTAGCAGACGAAAACGGTAAAGCTACCATCACACCAACGAAAGAGCTTCCAGCAGGAGACGTAACAGCGAAAGCAACAGATCCAGCAGGCAATGTATCAGAGCCAAGCACACCAGAAAAAGCAACAGCAGATACAAAAGCTCCAGCTAAACCAGAAATCAAAACAGATCTAACAGATAAAGCAGGAACTAAGACACCAGTTGAAGTAAGTGCAGAACCAGGATCTAAGGTTGAGTTGTTCGACAAAGACGGTAACAAGCTTGGTGAAGGCGTAGCAGACGAAAACGGAAAAGCTACCATCACACCAACGAAAGAGCTTCCAGCAGGAGACGTAACAGCGAAAGCAACAGATCCAGCAGGCAATGTATCAGAGCCAAGCACACCAGAAAAAGCAACAGCAGATACAAAAGCTCCAGCTAAACCAGAAATCAAAACAGATCTAACAGATAAAGCAGGAACTAAGACACCAGTTGAAGTAAGTGCAGAACCAGGATCTAAGGTTGAGTTGTTCGACAAAGACGGTAACAAGCTTGGTGAAGGCGTAGCAGACGAAAACGGTAAAGCTACCATCACACCAACGAAAGAGCTTCCAGCAGGAGACGTAACAGCGAAAGCAACAGATCCAGCAGGCAATGTATCAGAAGCAAGCACACCAGCTAAGGCTACACCATCTAAGCCAGTCATTAAGACAGACTTGACAGATAAAGCAGGAACTAAGACACCAGTTGAAGTAACAGCAGAACCAGGATCTAAAGTTGAGTTGTTCGACAAAGATGGTAACAAGATTGGTGAAGGTACAGCTGATGAAAATGGTAAAGCTACAATTACTCCAACAGTAGATATTCCAGCAGGTGGCGTAACAGCGAAATCAACAGATAAAGCTGGCAACCAATCAGAAGCAAGTGAACCAAAAGTTGCAACACCAGAAATAACAATAGGTAAAGATGTAGTTAAACCAGCGGATAAGACAGTAGTAGCAAATCCAGATGCCCTAACTCCAGAAGAGAAGAAAGCCATCGAAGACAAAGTTAAAGCCGTGAATCCAGGTGCGACTGTAGTAGTAGACGATAAAGGAAACGCAACAGTGACAACACCATCAGGAAACACAGCCGTTATTCCAGCAGCAGACTTGACTAAGTTAGGAGAAGACGCAGCTAAACCAAATGCAGGAAACGATGTAGTTAAACCAGCAGATAAGACTGTAGTAGCGAACCCAGAAAAACTTACAGATGCTGAGAAGAAAGCCATCGAAGATAAAGTTAAAGCTGTGAATCCAGGTGCGACTGTAGTAGTAGACGATAAAGGAAACGCAACAGTGACAACGCCATCAGGAAACACAGCCGTTATTCCAGCAGAAGACTTAACTAAGACATCAGAAGACGCAGCTAAACCAAATGCAGGAAACGATGTGGTTAAACCAGCAGATAAGACTGTGGTAGCGAACCCAGAAAAACTTACAGATGCTGAGAAGAAAGCCATCGAAGACTAAAGTTAAAGCTGTGAATCCAGGTGCGACTGTAGTAGTAGACGATAAAGGAAACGCAACAGTGACAACACCATCAGGAAACACAGCCGTTATTCCAGCAGCAGACTTAACTAAGTCAGGAGAAGACGCAGCTAAACCAAATGCAGGAAACGATGTGGTTAAACCAGCAGATAAGACTGTGGTAGCGAACCCAGAAAAACTTACAGATGCTGAGAAGAAAGCCATCGAAGACAAAGTTAAAGCTGTGAATCCAGGTGCGACTGTAGTAGTAGACGATAAAGGAAACGCAACAGTGACAACACCATCAGGAAACACAGCCGTTATTCCAGCAGCAGACTTAACTAAGTCAGGAGAAGACGCAGCTAAGCCAAATGCAGGTAACGATGTAGTTAAACCAGCAGATAAGACTGTGGTAGCGAACCCAGAAAAAAACTTACAGATGCTGAGAAGAAAGCCATCGAAGACAAAGTTAAAGCTGTGAATCCAGGTGCGACTGTAGTAGTAGACGATAAAGGAAACGCAACAGTGACAACGCCATCAGGAAACACAGCCGTTATTCCAGCAGCAGACTTAACTAAGTCAGGAGAAGACGCAGCTAAGCCAAATGCAGGTAACGATGTGGTTAAACCAGCAGATAAGACTGTGGTAGCGAACCCAGAAAAACTTACAGATGCTGAGAAGAAAGCCATCGAAGACAAAGTTAAAGCAGTGAATCCAGGTGCGACTGTAGTAGTAGACGATAAAGGAAACGCAACAGTGACAACACCATCAGGAAACACAGCAGTGATTCCAGCAACAGACTTAACTAAGTCAGCTGAAGATATCTTTAAACAACGTCCATATGTACCATCAAATGGTGGAGGAAATAACAGTGGTAACGGTAACGGAACTTCTGACAATAACGGATCTACTAACACTGATGCAAAAGTGGATAAAGCGAAGTTAGAAGGTGCTATTCGTCAATTAGATGAATTAATCATTAAAGAATCAGCTAAGCTTGATGCAGAAACTGCAAAAGAAGCTAATGCATTATCAGCAGATGCTAAGAAAGTATTTGCCAATGCAGACGCAACTCAAGCAGAAGTGGATGCAATGGTTAAACGTATCGAAGACTTCATGGCTAAAGTTGCTTCAGCAACTGATCATGCAATGCCAGCTAATGATCAAGATGCTCAAACACCAGCTAACGCTGGTCAAACAGCATCAGCACAAGCAAATGCGCGTAAAGCAGCTAAAGAGTTGCCAAATACAGGTACAGCAGATTCTACTGTAGCTATGGTAGCAGCTGCCGCAAGTGCATTACTTGGTCTTGGTCTTGCAGGCCGTCGTCGTAAAGAAGACGAAGAAGCTTAATTGGTAGATTGTTTGATAATTATCAGATGATAAATCCGATTTTCAAAGCTTAAACAAGTACCTCTCACAAGAAAATCTCCTAGCAGGAAAGCCTGCTAGGAGATTTTTGCATTTCAGGAAGTCGCAGGCTGACTGTAATCTCATAATATATCTATTTGAAACTAGAGCAGAACACCATGACTCTTAAAATATTTCTATAAATTAATTTGTCTATTCTAATCTATTTGTTTATATCTTATGTCGATATATTATATATTATTTTTAAAGCCGTCATATTGACATACAATTTAATTTTTACTATAATTCTTGCAGGAGGATATATCTAATGAAAACAATAAAAAAATTGATGCAAATCGCATTAGCAGTCTTTTTCTTTGGTTTGCTAGCGACAAGTACAGTATTAGCGGATGATGCTGATTCAGAAGGTTGGCAATTTGTCAAAGAAAATGGTAGAACCTACTACAAAAAGGGGGAACTCAAAGAAACCTACTGGCGAGTGATTGATGGTAAGTACTATTATTTTGATCCTTTATCTGGAGAGATGGTTGTCGGCTGGCAATATATACCTGCTCCACACGAAGGGGTTACGATTGGTTCTTCTATAAGGCAAGATATTGCTTTTAGACCAGATTGGTTTTACTTTGGTCAAGATGGGGTACTACAAGAATTTGTTGGTAAGCAAGTTTTAGAAGCAAAAACAGCTACAAATGTCAACAAGCATCATGGGGAACAATATAATAGTCCAGCAGAGAAACGAGTCTATTATTTTGAAGATCAACATAGTTATCACACATTAAAAACTGGTTGGATTTATGATGAGGGGCACTGGTATTATTTACTGAAGGATGGTGGCTTTGATTCTCGCATCAACAGATTGACTGTTGGGGAGCTAGCACGTGGTTGGGTTAAGGATTTTCCTCTTACATATGATGAAGATAAGCTAAAAGCTGCTCCATGGTACTACTTAGATCCAACAACTGGCATCATGCAAACAGGTTGGCAATATCTTGGTAACAAGTGGTACTACCTCCGTTCATCAGGTGCAATGGCAACTGGCTGGTATCAAGACGGCTCAACTTGGTATTATTTAGACCAGTCAAATGGCGATATGAAAACAGGTTGGCAATACCTCGGTAACAAGTGGTACTATCTCCGTTCATCAGGAGCTATGGCAACAGGCTGGTTCCAGGTCAATGGCAAATGGTACTATGCTTACAGCTCAGGTGCTTTGGCAGTGAATACGACCGTAGATGGCTATTACGTCAACTATAATGGCGAATGGGTTCAATAATGAAAGAGGCGATTGTGAATGGAAACAATCGCTTTTTTTGTGAAAATATAATAAAATAGATAGGAAAGAACAAATACTTGTATGAAAAATGGGACGGCTTTTTCGTCTAGCAAAAGGAAAAAATGACAAAAAAAGTTGGTGTCGGTCAGGCACATAGTAAGATAATTTTAATAGGGGAGCATGCGGTCGTTTACGGTTATCCTGCAATTTCCCTGCCTCTTTTGGAGGTGGAGGTGACTTGTAAGGTAGTTCCTGCAGAGAGACCTTGGCGCCTCTATGAGGAAGATACCTTGTCTATGGCGGTGTATGCTTCGCTGGAGTATTTGGAGATCAAAGAAGCTTGCATTCGATGTGAGATTGACTCGGCTATTCCTGAGAAACGGGGAATGGGTTCATCAGCGGCTATCAGCATAGCAGCTATTCGTGCGGTTTGATTTTTATCAAGCTGATCTGCCTCATGATGTTTTAGAAATATTAGTCAATAGAGCAGAAATGATTGCCCATATGAATCCTAGTGGTTTGGATGCTAAGACCTGTCTTAGTGACCAGCCTATTCGCTTTATTAAGAATGTAGGATTTACAGAGCTTGAGATGGATTTATCTGCCTATTTGGTGATTGCCGATACGGGTGTTTATGGTCATACTCGTGAAGCCATCCAAGTGGTTCAAAGTAAGGGCAAGGATGCCCTACCGTTTTTGCATGCCTTGGGGGAATTGACTCAGCAGGCAGAAGATGCGATTAGAGAAAAAGATGCTGAAGGACTGGGACAAATCCTCAGTCAAGCGCATTTACATTTAAAAGAGATTGGAGTCAGTAGACCTGAGGCAGACTCTTTGGTTGAAACGGCTCTTAGCCATGCTGCTCTGGGTGCCAAGATGAGCGGTGGTGGACTTGGAGGTTGTATCATAGCCTTGGCAACCAATTTGACTCACGCACAAGAACTAGCGGAAAGATTAGAAGAGAAAGGAGCTGTTCAGACATGGATAGAGAGCCTGTAACAGTACGTTCCTACGCAAATATTGCTATTATCAAATATTGGGGAAAGAAAAAAGAAAAAGAGATGGTGCCTGCTACTAGCAGTATTTCTTTGACTTTGGAAAATATGTATACGGAGACGACTTTGTCACCTCTACCGACGGATGCGACAGCTGATGCCTTTTATATCAATGGTCAGCTCCAAAATGAGGCCGAGCATGCCAAGATGAGCAAGATTATTGACCGTTATCGTCCAGCTGGTGAGGGCTTTGTTCGAATTGATACTCAAAACAATATGCCTACTGCAGCGGGGTTATCCTCAAGTTCTAGTGGTTTGTCTGCCTTGGTCAAGGCTTGCAATGCTTATTTCAAGCTTGGCTTGGATAGAAGTCAGTTGGCGCAGGAGGCTAAGTTTGCCTCAGGATCTTCCTCTCGGAGTTTTTATGGACCGCTAGGTGCCTGGGATAAGGATAGTGGGGAAATTTACCCTGTAGAGACAGACTTGAAACTAGCTATGATGATGTTGGTGCTAGAGGATAAGAAAAAACCAATTTCTAGCCGTGACGGGATGAAACTCTGTGTGGAAACTTCGACGACTTTTGATGACTGGGTACGTCAGTCTGAGAAGGATTATCAGGATATGCTGGTTTATCTCAAGGAAAATAACTTTACCAAGGTTGGGGAATTAACGGAGAAAAATGCCCTGGCTATGCACGCTACGACAAAAACAGCATCACCAGCCTTTTCTTATCTGACCGATGCAAGCTATGAAGCCATGGACTTTGTCCGCCAGCTTCGTGAGAAAGGGGAAGGCTGCTACTTTACTATGGATGCTGGTCCCAATGTCAAAGTCCTCTGTCAAGAGAAAGACTTGGAGCATTTATCAGAAATCTTCGGTCAACGTTATCGCTTGATTGTGTCAAACAAAGGATTTGAGCCAAGATGATTGCTGTTAAAACTTGTGGAAAACTCTATTGGGCAGGTGAATATGCTATTTTAGAGTCAGGGCAGTTGGCCTTGATAAAGGCCATTCCCATCTATATGAAGGCTGAGATTACCTTTTCCGACAGCTACCGTATCTACTCAGATATGTTTGATTACGCAGTAGATTTGACGCCAAATCTTGACTATAGCTTGATTCAAGAAACGATTGCTTTAGTGCAAGATTTCCTCGCTGATCGTGGGCAGACCTTGCGACCTTTTTCTTTGGAAATCCGAGGAAAAATGGAACGGGAAGGGAAAAAGTTTGGTCTGGGTTCTAGCGGTAGTGTCGTTGTCTTGGTTATCAAGGCTTTGCTGGCTCTGTATAATCTTTCGTTTGATCAGGATCTCTTGTTCAAGCTGGCCAGTGCTGTCTTGCTCAAGCGCGGAGACAATGGTTCTATGGGGGACATTGCCTGTATTGTGGCAGAGGATTTGGTTTTCTACCAGTCATTTGATCGTCAGCAGGTGGCTGCTTGGTTGCAAGAAGAAAACTTAGTGACTGTTTTGGAGCGTGATTGGGGCTTTTCAATTTCGCAAGTGAAACCAACTTTAGAATGTGATTTCTTAGTGGGATGGACCAAGGAAGTAGCTGTGTCTAGTGATATGGTCAAGCAAATCAATCAGAATATAAATCAGAATTTTTTAAGTTCCTCAAAAGAAATGGTGACTTGTTTGGTAGAAGCCTTGGAGCAAGGAAAAGCCGAAAAAATTATCGAGCAGGTAGAAAGAGCCAGCAAGCTCTTAGAAGGCTTGAGCGCAGATATTTACACGCCTTCGCTGAGACAGTTGAAAGAAAGCAGTCAAGATTTGCAAGCTGTTGCTAAGAGTAGCGGCGCTGGTGGTGGTGATTGTGGTATTGCCTTGAGTTTTGATGAGCAATCAACTGAAACCCTAAAAAACCGATGGGCCGATCTGGGGATTGAGCTCTTATACCAAGAAAGGATAGGACATGACGACAAATCGTAAGGACGAGCATATCCGCTATGCCCTTGAGCAGAAAAGTTCCTATAATAGCTTTGATGAGGTGGAGTTGATTCATTCTTCCTTGCCTCTTTACGACCTGGATGAAATCGATCTGTCGACAGAGTTTGCTGGTCGAAAATGGGATTTTCCTTTTTATATCAATGCTATGACGGGTGGAAGCGATAAGGGAAGAGAAATCAATCAAAAGCTGGCTCAGGTGGCGGAAGCCTGTGGTATTTTATTTGTAACGGGCTCTTATAGCGCAGCCCTCAAGGATCCAGCAGATGACTCTTTTTCTGTTAAGGCTAGTCATCCAAATCTCCTTCTTGGAACCAATATTGGATTAGACAAGCCTGTTGAGTTGGGACTTCGGACTGTAGAAGAGATGGATCCTCTTCTCCTGCAGGTGCATGTCAATGTTATGCAGGAGTTGCTCATGCCCGAGGGAGAAAGAAGGTTCAGAAGCTGGCAATCGCATCTAGTAGACTATAGCAAGCAAATCCCCGTTCCTATTGTCTTAAAGGAAGTCGGCTTTGGGATGGATGTGAAGACCATCGAAAGAGCCTATGAACTAGGCGTTCGAACTGTTGATCTATCAGGTCGTGGTGGCACCAGCTTTGCTTATATCGAAAACCGTCGCAGTGGTCAGCGTGATTACCTCAATCAATGGGGCCAGTCTACCATGCAAGCCCTTCTCAATGCCCAAGACTGGAAAGACAAGGTCGAACTCTTGGTCAGTGGAGGCGTTCGGAATCCGCTGGATATGATTAAGTGCTTGGTCTTTGGGGCTAAGGCTGTGGGATTGTCACGAACAGTTCTGGAATTGATTGAAAGCTACACCGTCGAAGAAGTGATTGACATTGTTCAAGGCTGGAAAGACGATCTGCGTTTGATTATGTGTGCTCTTAATTGTGCTACCATAGCAGATCTGCAAAAAGTAGACTATCTTCTTTATGGAAAATTAAAAGAAGCAAAAGATCAGATGAAAAAGGCGTAATCACCGCCTTTTTTCCATCTTCAGACCGAGGTGGCTTTTTTGAAGTGTGATAAAATAGAAGAGAGAGGATCAACCTATGAGAAAATTTAAAATCTTTTTATTTATCGAAGCCTGTCTTTTGACAGGAGCTCTGATTTTGATGGTTTCAGAGCATTTTTCACGTTTTCTGCTGATTCTATTCCTCTTTTTACTTTTGATTCGCTATTACACTGGTAAAGAGGGCAATAACCTCCTTTTAGTGGTGGCAACCATTCTCTTCTTTTTCATCGTCATGCTTAATCCCTTTGTGATTCTAGCTATTTTTGTTGCGGTCATCTACAGCCTCTTTCTTCTTTATCCGATGATGAACCAGGAAAAAGAGCAGACCAATTTGGTTTTTGAAGAGGTGGTAACGGTTAAGAAGGAGAAAAATCGTTGGTTTGGAAATCTCCATCATTTTTCAAGCTACCAGACTTGCCAGTTTGATGATATCAATCTCTTTCGCCTCATGGGCAAGGACACTATTCATCTGGAGAGGGTCATCTTAACCAATCACGATAATGTCATTATCCTCAGAAAGATGGTAGGAACGACTAAATCATTGTACCTGTAGATGTGGAAGTCAGTCTTAGCGTTAACTGTCTCTATGGTGATTTGACTTTTTTCAACCAGCCCAAGCGTGCCCTCCGCAATGAACACTATCATCAGGAAACAAGAGACTATCTCAAGAGTAACAAGAGTGTCAAGATTTTCTTGACCACTATGATTGGCGATGTGGAGGTGGTCAGAGGATGAAAAAACAAACTTATGTAATCATTGCTCTCACCTCTGTCCTGTTTGTCTTGTTTTTCTCCCACAGCTTGCTGGAAATCCTTAACTTTGACTGGTCTATTTTCTTGCATGATGTCGAAAAAACAGAAAAATTTATTTTTTTGTTGTTGGTATTCAGTATGTCCATGACCTTTCTCTTAGCCCTGTTTTGGCGAGGAATAGAAGAGCTTTCTCTAAGAAAAATGCAGGCTAATCTCAAGCGTTTGTTGGCAGGGAAAGAAGTGATTCAGCTTGCAGATCCAGATTTGGATGCCAGTTTCAAGTCCTTGTCAGGTAAACTTAACCTTTTGACAGAAGCTCTTCAAAAAGCTGAAAATCAGAGTCTTGCTCAGGAAGAGGAAATCATCGAGAAAGAACGGAAGCGGATTGCTCGGGATTTGCACGATACGGTTAGTCAGGAATTGTTTGCAGCTCACATGATTTTATCAGGTGTCAGCCAGCAGGCTTTGAAATTGGATAGAGAAAAGATGCAGACCCAGTTGCAGAGTGTCACAGCTATTTTAGAAACAGCCCAGAAGGACTTGAGAGTCTTGCTCCTGCATTTGCGACCGGTTGAATTGGAACAGAAGAGCTTGATAGAGGGGATTCAAATTCTCCTAAAAGAGCTTGAGGACAAGAGTGATCTCAGAGTTAGTCTTAAGCAAAATGTGACGAAATTGCCTAAGAAAATCGAGGAGCATATCTTCCGTATCCTGCAAGAGTTGATCAGCAATACCCTCCGCCATGCCCAGGCATCTTGTCTGGATGTCTATCTCTATCAGACAGATTTTGAAGTACAGCTGAAGGTGGTGGACAATGGGATTGGTTTCCAGTTAGGGAACTTAGACGACTTGAGTTATGGACTGCGAAATATCAAAGAGAGGGTTGAAGATATGGCTGGAACAGTTCAACTCTTGACAGCTCCCAAGCAAGGGCTGGCAGTTGATATCCGTATTCCCCTGTTAGATAAGGAATGATAAAGGAGTAAAGATGAAAATTTTACTGGTAGATGACCATGAAATGGTCCGATTGGGCTTGAAAAGCTACTTTGACCTCCAAGACGATGTAGAAGTTGTGGGTGAGGCGTCCAACGGATCTCAGGGTGTTGACTTGGCATTGGAATTGCGTCCAGATGTTATTGTCATGGATATTGTCATGCCTGAGATGAATGGAATTGACGCGACCTTGACTATCCTTAAAGAATGGCCTGAAGCCAAGATTTTGATTGTAACTTCTTACTTGGACAATGAAAAAATAATGCCGGTTTTGAATGCTGGGGCTAAAGGTTATATGCTTAAGACTTCTAGTGCAGACGAACTACTCCATGCAGTCCGTAAGGTGGCTGCTGGAGAGTTGGCCATTGAGCAAGAGGTCAGCAAGAAGGTCGAATACCACCGCAATCACATAGAACTACATGAGGACCTGACTGCGCGTGAGCGAGATGTACTTCAACTCATCGCCAAGGGCTACGAAAATCAGCGCATCGCAGATGAACTTTTTATCTCACTCAAGACGGTCAAGACCCATGTGTCCAATATCCTAGCCAAACTTGAAGTCAGTGATCGTACCCAGGCAGCGGTCTATGCCTTTCAGCATCATTTGGTAGGGCATGAAGAGTTTTAGTAGTTATATAAAATAATGTTGGAGAAATGACTTGATTTAGTACCAAAGAAACGAGTAAGCACCTCTAGCGTGATAAAATAATTTTTTCACAATATTTTTATGTTATTTGTTGACATTCATTTTATAGAGGAGTAGAATAGAGTTAGAAATATTTAGATTAACATATATATTATAAAGTATAAAAAAATCCAAAAAGGAGGTTAAAAATCATGTCTCCGTAAATTATCAAAAATAAGGTCACTAGAGCGTTAAGGAATTTTGAAGAAAGGATTTTTGTCATGAAAAAATATATTACTTATGCAGCTTTATTACTTACTTCAGGAGCTTTGTTATCAACTACTTATGTAGTTAGTGCAGAAACTACAACGTCTACCACTAAAGTGACTACATCACAAACAACTTCACAGTATACAAGCGAGAAAGAAGCAATTGATCAACTTGTTAAAGAAGGTAAAATTAAGGTTGAAGATGCAGAACAAGTTAAGTTGGTAGGATTTTCTCCTAGAGAATTAACTCAAGAAGAAAGTAATCAAGAAAAAATAGCATTTAATCAAAACCGAGATGATAAAGGAACTTGGATGCTAACAGATGGTCGCTGGTGGTTCAAATATACTTCAGGTGGGTATGCTAAACATTGGGAATACTTAGATAAGAAATGGTATTATTTTGATGATCAAGGTTGGATGAAATCAAATGAGTGGATTAACCCAGATGGTAATTGGTACTATCTTTCAAATGATGGTTCCATACTAACTGATTACAATAGAGTTAATGGGAAACCTTATTTCTTCAGACCTAACGGTGTTTGCGTAGAAAATCAGGGGCAGGCAATCGCTGAGTGTGCAGAAACCTTTGTAGGTAAAATCCCATATGTTTGGGGTGGGGCAGACTTGGATAAGGGTGTAGATTGCTCAGGATTTACGATGGCTATTCATGCTAAGTTCGATATTTATATTGGTAGAACAACTGGAGAACAAGCTGAAGGAGGGAAATTTATATATAGTGGCTCACAACTTCCTGGAGATTTAATATTGTACAATACCGACCGAGGTTCAAATCAACATGTAGGTATCTACGTTGGAGGTGGAAAAGTTGTTCATGCCCCAATTGAAGGTCAGAAAGTTTCTTATATGAATCAATACGGAATGGATCAAAATACAATCCGTAGATATTGGTAATATTGTCTAATCTTTCATAATGAACAGTATTAGAATATAGCTAAATAAAGAGGGTAAGTCCTCCTATAGCTATTCAATAAAGGAGGAAATGGCTATGAAAAAATCTAAATTACTCACACTTGGTCTGCTTGCAGGTGCTGGTCTACTTTTGTCTATCAACCAAGCACAGGCTGCAGATACTTGGGTTAAAAATGGTGCTGACTGGAATCTTTCACAAGATGGCAGTCTAGCTAAGGATAAATGGGTACAAAATGCTGGTTCTTGGTACCATTTTGACGGTTCTGGAAAAATGCAGACAGGATGGCTCAAAGACGGTGATACATGGTATTCACTAGCAGATAGTGGAGCTATGCGTACTGGCTGGTACAAGGAAGGCAACACATGGTACTCACTAGCTAATAGTGGTGCCATGCGTACAGGTTGGTACAAAGAAGGGTCTACATGGTACTATCTTCGTTTTAGTGGTTCTATGCAGACAGGTTGGGAGTGCATAGATAATAATTGGTATTATTTCGAACAATCAGGTGCAATGGCCTCTGATAGAGTTGTAAATTCTAGTGATGGCACAGGCTATATTCTCAGCAAGGATGGCCATATGTTCACTTTACAAAATAGCCCTTATAAAGATGATGATATTGTCCGTTTAGGTGATGGATATGAGTATCTGATTACATCAAAATTTGACGGAAATAACTTTACTGATGTTATCGTGGCTAAAAACACTTGGTATATCAAGCCTGAAATCAAGAAGTTTTCCGACAAATATGGGGATGAAGTTTCAAATACAATCTTAGCTTTAGTAGATAATAAAGAAGAAGGACAAGAAATTGATCCTAAAGCTGTTATTCGTAATTTCCAAAATCTACCAGGTCGATATTACTTTGGAGCAGATGGTCGTAGAGTATTACCACTTCCAGAGATGACAACTAGATCAGAAATCAAAAAAGTTGGCAATGATCTTTATCTAGAAGACCCAGGTGTACGACTTAGACTTCCATCTACTAACTTCACAATCAATAACAATAAACTATACCATTTAGATAATGGACAAGGTAAGCTTAAAACAGGTTACTTTGTATTGATTGATGACGGTATGTCTACAACCCACTATCATTTCCTTGTATATGCAGACCAATCTGGTGAGGTTCTTAAGATGAAACGCTTGCCATCAAGATTTTCAGATTATTTTGACAAAGAAATCGATGGTTTCTATGGTCAAAAAATTAAGATTACACAGCCAAATAAGTATGAATATTACAAGGTTCTTGTGGTTAAATAATACAAAACGAATCGCCTAATGAGGGATGTGTGTGGGCGATTCGTTTTTTACTGTAATCAGCCATCATTAAGCATCTTTTATAAGATTATATTCGAAACCTAAAGAAAAGCAAGAAGAAACCATACTTCCAGCATCATTGAAAAGCGCAGTCATTACTTGAAAAAAGTCGCTCGTTTATGTTATAATAGACTGTATTTAAAAAATTTTAAGGAGAAATGACAGAATGTCTGTATCATTTGAAAACAAAGAAACAAACCGTGGTGTCTTGACTTTCACTATCTCTCAAGACCAAATCAAACCAGAATTGGACCGTGTCTTCAACTCAGTGAAGAAATCTCTTAATGTTCCAGGTTTCCGTAAAGGTCACCTTCCACGTCCTATCTTTGACAAAAAATTTGGTGAAGAGTCACTTTACCAAGACGTTATGAACGCTCTTTTGCCAAACGCTTATGAAGCAGCTGTTAAAGAAGCTGGTCTTGAAGTCGTTGCGCAACCAAAAATTGATGTAACTTCAATGGAAAAAGGTCAAGACTGGGTTATCACTGCTGAAGTCGTTACAAAACCTGAAGTAAAATTGGGTGACTACAAAAACCTTGAAGTATCAGTAGATGTAGAAAAAGAAGTAACTGACGCTGACGTTGAAGAGCGTATCGAACGCGAACGCAACAACTTGGCTGAATTGGTTATCAAGGAAGCTGCTGCTGAAAACGGCGACACTGTTGTCATCGACTTCGTTGGTTCTATCGACGGTGTTGAATTTGATGGCGGAAAAGGTGAAAACTTCTCACTTGGACTTGGTTCAGGTCAATTCATCCCTGGTTTCGAAGACCAATTGGTAGGTCACTCAGCTGGTGAAACTGTTGATGTTATCGTAACATTCCCAGAAGACTACCAAGCAGAAGACCTTGCAGGTAAAGAAGCTAAATTCGTAACAACTATCCACGAAGTAAAAGCTAAAGAAGTTCCAGCTCTTGATGATGAACTTGCAAAAGACATCGACGAAGAAGTTGAAACACTTGCTGAATTGAAAGAAAAATACCGCAAAGAATTGGCTGAAGCTAAAGAAGAAGCTTATAAAGATGCAGTTGAAAGTGCAGCAATTGATAAAGCTGTAGAAAACGCTGAAATCGTAGAACTTCCAGAAGAAATGATTCACGAAGAAGTTCACCGCTCAGTAAACGAATTCCTTGGAAACTTGCAACGTCAAGGTATCAACCCTGATATGTACTTCCAAATCACTGGAACTACTCAAGAAGACCTTCACAATCAATACCAAGCAGAAGCTGAGTCACGTACTAAGACTAACCTTGTTATTGAAGCAGTTGCCAAAGCTGAAGGATTTGATGCTTCAGAAGAAGAAATCCAAAAAGAAGTTGAGCAATTGGCAGCAGACTACAATATGGAAGTTGCACAAGTACAAAGCTTGCTTTCAGCTGATATGTTGAAACACGATATCACAATCAAAAAAGCTGTTGAATTGATTACAAGCACAGCAACAGTTAAATAATCTTATACTCTTCGAAAATCAAATTCAAACCACGTCATCGTCGCCTTACCGTACTCAAGTACAGCTTACGGCTATCTTCCTAGTTTGCTCTTTGATTTTCATTGAGTATTCATAAACAAAAATCCCACCTGACTAGGTGGGTTTTCTTATGCACTATTTTCCAAAAATCTCTTTGAGGTCTGCGTCTGTAATCCCAATCATGGCCGGGATGCTGTCCCAGTTTTCTTCGGTTAGGATGTAGGATTGTTCAGAGGCACTTGATGTGGCAGTTTCAGAGATAGCTGGTTGCTTTTCTTCAACATTCTCCAATAAATCACTGAAGCGTTCAATCAGATAGGTTTTTCGGGCAGTTCCGATATGTTGGGTAGCATAGTCAAAGGCTTGTAATTCACCTAGTAAGATAAGCTTGCTTTTGGCGCGTGTAATGGCTGTATAGATGAGATTTCGCTCCAGCATACGCCTACTAGCACTGGTAATCGGTAGGATGACAACAGGGAACTCACTTCCCTGGGACTTATGGATACTCATGGCATAGGCCAAGCGAATCTTGTACCATTCGTTACGTGGGTAAGAGACCTCGTTGCCATCAAAATCAATGACAATCTCATCTTGTTTCGACTCGGTGTATTTACTAGGAATCAGGTCTGTGATAGCTCCTAAATCTCCATTAAAGACATTGATTTCAGCATCGTTGACCAAATGAATGACCTTGTCTCCCTTGCGATAGTGGCACTGGGGAGCTTCAAAACTGAGTTGATCTTTTTGTGGTGGGTTTAGCAGGTCTTGCATGAGCTGATTGATAGCATCAATCCCTGCAGTCCCTCGGTACATGGGAGCCAGAACTTGGATATCACGGGCAGGAATACCACTTCTGAGGGCAGCGCCTAAGATCTTTTCAATGGTAGCAGGAATATGGACACTAGCAATTTCAAAGTAGGAACGGTCTGCTTTTTTCTGGGTGAAATCAGCTGGCAAGATACCCTGTCGAATCTGACTAGCTAGGGTGACGATGGTTGATTCTTCGCTTTGCCGGTAAATTTTTTCCAAGCGAGTCTGAGGAATCAAAGGAATATGAAGTAGATCTGCTAGAACCTGTCCAGGGCTGACAGATGGTAGCTGGTCGCTGTCGCCTACGATGAGAATTTTACTGTTAGAAGAGATGTTGGAGAAGAGTTGATTGGCCAGCCAAGTATCCACCATGGAAAATTCATCCACGATGATAAAGTCAGCATCCAGATAATCTTCCAGATGACTGGTGTCATCGTCACCTGTCATTCCTAAATGACGGTGTATTGTCGCGCTAGGCAAACCTGTCAATTCATTCATGCGCCGAGCGGCTCGTCCAGTTGGAGCAGCAAGAAGAATCGGTAGATTGATTTTTTTCCTGAGGTCAAGTCCTTCTAAAAGAGCATAAACAGCGATGATACCATTGATAACAGTGGTCTTACCAGTACCAGGTCCACCTGTCAGGATAAAGACCTTGTTCTGGATAGCGTCGCAGATCGCCTGTTTTTGAATGCTATCATACTCAATCTCCAGATCTTCCTCGACAGTAGCGATATGTTTTTGAATGGTTTCTAAATCATGACTCTTCTGTTTTCCTTTTTCAAGGATACGAATCAAGTGACTGCGGATACCTTCCTCAGCGAAAAAGAGGCTGTTGTCAAAAATTTTGGTATCAACCTGCTGAACCTTGTCTTCTTCGATGAGGTAGGAGAGCTCTTGAGCTACTTGGCTGGGATCCAGTTCCACGGGACGGGAAGACTCAAGGAGATTTAGAGTTTGTTCCAGCAAATTCCGTGCTTCAACATAGGTGTCCCCTGTTTCCATACAGATCTGAAAAAGACTATGAACTAGACCGGCACGGAAGCGTTCAGGGTCTTGACTTTCGATGCCTAGTTCTTCCGCTAATTGGTCAGCAATGGTAAAGCCCAAGCCCTTGATATCCTCAACCAGCTGGTAGGGATAATTTTCAACCACTTCAAGGGTTTCTTCCTTGTAAAAGTCTTGAATCTGAAAGGCTAGTTTGTTGGGAATGCCGTAGTTGGCTAGTTTGGCCAAAACCATTTCCGTTCCGTAGTTGAGACGGAGAGTGGAGACGAAAGCCTCGCGATTTTTGGCAGATAGTCCTGCGATACCTTCTAACTTTTCTGGGTGTTGCAAAATTTCGTCAATGGTATTGTCGCCATAGGTATCCACAATTTTCTGAGCAGTCTTGAGACCAATCCCCTTGAAATGGCTACTTGAAAAGTACTTAACTAATCCCTTGCTAGTTGGTTTTGCACGTTCATAACGGCTGATTTGCAGTTGTTCCCCATACTTGGAGTGCTGGACAATTTGCCCCCAAAAAGTATAGTCTTCTCCCTCAATCACATCAGCCATGGTGCCCGTGACAATGATTTCAAAATCATCAAAGCTTTCTGCGTCTGTATCGTCGATTTCTAGGAGAAGGATACGATAAAAATTGCTGGGATTTTCAAAAATAATCCGTTCAATGGTTCCTGAAAAATAAACTTCCATAAGATTCCTTTGCATAAATAGGTGAGAGTTAATACTCTTAGAAAATCTCTTCAAACCACGTCAGCTTCCATCTGCAACCTCAAAACAGTATTTTGAGCAGCCTGCAACTAACTTCCTAGTTTGCTCTTTGATTTTCATTGAGTATAACTTTGTTTCTATCTTAATCAAACTGGATAGTGAATAATCATATTCTCACGATAGAAGAAGAGGCTGAGAGTCTTGATTCTCGGCCTCTTAGGTTTCTTAAAATGTTCCGATACGGGTGATTGGCCAGAAGCGGAATTTAGCTTCCCCTGTGATATCTTTGGCTTTGAAGGTACCTACGTGGCGACTGTCGCTCGAAACCAAGCGGTCGTCTCCGAGGAGAAGGTATTCTCCTTCTGGGACAGTAAAGCTAAAGTTGGTGTTGTAGTTGACATCAACTGTGAAGGCTTGAGCCTTTTGAGCAATACTTCTAAAGAAGGTTCCTTTATTTCCTTCAAAGCCCTTGCCTGAGTAGGTGCTTTGGAGTTTGTCATCCTTGAAACGTTTGATATAGTCAGCTAGGTAAGGTTCGTCCGTCTCTTTATCATTGATGTACAGTTTATCGTTTTCGTAACGGATGGTGTCGCCAGGCATTCCGATCACACGTTTGACAATGTCCTTATTGCCATCTTCCTCATGGGCAACCACGATATCAAAACGGTCAATAGGGAGGTGTTTGACGACAAAGAGGATTTCGCCATCCGCTAGGGTAGGATCCATAGAATGCCCTTCTACGCGAACATTGCTCCAAAAAAAGACACGGCTTAAAGCTAGTAATGACAAAATCAGGAGGAATAATCCCCACTCTTTTAAGAAATTTTTAAATGAATTCATAACTTACCTTTCTAAGCGTTTTTTCGCTTTTTCAGTATTTTTAAAGTGCAGTTTGGCGCAGAAGTTGAGTCCCTGCATACCATAGGCTTGCAAAATCTGGCTAGCCACCTTATCAGAAGCCGTTCCAGCTCCACTTGGAAGTTGATAGCCTAGTTCTCGTCCCAGATTTCCAAGATTTTCCAGAAAGAGATCACGCGCAATGATGGAAGAAACTGCGACAGCCAAGTATTTGCCCTCAGCCTTTTCTTCTAAGCTGATAGGATTACTGAAACGATTGGCCTCTTGTGCCAAGTACTTATCATAATTTTTAGCACTGGTAAAGGCATCAATCACAATTTTCTTAGGCTGGATACCTTTTTGAAGAAGGAGATAGATAGCCTGGTTATGGAGGGCTACCTTAACCGAAACAGCATTGTAGCGGTCTCCGATGACCTCGTTGTACTTGCTTGGTGAGAGAAGCAGTGCCTGGTGCTGGATTTTTTCCTTGAGGATAGGGGCAATCTGACGGATCTTTTGGTCGGTCAGAGTCTTAGAATCTCCCACACCGAGTTTTCGTAAGAAATCATGCTGGTCAGGTGTGACAAAGGAAGCCACAACTGCAAGCCCACCAAAGTAGGAACCATTTCCAACCTCATCTGTCCCAATCAAAGGGAAATTTTGTCCGCTGGTTTCCTCTACAACTTGATAGCCAAAGAAACAAGCATATTTCTCAGCTCCTTCACCCTGAAGCAAGACCTTTCCAGAAGTATAGATAGAAACCGTTGCTTGAGGTAGTCGTAAAAAGTAGCGAATATAGGGATTCTTGCTGGGAGCCAGACTGGTTTGATAGTGTTCAAGAAAAGCCTGAATCTCCTTTTCACTTGGTGTGAGTGTTATACTTGCCATAGTTTCTATTGTACCACAAAAGCAGGCAAATTTGTAAAAACTGACAAAATTAGCGAATTTTGGTATAATATCGTGAGGTGAATTTTATGGCAAATCTAAATCGATTCAAATTTACATTCGGGAAAAAAACGTTAACCTTGACAAGCGAACATGATAATCTCTTTATGGAGGAAATCGCCAAGGTTGCGACAGAAAAATACCAAGCAATTAAAGAACAAATGCCAAGTGCAGATGATGAAACAATCGCTCTTTTGTTGGCAGTCAACTGTTTGTCAACTCAACTCAGTCGTGAGATTGAATTTGATGATAAGGAGCAAGAGCTAGAAGAACTCCGTCACAAGCTTGTGACTTGCAAGCAAGAACAGAGCAAGATTGAGGACTCCTTATGATTTCACTCCTTCTTCTATTGGTCTTGGCTTGGGGATTTTATATCGGCTATCGGAGAGGCCTGCTCTTACAGGTTTATTACCTGATTTCAGCCCTGGCATCGGCTTTTATGGCTGGCCAGTTTTACAAGGGACTTGGAGAGCAATTTCATTTGCTGCTCCCTTATGCAAATCCGCAGGAAGGTCAGGGAACTTTCTTTTTCCCATCGGATCAACTCTTTCAGTTGGATAAGGTCTTTTATGCAGGGATCGGCTACTTGCTTGTATTTGGGATTGTCTATAGCATCGGTCGTTTGCTTGGTCTCCTCTTACACTTGATTCCTAGTAAAAAGCTGGGGGGCAAGTTGTTCCAAGTTTCAGCAGGTGTCTTGTCCATGTTGGTGACCTTATTTGTCTTGCAAATGGCTTTGACAATCTTGGCGACCATCCCCATGGCAGCTATTCAAAATCCTCTTGAAAAGAGTATCGTCGCAAAACACATCATCCAGAGCATACCAGTAACAACCAGTTGGCTCAAACAAATCTGGGTGACAAATTTAATCGGATAAAAAGGGCAGGAAATTTCCTAGCCCTTTGTTTACAGATTGACTCGAATCTATCAGAATGTAAAAAGCTAATACTCTTCGAAAATCTCTTCAAACTACGTCAGCTTCCATCTGCAATCTCAAAATACTCTTTTGAGCAACCTACGGTTAGCTTCCTAGTTTGCTTTTTGATTTTCATTGAGTATCATACACCTAGACATTCAAAGACAAGGAAATAAAGATGAATAAGAAAATATTAGAAACATTAGAGTTCAATAAGGTCAAGGCCTTGTTTGAACCTCATTTGTTGACAGAGCAGGGCTTGGAGCAACTGAGACAGCTGGCTCCGACTGCCAAAGCAGATAAAATCAAACAGGCTTTTGCTGAGATGAAGGAGATGCAGGCTCTCTTTGTCGAGCAACCGCATTTTACCATTCTCGCGACTAAGGAAATTGCAGGAGTTTGCAAGCGGTTGGAGATGGGGGCAGACCTCAATATTGAGGAGTTCCTCCTCTTGAAGCGCGTACTTCTTGCCAGCCGAGAACTGCAAAGTTTTTACGCCAATCTGGAAAATGTCAGCTTGGAAGAATTAGCCCTTTGGTTTGAGAAATTACATGATTTTCCGCAATTACAAGGAAATCTTCAGGCCTTTAATGATGCAGGTTTCATTGAAAATTTTGCCAGTGAAGAATTGGCGCGCATCCGCAGAAAAATCCATGATAGTGAGAGTCAGGTACGCGATGTTTTACAAGATTTGCTCAAGCAAAAAGCGCAGATGTTGACGGAAGGAATCGTTGCCAGCAGAAATGGCCGTCAGGTTTTACCTGTCAAAAACACCTACCGCAATAAGATTGCAGGTGTCGTTCATGATATTTCTGCTAGTGGAAATACCGTCTATATCGAACCCCGTGAGGTGGTCAAACTGAGTGAAGAAATTGCCAGTTTACGAGCAGATGAGCGCTATGAAATGCTTCGCATTCTCCAAGAAATTTCTGAGCGTGTTCGCCCTTATGCGGCTGAGATTGCCAATGATGCTTGGATTATCGGCCATCTGGACTTGATTCGTGCTAAGGTCCGCTTTATCCAAGAAAGACAAGCAGTCGTTCCTCAGCTATCAGAAAATCAGGAGATTCAACTGCTCCATGTCTGCCATCCTTTGGTCAAAAATGCCGTCGCAAATGATGTCCATTTTGGTCAAGATTTAACAGCCATTGTCATTACAGGTCCCAATACTGGTGGTAAGACCATCATGCTTAAGACTCTGGGCTTGACACAGGTTATGGCCCAGTCCGGTTTGCCGATTTAGCAGATAAGGGAAGTCGTGTTGGTATTTTTGAAGAAATTTTTGCTGATATTGGCGATGAGCAATCTATTGAGCAGAGCTTGTCTACCTTCTCTAGCCACATGACCAATATTGTGGATATTCTTGGCAAGGTCAACCAGCATTCGCTCTTGCTCTTAGATGAGTTGGGAGCTGGTACAGACCCTCAAGAAGGAGCTGCTCTTGCCATGGCTATTCTAGAAGACCTTCGCCTGCGTCAAGTCAAGACCATGGCGACCACCCACTATCCGGAACTCAAGGCCTACGGTATTGAGACAGCCTTTGTGCAAAATGCCAGCATGGAGTTTGATACTGCAACTCTACGCCCGACCTATCGCTTTATGCAGGGAGTTCCTGGCCGAAGCAATGCCTTTGAAATTGCTAAACGTCTAGGCCTATCTGAAGTTATCGTAGGGGATGCCAGTCAGCAGGTTGATCAGGACAATGATGTCAATCGGATTATTGAGCAGCTGGAAGAGCAGACGCTAGAGAGCCGCAAACGCTTGGACAATATCCGTGAGGTGGAGCAAGAAAATCTCAAGATGAACCGTGCTCTCAAAAAACTTTACAACGAACTCAATCGTGAAAAGGAAACCGAGCTTAATAAGGCGCGTGAACAGGCTGCTGAGATTGTGGACATGGCTCTAAGTGAGAGTGACCAGATTCTTAAAAATCTCCACAGCAAATCTCAACTCAAGCCCCACGAAATCATTGAAGCCAAGGCCAAGCTGAAAAAATTAGCTCCTGAAAAAGTGGACTTGTCTAAAAACAAGGTCCTTCAAAAGGCCAAGAAAAAACGAGCTCCCAAGGTGGGAGATGATATCGTGGTTCTCAGTTATGGACAGCGTGGTACCTTGACTAGTCAACTCAAGGATGGCCGTTGGGAAGCCCAAGTTGGCTTGATTAAGATGACCTTGGAAGAGAAAGAATTTGACCTTGTTCAAGCCCAGCAAGAAAAGCAAGTCAAGAAGAAACAGGTCAATGTCGTGAAACGAACTTCTGGTCGTGGCCCACAAGCCAGACTGGACCTTCGAGGCAAACGTTATGAAGAGGCCATGAATGAGCTAGATGCCTTTATCGACCAAGCCTTGCTTAACAATATGGCTCAAGTTGATATTATCCATGGTATCGGAACAGGAGTCATCCGTGAAGGAGTTAGCAAATACTTACAAAGAAACAAACATGTCAAGAGTTTCGGCTATGCCCCACAAAATGCTGGAGGCAGTGGTGCGACTATTGTGACTTTTTAAAGGATAGAAGTATTCCGAGCTTTATACAGTAAAAACTGTTGAATTAAGTTTTACTAATAAACACATTGACAAAAGCCAACATTTTTTGTAAAATAAGAATCAATTAAATACCAACACCGAATGAAGTTTAATAGAAGTGGTAAATCGTTTGATTTCCATGACTGTAAATGGACGGAACTCTGGAGAGACCGTAAAGGCACCGAAGGGGCAAGGCAGGCAACTGCTCAAACTCTCAGGTAAAAGGACAGAGCTAGGATAGACCGCTTTTTAGCATTTATCTAAGCATTCCAGAGTACATGTATCTTGCATGTGCTCTTTCTTTTGGGGTTGAAAAGATAGGAGAAGGAAATGTTAGAATTGCTTAAATCAATCGATGCTTTTGCTTGGGGACCGCCCCTCTTGATTTTATTGGTCGGAACAGGGATTTACCTAACTATTCGGCTAGGACTCTTGCAGGTTTTGCGTCTGCCCAAGGCCTTTCAGCTTATTTTTATTCAGGATAAGGGACATGGTGATGTATCCAGTTTTGCAGCTCTGTGTACAGCCTTGGCATCAACCGTTGGAACAGGGAATATTATAGGAGTTGCGACGGCTATCAAGGTGGGTGGACCAGGAGCTCTCTTTTGGATGTGGATGGCGGCTTTCTTTGGAATGGCTACCAAGTATGCGGAAGGACTCTTGGCCATCAAATACCGCACCAAGGACGACCATGGTGCAGTAGCGGGAGGTCCCATGCACTATATCCTTCTAGGAATGGGAGAAAAGTGGCGACCACTTGCTGTTTTGTTTGCAGTAGCAGGAGTATTGGTTGCTCTCTTGGGAATCGGAACCTTCACCCAAGTCAACTCGATTACAGAATCTATCCAAAATACAACGACGATTTCGCCAGCCATCACAGCTCTCGTCTTGTCTGTCTTTGTAGCGATTGCAGTCTTTGGTGGACTCAAGTCTATTTCTAAGGTTTCAACTACTGTTGTTCCTTTTATGGCCATCATTTATATCTTAGGAACTCTTACAGTTATTTTCTTTAATATCGGAAAAATCCCTGGCACAATCGCTTTAGTCTTTACCTCAGCTTTTAGTCCCCTTGCTGCGGTAGGTGGTTTTGCTGGCGCTAGCGTTCGGATGGCTATTCAAAATGGTGTGGCGCGTGGTGTGTTCTCAAACGAATCTGGTCTGGGTTCGGCTCCAATTGCAGCGGCTGCAGCTAAGACAAATGAACCAGTAGAGCAAGGTTTGATTTCCATGACAGGAACCTTTATTGATACCCTCATTATCTGTACTCTGACTGGTTTGACTATCTTGGTAACTGGGGTTTGGAGTGGTGACTTAAATGGGGTCGCCTTGACTCAGTCAGCCTTCTCAACAGTCTTTTCACACTTTGGACCTGCCCTTTTGACCATCTTCCTTGTACTCTTTGCCTTCACGACAATTCTAGGTTGGAACTATTATGGAGAACGCTGTTTCGAGTTTCTCTTTGGTGTTCGCTTTATCTGGCTCTATCGTGTGGTCTTTGTGCTCATGGTCTTGCTGGGAGGATTTATCGAGTTGGATATGGTTTGGATTATCGCAGATATTGTCAACGCCTTGATGGCTCTGCCAAACTTGATTGCCCTCTTGGTCTTGTCGCCAGTCGTTATTGCTGAAACTAAAAAGTATTTTGATAAATAATGGAATCACACAGCTCGTGTGATTTTTTTGCCTATAAATGATTTTTATCAAGCTGATATATAATATATATTATGCAAGTGATTGGAAGTGTGATAAACTAATATACAACGAAAATCTTATGAGAGAATAAAGCTTTATCTTAAATAAACTTAGGAATCAGGATTTTATAAGATTTTCCAATAATATTAGTGTCAATAACAAGAAAAGAGGTATCTTATGACAACATTTACCATCCATACAGTAGAATCAGCACCAGCAGAAGTGAAAGAAATTCTTGAAACAGTAGAAAAAGACAACAATGGCTATATTCCCAACCTAATCGGTCTCTTGGCCAATGCACCGACTGCTTTAGAAGCCTACCGAACTGTCGCATCTATCAACCGTCGCAACAGCCTGACACCCGTTGAGCGTGAAGTGGTGCAAATCACGGCAGCCGTGACCAATGGTTGTGCCTTCTGTGTCGCAGGTCACACAGCCTTTTCCATCAAACAAATCCAGATGAATGATGACTTGATTCAAGCTCTTCGCAATCGTACTCCAATTGAAACAGATCCTAAATTGGACACTCTGGCTAAGTTTACCTTGGCAGTTATCAATACCAAGGGTCGTGTAGGAGATGAAGCCTTGGCTGAGTTTCTAGAAGCTGGCTACACTCAACAAATGCCTTGGATGTGGTTCTTGGTGTCAGCCTAGCAAGCCTCTGTAACTATGCCAACAACCTAGCCAATACCCCAATTAACCCAGAATTGCAACCTTATGCTTAATTCATATCTGAGTAAAATGAAGTCTGAAATAATCGGACTTCGTTTTTTTAAGTCCTCATTTAAGCGCTTTTATGATATACTGAAACTAACATGATTATTGGAGGTTAGGATGAAAAAACTCCCCTTAGTATTTTCAGGTTGTTTGCTAGGTTTAGCAGGAGCTGGAAATCTCGTTTTAGATACGTTGCCAGTTCTGTCCCATCTGTTGAGTCTGACAGGTTTGATTTTGTGGATTTACTTTCTGATTCTTCATCTCTTTAATTGGAAGGAAACCAAGCAAGAATTGACCAAGCCCCCCTCTTTTATCAGGGATGGCAACCTTTCCCATGGCTGGGATGATTTTATCAACTTATGTCTTTCGCGTATTCCCTCATCTTCCTTTGGTAGCGCAAGGGCTCTGGTGGTTTTCATTTCTCTTGGACTTGGCCTTGATTGCTGATTTCACCATCAAGTTTGCCTGTCCAGGTCGTAGGGTTCATGCGACTCCTAGCTGGACGGTTCTCTATGTGGGGATAGCGGTGGCTGCCTTGACCTATCCTCTGGTAGGCATCATCGAAATTGCCTATGCGACCTTGAGTTTTGGTTTTCTCTTGACCTTCTATCTCTATCCCCTTATTTATAGCGATTTAAAGAAACATCCACTCCCACTAGCCTTGCTTGGACAAGAAGGAATCTATTGCGCTCCCTTCTCTCTACTCTTGGCTTCTCTAGTTCGAGTTGGAGGAGAGAGTCTACCAACTTGGCTCTTAATCGTTATGATTTTGGCTTCTCAATCCTTCTTTTTCTTTGTTTTAACTCGCCTATCCAATATTTTAAAGCAAGGCTTTCAACCAGCCTTCTCAGCCCTCACTTTCCCGACCATTATCACAGCTACTTCGCTTAAGATGGGTCAGGGAATCTTGAAACTTCCATTTTTGGATTATTTGGTAGTGGCTGAAACCGCTATTTGCTTAATTATTTTACTCTTTGTATTAGGCGCTTATCTGAATTGGTTACGAAAAAAGGTCTAGCTAGAAATAGCTAAGCCTTATTTTTTATGGTTTGATAACTTCAGCTCCACCCATATATGGACGAAGTGCTTCTGGGATGGTCACAGAACCATCTGCATTTGGTAGTTTTCAAGAATAGCAGCCACTGTACGTCCAACTGCAAGTCCAGAACCGTTCAAGGTATGGAGCAATTTCACCTTGCCATCTGCTTCATCACGGTAACGGATTTGGGCACGACGGGCTTGGAAATCTTCTGTGTTTGAACAGCTTGAGATTTCACGGTAGGTATTTTGTGCTGGAATCCAAACTTCCAAGTCGTAAGTCTTCGCAGCTGAGAAGCCCATATCTCCTGTAGAGAGAGCAACGACACGGTATGGAAGGTTGAGTTTTTGAAGAATGTTTTCAGCGTTGGCTGTCATTTTTTCCAATTCTTCATAAGATTCTTCTGGTTTGGCAAATTTGACCATTTCAACTTTGTGGAATTGGTGCAAACGAATCAAGCCACGAGTATCACGACCAGCTGAACCAGCCTCAGAACGGAATGATGGACTCATAGCAGTGAAGTAGATTGGCAGGTCTTTACCATCAAGGATTTCATCACGGTAGTAGTTTGTCAGAGGAACTTCAGCTGTAGGAATAAGGACGTAATTGCTGTCACTGAGTTCAAAAGTATCTTCCTTGAATTTTGGATATTGCCCAGTACCAAACATAGAGTCGTGGTTAACCATGTATGGTGTGATGACTTCCGTATAGCCTTCCTTGCCATGCTCATCCAACATAAAGTTGTAGATAGCACGTTCCAAACGAGCACCGAGGCCTTTATAGAAGAGGAAGCGAGCGCCTGTTACCTTACCACCGCGTTCCCAATCAAGGATACCAAGGTCTTCACCAAGATCCCAGTGAGCTTTAGGTTCGAAGTCGAACTCACGTGGAGTACCCCAACGACGAACTTCCACATTGTCGTCTTCGTCAGCCCCAACAGGAACGCTATCAGCTGGAATATTTGGAAGAGTAGTGGTAAATTCTGTCAATTTAGCATCGATTTCTGCCAATTCAGCATCCAAGGCTTTGACATCAGCAGATAGAGTTTGCATGGCAGCAATCTTGTCATCTGCATTTTCCTTGTTGCGCTTAGCTTGAGCAATCTCAGCAGAAACTGTGTTGCGTTCTGCTTTTAAAGTTTCAACCTTGACCAAGATGTCACGACGTTTAGCATCGATTTCTTTCATCTCGTTTAAGATAGCAGCATCTACACCACGTGTAGCTAATTTTTCTGCGACAGCATCAAAATCTGTACGAATACGTTTGATATCTAACATAAGAACTCCTTTATGAAAAAAGCACACCTGACAAAGCGTTGGAGTGGCAGGGCCACGGTTCCATCCAACTTCACAGGTGTGCACTTGATTGTGTATGTAATTGTTACTAACGGTAGAATTTCACCTATCCCTCCTATCTGCTCGCAGCACCCGCAGACTTTCTGAAAGAAGAAGATAACCTACTTATCCGTTGTTATGATTATACTAAAGTTTCTACTTTTTTGCAAATAGATTTTTAAATTTTTGACCAATGGTCTGAATCAGGGTAGGAAGTTTGACGACCTTGTCATTGCCCAGTTTTTCGCGTGCAATTTTGAGAATAGCACCTGAGTCTTTTGAAGCAAAGAGGAATTTTCCTTTGTCTGTAAAGACTTCGAAGTGGCGACTGATTTTTTTCGTCCAGTGACATTGGCTCCAATCTGATTGATATGCCCCCAAGGAATCTGGATAAATTGTTCGACATTGACGTCTGGGTAAAATTCTAAGGCCTGATCTCCGACAAGGAATTTCCCAACTTTTCCAGCGATAGAGAGGTAGGAAGTGCCTGTCGTGCTGAGAAGCACTGTTTTATTAAGAGATTGGGCCATGCTTAGTCTTCCTTACTTTCGCCGAAAAAGGCATTGTAGAGGGCTTTGATTGCTGCTTTCTCTTGGTCTTTATTGACAACAAACATGATAGAAACTTCACTAGAACCTTGAGACATCATCTGGATGTTGATCTTGTTTTCAGATAAAGCGCGTGTCGCAGTAGCAGTCACTCCGATATGACTCTTCATCTTTTCTCCAACAATCATAATGATAGAAAGGTCGTGTTCGATTTCTGCATGGTCTACTTCAGCCTTTTGAACCAACTGACGAAGGATTTCTTCTTCCTTGATAGGAGTTAGTTCGCGAGAACGGAGAATGATTGAAAGATCGTCGATACCTGTTGGCATATGTTCCCAACCGATGTTAAGATCTTCCAGGATTTGCAGAACCTTGCGACCAAATCCAACCTCGCGGTTCATGAGGTATTTAGACATGTTGATGCTGACAAAGCCAGAGTCACCAGCAATTCCCACAACGGGGAACTTGTCACTACTATGTTTTAGAACGATACGAGTACCTGGATGGTCAGGGTTGTTGGTATTTTTGATAACAAGAGGGATTTTTCCACGGTAGGCAGGAAGAAGGGCTTCGTCATGAAGGACTGAGAAGCCTGCATAGGCCAACTCACGCATTTCACGGTAGGTCAACTCAGGAATCGAGTGTGGTTGGTGGATAATGCCTGGGTGGGCTGCAAAGATACCATCAACGTCCGTAAAGTTTTCATAGAGGTCAGCCTTAACCCCTGCAGCAATGATAGAACCTGTAATATCCGATCCTCCACGGGAGAAGGTACAGATTTGATTTTCCTTGGTAACTCCAAAGAAACCAGGAATGACAAGGACTTCATTTGTATTTGTCAATTCCTCAATCTTGTCATAACTTGATGGAATAATGCGAGCGTGACCAGGTTCACTTGTGACCACAATACCAGCTTCTCGAGGGTGAACATAGCGTGCATCAATCCCATTTTGGTTAAAGTAGGCAGCAATCAATTTGGCATTGTTGTTTTCACCGGCTGCTAGGAAAGTGTCGTAGAGAAATTCATTTTCTTCGATAGGAAGAGTGGCCAAGGCGCGAATGCTTTTAGAAATTTTTTCTAGCACAGCTGGTTTTAGTCCCAATTCACTAACCATAGCAGCATAGCGGTCGATAATCCAGTTTTGGCTCTTGCTAATATCGTTACCAGCAACATAATCACGGTAGTATTTAATCAAGGCATCCGTAACCTTAGTATCTTCAGCATTGCGTTTACCAGGCGCAGAAACGACTACAAAACGACGCTCTTTATCGCTTTTGACAATGTTTAAAACTTTTTCTAATTGACCAGCAGAGGCAAGAGAGCTACCTCCAAATTTAACAACTTTCATAAGAACTCCTAAAGTAAGTATTTTATACGATTATAGCAGAAAGAAAGCCTTTTTTCAATCTGGGAAATATTTACCATCTGATACAAAAAAAGCAGTTTGTACTGAGACATACTGCAAATGATTTCTAAATTTGATTTAAAGTTTAATTCCGAGGATTCTGTATCCTTCTGTAAGATATTCACCTAATGGTTTGTCAACCATGTAAAGAACTTCTATTTCTTTAGAATCTTGACTTGATGATTTTACCTCATCAAAGCGGGTGAAAAAGATTTCGTCAGGAGATTTTTGTTCAACATTATTTTCTCTACCTAAATACATGATAGTTTGAAGTGCAATGACTTCATCACGATTCAATTTCATGAGAAGTTCTACTATTTGTTTTGAGAGCAAATCAACTTCATCTGAAATTTGTATATCAGCTAAAGAAATAATTTTTGAAAGTGTTGTTCTCTCGTCTATCTTTATCTCTTTTATTTGCCAACTTTACGACATCTTTTTGCGACTTTTATCAAGTTTCTATACATGGATTTAGTCCTTTTTCAAAAAAATAAGTTTTTTTAAATTATATCATATTAAGTGTATTGATTCAAATAAGATGATTAACTTTTTAAAAAAATCAAAAATCGGCTGAGACACTTTCAGTTGATTTTTTTCTTGCTTTCTGATTTTTTAAAAAGGATATACTTTGCAAATAAAAATAATTTAAACTGCTTATAAAACAAAAAGGAGTCCAGATGGAACATATTATTTATCAGCTTGAAGAGGATTTGGCAATCCTTACCTTGAACCGTCCTGAGGTTGCAAATGGCTTTCATATTCCTATGTGTGAAGAAATTTTAGAAGCCTTGACTCTGGCAGAAGAGGATCCAGCTGTGCATTTTATCTTAATCAATGCCAATGGCAAAAGTCTTTTCAGTTGGAGGAGATTTGGTAGAGATGAAGCGGGCAGTGGATGAGGATGATATTCCATCATTGACAAAAATCGCAGAGTTGGTCAATGCTATTTCTTATAAAATCAAGCAAATAGCTAAACCTGTTTTAATGGAAGTTGACGGTGCTGTTGCAGGTGCCGCAGCGAATATGGCTGTTGCGGCAGATTTCTGTTTGGCGACGGATAATGCTAAGTTTATTCAAGCCTTTGTTGGCGTTGGCTTGGCTCCAGATGCAGGGGGAATTCATCTCTTGAGCCGCAGTATCGGTGTGACGCGTGCTGCTCAATTAGCCATGACAGGTGAGGCTTTGACCGCAGAAAAAGCCCTAGAATGGGGGCTAGTTTACCGCGTTTCTGAAGCTGAAAAACTTGAAAAGACGAGAGAACAGCTTCTTAAAAAATTAAGACGTGGTTCAAGCAATTCCTATGCTGCCATCAAGAAGTTGGTTTGGGAGAGCCAATTTAAAGATTGGCAAGATTATGCTGTTTTAGAACTGCATCTACAGGAATCACTGGCCAAAACAGAGGATTTCAAAGAGGGAGTTCGGGCTCATTCGGAGAGAAGAAGACCTAAATTTACAGGAAAATAAAAAAATACTTGCGCCATTCTTTGAAGTTTGATATAATTCTTTTGTCAAATGTTTTGATTGTAAAAGTTTTTTGAGAAGGAGGGAAAGAAAGATTGGACTACCAACGAATTAATGAATATTTAACATCTATATTTAACAATGTCCTCGTCATTGAGGAAGTTAGCTTGAGAGGTAGTCGTTTCAAGGATATCTCCATCAAAGAAATGCATACGATTGATGTGATTGGGAAATTCCAGACGTGACACCAAGTCAAGTGTCAAAAGAGCTGATGGTGACTCTTGGGACAGTTACGACTAGTTTGAATAATCTCGAACGCAAGGGTTATATTGAACGCATTCGCTCAGAGCAGGATCGTCGTGTGGTTCATCTACATTTGACAAAGAAGGGGCGCTTGGTTCATAGGCTGCATAAACGCTTCCACAAGGCCATGGTTGAAAAAATCATTGATGGTATGAGTAAGGAAGAAATTGATGTTATGAGCAAAGGTTTGACCAATCTTTATCAATTTTTGGAGGATTTGAAATAATGGCTTTTGCAAAAATAAGCCAGGTTGCTCATTATGTGCCAGAGCAAGTGGTTACAAATCACGACTTGGCTCAGATTATGGATACCAATGATGAGTGGATTTCAAGTCGGACGGGAATACGACAAAGGCATATTTCAAGAACAGAATCTACCAGTGATTTGGCTACAGAGGTTGCTAAGAAACTAATGGTAAAAGCTGGAATCACAGGTGAGGAGTTGGATTTTATCATTCTAGCTACCATTACTCCAGATTCGATGATGCCCTCTACAGCTGCTCGTGTCCAAGCTAATATTGGTGCTAATAAGGCCTTTGCTTTTGACCTAACAGCTGCTTGTAGTGGATTTGTATTTGCTCTTTCAACTGCTGAAAAGTTTATCGCTTCTGGTCGCTTTCAAAAAGGCTTGGTGATTGGTAGTGAAACCCTCTCTAAAGCAGTCGATTGGTCGGATCGATCAACAGCTGTTTTGTTTGGAGATGGTGCTGGTGGCGTCTTGTTAGAAGCTAGCGATAAGCAACATTTCCTAGCGGAGAGTCTCAATAGCGATGGTTCACGAAGCGAGTGTCTGACTTATGGACATTCACCCCTAGATTCTCCGTTTTCAGATCAAGAAAGTGAAGATTCATTTTTGAAGATGGATGGGCGCGCAGTCTTTGATTTTGCTATTCGAGATGTAGCTAAGTATATCAAACAGACCATTGAAGAATCTCCTGTAGAGGCGACAGACTTGGATTATCTGCTACTTCATCAGGCTAATGACCGTATTTTGGATAAGATGGCTAGAAAAATCGGTGTCGACCGAGACAAACTTCCAGCCAATATGATGGAATATGGCAATACCAGTGCAGCCAGTATCCCGATTTTACTTTCAGAGTGTGTAGAACAAGGCCTCATCCATTTAGATGGTAGCCAGACTGTTCTACTATCAGGCTTCGGTGGAGGCTTGACATGGGGCACGCTCATTCTTACAATTTAGGTAATCATGTGGTGAACACATTGTTATAAAAAACTATTTATTTTAAAGGAGTCCTATCATGGCAGTATTTGAAAAAGTACAAGAAATTATCGTTGAAGAACTTGGAAAAGACGCATCAGAAGTAACACTTGAATCAACTTTTGATGATTTGGATGCAGATTCATTGGATTTGTTCCAAGTAATCTCAGAAATTGAAGATGCTTTTGATATCCAAATCGAAGCAGAAGATGACTTGAAAACAGTTGGTGACTTGGTTGCCTACGTTGAAGAGCAAACAAAATAATACTCAATGAAAATCAAAGAGCAAACTAGGAAGCTAGCCGCAGGCTGTACTTGAGTACGGCAAGGTGACACTGACGTGGTTTGAATTTGATTTTCGAAGAGTATAAGCAGAATATAGATAGAAGGAGTAGGGAAACCCGCTCCCTCTTGTTTAGGCAATAGTTTGATTGTCAAATTATGACGGTATCGAACTATTACGTAAGCAAGAAACGATGGAGGCACTATGAAAACGCGTATTACAGAATTATTGAACATTGATTATCCTATTTTCCAAGGAGGAATGGCTTGGGTTGCTGATGGTGATTTGGCAGGAGCTGTTTCCAAGGCTGGAGGACTAGGCATTATCGGTGGTGGGAATGCACCGAAAGAAGTCGTCAAGGCCAATATTGACAAGATCAAATCGTTGACGGATAAACCCTTCGGTGTCAACATCATGCTCTTGTCTCCCTTTGTGGAAGATATTGTAGACCTCGTTATCGAGGAAGGTGTTAAGGTAGTGACAACAGGCGCAGGAAATCCTGGAAAATACATGGAACGCTTCCATGAAGCTGGGATCACGGTTATTCCAGTTGTACCAAGCGTTGCCCTAGCTAAACGAATGGAAAAAATTGGTGCGGACGCTGTTATCGCAGAAGGAATGGAAGCTGGGGGGCATATCGGTAAATTAACAACCATGACCTTGGTGCGTCAAGTGGCGGCAGCTGTATCTATTCCTGTTATTGCGGCAGGAGGGATTGCGGATGGTGAAGGTGCTGCGGCTGGCTTTATGCTAGGTGCAGAGGCTGTTCAGGTTGGAACTCGTTTTGTCGTTGCCAAAGAGTCTAATGCACATCCAAATTACAAGGCCAAGATTTTAAAAGCTAGAGATATTGATACTACGATTTCAGCTCAACACTTTGGCCATGCTGTTCGTGCTATTAAAAATCAATTGACTCGTGATTTTGAAAAAGCTGAGAAAGATGCCTTTAAACAGGAAAATCCTGATTTAGAAATCTTTGAACAAATGGGAGCAGGTGCCCTAGCCAAAGCGGTTGTTCACGGAGATGTGGATGGTGGGTCTGTTATGGCAGGTCAAATTGCAGGGCTTGTTTCCAAAGAAGAAACCGTTGAAGAAATCCTAAAAGATTTGTACTATGGAGCAGCTAAGAAAATTCAAGAAGAAGCCTCTCGTTGGGCAGGAGTTGTAAGAAATGACTAAAACAGCCTTTTTATTTGCTGGTCAAGGTGCCCAGTATCTAGGGATGGGACGGGATCTCTATGATCACTACCCGATTGTCAAAGAAACGATTGATCAAGCGAGTCAGGTACTCGGTTATGATTTGCGTCATCTCATCGATACGGAAGAAGACAAACTCAATCAGACCCGCTATACGCAACCAGCTATTCTAGCGACTTCGGTTGCTATCTACCGTTTATTGCAAGAAAAGGGCTATCAGCCTGATATGGTTGCTGGTTTGTCTCTTGGAGAATATTCTGCCTTGGTGGCCAGTGGCACCTTGGATTTTGAAGATGCGGTAGCCTTGGTCGCTAAGCGTGGCGCCTATATGGAAGAAGCGGCTCCTGCTGGCTCTGGCAAGATGGTAGCGGTTCTCAATACGCCAGTAGAGGTTATTGAAGAAGTCTGTCAAAAAGCTGCTGAACTTGGAGTGGTTACTCCAGCAAACTATAATACACCTGCACAAATCGTGATTGGTGGAGAAGTGACTGCAGTTGATCGAGCTGTTGAACTCTTGCAGGAAGCAGGTGCCAAACGCTTGATTCCTCTCAAGGTTTCAGGGCCTTTTCATACCGCTCTCCTTGAGTCTGCTAGCCAAAAACTAGCTGAAACACTAGCTCAGGTAAACTTTTCAGATTTTACTTGTCCCCTAGTTGGTAATACAGAAGCTAAGGTCATGAAAAAAGAAGACATTGCTCAACTTTTGACGCGTCAGGTCAAGGAACCAGTTCGTTTCTATGAAAGTATTGGGGTCATGCAAAGAAGCAGGCGTAACCAACTTTATCGAGATTGGACCGGGGAAAGTCTTGTCAGGCTTTGTGAAAAATTGATAAAACGGCTAAACTAGCAAATGTCGAAGATCAGGCTAGCTTGGAAGCCCTGTTGGGAAACTAGTAATCCCTTCTCCCATAAATACAAGAGGAAACAGGAGAAAAGAATGCAACTAAAAAAATATAAAAATATCTTTATTACAGGTTCGAGTCGTGGAATTGGTCTTGCCATTGCCCACAAGTTTGCTCAAGCAGGAGCCAACATTGCCTTAAACAGCCGTGGGGCAATTTCAGAGGACTTGCTAGCCGAGTTTGCAGACTATGGTGTTAAGGTAGTTCCCATTTCAGGGGATGTGTCGGATTTTGCAGACGCTAAGCGTATGGTTGAGCAAGCTATTGCAGAGCTAGGTTCAGTAGATGTTTTGGTCAACAATGCAGGGATTACCCAAGATACCCTTATGCTCAAGATGACAGAAGCAGATTTTGAAAAAGTGCTCAAGGTTAACTTGACTGGTGCCTTTAACATGACACAATCAGTCTTGAAACCGATGATAAAAGCCAGAGAAGGTGCTATCATTAATATGTCTAGTGTTGTTGGTTTGATGGGAAATATCGGTCAAGCTAACTACGCTGCTTCTAAGGCTGGTTTGATTGGTTTTACCAAGTCTGTGGCGCGTGAAGTAGCTAATCGCAATATCAGGGTTAATGCTATTGCACCGGGAATGATTGAGTCCGATATGACAGCTGTTCTATCAGACAAGGTAAAAGATGCCATGCTGGCGCAAATTCCTATGAAAGAATTTGGACAGGCAGAGCAGGTTGCAGATTTGACAGTATTTTTAGCAGGCCAAGATTATCTAACTGGTCAAGTGGTTGCCATTGATGGTGGCTTAAGTATGTAGCAGAAGCTAGAGGTGAAAAAGATGAAACTAAATCGCGTAGTAGTAACAGGTTATGGAGTAACATCTCCAATTGGAAATACACCAGAAGAATTTTGGAATAGTTTGACAACTGGAAAAATCGGAATTGGTCCAATTACAAAATTTGATCATAGTGATTTTGATGTGCATAATGCGGCAGAAATCCAAGATTTTCCTTTTGATAAATACTTTGTGAAGAAAGATACCAATCGTTTCGATAACTATTCTTTATATGCCTTGTATGCAGCCCAAGAAGCCGTTAATCATGCTAATTTAGATGTAGAGGCTCTTGATAAAGATCGTTTTGGTGTTATTGTGGCCTCTGGTATTGGTGGAATTAAGGAAATTGAAGATCAAGTGCTTCGACTCAATGAAAAGGGGCCAAAACGTGTGAAACCATTGACTCTTCCAAAAGCCTTACCAAATATGGCTTCAGGAAATGTTGCCATGCGTTTTGGAGCAAACGGTGTTTGTAAATCGATCAATACTGCCTGCGCTTCATCAAATGACGCGATTGGGGATGCTTTCCGCTCAATTAAGTTTGGTTTCCAAGATGTTATGTTGGTAGGTGGTTCAGAAGCTTCTATTACACCTTTTGCTATTGCTGGTTTCCAAGCCCTAACTGCTCTCTCAACTACAGAGGATCCAACTCGTGCTTCTATTCCATTTGATAAGGACCGTAATGGTTTTGTCATGGGTGAAGGTTCAGGAATGTTGGTTCTTGAAAGTCTGGAACACGCTGAAAAACGTGGGGCTACTATCCTTGCTGAAGTGGTTGGTTACGGAAATACTTGTGATGCCTACCACATGACTTCACCACATCCAGAAGGTCAGGGAGCTATCAAGGCCATCAAACTAGCCTTGGAAGAAGCAGAGATTTCTCCAGAGCAAGTAGCCTATGTCAATGCTCACGGAACGTCAACTCCTGCTAATGAAAAAGGAGAAAGTGGCGCTATCGTAGCTGTTCTTGGTAAGGAAGTGCCTGTATCATCAACTAAGTCTTTCACAGGACATTTGCTGGGGGCTGCAGGTGCAGTAGAAGCTATCGTAACAATCGAGGCTATGCGTCATAACTTTGTTCCAATGACAGCTGGGACAAGTGAAGTATCAGATTATATCGAAGCCAATGTCGTTTATGGACAAGGCTTGGAGCAAGAAATTCCATACGCTATTTCAAATACTTTTGGTTTTGGTGGGCACAATGCAGTTCTTGCTTTCAAACGTTGGGAGAATAAATAAGTATGAATTTAAACGATATTAAAGACTTGATGGCTCAATTTGACCAATCAAGTTTGAGAGAGTTTTCTTATAAGAATGGGACGGATGAGTTGGAGTTTAGCAAGAATGAAGCTAGACTCGTATCTGAAGTTGCAACTCAAGTCGCTCCAGCACCCGTTCTAGCAACACCAAGTCCAGTAGCTCCTTCATCTGCTCCAGCAGAGCCTGTAACAGAAGAAGTTCAAGCTCCAGCTGAAACAAGTGTGGCTGCTGAGGGAGATGTTGTAGAGAGCCCACTTGTTGGGGTGGCTTACTTGGCTGCTGGTCCAGATAAACCTGCCTTCGTAACAGTTGGTGATAGTGTCAAAAAAGGCCAAACATTGGTGATTATCGAAGCCATGAAAGTCATGAATGAAATCCCAGCTCCTAAGGATGGTGTGGTAACGGAAATTCTTGTTTCTAACGAAGAAATGGTTGAGTTTGGTAAAGGATTGGTACGTATCAAATGATCGATATTCAAGGAATCAAAGAAGCTCTTCCCCACCGTTATCCTATGCTCCTAGTGGACCGTGTGTTGGAAGTGAGCGAGGATACTATTGTTGCCATCAAAAATGTGACCATCAATGAGCCCTTCTTTAACGGTCATTTCCCTCAATATCCAGTTATGCCAGGTGTTTTGATCATGGAAGCCTTGGCGCAAACAGCTGGTGTCTTGGAGTTGTCTAAGCCTGAAAATAAGGGGGAAGCTGGTCTTTTATGCTGGTATGGACAAGGTTAAATTTAAGAAGCAAGTTGTACCTGGAGACCAATTGCTTATGACAGCGACTTTTGTAAAACGTCGTGGCACTATTGCCGTAGTTGAAGCAAAGGCTGAAGTGGATGGCAAGCTTGCAGCTAGTGGTATTCTTACCTTTGCAATAGGGAACTAAGGAGGTTCTCCATGTTTCGAAAAATTTTAATTGCCAATCGTGGTGAAATTGCGGTTCGTATTATCCGTGCGGCGCGTGAATTGGGGATTGCGACGGTGGCGGTTTATTCGACTGCTGATAAGGAAGCCCTTCATACGCTTTTGGCAGATGAAGCAGTTTGTATCGGTCCTGGCAAGGCAACAGAGTCTTATCTCAATATCAATGCGGTTCTATCAGCTGCAGTCTTGACAGAAGCAGAAGCCATTCACCCCGGTTTCGGATTTCTTAGTGAAAATTCCAAATTTGCAACCATGTGTGAAGAGGTTGGAATCAAGTTTATCGGTCCATCTGGCCATGTTATGGATATGATGGGGGATAAAATCAATGCACGTGCTCAGATGATCAAAGCAGGTGTACCTGTCATTCCAGGTTCAGATGGAGAAGTGCATAACTCTGAGGAAGCCTTGATTGTTGCTGAAAAAATTGGCTATCCTGTTATGCTCAAGGCTTCAGCAGGTGGTGGCGGTAAAGGGATTCGTAAGGTTGAAAAACCAGAAGACCTCGTTTCAGCTTTTGAGACCGCCTCTAGTGAAGCCAAGGCCAATTATGGCAATGGTGCCATGTACATAGAACGGGTCATCTATCCAGCTCGTCACATTGAGGTTCAAATCCTAGGAGATGAGCATGGACATGTGATTCACTTGGGGGAACGGGATTGTTCTCTTCAACGGAATAACCAAAAGGTTTTAGAAGAAAGTCCTTCGATTGCAGTCGGAAAAACACTGCGCAATGAAATTGGTGCTGCGGCTGTTCGAGCTGCAGAGTCTGTTGGTTATGAGAATGCAGGGACCATTGAGTTTCTTCTTGATGAAGCCAGTGGCAAATTCTATTTCATGGAAATGAATACTCGTGTTCAGGTAGAGCATCCAGTAACAGAGTTTGTTTCAGGTGTGGATATCGTTAAGGAACAGATTCGCATTGCGGCAGGTCAGCCCCTGTCTGTTAAGCAAGAAGATATTGTCCTACGAGGCCATGCCATCGAGTGTCGTATCAATGCAGAAAATCCAGTCTTTAACTTTGCTCCAAGTCCAGGTAAGATTACTAATCTCTATCTGCCAAGTGGTGGAGTTGGCTTGCGCGTGGATTCAGCAGTTTATCCAGGCTATACCATTCCACCTTATTATGATAGTATGATTGCTAAAATCATCGTTCATGGAGAAAATCGTTTTGACGCCCTGATGAAAATGCAACGTGCCCTCTATGAATTAGAGATTGAAGGGGTGCAGACCAATGCAGATTTCCAGCTTGACCTCATTTCAGATCGCAATGTCATTGCTGGGGATTATGATACTTCCTTCTTGATGGAAACCTTTTTTACCCAAGTATCAAGAAAAAGAATAAAATGACTTCAAGAGTTTAGACCGAAAAGGGGAATCAATGGCTCTATTTAGTAAAAAAGATAAGTATATTCGAATCAATCCCAATCGTTCGGTTAGGGAAAAACCTCAAGCTAAGCCAGAGGTTCCAGATGAATTATTTTCCCAGTGTCCGGGTTGTAAGCATACCATTTATCAGAAGGATCTGGGAAGTGAACGTATCTGTCCGCACTGTAGCTATACCTTTCGTATTTCTGCCCAAGAACGCTTGGCTTTGACGATTGATATGGGAACCTTCAAGGAATTGTTTACAGGGATTGAAAGCAAGGATCCCTTGCATTTCCCTGGTTATCAAAAGAAACTAGCAACTATGCGTGAAAAAACAGGTCTGGATGAAGCTGTTGTGACAGGAACAGCTCTTATAAAAGGTCAGACTGTGGCTCTTGGGATTATGGATTCTAACTTTATCATGGCTTCTATGGGTACGGTTGTAGGTGAGAAAATCACTCGCTTGTTTGAGTATGCGACTGTCGAAAAATTGCCAGTTACCCTCTTCACAGCCTCTGGTGGAGCCCGTATGCAGGAAGGAATCATGAGCCTCATGCAGATGGCCAAGATTTCTGCAGCGGTTAAACGGCATTCAAATGCTGGTCTCTTTTACCTGACCATTTTGACAGATCCAACGACAGGTGGTGTAACAGCTTCTTTCGCTATGGAAGGCGATATCATTTTAGCTGAACCACAGAGCTTGGTCGGTTTTGCTGGGCGTCGTGTCATTGAAAACACGGTTCGTGAAAGTTTGCCTGAGGATTTCCAAAAGGCAGAATTCCTATTGGAGCATGGATTTGTGGATGCTATCGTTAAAAGAAGAGACTTGCCAGATACGATTGCAAGCCTAGTCAGATTGCACGGAGGGAGTCCAAGATGAATATTGCAAAAATAGTCAGAGAAGCGCGTGAGCAGAGTCGCTTGACAACCTTGGACTTTGCGGCAGGCATTTTTGATGACTTTATCCAATTACACGGTGACCGTTCTTTTCGAGATGATGGTGCAGTTGTTGGTGGTATTGGCTGGCTTGGAGAGCAAGCTGTAACAGTGGTTGGTATCCAAAAAGGCAAGAGTTTACAAGATAACCTCAAGCGGAATTTTGGTCAACCGCATCCAGAAGGCTACCGTAAGGCCCTACGTTTGATGAAACAGGCTGAAAAGTTTGGTCGTCCAGTTGTGACCTTTATCAATACTGCAGGTGCTTATCCTGGTGTCGGAGCGGAAGAACGTGGACAGGGAGAAGCTATTGCTCGCAATCTCATGGAAATGAGTGACCTGAAAGTTCCGATTATCGCCATCATTATAGGTGAAGGTGGTTCAGGTGGGGCTCTGGCTCTAGCAGTCGCAGACCGTATTTGGATGCTGGAAAATTCTATCTATGCCATTCTCAGCCCAGAAGGCTTTGCTTCCATTCTATGGAAGGACGGAACTCGTGCCATGGAAGCAGCAGAGTTGATGAAAATCACATCACATGAACTGCTAGAAATGGACGTGGTAGACAAGGTGATTTCTGAAGCAGGACTTTCTAGTAAAGAACTGATTAAGAGTGTCAAAAAAGAACTCCAAGATGAGCTAGCTATACTTTTACAAAAACCGTTAGAAGAGTTGTTGGAAGAACGTTACCAACGATTTAGAAAATACTAATATAAAAACTAGAACTGACTGCCAGTTCTAGTTTTTATGTGCTTCTTATACTCAATGAAAATCAAAGAGCAAACTAGGAAACTAGCCGCAGGCTGTACTTGAGTACGGCAAGGCGACGTTGACGCGGTTTGAATTTGATTTTCGAAGAGTATTACTCTGTGCAGAGGGGAAAGTCAAAAAGTGCTTGGAAGACCAAACACCTTTTCGATTATTCATTTTCTTCAGTTACAAATTGACTAAGCAGTCCGTTGATAAAGCGGGCTGATTTTTGATCTGAAAAATTCTTGGCAAGTTCAATAGCTTCATTGACTGCTACCAGCTGGGGTGTATCAAATGATGTAATTTCAAAGATACCCAAGCGTAGCAAGTTTTTTTCGACCAAGGTCAAGCGTTCAACTGTCCAGCCTGACTTGAGGTGCTGGTTGATTTGTTTATCCAACTCGTCTTTTTGAGCTTGAACGCCAGAAACCAAGTTCAAAAGAAAGGCAGGGATTTGCACATCTGCATCTTCACGGTCATGTGTGTAGGCAAAGTGACAAGCCGTTTCCATATCTGTACCGAATTCAAGGCTCATAAGAGCTTGAAAAGCGCATTTACGAAGTTCGCGTCTAGATTCTAATAATGGACTAGTCATTGAGGAAGTCCTCGTTAAATAAATCTTTCAACTCTGGTTTAGGTGTTTTATCTGGAACGATTCCTGTAACATGGATATTGACAGCAGAAAGTTCCACATCAGCCATATCATGGACAGCATCTTTGACCGCTTTTTGAATAGCAAGAGCAACTTTGGTACTTTCACACCGTACTCAAGATAGAGGTAGATGTCAGCAGTTAGTTCTTCGTTGCTTTCTTTTAAGTAGACGCCACGACCAAGAGAGAGTTTTGATAGAGTATCAGATACGGATTTATTTGAAAATGAATGGACACCATCAACTTTAGCAGTTGCGATGGCAATGATTTTTTCAAGTACACGTGGAGCGATAACGATTTCGCCAAATTGTTCTTCAGTTCCCATAGAATGACCTCTTTCTAGAGATTAGGCACGAGAAACGTAAGTTCCTTCTGCAGTGTTGATGATCAATTTTTGTCCAGCTTCGATGAAGTCAGGAACGTTGACAACAAGTCCAGTTTCCATAGTTGCTGGTTTACCAGAACCTGTAACAGTAGCACCCTTGATAGATGGTTGTGTTTCAGCAACTGTCAATTCAACAGTAGTTGGTACAGTTACACCGATTACTTCAGTTCCGTAGAATTGGATTTTCACATCAGAGTTTTCAAGGATGTAAAGCAGTTCATTTTCAACGTTTACGACTGGGATTTCGTATTGGTCGTAAGTTTCAGTGTTCATGAAGTAGGCAGTTTCATCCATTTTGTACAAGTATTGAGCTGGAACAGTCTCGATAATAGCTTGTTCGAATTTTTCTTCTGGACGGTAGCTTGTGTCAAAAGTAGAACCAGTACGGACATCACGTAATTTCATACGCATGATTGTGTTCCCTTTACCTGGTTTGTGATGGCTAGCTTCCAAAAACGCGGATCAATTTTTCCGTCTGCAGTTTCAAATGTCATACCAGCTTTCAATTTGCTTGCTTCAATCATGTTTTTACCTCTTTAATAAATATTATTACTCTTCATTTTACCATAAAATCTTCTGGAAATAAAGCCAAAATAGTTATTGGGACATGGTAGGAGCGAAAAAACCAACCTCAGGGCTGGTTTCTTTTACATATTAATCTTCTTTCAACTTCGCTAATTCCTGGGCAAGGAGTTTAAGGGCGACTTGTGGGTTGGCTTGGCCTTTGGTTGCTTTCATAAGGAAGCCTGTGAAGGCCTTGTCTGCGTTACGTTTGCCTGACTTGAAGTCGGCAACGGCTGCTTCGTTATCGGCAAAGACTTGATGAATGATTGGGATCAAGACATCTGGATCTGAGATTTGCACCATGCCTGCTTTTTCAACGTATTCACGCGCGCCACCGCCATTTTTAGCGAGATGGACAAAGACTTTCTTGGCAATCTTAGACGAGATAGTGCCGTCTTCGATGATGGCAATCATTTCTACCAAGTTTTCTGGTGACAATTCGATTTGTTCCAGTGTCTTGCCTTCAGCGTTCAAGAACTGAGCCACTTCACCTTGGAGCCAGTTAGAGACTTGTTTGGCATCGCCACCGAGGGCAACAGCTTTTTCAAAGAAATCAGAAGTGACTTTGTTTGCAGTCAACTGGCTAGCATCGTAGTCTGACAAGCCAAGGTCAGCCACGTAGCGAGCACGGCGTTCTTTCGGAAATTCTGGCAATTCAGTACGCATTTCTTCGATCCACTCGTCTGAGATTTCAAAGAGTGGGAGGTCTGGTTCTGGGAAGTAACGGTAGTCAGCAGCGCCTTCCTTGACACGCATGAGGATGGTTGCTTTGTTGGCTTCATCGTAACGGCGTGTTTCTTGGCGGATTTGACCACCTGAGCGTAGGATTTCAGCCTGACGTTGGACTTCGTATTCAAGACCCTTGCGGACGTTAGAGAAGGAGTTGAGGTTCTTCAACTCAGTCTTGGTACCGAATTTCTCTTGACCATACGGACGAAGCGAGATGTTGGCATCCACACGCATGGAACCTTCTTCCATCTTAACGTCAGAAATACCAGCATACTGGATAACTTCCTTGAGGGCTGTTAGGTAAGCATAGGCTTCTTCTGGTGAACGCATGTCAGCTTCAGATACAATCTCAATCAATGGCACCCCTTGGCGGTTGAGGTCAACATAAGAGTAACCATCTGTACCATGGGTATTTTTACCTGCATCTTCTTCCAAGTGAGCGCGTTCGATACCGATTTTCTTGGTCGTACCGTCTTCTAGCTCGACTTCAATCCAGCCGTTGTAGCCGATTGGTTCATCAAACTGAGAAATTTGGTAGGCTTTGGGATTATCAGGGTAGAAGTAGTTTTTGCGGTCAAAGTGCATCTTTTTGTGGATGTCCATGTTGAGGGCAAGAGCAGCCTTGATACCGGCATCGACAACACCTTTATTGAGAACTGGCAGAACTCCTGGGAAGGACCAGTCAATCACGTTGGTGTTGGCATTTTGGTCATTTCCCAAAGTGGGCAGAAGTAGGTGAGAAGATTTTTGAATTGGTGTTGAGCTCTACGTGGACTTCAAGTCCGATGACTGTTTCAAAGTTCATTAGTTGTCACCTCCAAAAATCACGGGTTGTTGTTTGTGGTAGTCTGTTGTTGCTTCAAAGGCAGCAGCAGCTTGGTAAATGGTTTCCTCAGAGTACTTAGGACCAATCAATTGCAGACCGACAGGTAGTCCTTGAGAGAATCCAGCAGGAATCGAAATTCCTGGAAGACCTGCCAAGTTGACTGGGATTGTCAAAAGGTCAGCCAAGTACATGGCAACTGGGTCATGGTTGAGTGAGTCCAAGTCATAGGCAACGCTTGGAGCAGTTGGTCCCAAAATCAAGTCATAATCCGCAAAGACTTTTTCGAAATCTTGAATGATAAGGGTACGAACCTGACCAGCCTTCTTGTAGTAAGCATCGTAGTAACCTGATGAAAGACTGAAAGTACCTAGCATGATACGACGTTTTACCTCTTCACCGAAACCTTGGCTACGGCTGTTTACATAGATTTCATCAAGGTTGCTTGCATCTTCTGCGCGGTATCCGTAACGGATACCGTCAAAACGTTGCAGGTTTGAGGATGCTTCTGATGAAGCAATGATGTAGTAAACGGCAACACCGTATTTTGAGTGGGGAAGGCTGACTTCTTCAACGATAGCACCAAGTTTTTCAAAGTGTTTAGCGGCATTCAGGATAGTTTCCTTAACCTCTGGGTCAATCCCTTCACCAAGATATTCCTTAGGTAAAGCGATTTTCATACCCTTGATGTCTTGGCCGATTTTTGAAGTAAAATCGGCAATGCGGACAGGGGCAGAAGTAGAGTCTTTGACATCTTCGCTGGCAATAGCATTGAGCAAGAGGGCATTTTCCTTAACAGTTGGCGCAAAAGGTCCAATCTGGTCTAATGAACTACCAAAGGCAATGAGACCGAAACGAGAAACCGTTCCGTAGGTTGGTTTGAGACCAACAATCCCGTTGAAGGCAGCAGGTTGGCGGATAGAACCACCAGTATCAGAACCAAGTGACAAGCGGACTTGTCCTGAAGCTACAGCTGCGGCAGAACCACTTGATGAGCCACCAGGAACCTTGGTCTGGTCCCAAGCATTTTTAGTCGCACCGTAGTGTGAAGTTTCACCTGAACCACCCATGGCAAATTCGTCCATGTTGGTTTTCCCAACAACGATCATGCCCTTAGATTTTGCATTGGCAACAGCTGTTGCATCAAAGATAGGTTCGTAGTTATAGAGCATTTTTGAGGCTGCAGTTGTGAGAATACCGTCTGTAGAGATGTTATCCTTAACAGCCAATGGAATTCCTGAAAGGACATTGTCAGCATCGATTCCAGCTTCATCAATGGATTTAGCTTGAGCAAGAGCCTGCTCCTCAGCGATAGTAACAAAAGCGTTGATAGTTGTCTCTCGAGACTTGATATCTTCAAGCGTTGCTTGTGTTAATTCAGTTGCAGAAATTTCCTTAGAAACAAGGAGATTGTGCAAGTCTTCAATGGTTTTATGGTTAAAAGTCATTAGGCATCTCCTCCATCGTCTAGAATAGCTGGCACCTTGATATAGTAGTTATCTTTTTCAGGCACATTTTTAAACAAGCGATCACGGTCTGTTCCTTCTTCGGCCACATCAGGGCGGAGTACAGTCTTACGGTCAGCCATAGTTGTAGTTGGTGCGACACCAGTTGTGTCAACTTCGCCCAGCAATTCAACCATATCAACAATTTTAGACAAGGTTGTCGCAAAGGCAGCAGTTTCTTCTTCAGAGAATCTTAATTTTGAAAGATTGGCAACGTGTGTTACCTCTTCTTGCGTAATTTTCATCTTGCATCCTTTCGTGAAATGATGATTTTTAGTCTGTTCTATTTTACCATATTTTCCTATAAATAAGGGAAGGAAAGATGAAAAAAGACAGGTATAGGATGGAGAACGGATTTTGATGATAATTTATTTGAAAAGCGGATTTCAAAGGGGAAATTATATGGTACAATAGTTTGACAGAGAAGTGAAGGCGGTGGTTACGAAATCGAAAGGATGGTGATGCTTATGTGCAGATCCTGTAAAAATCTTAGTAGAAAGGAGTAACCAGATTTGTCCCTTTTTGAGGCTTTGACACTCATGTTTGTAGCTGGTAACTTTGTTATCACGCTCCTGAAGTTCATCCTTGAATTGGTAAAAGAGACAAAAAAATAGCCGTCCTAACTTTGGCGAGTTAACGAGCTATTTTTTTAGTTATGTAATTACAGCCACCGTCTTAAACGGCTCTGTGGGGTGTTGTTGACGCAACACCTTTTTCTATATTTATTGTAACATTTATTTTAAAAATTGCAAGGGGAATTGTTCTACTTTAGAAGTGTCTAACATAAAATAGAAATTGAAAAAAATGCTAAAAATCCGATATAATGGAGTGTTGAAAGGAATGGTAAAATCCAATGTAGAAATCATTCTTAGCTATTGAAACAACTAAAAATAGAGAATCAAAGAAAGAGAACTTATGAATATTCAAGAAGAAATTAAGAAACGTCGTACCTTTGCCATCATCTCTCACCCGGACGCGGGGAAAACTACTATTACTGAGCAGTTGCTCTACTTTGGGGGCGAGATTCGTGAGGCTGGTACGGTAAAAGGAAAGAAAACAGGGACTTTTGCCAAGTCTGACTGGATGGATATCGAGAAGCAACGTGGGATTTCGGTGACTTCATCTGTGATGCAGTTTGATTACGATGGTAAGCGCGTCAATATCCTCGACACGCCAGGGCATGAGGACTTTTCAGAAGATACCTATCGTACCTTGATGGCGGTGGATGCTGCGGTCATGGTTGTGGACTCTGCCAAGGGTATCGAGGCGCAAACTAAGAAATTATTTGAGGTTGTCAAACACCGTGGTATTCCAGTCTTTACCTTTATGAACAAGCTAGACCGTGACGGTCGTGAGCCGCTGGACCTCTTGCAAGAATTGGAAGAAGTCTTGGGCATTGCTAGCTATCCGATGAACTGGCCAATCGGGATGGGGAAAGCCTTTGAGGGTTTGTATGACCTCTATAACCAACGCTTGGAACTCTACAAAGGGGATGAGCGTTTGCTAGCCTGGAAGATGGGGACAATCTTTTTGGCAACAATCCTTTCTACGAGCAAGTCAAGGATGATATTGAGCTTTTAAATGAAGCTGGGAATGAGTTTTCAGAGGAAGCTATTCTGGCTGGAGAATTGACGCCTGTCTTCTTCGGTTCAGCCCTGACAAATTTTGGTGTGCAGACCTTCCTTGAGACCTTCCTTAAGTTTGCTCCGGAACCACATGGACACAAGAAAACAGATGGCGAAATTGTGGATCCTTATGACAAGGATTTCTCAGGATTTGTCTTTAAAATCCAAGCCAACATGGACCCTCGTCACCGTGATCGTATTGCCTTTGTCCGTATCGTATCGGGTGAATTTGAGCGCGGCATGAGTGTCAATCTGCCTCGTACTGGTAAGGGGGCTAAATTGTCTAATGTCACTCAGTTTATGGCGGAAAGTCGTGAAAATGTGACCAATGCCGTGGCAGGTGATATTATCGGGGTTTACGATACCGGTACTTATCAGGTTGGGGATACCTTGACAGTTGGAAAAAAACAAGTTTGAATTTGAACCCCTACCAACCTTTACTCCTGAAATTTTCATGAAAGTTTCTGCTAAGAACGTCATGAAGCAGAAATCTTTCCACAAGGGGATTGAGCAATTGGTGCAAGAGGGAGCCATTCAGCTTTATAAGAATTACCAAACAGGCGAGTACATGCTAGGAGCTGTTGGTCAACTTCAGTTTGAAGTCTTTAAGCACCGTATGGAAGGCGAGTACAACGCAGAAGTGGTCATGAGCCCAATGGGTAAAAAGACCGTTCGTTGGATCAAGCCTGAGGACTTGGATGAACGGATGTCGTCAAGCCGAAATATCTTGGCCAAAGACCGTTTTGACCAACCAGTCTTTCTCTTTGAAAATGACTTTGCCCTCCGCTGGTTTGCAGACAAGTATCCAGACGTAGAGTTGGAAGAAAAGATGTAAATCGTTACAAACGACTAGCAACATAAAGTTGCTGTCATTTGACGGTAACCGCTATGGCGGCTTACCTAAACGCTTCACTAGGAAAAATCCACGAATATTATCGATTCGTGGATTTTTCCGTCGTAACGGCTAGTGAGTTGTCTAGCTAATTGCCTTGCTAACTATGTTTGGCAAATGAAATCGATTCCCAAAACTCAGTGTCGTGTTTAATATGACAGTAAGATATACTGTATCTTATTTCAACTTCCCGTGGACAAGATGCTAAATTATATAGCTTATTCGTTTTATTACTAACCTTTATGGTGATAACTTACAAATAAAAGAAAACTTCAGATATTCACTTTTGGTGATTGGTCTGAAGTTTTCTTTTTTACTGTCCATATTTTTGGTAAAAATCAACTTTTATTTGGATGAAGGTTTTGGCTTCACGTAGGAGCTGAAGAAGGGTGGCGCGGGTTTCAAATTCTTCTCTTGTCTTGGGGAGACTGCGGTTCCGGAAGACTTCCAGATAGCGTTCAATTTCATCTAGCAAATCAGAAGCAGGATTGGTCTGGCTCAGTTGACCTGCAATTTTTGAAAGAGTTGGGCTAAAATCAGGCTTTCACTGGCAGCTAGGTGACAGGTGTTGATTTGCTGGGCCATATTTCGCAGAATACGACTTTGGCCTTGTCTCATCTCAAAGTAGTGGATATGGTAGTCGGTCTGGTGAAAGAGGTGGTCTGAGTGATCCAAATAGACCAGTCTGAGGGCTTCTTCCAAAAGGGTGTCTAATTCTTCAACCAGTTGTGCTCGGTTGCGTCCATCCCCTCTGGATAAATAATATTTGAAGCGTTGGAGGATATCTTTTAACTTTTCTTCTACCAATGTGTGGTAGTGCTGGATTTCCTCTTCTCGTGAAGGCATGTAGAGATTGACTAGTAAAGCAAATCCTGTACCGATCGCAAAGAGAAGGAATTCGTTGACTAGAAGGTCTGGAGAGGTTGACTCTTGTACCAAGAGGTGGCTAACCAAAACAGTGCTTGGTGTGATGCCAATTTCCCAGCCCATCTTATAGGCTAGGGGCACGTAGAGGGCAAGATAGAGGCCAAGGCTCCAGATATGAAATCCGCTCAAGTGAAAAGCCAAAACACCGATAGCTAGAGCTAGAAGAATGGAAAAGAGCCGATTGCGGGCCAGTTTTAAGGTACTTCTACGGGTATCGGATAGACTCAAGAGGGCGATGATTCCAGCCGAAACTGCCGAGGAAAGATTAAGAAAATAAGCAAGGAGACAGGCAAGGCAGGTAGCTAAGATGAGCTTGGTCGTACGTTGGCTAATAGACATAAGAATTTCCTAGTAAGTTAGAATAAAAGCGTAAAAGACAAGACCTGAGCAGGCTTGTCTTTATGCGCTATTTTTTACGGGCTGCTGCGTATTCGGCAACGGCGGTAAAGAGGACATCTGTAGAAGAGTTAAGGGCTGTTTCACATGAGTCTTGGATGACACCAATCACAAATCCAACCCCAACAACTTGCATGGCAATATCGTTAGAAATACCGAAAAGGCTACAAGCAACTGGGATAAGAAGGAGGGAACCTCCGGCAATACCAGAAGCACCACAGGCTGAGATAGCTGCTACTACACTGAGGACAAAGGCTGTGGCAAAGTCAACAGGGATTCCAAGAGTATTTACTGCAGCAAGGGTCAAAACGTTAATAGTAATCGCTGCCCCGGCCATGTTGATAGTAGAACCAAGTGGGATAGAAACAGAATAGGTATCTGGATCCAGTCCAAGGTCGTGACAAAGTTTCATGTTGACAGGAATGTTAGCCGCAGAACTACGAGTGAAGAAGGCTGTCACACCGCTGACACGCAAACATTTCCAAACGAGGGGATAAGGGTTTCTCTTCATAAAGAGTAAGGCAATCAATGGATTGACTACTAGAGCCACAAAGAACATAGTTGTCACCAGGAGGGCAAGTAAGATTCCATAGTTGGCTAGCTTCCGATCCCCTTATCAGAGATAGTTTTAAAGACAAGGCCTAAGATCCCAAATGGAGCTAGGTTGATGATCCATTCGACAATCTTAGAAGTCACATCAGCCATGGTTTTCAGCAATTCTTTACTATTTTTGCTGGCTTCTCTCATGGCAATCCCGAAAACAACTGCCCATGATAGGATACCAATGTAGTTGGCTGTGACAAGGGCATTAACTGGATTGTCAACCAGTTTGAGCAAGAGGTTGCTGAGGACCTGTCCAATCCCATCTGGTGGAGCAATATCGGTATTAGCGCTATTTAAGGTAATTTCAACAGGGACGATGAAACTTGCTAGTACAGCGATGAGGGCAGCGGCGAAGGTTCCCACCAAGTAAAGGAAGATAACGGTTTTCATATTGCTATCTTGTCCCTTTTGATGTTGGGAAAGGGCATTGGCAACGAGGGCAAAGACCAGAATCGGTGCGATGGCTTTGAGGCCACCAACAAAGAGATCTCCCAGCAGGCCAATTCCTGAAATGTTAGGAAGTGTCAGTCCTAGGGTTCCTCCAATAAGCATACCAATCAAAATTCGTTTGATTAGGCTTGCCTTATTCCAAGCATGAATGAATTTTTTCATAACAATCTCCTTTGTTGTGTAATGTTTATGATTATAGTATAAATATGAACTAAAAATCAAGAATTTTTCTGTCTATTTTTTTGAAATTATTTTTTGAATATTTATGGGGAATGACACTTTATGAAAGTATGGTATAATAAATGAAAGGAGTTTTCTATGCAAGAATTTATTCAAACCTACCTCAATAAGCTTGATATTACAGTGATTATCGAGAATATCTTAACCAAGTTACTCTCTCTTTTATTCTTATTTTTTTACTCTTTTATATAGCTAAGAAATTGCTCCATACCATGGTGCAGAGAATTGTTAAACCTTCTCTAAAAATGTCTCGTCATGATGTCGGGCGTCAGAAAACCATCTCACGTCTGTTAGAAAATGTGTTTAATTATACCCTTTATTTCTTTTTTTACTTTACTGCATTTTGTCGATTTTTAGGTTTGCCTGTTTCTAGTTTGCTGGCAGGGGCTGGGATTGCTGGGGTGGCTATTGGGATGGGAGCCCAAGGTTTTCTGTCTGATGTCATCAATGGCTTTTTCATCCTCTTTGAACGTCAACTGGATGTGGGAGATGAGGTTGTTTTGACAAATGGTCCTATTACTGTATCGGGCAAGGTCGTCAGCGTCGGCATTCGAACAACGCAACTCAGAGGAGAAGATCAGGTTCTGCACTTCGTTCCCAATCGGAATATCACCGTCGTCAGCAATTTCTCTCGGACAGACCAGGCCTGAAATTTTAGCAGATTTATGGTACAATAGAAAGAGTTTGGTAAAGGAGAGAAGATGTTTTTAGAAACAGTTGGGCAATGGTTGTACCTGGATTAACCTAGATTTGGACAAGTTGAAAAAACTAGAGGACCTTTCTGAAATCTACGGTTTGGACAAGGAAACCATTGAGTACGCACTGGATAGGAATGAGCGTGCCCACATGGATTATCACCGCGAAAATGGGACTGTGACCTTTATCTACAATGTCTTGAACTTGAAAAAGGATAAGGCCTACTACGAAGCCTTTCCCATGACCTTTATCGTGGAACATCGTCGCCTGATTACCATTAGTAATACCAAGAACGCCTATGTCATTGAACAGATGACCCGTTATCTGGAGAGTCATGACACGCTTTCGATTTACAAGTTTCTCTTTGCCAGTCTGGAAATCATCAGCAATGCCTACTATCCTGTCATCGAACAGATGGACAAGAGTAAGGACGAGGTCAATGGCCTCTTACGTCAGCGGACGACCAAGAGAAACCTCTTTGCCCTTTCCGACTTGGAAACCGGTATGGTTTATCTTACGGCGGCTGCCAAGCAAAATCGCATGTTGCTGGAACATATTCAAGGGCATGCCCTCTATCGCAGTTTTAACGAGATTGAGAGAGAGCAGTTTGATGATGCCATGATTGAAGCTCATCAGCTGGTGTCCATGACAGATTTGATTTCTCAAGTTCTCCAACAACTATCAGCATCTTACAACAACATCCTAAACAATAATCTGAATGATAATTTGACAACCTTGACCATTATTTCAGTCTTATTAGCCGTTTTGGCAGTCGTGACAGGCTTTTTCGGAATGAATGTTCCACTACCTTTAACGGATGAGCCCCATGCTTGGCTCTACATCAGTTTGGCTAGTGCAGGTTTGTGGATTGTCCTGTCATTACTACTAAGGAAAATTGCGAAAAAAAGTTAAGAAAAGGAGCCAGAATGGCGATTGAAAACTATATGCCAGATTTTGCTGTGGAAGCAGTCTATGATCTGACAGTCCCAAGCCTGCAGGCGCAGGGAATCAAGGCTGTTTTGGTCGATTTGGACAATACCCTCATTGCTTGGAACAACCCTGACGGGACTCCAGAAATGAAGCAATGGCTACATGACCTCCGTGACGCGGGTATTCGCATCATTGTGGTCTCAAACAACACTAAGAAACGCGTCCAACGAGCAGTTGAGAAGTTTGGAATTGATTACATTTATTGGGCCTTGAAGCCCTTCACATTTGGGATAGACCGTGCCATGAAGGAATTCCGCTATGAGAAAAGCGAAGTGGTCATGGTCGGTGACCAGCTCATGACCGATATACGAGCAGCCCACCGTGCAGGCATTCGCTCAATCTTGGTCAAGCCCTTGGTCCAACACGATTCCATCAAAACGCAGATTAACCGTGCTCGTGAGCGCCGTGTCATGCGAAAAATCACTGAAAAGTACGGACCGATTACATATAAAAAAGGAATTTAACTATGGAAGAAATTCTCTGCATTGGTTGTGGAGCAACCATTCAGACGACAGACAAAGCTGGACTTGGCTTTACCCCCCAGTCGGCACTTGAAAAAGGTTTGGAGACTGGTGAAGTCTATTGCCAACGCTGTTTCCGTCTCCGCCACTACAATGAAATCACTGATGTCCAGTTGACGGATGATGATTTCCTCAAGCTTTTGCATGAAGTGGGAGACAGCAATGCCTTGGTAGTCAATGTCATTGATATTTGACTTTAATGGCTCTGTTATCCCAGGATTAACACGTTTTGTCTCAGGCAATGATGTCCTCTTAGTTGGAAATAAAAAAGATATCCTGCCCAAGTCAGTTAAACCAGGCAAGATTAGCCAGTGGCTCATGGAACGTGCCCACGAAGAAGGACTTCGTCCAGTCGATGTCGTCCTAACTTCAGCACAAAACAAACATGCCATTAAGGAAGTCATTGACAAGATTGAACACTACCGTAAGGGTCGTGATGTCTATGTGGTTGGTGTAACCAACGTTGGAAAATCAACCCTCATCAATGCTATTATCCAAGAAATCACGGGTGACCAGAATGTCATTACGACGTCACGCTTCCCAGGGACGACCTTGGACAAGATTGAGATCCCGCTTGACGACGGATCTTATATCTACGATACGCCGGGAATCATCCACCGTCATCAGATGGCTCATTACTTGACTGCTAAAAATCTCAAGTATGTCAGCCCTAAAAAGGAAATCAAACCTAAAACCTATCAGCTCAATCCTGAACAAACCCTGTTTTTAGGAGGTCTCGGACGTTTTGACTTTATATCGGGAGAAAAACAAGGATTTACTGCTTTCTTTGACAATGAACTCAAACTCCACCGTACCAAGTTAGAAGGCGCTAGTGATTTCTACGACAAGCACCTAGGAACCCTTCTGACACCACCAAATAGTAAGGAAAAAGAAGATTTTCCAAAATTAGTCCAACATGTATTTAACATCAAGGACAAGACAGACCTAGTCATCTCAGGCCTAGGCTGGATCCGTGTAACAGGCACAGCCAAAGTCGCCGTCTGGGCACCAGAAGGCGTTGCCGTCGTCACACGAAAAGCAATTATTTAAAATAAAATCACTGAGCGAACAAAGTGAGCTCATACAAAGATAGTTATTGCCGTGGTGTCTTGCCAATCGATAGATTGGCAAGGGGCACAATTGAGACCAAGGCTCAATTGTGAGGTCAGGAAATCCATTTTTCAAAGATGAGATCTTTGGAAAATTAGTTCCGACCGTCCCTCACCACCTAAAATAACTATCAAAAAACAAGGAAGAAATTATGTCATTAACATCAAAACAACGTGCCTTCCTCAACAGCCAGGCACACACTCTCAAACCCATCATCCAAATCGGAAAAAATGGACTGAACGACCAAATCAAAACCAGCGTCCGTCAGGCACTTGACGCTCGTGAATTGATCAAGGTTACTCTTTTGCAAAACACAGATGAAAATATCCACGAAGTAGCTGAAATCTTGGAAGAAGAAATCGGTGTGGACACAGTCCAAAAAATCGGACGCATCTTGATTTTGTATAAACAATCTAGCAAGAAAGAAAATCGCAAGATTTCTAAAAAAGTCAAGGAAATCTAAAAACGATACTCCAAATAACTGTTTTTACAGAGAAATAAAGGAGACTAGCCTATGGCAATCGAACTATTGACTCCCTTTACCAAGGTAGAGTTGGAGCCAGAAATCAAGGAGAAAAAACGCAAACAAGTCGGGATTTTAGGGGGGAATTTTAACCCTGTTCACAATGCCCATCTGATCGTTGCGGACCAAGTACGGCAACAGTTGGGACTGGATCAGGTTCTGCTCATGCCTGAATACCAACCTCCTCACGTAGATAAAAAAGAAACCATCCCTGAACACCATCGTCTCAAGATGCTTGAATTGGCGATTAAGGGGATTGAAGGGCTAGCCATTGAAACAATCGAGCTAGAGCGCAAGGGTATTTCCTACACCTACGACACCATGAAAATCTTGACAGAGCAACATCCTGACACGGATTATTACTTTATTATCGGAGCTGATATGGTGGAATATCTGCCTAAGTGGTATCGAATTGATGAGCTGGTAGACATGGTTCAGTTTGTGGGGGTTCAGCGCCCACGCTACAAGGCTGGAACTTCTTACCCAGTTATCTGGGTGGATGTGCCTCTCATGGATATCTCATCCAGCATGGTGCGTGACTTCATGGCCCAAGGTCGGAAACCCAACTTTCTCCTACCTCAGCCTGTGCTAGATTACATCGAGAAGGAGGGGCTCTACTGATGACCTATCAAGACTATATCAACTGCTCTCGTGAGGCTTGTTGGAAAAAATGGCAGAGCTTCTACCTGAAAAACGTTTAACCCATTGTCTAGGTGTGGAGCGTGCAGCCATAGAACTGGCCCAGCGATTTGGAGTCGATACCGAGAAAGCAGGACTAGCAGGCCTTCTTCATGACTACGCTAAGAAGCTGTCAGATCAGGAATTTTTGGGCTTGATTGACCATTATCAGCTAGATCCTGATCTCAAAAACTGGGGCAATAATGTCTGGCATGGCATGGTTGGCATCTACAAGATTCAAGAAGACTTGGATTTGCATGATTCTGAAATCCTGCGAGCTATTGAAATCCATACAGTCGGGGCGGCTCAGATGACAGATCTTGATAAGATAATCTACGTCGCAGACTATATCGAGCACAATCGTGTCTTTCCAGGAGTGGATGTAGCACGTGAGATTGCAAGTTTATCGCTCAATAAGGCGGTGGCCTATGAAACAGCTCGTACCGTAGAGCATCTAGCTCATCAGGGATTCCCCATCTATCCCCAAACCCTTGAAACCTATAACGCCTTTGTGAACTATTTGAAAGAGGACTAAATGAACGAAAAAGAATTACTAGAACTAGTCGTGAAAGCGGCTGATGAGAAACGCGCGGAGGATATCCTCGCACTTGACGTACAAGATTTGACTAGCGTGACGGACTACTTTGTTATCACTAGCTCAATGAATAGCCGTCAGTTGGATGCTATCGCTGATAATATCCGTGAAAAAGTAGCCCAAGCAGGCTTTAAAGGTAGCCATGTCGAAGGTGATGCAGCTGGAGGTTGGGTCTTGCTGGGCCTAGGCGCTGTCGTTGTGCATATCTTCTCAGAAGAAATGCGTGCCCACTATAACCTAGAAAAACTATGGCATGAGGCGAATTCAGTAGATATTTCAGAAGCTCTTGCTTAGAAGATGAACTCAGTTGTAGTCAACTGGGTTTCTTTGCTTATTTTAGAAAAAATTGATAGAAAGGTAAAGAGCGAGTGGTGTTTGCCATGGAGGCTCTTGGTATCATGATTATGGCAACTTATGAAACCTTTGCGGCGGTCTATGATGAAGTCATGGACGATAGTTTATACGATAAATGGACGGATTTTTCGCTGCGTCATTTGCCTAAGACCAAGGAGAGAAAGAAGCTCTTGGAATTGGCTTGTGGGACAGGAATTCAATCGGTGCGCTTCTCTCAGGCTGGTTTTGATGTGACTGGCCTGGACTTGAGTTCTGATATGTTGAAGATTGCCGAGAAGAGAGCTTCTTCAGCCAAACAAAAGATTGATTTTATGGAAGGTAATATGCTGGATTTGTCTAAGGCAGGTCAATACGACTTTGTCACGTGTTACTCGGACTCAATCTGCTACATGCAGGATGAGGTGGAAGTAGGGGATGTTTTTAAGGAAGTGTATAATGCCCTTAATGAAGACGGCGTTTTCATCTTTGATGTGCATTCGACTTACCAGACGGATGAGGTTTTTCCAGGCTATTCCTACCATGAAAATGCAGAAGACTTCGCTATGCTTTGGGATACCTATGAGGATGCAGCACCTCACTCTATCGTGCATGAGCTGACTTTCTTTGTCAAGGAAGCGGACGGCTCCTTTAGTCGTCACGATGAAGTGCATGAGGAGCGGACCTATGAGGTCTTGACCTATGATATTTTGTTGGAACAGGCTGGATTCAAGTCCTTCAAACTCTATGCGGACTTTGAGGACAAGGAGCCAACAGAAACTAGCACCCGTTGGTTTTTTGTGGCGCAGAAGTAGGAGATTACTATGACCATCACGGGTATTATCGCGGAGTTTAATCCTTTTCATAATGGACATAAATACCTGCTGGATCAGGCTGAGGGACTGAAAATTGTTGCCATGTCTGGGAATTTCATGCAGAGAGGCGAGCCTGCTGTCGTAGACAAGTGGGTACGGACCCAGATGGCGCTGGAAAATGGAGCGGATCTGGTAGTAGAATTGCCCTTTTTAGTCAGTGTTCAGGCTGCGGATTTCTTCGGTCAAGGAGCTGTGGATATCTTGGTTCAGTTGGGCATTGATACTCTAGCTTTTGGGACAGAAGAAGTTCTAGATTATCAAAAAATCGCTGACTTATACACAGAGCAGGGTGCTGAGATGGAGCAATTTGTGGAAAATCTGCCTGATTCCCTTTCCTATCCCCAGAAAACCCAAGCCATGTGGAAGGAATTTGCAGGTCTTGATTTCAGGCAATACGCCCAATCATGTCCTTGCTCTGGCCTATGCCAAGGCGGTTGCTGGACGAAACATCAAGCTGCATCCAATTCAACGTCAGGGGGCAGGTTACCATTCTGTGGACAAGGATGTGGACTTTGCTTCGGCAACAGCCCTCCGTCAACACCAGAAGGACCAAGATTTCTTAGAACGCTTTATGCCTTCTGTTGCCCTATTTGAGCAGGCAAGTAAGGTGATCTGGGAAGACTATTTTCCTTTGCTCAGCTATCAAATCTTGTCCAATCCTGACCTAACTACCATTTATCAGGTCAATCAAGAAATGGCTGTGCGCATTAAAGAGGCTATTAAACCAGCTCAGTCTGTGGAAGGCTTGGTTGAGGCGGTTGCGACCAAACGTTACACCAAGGCGCGTGTCAGACGTCTTTTGACCTATATTTTGGTGCAAGCTAGAGAAAGTGATTTGCCAGAAGCTATTCATGTCCTTGGATTTACTGAAAAAGGCAGGCAACACCTTAAGTCTCTGAAAGGGCAGGTCAATCTAGTCAGCCGAATTGGCAAAGAACCTTGGGATGTCATGACTCAAAAGGCAGACCAGATTTATCAACTAGGAAATCCAAGTATAGCAGAGCAGAATTTTGGAAGAGTGCCGATAAGAATAGAAACAAACTAAGTCTACTGAAAGGTGGACTTTTTGAGATTTTTTACGAATAAATAGATAGAAAAGAAAATCTTGTACAAGTTCCTGACAATTTCTTTCTTTTCGTGTATAATAGTGGAAAAGAGGTAAAACGAGGTATGGTTATGGAAGCAGTTCTTTACTCAACATTCCGAAATCATTTAAAAGACTACATGAAAAAGGTAAATGATGAATTTGAGCCTTTGACGGTGGTCAATAAAAATCCAAACGAGGACATTGTAGTTCTTTCAAAGAGCGAGTGGGATAGTATTCAAGAAACTCTGAGAATCGCTCAAAATAAGGAGTTATCAGACAAGGTTTTGCGAGGAATGGCTCAAGTCCGTGCTGGAAGCACTCAAGTCCATGTTATTGAGGAGTGAGGAATGCTGCTCAAGTTTACAGAAGATGCCTGGGCAGATTATTGCTACTGGCAAACTCAGGACAAGAAAACGTTGAAAAGAATCAATAAACTAATCAAGGATATTCAACGTGATCCCTTTACAGGAATAGGTAAGCCAGAACCACTCAAGTATGACTACCAAGGAGCCTGGTCACGTCGTATCGACGCAGAAAATCGCTTGATTTATATGATGGATGGAGATAGCGTGGCTTTCTTGTCTTTCAAAGATCATTACTAGGTCTACTGAAAGGTAGGCTTTTTATTTTTTAAATTTTAGCTAATAAATTAAAGATAAAGTTGATTGGAAAATGACAGATTTCATAAGTTAAAAAGCCAGTGAAAAATTTTAGTATAATAACTAGGTTCTTGTCCCTTGAATCCGCTTTATAGCTCTTATCTTGTGGTATAATGAAGAGAATTGTTAATATTAAAAAAATCATAATTGAATATAAAAAGACAAACAAATTTTTTTATATTTATAAACAATGATAAACTCTTATTTATGATTATATAACAGAAAAGAAGAAAAATTTCGAAGGATAATTTGTATTTATGTCATACAAACTAATGATAGGATGGTTCAAATATGGAAGAAAAATTATAATTTATCTATAACTCAAATAAAGAATTCTATTAAAGAAAAATTCCTTAGTTTTTGTTTGTTGGTGCAGGAATATCAGCTAATTCTAATCTACCAACTTGGGGAGAATTGATTCAATCATTAAAAAAAAGAATTGGACATACCAGAAGAAAGAACAGATAGTCCACTGAGAATTGCTCAGTATTATTATGATACTTTTGGGAAAAATCAGTACACAAAGAAGATAGAAGAAATTTTCTTTAAGAAGGGATTGAGTAAACCAAATGAGTTACATAAATTAATAGAAAAAATTGCACCAAAACATATTATTACGACAAACTATGATTCACTTCTGGAGAGTCAATTTGAAAGTGGCTTGTTAAAGTACAATGTAGTAGCTGAAGATAAAGACATCCCCTATACGAGTTCGGAAAGATACTTGATTAAAATGCATGGTGACTTCAGTAAGAAAAATATTGTTTTGAAAGAAGATGATTATTCAGACTATCATTTGAACTTCCCAATGATTTCTACTTTAATCCAGTCATTGATAATGAATCATACTCTATTGTTTGTGGGGTATTCTCTAAGTGATTCGACTTTTTAATTCAATTTTTTTAGAATGATTCAAAATACATTTAAATTGGATGCTAAAAATGCTTATTTTTTTATACTCCCGAGGAACCGTCTATGATCATTCGAGAGTATTATAAGAAGCAAGGAATTTTCATTATCTCTAATGAAGAGAATCTAGGTCAGGAGACATCAGAAAAACAGAACAAATTGTATTGCAGGACAAAATATTTTTTAGAGGTTCTATCAGAAAACCGAAGTCAAGATGTAAATAATGCTGATGATTTATGGAATCAACTGGCTTTTTAGATAGACTTAGTTTTTATTGATGCGAAAGATTTTTCTAGATATTCTGATTTAAAGAAAAGGGCTTTAAACTGGGATGATGAGTATTGCTGGTTTGGAAATGATCAATCAAGATTTGAAATTGATGGTCATGAAGAATTACGAATTATGGTATCTAAAAAATCTTTATTAAACCGCTTTCTAGATATGGAGATTGGTGAGCCTAGAGATTTAAAGGGTAATCGATTCTTAAGTAAGGCTTTTTAAGTTGTATGAAGAAAAAAACAATATTCCTTAGCAAAAAGCAAAATTTAGAGAACTAGCTAATATAGCATTTCGTCAGAAAGACTATTTTAATTTTTTTAGTTTGTGAATTTAATTTTTCAGCAAATTCAAAATAATTGATAGATACGAAAAAAACACCTAGTTATGCAGAGCCACTTTATGATGGAGAATTAAACGAATTAACAGAACAAATTATTAACTCGGTTACTGGAGATGAGAAAAAGATTATAGAATTTTTTTAGAGATTCAATCCTTAGTCTCAATTTTTTTATAAAAAAATTAGAAACTATTAATGAATTATTTGATGAAAATTCGTGAAGAGCATGAAAACTATAGAAGAGGAGGGTGGTCTGAAAATAATCATCTCTTTAATGCGGAGTTTACAGTAAAAAAATCTTTATAACTTTTTTTAAAAATTAAATTGTTTATGTGTTGAACATTATAAGATTTATAAATCAATCATTAATAGATATTTAGAAATATTATTACTCAGTTATGATAATTCATATATCAAACCTGAGGCAAGTGTTTTTTTGATAGAACAGCCTCTTGGCTTAAAAAAATCTTGATTTGGATGATGTCCAATTAATTCTGCCGAGTATAGATTTTAAGGTTGTAAATTTATATTTTTAGAAACTATTCATTTGGCAAAAATAAAAGTTACTGAGGAAGCAAAAAGAATATTTGTTGAATCGAATTACTCATCTGCAAGAAAGTCTTAAAATTACTGAGGATGAAAAACTTCGAGAACTTAAAAAAATATACTAACTTTTTCTTCCTCTTGTTGATGATATTGACATAGAAAGAGTAATAGATATTTTTAAATACTCAGACACTGTATTATAATTGGAGCGAGGAAGTTAAGGGACTTATTAAAAATGTCCTCGCTAATATGGATGCTATTGATAAAAGATTCATTGAAATCTAAGATAATTGGGACTGTAAATAAACATTTAAATGAAATATTGGAGAAAAAATTTTTTTCTTTATATAATTCAGTGTACCCACTCTATTCACGGTTACTAGAATATTGCTCAACTGAACAGGAAACTGCAATAATAGTACTCGAAAAAAATTTAATACAGATATTTTTAAGAATAAAATATAAAAATGATGATGTAAAAAGAATTGTAGAATATTCTGATTTGATATGCCACTTTTTTTAAGTATTTTTGAAGAGGATGTTAAAGATGATATTCTGGATATTCTAAAAAGTCTATGAACAATCAGAGAACATTATTTACCACAAAGTAATTGATCTGATGAGTTCGAATGTCTATGATTTTTCCTCAGATACAAAAATAAAATCTACCATCATTTGATTAAAAGAATTAATGATAAAAGAGATGAGGGGGTTAAAACTTTCCCAGACCCAAGAGAAAAAAATCTGTATCAGATTTATATAACTTAAGTAGAAAAGGATATTTTTTTCTGATTTTTAAGATTTTTAAAAGATATTGAAGAAGATATTCTAGGTCTTTATCCTGAAGTAGATTGGACCTGGTTCCATGATAGAAGTGATGATGTTATCCATCGTCTATTAGAACATAGAACTCCCAATAATATTAAAAACTTATTTTTTTCAAAAAAATGAAGAAGATAATAAATTGATTAATGAGTATATTTTTAAAAAGCTCTAGAAGAGGACAAACTAATATTTAAGAAATAAATTGATACAACTAAGTAAAAAAATTGTTAAGTTGTGACAAATTTGACCTTGAAGATACGCTGTGATTTCTCAAAGTGAGTTTTCAAAGATTTGAAAGTAAAAATGTTTAAATCTAGCGGAACACTATTCGGCACGGCACCAGATAATCCATAGCTGTAGAGATTCTGCGGAACTTTTTGATAGTGACAATGAATTATCTCCTCAAAAATTCAAGAAACTGTAGTCCTAAAATTCCCCAAAACATATTCTATTTTAGGTTTGTGAAAATCACTTTTTTATGGTAGAATGTAAAAGAATGTATGTCATTCGGAATAACAATAAAATGAGGTAAAAACATGGAAATCATGTCGCTTGCGATTGCTGTTTTTGCCGTCATCATTGGTTTAGTCATTGGATATGTCAGCATCTCAGCTAAGATGAAATCATCTCAGGAAGCTGCAGAGTTGATGCTTTTAAATGCTGAACAAGAAGCAACTAATTTACGTGGACAAGCTGAGCGTGAAGCGGATTTACTTGTTAATGAAGCCAAACGTGAAAGCAAGTCTCTTAAAAAAAGAAGCACTATTGGAGGCCAAAGAAGAAGCCAGAAAATACCGTGAAGAAGTGGACGCTGAATTCAAATCAGAACGTCAAGAACTCAAACAAATCGAAAGTCGTTTGACAGAGAGAGCTACTAGCCTTGACCGTAAGGACGACAATTTGACGAGTAAAGAACAAACACTTGAACAAAAAGAACAAAGTATTTCTGATAGAGCGAAAAACCTTGATGCGCGTGAAGAGCAATTAGAGGAAGTCGAAAGACAAAAAGAAGCAGAGCTAGAGCGTATTGGTGCTCTGTCTCAGGCAGAAGCACGAGATATTATCTTGGCTCAGACAGAGGAAAACTTGACCAAGGAGATTGCTAGCCGTATTCGCGAAGCTGAGCAAGAGGTCAAGGAACGTTCTGACAAAATGGCCAAGGACATCCTGGTTCAAGCTATGCAACGTATCGCTGGTGAATATGTAGCAGAGTCAACAAACTCAACGGTTCATCTGCCAGACGATACTATGAAGGGACGCATTATTGGTCGTGAAGGCCGTAATATTCGTACCTTTGAAAGTTTGACAGGGGTTGATGTGATTATCGACGATACACCAGAAGTGGTGACCTTGTCAGGATTTGATCCGATTCGTCGTGAGATTGCCCGTATGACTATGGAAATGTTGCTCAAAGATGGTCGTATCCACCCAGCTCGTATCGAAGAGTTGGTTGAGAAAAACCGTCAAGAGATTGACAATAAGATCCGTGAATATGGTGAGGCTGCTGCCTATGAAATTGGTGCGCCGAACCTTCATCCAGACTTGATGAAAATCATGGGACGTTTGCAGTTCCGTACTTCATATGGACAAAATGTCTTGCGCCATTCGATTGAGGTTGCTAAATTGGCTGGTATCATGGCCAGCGAACTTGGTGAAAATGCGGCTCTTGCCCGTCGTGCTGGATTCCTTCACGATATCGGGAAAGCTATTGACCGCGAGGTTGAGGGTAGCCACGTTGAAATCGGTATGGAATTGGCTCGTAAGTATAAGGAACACCCAGTTGTGGTCAATACGATTGCTAGTCACCACGGCGATGTCGAAGCCGAAAGTGTCATTGCAGTGATTGTCGCTGCAGCAGATGCCTTGAGTGCGGCCCGTCCAGGTGCTCGTAGTGAGTCTCTTGAAAGCTACATCAAGCGTCTCCATGATTTGGAAGAAATTGCTAACGGCTTTGAAGGGAGTACAAAATAGCTTTGCCCTTCAAGCAGGTCGTGAAATCCGTATCATGGTCAATCCAGGACAAATCAAGGACGACAAAGTCACAATCTTGGCTCACAAAGTTCGTGAGAAAATTGAAAACAATCTCGATTACCCAGGAAATATCAAGGTAACCGTGATTCGCGAGCTTCGTGCAGTAGATTATGCTAAA